>JAABUV010003717.1_pt1 | contig 19096 bp, 19 predicted proteins | sample 5559971 | NCBI WGS metagenome assembly JAABUV01 (sample SAMN10711881, study PRJNA513362) | rock metagenome | isolation source: Antarctica rocks | place: Antarctica: Victoria Land, Knobhead nord | collected 2015-12-19
ACGCTCCTTGTGGCGCTGACCGATCGGCGCTCCCGCGAATCCGTCGCCATACCGCGGGCGCAACTCGGCCCGTGGGATGGCTACCGTGAACTCTAACGCCTTTTTTGCACTATTGTGGGAGGGGTGACGTCGACATGACGGGACAGACTGTCATCGAACCACAGTTTGATTACACTGCAGGTTTCACTTCCGAGGGGCTTGCTCTAGTATCAGAGGGCGGCGAGTACGGTTATATCGATAAAACCGGAAGGTTTGTAATCAGTCCCCAGTTCCAAGGCGCCGATAGCTTTTCGGAAGGACTGGCGCCCGTGCTGTTTAGCGATGGCACGTATGGCTATATCGACTCAACGGGGAGAACTGTTGCCCCATATAACATCAAAGGAGGTCGGTTTTCCAACGGGCTCGCACCTGTGTACGCTAGCGACGGCACTAGCTACATTGACAAGACAGGAAATACCGTGATCGCGCCACAGAAATATGTTGCATACACTGACGGCTCCGAAGAGGGGTTAATATGCGTCCAACTCAGAGCAAGCCAGAAGGTGGGCTGCATGGACAAGACCGGGCAGTTCGTTATCCCGGCGCAGTTTGACGATGTGCACGTCTATCAGGGCCTTTTCAGCGTATTGATTGGTGACAAGAGTGGCTGGATGGACACAACCGGCAACTACGTCTGGCGACCCACGAAGTAGGCGTATATACGCGCACGCAGAAACGAGGCGTGTACCCGAGCGCCCGGTGAGTTGTTGACAGAATAATGGCATCGGCAGTATCATACATTCAGTAAAGGGAGGGTGCGTATGGCACAAGCGATGATGCTGCCCGTTGTCCCGCCGTCGGTCGACCATGCGCTCAACGAGGTCCGCGACGCGTCCGGGGGACCTGTCCAGGCGATCTTTATCAGCCGCGCCCTGCGCGCCGTGGCGATGCTGGCGCGGACGCTCGACGCGGACGAGTTGGGCGCAGCTGCGGCACAGCCGACCGATTACAGCCTGCTCCTGGCTGCCCTGGCCAACCCGAGTGTGCTGGCCGTCCTGAACGAGGACAACCCACTCTCCGAGGCCCGGCTTGCGGGCCTGCGCGGGAAAAAGGAGTTGATCGAGGCCGAAGGCGGGGCGCTGGCGGTCGAGGAGGCAGCGGACGCGCTAGGGTTGACCCGGCAGGGCGTGGACCGTCGCCGCCGCGCCGGTAAGCTGCTCGCCCTGTCCATGGGCAAGCGCGGCTATTTGTACCCAGCATGGCAGTTCACCCAGGGTGGGACGCTGCCCGGCCTGGAGGAGACCCTGGACGTTTTCCAGGACATCGGGCCGTGGGCGCAGCTCACCTGGTTCATCAGCCCGAACACGCGCCTGGGTGGGGAATCGCCGCTGGATATGCTGCGAGCCGGCGAGATTGGCCGCGTGGTGGAAGCGGCGAGCGTCTATGGGGAACAGGGGGCGGACTAAAGATGCAGGCCGGCGTCCCTGGCCTGCACCCCGACCCTCCGCGCGACCTCGCCGGGCGTGACCTCCCCATCCGCTCTTTCCACATCCACTGGTACCGCGTGTATCGGTGCGCGCGCGACCCCAAGTTCTTTGGGCAAACCGGCAAGTTTCGCTTCGACGCGCCCGCCGCCGAGTATGGTGTGCTCTACATCGCCCGCAGCCGCGAGGGGGCGTTCATCGAGACATTCGGCTCTGTCGTCTAGGTGCAATCGGGCCGCAACTATCTGGACGAGCAGACGGTGGACGAGCGCTGTTGGGGCCGCGTCATGTCGAGTCGACCGCTGCGGCTGATTGACCTAACGGGCAAGGGGCTGGCCAGCATCGGCGCGGACGAGCGGCTGTGTGCGGGCGAGTATGTGGTGTCGCAGCGCTGGTCCAAAGCGATCTGGGAGCATCCGGAGGCGCCGGACGGCCTCTACTACCGGGCGCGCCACGACCCGTCACAGTACAGCGTGGCGCTGTTCGACCGCGCGGACGATGCGATAGCTATCGACGCGGAGGGATCGGTCGGCGCGAACGCACACCTGCTCGCCCGTATCCTGCGACGATATAGCATCGCACTCATCTAAATGTTGCGGCAGTTGCAGACCGATGAGCATACCGAGTCGTCGCTACTTGCCCACAGTGAGCACGAGGGCGCCGTGCGCCGAGCCGTCGGCGTCGGTGCGCAGGCCGCCCGCCAGCGCGCGCAGCGGCGCGAGGAACGGCTGCACCTTGAGGTCGTAGCTCGCCCTGGCCGCGGGCGGCGTCAGGTTCTCAGCTAGTTGGCGGATGCCTTCCAGGTCGACGAAGACGGCCAGGCTGCGCGCGCTGAGGTCGCCTTGCACCGCCTGGTAGCGCGGGTTGCTCTCCAGACCGCCATTGTTACGCGCGTCCAGCACATGGTTGACCTGGCCGTAGACGGCGTAGAAGTGGTTGTCGACCAGCCCGTAGGCGGCGTCAGCGGCGCCGGTTTGGTAGGCGGCGGGCGCGCCCGGCGCCTCACACAGCGTGTAGCCGGAATACGACTCCTGGCGCGGGTTGATGAACGGGTCGAAGCTGGAGATGGTGTTTTGCGCCGCCGTTGTGTCCCTCACTTTGGTGACCAGGGCGATGTCGGGGCTGCCGGATGTACCCCCATACGCCGACCCAGCCTGGAGCGAACCGCGATCGATGCCCAGCGCCAGCGCGCCGCCCAGCCAGGCGCCGAAGCCCGTGTCGACATGCACCAGGTTCAGGCCGTAGAACGCCGAGTTGATCGCCGTGTTGATGGCGTCGTTGAAGCTGGAGGCCAGCGCGGCGGCGTCGGGCACGGACACGGCGGCCAACGTATCCGACGGCAGCAGGCGGAACGCGGCGCGGGTGTCTTCGGGCGCCGCGTACGACGGCGCCGGCGGCAGGTTGTCGGGGATGCTTTCCCAGGAGAGGCGCACCCCGTCGCTCGCGGCGGAGAACGCCACCGCCGCGCGGCCCGAGAGCAGCTCCAGGTAGCGGCGGGTCTCGGGCAGCATGACCGAGCTGACGCCCGAGAGCAGCGCGGGCAGGGAGGCGCCGCTGTCGGCGTAGACGAAGCCCAGCTTGCTATCCGGCAGGCGGTCGACGACCTGGCGGTAACGGTCGCTGGAGGCCAGGCTGTCGGCGGAGCCGCCGGCGATGCGGTCGACGATACTCTCGGCATCCGTAACGCCGCTGCCCGCCGTGCCGAGGCTCAGCGCGACCCACCCGCGAAAGGCGGCGCCGGTCACGCCAGCGATGCCGTTCGCGCTCCCGCCGGACTCAATCGTCGCGCCGCGATAGCTCTGCGCGGGGACCATGCGCAACGTTTGGGTGAGCAGGCTCAGCAGCTTGTCCGGATTGTTGGAATGGACCAGCAGGGCGGCGTGCGGGGCCGTGACGGGACCGTAGGCGGCGAACGAAACTTCGCCATCGAGGAGCGGCAGGATGTCGCCCTGCACGTTGACATCACCGCCGTTGGTAGCGTCGCTGCCGGTCGCGCGCAGCGCGGCGGCGAAGCCCGGCTGGCTGGTGAAGTCGTAGACGATCGAGGCCGCGTCCTTGAGTTGGAACAAACCTGGGCGCAACGTGACGGTGGCGTACAGGTAGGTGTCCGACGGCAGGAACGCCGCGCTGTGGAACCCCGAGGCGAACACCCACGGGGCCGCGAAGACGCCGCCGATGCCGAGGATCAGAGCCAGGACGGCGGCGCCGGCCGCGAGGGTGACCCGTCTGCCGGTCCCTAGCCGCCGCCGGCGCGGTCGGTAGGCGTGGACAGGGGCGGCGCTCGACGCGGGGCCGCCAATGTTCGCGGCGGCGCGGGGGGCGAGAGCTGTGGGCGCGGGCGCGGCGGGCAGCAGGGCCCGCGCACGATCCGGGAGAGGGGCCGGCGCGTTGTGCGGAAGCGCGGGCGCCATGGGGACGGGCGGGACGCCCACGCTCCCGGCGCTGTCCTCCTGATCGGTCCCAGGCCGCGAAGGAAGGATCGCGGGGCCGGAGGGCACGGATAAGGTGGGGGACATCGCGACGATGGGCGCGGGCGCGGTGGGCATGGCAGGCGCTGGGGCGAGTGGCGCGCCGCAGGTGGTACAGAACAGGTCGTCCGGCTTGCCGGCGCTCCCGCACCGCGCGCACGCCGCGACCGGTGTCGGAGGCGCGGGGGGCACGGCCAGACCACAGACAGTGCAGAAGCGGGCGTCGGCGCGGATGGCGGCCCCGCAGCCACGGCAGATCGTCGAATTCCTCTTGTCGGCGCCGGCGTCGCGCATCGTCATAGCTGTGTCCCTCCGCTACTCTACTGTGCCCGTGAGATCACGACGTGATCGAGGCGCCACCCCCCATGCTCGGCGTGCAGGAGCCAGGAGCCATCGGATGAGTGTGTGTCCTGTCCGCCCGCGCCGGTCGTCCATACGCTCGTCAGATGGAGGCTGACCAGCGCCGTGGCGGGGTCGCGATACACGACCCGTAGGTTCGATGGCCGCGCGCCCAGTTCGCCGTCGAACTGCCGCGCCCACGTCGCCTCGTTCGGTACGCGGCTCTGCAAGTCGTCGGAGTAAAGGCCGTAGGCGGCGGCATCGTCGTGCGCCGAGATGTCGTCGTAGAAGGCGCGTACCACATCGGTCGGGTCGCCCTGGTCCGCGCCGGTATCGCCGGGGGTCCCCGGTGTCGCGTTCGGGGTGTCAATCGTGGAGACCAGCCAGCGGCCATCGACGCGGCGCAGCCCGATCAGGTTGAAGTATGGCGTGTCGGAAACCTGCGCCGGGGACGATGCGCCGTTGTCCCACAGAGCGCGGTACTCGTCCTTACGCTCGAGGGCCTGCGCGTAGTCGGGGCGGAAGACGTGTATCCAGGGCGTGTCCAGGCGATGCAGGCGGATGTCCCAATGCTGGCCCTGCTGCCGCAGCGCGGCGACCTGAGCCAGCGTTTGCTTGAGGCTATCGTCCGTCTTGACACTCGCCAGGCCCGCGTCCGTCGCGTTCTCCAGAGATGCCGCCCAGGCGGTGTTGCTGCGCGCCACCGCAGCGTGGACATCTTGTGCGGTAGCGTCCGTCCCGCCCCCGGCGCCGGACGACGTCGCGGAATCCGGCGGCGCGGTGGGTACGCCGGTCGCGGTTGGGATGCCCGGCGCCGTCGCGGTCGGCGCCGGTGTGCCGGTCGGGGCATCCGTAGGAGTCTCCGCCGGCAGCGGCGTGTCCGTCGGCGCGGTCGTATCGGTCGGGCCGATCGTGGACGCGGCGGCCGCCGTCGTGGGCGCGAGGATGGGCCGCGCCGGCGTGGCCGCGGCGGGGCGAGGGGTTGCCGTCGCGGTGGGGGGGGGGCGATCCGGCGGCGAGAAGCGTCCCAAGCGGGCCGCGCGTCAAAGCGTACACGGCGGCGGTACCAATGGCGAAGCAGGCGAGGAAGGCCACGGTGGACAGAGCGGCCACGCGCGCACGGCCACGCCCGCGCGGCGTGGCCGTGTGCGCAGGCGACCGCGCCAGGACGGTCGGCGCGTAGGCGGCCGCCTGCGCGGCGAAGAGGGACACGCCGCAGCGCGGGCAGTAACGGTCGCCATGCTGGACGTTCGTGGCGCCGCAGGAGGGACAGGTGAGTACCGCGTCCATGGCCGGCCTCCAAGTAACCGCGTTGGATGGCTTTGTATTGATCATAGCATGGCCAGGTTAAGATCAGGTTACGGTCGAGGTTAAGACCTGGTTACGATTGGGCCGTAGCGCCATCTTCTGGTTAAGATTCGGTTAAGGCCCCTTCATGGTCTTGTCAGACTCGTGCAAAGAGCTCTATAATCAACGCAACAGGACGGTCGTGACGCTCATCGGCGCCCCGGCCACACAGCCCTACCCGGCTTGTGAATCGCACTATTCCACTGGCCCCTATCGCGCCGGCGTACCAAGGAGCACAACAGATGGCATGTCCCAGTTGTGGCGCGAACTGTCCGGCCACGGACCGCCATTGTTTCAAATGTGGCGCGCTACTCCACGGCCCCACCGCTCCCGCCCCACCGCCTGTGCCTTCCTACGGCCTCGCGGCCTCTCATTATGGCGCGCCGGCTCTCGGCGGCGCGACGAGCGCGGCGCTGGCGGCGGGCGCTATGCTGCAAGGACACTATCGTGTCGAGCATGTGCTCGGCTCCGGCGCTTTCGGGCGCGTGTACCTGGCCCGCGACACGCAGGACCTCGCTGGAGCGCCTGTGGCTATCAAGGAGTTGCTGGATACGTCGTTCGCCACGCCCGAGGAAAAGCACGAGGTCATTGGTTGGTTCAAGCGCGAGGTCAGCACGCTGCTAACCCTGGAGCATCCGGGCATCCCAGCCATCTACAGCTACTGGACCGCTCATCCCACGTCGGGTCCGCTGTACCTCGTGATGGAGTATATCCCCGGTAAGACACTGGAGCAGGTACAGCGCGACGCGGGCGGACCCATTGACTGGCCCGCGGTCGCGGCCTGGGGCGTCACGCTCTGCGACGTGCTGGCCTATCTGCATAGCCAGACGCCGCCTTTCGTGTTTCGGGACATGAAGCTGCCCAACGTGATGCTCGACGACCGCACGGGGCGTCCGGTGCTGATCGATTTCGGCATCACGCGCCAGTTCGCGCCGGGGGGCGGGACGGCCATCGGCACCTGGGGCTACGTGCCTTACGAGCAGATCATGGGGCAAGCCGAGCCGCGCAGCGACCTCTATGCGCTGGGCGCGACACTGCACGCGCTCCTGACGGGACGCCATCCCAACGCCGAGTACGCGCGCCTCACGCGCGGCGGCCGCGCGGTCCAGGACGCCATGCGGGGCTTGTTCCCGCCGCCCAGCACGGTCGTGCCAGGTATACCCGGTGAGCTTGACCAGATCCTGGCCCGTGCCACGGCTTTCGACAAGGACGATCGCTACCCGGATGCCGCCGCTATGGCGGACGCGCTGCGGCGGGTGCTGGCGCTGGCGCCCACGCTCAAGACGATTCCCTCTGGCGGGGCGCCCACGATGAAAGCGACGCTGCCCGGAGCCCTCGCCGCCGCGGCGATCCCAGCGCAGCGGCCAGTGCGCCGGCCATTGGGGCGCTTGGCGCCCTGTCCGTTCCATTGCCCCCGGCGCCGGCGCCGGCGCCGACCACCATGGGCCTTAACCAAGGCGCGCGCGCGGGGCGTGGCCGGCGGGCCACGCACCCCGCCGTGCTGGCCCTGGCCGCGGTGGGATTGATCATGGGCGGAATCGGGGGCGCCGTCATCGCGGGCCACGCGTTTGGACCCCCCGCGCGGCATGATACGGCCGCCGCCCTGGCTATCACCGCAGCCCCGTCGGGCACGGCTACCACGGCCCCACCCAGCACGGCCACCGTGCCGGCGCCATCCAGGACGGCCACCGTGCCGGCGCCACCGTTGCCGCGCGCCACGCCGTTCTCCCAGGTTCTCGCCGCGCGCGCCACGGCGCGGCCGCGCGCTACCGCGACGCGGGTCGTCCGGTACGCGCACACGTACAGATCCGGGCGCGCGAAGACAGGCGCGTCCGGTACGCACAGTCAGGTACAGATGGTCGCGCTGTACGTAGACGCGGTTGACCAGGGCTTTGCTTTCGCCAATCTACGCGGGCGGCCTAACACTGGCTCGTCCATTCAAGGCACGCTCCCACAGGGCACACGCATCGACGCCGTCGCCAAATCGGTGACCGGCGCCGATGGCCGGCACTGGTACCGGGTCGCGTATGGCTCCCGGCGTGGGTACGTGCTTGGCGCGCTGTTGAACCGGCAGCAGCCCACGGCGCTGGTCACCCTCTACGTCAATGGAGCCGATTACGGTACACCGGCGTCATCGTGCGCACAGCCCCCAACACAAACGCGGCTTCTGTCGTGGGTATCGACAATGGCGCGCGCGTTCGTGTCGTCGCGCAGCCGCTGAGTGGCGACAACGGCGAAAATTGGTACAGGACTGTTTACGGAAACAACGTCGGCTACGCCCGCGCCAAGCTGCTCAGCCAACAGAAGCCGGAGCCGATGACGACGCTATACGTCAATGCCGCCTCGTATGGGTACACGGGTGTGGTCATCCGCACCCAGCCGAGCGTCAACGCCGACAGCATCGGCGGACTCAACAATGGCGCGCTCATCTACGTGGTCGGGAATCCGGTCGGTGGCGATAATGGCGAGAATTGGTACAAGGCGCTCTATGACTACAAGGTTGGCTACGTCCGCGCCAAATTGCTCAGCTCTGCTAAGCCATCGTCGTAGCATATGAAGCGACGTGTGCTCTTATTGGCCCTGCTTGCCATTCTCCTCTCCGGCTGTGGACCCGGTGGCGGCGACGTGGCGCGGCCACCCGATAGCGCGTCCACGCGTCCCAACCAAACCTTTACCGCTACTCTCCCGACCGTCGCGGCGCCGCCGACAACCACGCCCACCACGGTCCCACCCCTAACGATGACGCCCACCGCTAGCGCCCCCCTCCAAACGATGACGGCGGCTCCGACGGTCCCACCCCTAACGATGACACCCACCGCCATGCCATCGCCGACGGCCGCTTCCACTCCGACGGCGCTCCCGACCATAGCGGCGACCGCCATACCAACGCGCGCGGCGACCGTCACCCCCACGGTCATGGAGCCGCCCACGCCAGCGCCGGTCACTGCGTTCGTGTCCAAGGAGTTCCCGGCGTCGCTTGAGCAGGTAGATACAGCACGGCTGGATACGCTGTTGCCGGCGGTGTATACCACGCCCCACCTGTCCATCCATTACCTTCCTGGCAGCGCCGCAGAGCGGACGGTCGGCGTCTTCGCGGACGACGCCGAGGCGGCGATCGTGCATATCCAGACGTCGTTGGGTGTCCGCTTGAGCGCGCGCGAGGACATCTACCTGGCCTATACGTTCTTCCCGCCGCCGGACTCAGGGGTGAAGGGCTACACCCTCAGCGGCGACCACGCCATTCTCCTGATGTACGACGGCAGCGGCACGCGGGAGGAGCGACAGTACATGGTGGCGCACGAGCTCACCCACCAGATCGCGCACGATGGTATCGGGACGGCGGCGTCCATCATGCTCTCCGAAGGGCTGGCCATGGACATGGAGCAACGCTACATGCTCCGCAACGGCGATGTCTCCCTCGACGGCTTCGCACGCGCCGTCCTCGACGATGGGTCGTTTATACCGATCACCGCATTGAGCAACGGCAGCGCCGGCTTCCTGGGCCAGCTATTCTACCGCCGGCCCTACGACGAAGCCTGGTCGTTCATCCATTATCTCATCATCACGTATGGTGTTGCCATGTTCGAGCGCGTCTATACGACCGGCGACTACGTCGACACGTACGGCGCCACGCTGTTCGACCTGCAGTCGGCGTGGGAACAGTACCTGCGGTCCGTGCGGGCGCTTTCCCCGTTCGCGCCGTCGAGCGGCCAGTACCTGCGGGACATCACGGCCGTGCAGGCGGGCTACGCGGACCTCTTCAATGCGTTGATTAGTGGGCGCCAGGTCACAACGGATACGTACCGCGCGCTCGACGATGCGCGAGTCGCCGCGGATCGCGCGGACCATGCGACCGTTGCCGCGCGGTTGCCGTGGTTCGAACAGGCGCTCCAACGGGCGTCGCTGTAAGCGTTTGTCACGAACACGAAGGAGAAAACCGTGTCCATACCGTGTCCCGATTGCGGGCGGCACAACGCGCCGGTGAGCCGCTTCTTCGGCGGGTGCGGCCGGACGCTGGCCGTCACGTCGGGAGCGCCAGTCCTGCGTGTCGCGGCGGCATTGCCGTCGACGCAGATCATGAGCGCGCCGCCCGCGACGTTGGTCGTTAGCCGCCCCGGTCAACCCGACCTCGCGTTCCCCCTGACCAAGGACAGCGCCAGCATCGGCCGCGCCGACACCTGCGACATCGTGATCGACGCCCCCGGCGTTTCGCGCCTGCACGCCATTATCGTCGAGCAGGGCGGGGCCTACACGCTGCGGGACCAGGGCAGCACCAACGGCATCTACGTCGCAGGGCAGCGCGTCACCGAGGCGCCGTTGGGCGTGGGCGAGCTGGTGCGCATCCCCGACCCGTACGGCAACGTGGTCACGCTGACGGTCTGCCCGGCCAGCGGCGCCGGCCAAAATCCCACGAACGGGGCCACACAGAGCGCGCTCATGGCGGCTGTGCCGGCCGGGCAGGTCGGGCCACCGGATGGAGCGCGGGCTATCCAGGTCGATCCTGGGCGCGCGGCGCTAACCGTCGGGCGCGACCCCGGCAACGACGTGGTGATCGACCTCCCGCTCGTCTCACGCTGGCACGCGCGCATCGAGCGCCAGGGCGATGCGTTCCTGGTGCGCGACCTGGGCAGCACCAACGGCGCCTGGGTCAACGGCCGGCGCGTGCGTGGCGCGCAGCCCCTCACCGCGGGGGACGAACTGCGCATCGGGCCAGCGCTCCTCGCCTTCGGGGGCGCGTCGCTCGTGCAGGCCGTGCAGCCCGCGCGGCCGTCGAGCGTGCGCATCGACGCCGTCGATCTGGTGCGCCATACGGGGCGGGACGGGCGCAACGTCATCCTCGACAACGTGTCGCTGAGCGTGCTGCCGCAGGAGTTCGTCGCCATCGTCGGGGGCAGCGGGGCGGGCAAGTCGACCCTGCTCCACGCCCTGTGTGGGGCGACGCCGGCGCAGGCGGGCCGCGTCCTGTTCAACGGCCAGGACTTCTACCGCGACCCCGGCCCCTACAGCGCCATGGTTGGCTACGTGCCGCAGGACGACATCCTGCACCGTGAACTGCCGGTCGGCCGCGCCCTGGACTACGCGGCGCGCCTGCGCCTGCCGCCGGACACCACGCCCGAGGAGCGGGAGCGCCGCATCGACGCGGTGCTGGCCGACGTCAAGATGGGGCCGCAGCGCCATCAGCCTATCAACAAGCTCAGCGGCGGGCAGCGCAAGCGCATCAGCATCGCCGTCGAACTGCTGGCCCAACCAAGCGTGCTCTTCCTCGACGAGCCAACATCAGGCCTCGACCCCGGCCTCGACAAAACCATGATGAGCCTACTGCAGCTGCTCTGCGACAAGGGGCAAACCATCGTGCTGGTGACGCACGCCACCGAGAACATCCACCTGTGCGGCCTGGTGGCCTTCGTCGCCGGACGCGGGCGGCTGGTCTACTACGGCCCCCCGGCCGACGCCCCGGCCTTCTTCGGCGTGCCGGCCTTTTCCGACATCTACAGCTTCTTCGACCAGAGCCCCGACACGGTCGAACAGCAGCAGGGCCTCTTCCATCAGTCGGCCCATTACCAGGCCAATGTTTTAGACCGGCGCTCGTCTCTTCCAGCGTCCGCGCCCACGGCCGTCACGGCCACACCAGCCGCTCCTTTAAGCAAGCGACAGACGCGCGCGGCCGCGACCCGCCAGTGGCGCATCCTGACCCAACGCTACGCGGAGCTGCTATGGCGCGACCGCGTAAACCTGGGGCTGCTGCTGGCGCAGGCCCCCGTCGTGGCGCTGCTGCTGACCCTCGTCACACCCACCGACACCTACACGCCGCCACAGTTCGGCAGCACGCAGCAGGTGCTCTTCATGCTCACGCTGGCGGCGATCTGGTTCGGCACGATCAACGCCGCGCGCGAGATCGTCAAGGAGCGAGCGGTCTACCTGCGTGAGCGCATGATCAATCTGCGCGTCTGGCCCTATGTGCTCTCCAAGTTCGCCGTGCTGGCGGCCCTCTCCACGGTGCAAGTTCTGCTGCTCCTGTGGATCGTCTCCCTGAAGACGGCGCATCTGCCGGCGCAGGGCATCCTGCTCCCCGCGCCGCTGGAGATGTATGTGACCCTGACCCTCACCGCGCTGGCGGGCGCGGCGGGCGGTCTGCTCCTGTCCAGTCTCGTCTCCTCGTCCGACCGGGCCATGAGTATCGTGCCGGTCGTGCTGATCGCGCAGGTCATCTTCAGCGGCTCGGTCTTCGACCTACTCGGCGGGGCCAAGATCTTCTCCTATCTGGCCATTAGCCATTGGTGTCTGGCCGCGCTTGGCTCGACGGTCGACCTCAACGGCCTCGAAGCACAGCTGCCGGCGCCGGTCGACGGCTGGCCCAAGGAGATGTTCAGCGCGCCGGACCCCGCGCATCTGCTGGGCTACTGGCTGGTCCTGGCCGCTTTCACCGTGGTCCTGCTCGTAGGCGCCTACGCCTCGCTGCGCCGTGGTGATGCGCGAGCCGCCTGAGGGTATAGATATGAGTGTGTTTCATTCACGTTGGGGCGCGGCCCTCACCCCCCACCCCATGGCTAACTAGCCCCTCGCCCTAGCCGCGGGCGACGGGCTAGCGCGCCTCTCCCTGACGCGGGAGAGGGGGAGTCGCCCCGTCAACTCACTTGAAATACACCCAATAGATATCGCCGCGAGAGGAGGGAGACAACCACACAGCGACAGACCGGACCGCCTCGCCTGATAGTGCGTGACTTGTAGACGTAGAGGGTACAGCAATGGATATAGTGACCACCGTTCTCTCCTGGATCGTAGCGCTCGTGTGTATCTACCTCGCGTACGTGGCCGTGCGCGAGGTCGAGCAGGCCGTCGTGCGACGGCCGTTCTCCCTGCTGCTGACGCTGGTGTTGGTCGTCATCACGGCGGGACTGTTGCTCACGACGCTCACCCCCGTGACCAGCGTGCTGCTCGAGCCGTACTCCTACAGCGACCTCGGTGACCACTGGTACACCTTCATCCTGGTCGCGCTGATCGCCGGCGCCATCGTGCTGATTTGGCGGGACGTAGCGCGGCGGGTGCGCCGCGCCGCATGCCCTCAATGCGGCACACCCTTGATGGGCCATGTGGCCTGTCCAAGCTGTGATTGGGGCAGCCTCCCGTTGCTGGGCGCCGTCGTAGGCCGCGCCAGGCAGGCCACCGCGACGGTCGCCAGCGCCCCCATGCCCCCGGCGCCGGCCGCCATGGCCGGCGTCGCGTCGACCATCACGCGCACGCCGGCGCCCTCATCGTCGGCGTCCGCGCCGACAATGGTCGGCACGCCCCTAGGAACCGCGCCCGCGCCTGCGTCACCGGCCGCGTCGGCGACGCAAGCGGCCACGTTCTGCGCGCAGTGTGGGACCGCGATCGCCGCCGGGGCCAGCTTCTGCCCGCGCTGCGGCGCTCCGACGGCTTAGACGCCCATGAGCGGTATCTTCAAAGGGGTCAAGCGCGGCGCCCGGCGCGCCAGCTTCGAGGCCGAGCGCATGGTACGCATCGAGCGCGTGCAGGGGCAAATCGGCGCGCTCGACGGGCAGTTGCGCGGCGCCATGACGCGCCTGGGCCACTTGACCTACGAACTGGCGCGGCGCGGCGAGATCACGCACCCGGAGCTACAGCAGTTTTGCGCCCAACTCGACGGGCTGCGCGCCCAGATCACCGCCCATGAGGCGGAGATCGAGAGCATGCGTAAAGAGGCGTTTGTCGAAGAAACGGGCGTCGTCTACTGCACGCATTGCGGAGCCGCATGCGCGTCCGTGATGCTGTTCTGCGCGCGCTGCGGAATGCCGCTTCAAGTGGCGGCTCCGCCTCCGGATTCACCCCCGCCGGCGGGTCCGCCGTCCCGTACCACGGGCAGCACGACGTGCCCGCACTGTGCCGCCGCGAACGCTCCCAGCGCCCTCGCCTGCGCCCACTGCGGCCATGCGCTCCCCACTCAGATTCAGATCCCGGCGCCCGTATGGGCAAGCCAGAGCAGCCCACGACGCATGGCGTCCGACGTTGGCCTCACCGCGCCGAGTCCACGCCAAGCGTAACAAACAAAGGAGGCACATAGTGGCACAGGATATCCCGCTGGCGCGCAAGATGTATCAGACGCTCGAACCCTACCACGCGATGATCTATTTCGTTCCCGAGGCCCCGCAAGCCTACGCGCGCGCCGGTCTGGAGGACCGGTCCCGCGGCTACTTCGCCTCGCGCGCCGCGCCGCTCGGTCCCGTCTCGGCCGAGGTGGTCATCGCTACGTTCTACAACTTCAGCCCGGCTCTCGTGCGGAGCGTCATCCCCGCCGCGTGGCAGCGCGCCACGCCGGAGTCGCTCATCGCCGCGCGCTTCGAGGCGGTCGACCTGGCCCTGCGGCGTATGCTGGGCGATGGCCCCGGCTCCGATGGTCATGGTATAGGTAGCCCGGCGGTGGCGGAGGCGGCGGCGTTGGCGCGCGAGGCGAGCACGGCGTGTACGCCCCAGGGGCGCGCGCTCTACGCCGGCCACGCCGCGTTACCCTGGCCCGACGCGCCGCACCTGGCCTTGTGGCAAGCCATCACGCTGCTGCGCGAGTACCGCGGCGACGGCCACATCGCCGCGCTACTGGTCGAAGGCTTCTCCGGTATCGAGGCGCTGATCACCTATACGGCCGGGGGCAATGCGTCGGCGTCGAGTTTGCGCAAGCAGCGCGGATGGTCCGAGGAGGAGTGGACAGCGGCCGAGGCGCGATTGCGCGAACGGGGCTGGCTCGACGCCGATGGCGCGCTGACCGCGGAGGGACACGCGCGCCGCGCCGGGATCGAAGAGCGCACCGATGAGTTGGGCCGCGCGCCGTGGGACCACCTCGGCACGGAGCGTTGCGCGCGGCTGCGCGAGATCGTGCGCCCGTTGAGCAAGGCCATCGTCGACGCCGGAACGTTTCCCGCCAGCATGCAGATAAAGAGAGCGGACGTATAATTAGCAGAGGGAAGGAGTAAGAGCATTATGGACAGTACAATTACAGAGGAGGAACTTGCGCGGCGCCTCCCAGAGGCGCTGGATCGCGTACGCCTACACGGCGAGCGTCTCACGATTGACCGCGTGGGAGAACCGATCGCCGTTTTGTCTCCAGTCGGGGTTCCAGGGTCAGTGACATGGCGTCAGGTGGCGGAGCGCCTCGCGGAGATTGGATTCCCCGGTGATGGCTTCGCTGATGACGTGGAGACGGCCAAAGCCACGCAACCTCGGCTCGAGGCGCCTGCATGGCCGTCTTGATCGATTCCAACGTATTTATCGCGTTAGAGCGCCGGGGGAGTGGACCGGATGAGGTGCTGGCCCTGATCCCTGACGAGCCTGTCGCCCTCGCGTCCGTTTCCGCCTCAGAACTGCTGTTCGGGGTAGAACGCGCGAACACACCAGAGCGGCGTGCCCGGAGAGAACACTTTGTGGAGGCCCTGCTGGCCCTACTCCCCGTCCTTACGTTCGGAACAGCTGAAGCCCGTGTCCATGCGCGGGTGTGGGCAGGACTTGCGGCGTCTGGCCAGCTTATCGGCGGCCATGATCTGCTGATCGCGGCCACGGCGCTGGCCCATGGCTACGATATACTCACCGACAATGTCCGCGAGTTCCGTCGTGTCCCCGGTCTGACCGTTCGTCAACCACTGTGGCCAGATGATAAAGGGTGAGAGCGCGAGGATAGGACCTACTTCACCGAGTCCTTTCGGATGAGCTAACTGTGTACTCGATCAGGGCTACCGTGTCGCGTACGTCACTATCCGGCGTCTCCCCGCTATCGTGTTGACCCGCCAGGGAACGCTGAATGAGCCCCACCCATCGCTTATCCACGGCCTTTCGCGCCCAACGCGCGGCCCTCGGCTTTGAGGCCACGGCCCCCGAGTCGAGGGTGTAGAGCATCCGGCACAGCGTCAGGACGACGAAAGCTTGGTTCTCTCTGTGGCGCACCTAGGCCAACCACTCAGGATCATGACGCGCCTGTTCTACCCATACGTCCGCATGGACGGCGGCCGCGCGCCGCATGGTTCGAGGATCAATAGGATCGATTAGCGTGCGCGGATTGGGTCCCGCCACGACGACGCCATGCTCACGCAAGGTGTAGCATTGGATGACCCAGCCACTTTCGAGGTAATCCATCACAAGCGCCCCGCCCTTTTCAATCTGCGGATAGCGCGCGATGGTCGGGACGTTGGGGCGCAGGGCGCCCCGCGGGATGTAGGCGGCTTCTATTTTCGCCCGCCACGGCGAACCACCGGCGTTGAAGCGGGCGTGCAGGTCGTGTAGCGCCACAAAGAGTTCGTTTGAGAGTTCGGCGTCGGTCACGACGACAAAATCAATGTCGCTGCCATGGGGGTCAAAGGCGCCAAGAGCGAGGGAGCCATACAGATACATCCCGACGAAGTGGTCTCCCAGGATAGTTTGCGCGCTTGTCAAGAAATCGCGCAGCACCGCGTTAACGCCGGCATATGGCGTCGGATGCAGAGATTTATGCATAACTCACCCCATGCTTACGACTATCGGTCGCCAGCCGCCCTACGAACGCGCCTCGCTCTTCCCCGCTTCCGTCCCGCTCCGAGAACCCGCGCGGCGGGCCGCTTCGAGCGCGGCGCGCTCCGCGGGCGTCACCGCCAGGGCGTCCGCGAGGAGGGCGACGGTTTCTTTCTGGGGCGCGTGATGCAGCCCACGCTCGAGGTCACTGATGGCGCGCACGCTGAGCCTGGCGCGCTCGGCCAACTCTTCCTGCGTCAACCCCGCCGCGAGGCGATAACGCTTGAGCAGGGCCCCAAAGGTGGGCGGCGGGTCACACGCCGGCGTTTCGACAGGACATGTCGTGGCGGCCGGCGCGATAGGCGGGGGCTCGGGCGTCTCAGGCAAACGCAGCGGCTCGACATAGGCGGTGAGCCCACGCACGGCGGAGATGCGCACGCGGCTCCCGATAGGGAGCTGCTCCGTGGGTGAGGAAACGCGCGCGGTCCAGAACTCGGCCTTGCCGACCTGAATCGTGCCGCCGTCGCACGTCACGGGATCGGTCACCGTGGCGAAACGATCCACGAGCGCCGCGCCCTGCTCGATGGCGGGGCGTCCCTGTTCGTGCCGCGTCAGCGCCGCCAACAGGCGCGGCCGGATCAGGCCGATGAGCAGGACCGCTAGAGCAATAAACACGACTGCCTGCACGGGCGCGGACAACGCCCCGAGCAGGACGAGCGCGGCGACGACGAACGCGGCCACCGCCACGTTGAGCAGGAACAGCGCCATGGACGCGGCCTCGCCCGCGAGCGCTAAAACACCCACCAGAACCCACAGCCACCATGTCACGACGGTCTATCTCCTACAAACGCACGCCTGTTGTTCCACCATTGTACAGTTCCGCCGCATGTGTGACCCTTTAGGTGAGTGATTAGGTGGGTCGCGTGACCCTTTAGTGGTGGCCCGCGCCGTGCGTACAATGCACACTAGATAGTGAAGCCACGCCAATCGGCGGTGATTGTCACGGTGAAAGGAGAATGGTATGGCGCGTTATAGAAACTGGACGTGCCGGGACAGGTCGTTCGACAGCCTGGGGAGGGTCAGATCATGCAGCCCCTGCTCTGGCTCCTGATCGGGGTCGTGGCGCTGCTGGGCGAGGCGCTGCACCAGCGTCTGTTCCTGATCAACGCGGCGGTCGCCGCGTTCGTCGTGGCGCCGCTGGCCCTCGTAATCGCGCCATCCATACAGGTCGCCGCCTTCGTGGTGATCTCCCTGTTGTTGCTTGTGCTGGTGCGGCCGCCCCTGCTCCACGCTCTGGTTGGGAGTCGTCCGCGCCGCGCTCTCACTACCCATGGACGGTTGATGGATCGCACGGCCACGGTGACACAGACCGTGACAGGCGATAGTGGCATGATCCGCGTCGGCGTCGGCGAATTCTGGACCGCGCGCACGAGCGGCCCGCTGCCGCCCATCGCGGCTGGCGCGACCGTGCGTATCGACTACGTAGACGGCCTCACCGCCTACGTCGCACCTATACCGGCGCCGGACGCCGAGGCGCTCCCGCCCCTCGACCCGCCGGCCTCTATGAGACAAGAAGGAGACTAGACATGATCTCAACGACGCTCATCGTCATCATCGTTATCGTCGTGCTGGTGTTCGCCATGGGCGCGCGCACCGTACGTATCATCCCGCAGGCGCGCGTGGGCATCATCCAGCGTCTCGGCAACTACCACACCAGCGCCCCCAGCGGCGTCGCCATCGTCATCCCGCTGATCGACCGCATCCTGCCGTTGATCGACCTGCGCGAACAGGTGGTGTCGTTCCCGCCGCAGCCCGTCATCACCTCGGACAACGTGACCATCAACGTCACCTCGGTCGTCTACTACCAGATCATCGACCCCAAGAGCTCGGCCTATCAGGTGGTCAACCTGCTCGCCGCGATGGAGCAGTTGACGCAGACCACGCTGCGCAACGTCATGGGCGGTCTCTCCCTCGACGCCGCCCTCACCTCGCGCGACCAGGTCAACAGCCAACTGCGCATGGTCCTGGACGAGGTGACCGAGAAGTGGGGCGTGCGCGTCAACCGCGTCGAGTTGAAGGACATCTCGCCGCCCAAGGACATCCAGATCGCGATGGAGAAGCAGATGCAGGCCGAGCGCACCAAGCGCGCCACCATCCTAAACGCCGAGGGCGAGGCGCAGTCGTCGGTCCTCCGCGCGCAAGGGCAGAAGCAGGCGCTGGTGTTGCAGAGCGAGGGGCAGAAGCAGGCGGCGATCCTCAAGGCGGAGGGCGAGGCGCAGGCGCTGGTGACGGTGCAGACGGCGCAAGCCAAGGCGATCGAGCTGGTGTTCGGGGCGGTCAACGACTCCAACCCCAGCAAAGAAGCGCTGGCCTACCAGTACCTACAGATGCTGCCCAAGCTGGCCGAGAACCCGGCCAACAAGGTGCTCGTCGTTCCCACCGACTACGCGGGGCTAGCCGGGCTCGCCGCCACCCTCGGCAACGTCGGCCTCGACGGCGCCGCCTCGAACGGGAACGGGAATGGTAACGGCAATGGCGCCCGGCCGCGCGCGACCAGCGAAGGCACAGGCGCGCCGCGTATCCCAACCGTTCCACAAGCCCTGCTACAGGGCGCGCCGGCCGCCGCCGCTGATAATGGGTAGTGGGCAGGGCCATGTTGTTTTCTCCCTCACCCCCACCCCACGCGGATTGGTCTCTCTCCGCTGCGCTCCGACAGCCCAACCGGCTCTCCCTCAAGGTGCGAGGGGAGGCGCACGGCACACGACAGGCGGCTCTCCTCTCCCGCGTCAGGGAGAGGGGTTGGGGGTGAGGGCCGCGTCGGCGGCCGCTGATAATGGATAGGCTGCCAGGCGCCTTCGAGGCATTCGGCTGTTAAGATAATGTCGTAGAACTCTAGTTTCCGCTGAATCAGGCGGCTAGGTCAAGCGGAGCAGGGGTTTCTGGGGCCGCGCGCGGTCGCCGTTGGCCCCAGAAACCGGTGGGTAGATGGTCCGTCCGGGCCTTTTTTGTGCG
>JAABUV010003719.1_pt1 | contig 19089 bp, 14 predicted proteins | sample 5559971 | NCBI WGS metagenome assembly JAABUV01 (sample SAMN10711881, study PRJNA513362) | rock metagenome | isolation source: Antarctica rocks | place: Antarctica: Victoria Land, Knobhead nord | collected 2015-12-19
GGGGCGTCAAGCATAGGGTGTCCTCAGTTCCAGGGCAGTCCTTCCGCGTCGTGCTTAAGTCTACCACCGGCTACTCCTCCGCGCCGACCCTGTCTTCCTGGCTCCGGCTTTTTGAGAAGATACGATATGGAGACGTTGGCCCGCCAGATCGGGCGTGACACGACTCCTGTGGGCATCCACGCTGGAACGGGAGGGCATCGTTGTCGACGCTCCCCTCGACACGGGCGCGCGCGTTCGGCCCACGCTACATCGCCGACCTCCTGGCGCCCTTGCCACGGGTCCCGCTCATGCCCACGGGCGGCGTGGACGAGACCAACGCGGCCGCCTATCTGCGGGCGGGCGGGCGCCGTCGGCGTCGCGGTCGGCGGGAGATTGGTCGCCGAGGACGCCGTCGAGCGCGCCGACTGGGACGCGCTGACCGAGCGCGCCCGCGTCCTGGTCGCGGCCGTCCGCCAGACGGGCGACCATCCGTGACGGCTTGGACAGTGCGCATCCATTAGCCCTACTACATAGGAGGTGATCGCCAATCTCGCGCACGGCGCCACGTTCGACCTGCCCCATATCACGCGCGTCAGCTAAACGGCGACGGTACTCTTGCGTACAATCAACTGGAAGGGTGGCTGGACGTGCTCTGGCAGGCCGGTACGTGAGCCGTTGACCCGTCCAAGTAGCATGGATACGGTCAACCGCCCAATCTCGTCTTTGTCAGGGGCGATTGTGGTTAGAGGCGGCGCCGCGTAGCGCCCCTCCTCAATATCATCGAATCCCACGACTGCCACGTCGTCAGGAACGCGATAGCCTGCGTCCTGTAACACCCGCATTGCTCCTAAGGCGACGAGATCATTGAAGCAGAGCACAGCGTCAGGAGGACGCCCTAGGGTGAGCAAGTGACGCATGCCCCCCTGTACCACCACCTGCGTGTGGGGCATGGCCCGAGCAGCACCGCCGATACCTACGTGGGCATGCTCTGCCCCGTGTTTGCCTTCTTTGACGAGCACGACCAGTCATGGGAGGCGCCCCCGGATCGGATCGAGCAGTATCTATGCGCCTCCTTACGGAAGCGTCTGCACCTCGTCGTGAGCGCTGACACGGCGCTCGACGGATATCGCATCGCCGCCACCCGCGACACGCCTGTCGTGGCTACGTGCCTCATCCGCCAACGGATGAGGCACGTAGCCACGACAGGGCCAATGGCTTGTGGTCAACCCTCCGCAGCCCTCAAACGACGCCGACTCCTCGGCCTACGGTGCTCTCACGGACGACGAGCTGGTAGGGCGGCTCGAACCGCCCTGGCGGCCCCGTGCGTGTCCCCTCGATCCGGCCACGCAACAGCGAGACGACCAGGCGCCCGATCTCCTCTTTGTCCGGTGCGATGGTAGTCAGGGGTGGGATCGCGTAACGGCCCTCCTCGATGTCGTCGAATCCCACCACGGCGATGTCGTCGGGGATACGCACACCTTCTTCCCGCAATATGGCCATCGCGCCAAGGGCCATCATATCATTCAGGCAGAGCAGGGCGTCGAAGGGGCGCCCCGACGCCAACAGGCGCCGCATTGCCTGCATCCCGTCCACGCGACTGTAGGTGTAGAGAGGCCCCGGATCGAGTAAGCTGGGATCGATGGGCACGCCGGCCTCCGTGAGCGCCGTCCTGTACCCTTGCAGGCGCAGATTGGGCATGGCATCCTGTTCGTCCTTTGGCGCGCCCAGCACGGCGATACGACGCCGTCCCAATCCCAGCAGATGCATCGTCGCCAGACGCGCCGCAGCCACGTTATCCATGACCACATGATCGCGCGGCGCGCCGATCAGGCGCTCACCCAACAGGACAATCGGCACGGGCACGCGATCCGCCGTGATATCCTCCACGTCGAGCGACAGGGGATTCAAGATGATACCGTCGAGGAGGTGGGGACTCAGGCCTCTGGAGATCAGCAACTCGCTGTCGCGATTCCCGCGCGTGGGATCGAGCAGGACTGTGTAGCCGGCGACGGCGGCGGCGCTGATGATCGCGCCGCTGATGGCGGTGAAGTAGGGATTGTCCAGGTCGGGGATCACGAGGGCCAGCACGTTGGCACGCCCCCGGCGCAGGTGGCGCGCGGCGATGTTGGGCCGGTAGTGCAGCGCCGCGATAGCATCACGGACGCGCGCCTGCGTTTCGGGACTGACCTCCGTCATGCGGTTATTGATGACGTTGGAGACCGTCTTGAACGACACACCCGCGTGGGCGGCGACGTCCTTGAGAGTTGGCGTTGCGACCAGTTTCACCTGTTACTCCCCTTGCGCCTGCGCCAGCTGCCCTGCATGTTGCTGCCCTATTGTCAGCATACAAGACCACCTATCCTGCCCGCACCACCATCGTGGCCCGCGCGCCCCGGCCGGCATCCTGAAGGATGAACGTGATCTGCGCGCGCCCGCCCCAATGCGGGGGCGCCAGCGCCGCGATGCCCACCCGAAAATGCGCCAGATTAGGGACGCGCGCGACGTGGTCGGGGCGACGCCCTGACCCCCACGGCATTGCCGCACCACGCGCCGGGTCGTAGAGATCGACGCCGTTATACGGCCCGTGGAACAGGACGCTGCTAGTGTAGGCGCCGCCGACCATGTAGTCGACGCGCACGCCGAGCACGCTGTTCGCGTCCAGTTTGCGCAACAGGCCGTCGACCGTCGTCGTTACGGAGAGCGTGCGCGGCAGAGCGTCCGCCGTCACGCCGACTTCCTCGTCGGCCTCGCGCGCCGTCGCCATGCCCAGCCGGGCGATCCAGGTGTTGCGATCGAAGTCGGCGTAGGCCGGTGACGAGCGGTCCGGGTAATAGTGTAGCGTGCGCACAACACGAGCCACGGGGGCGGGCGTGAGTGCGGAGATGCCGCTGCCGTCGTCGACGTCGAGGTAGACCACGCCGCCGGTCGGAATCGCGCCCGACCACAGGAGGCTGGCGGTGTTGACACGCGCACGGGTCTCGGTGGGAATGAGTAGTTCGTGTGTGGGGTTATCGCCCCAACTCGCATGATCGGCGTCGATGCGATAGACACGCAGAGTTCCGCGCGCGAACGGGATGTGCGCTAGCCTGACGCTCAGCGTCTGAGCGCTGCCCGTGCCATTCCACAACACCAGGTCAGCCTTATGGCTGTCCGTCGACGCCATGCCTTGTATGGTGGTACCGGTCAAGGTTGAGCGCGCCCCCCGAATGGTGACCTGCCGACGATCGACGGGCATCATGGCGTAGATCTTGTCGGCGTTGAAGACAGCCTTGCGGTGACCATCGATACTCACCATGCCCGAGAAGTTGCCCGCGCCGCTGTCCAGGAACTGCGCCCAGCTAACCTCCGTGAGCTCCGGCTGTGTGAGGAAGTAGGCGTAATCGTTGAGCAGCGCCTCGGCCAGCCCGTCGTGCTGCTGGGCGCCATCGGGCGGGTAATCGATGGAGTAGGAGTTGTACTCGTTGAGGTCCCATTCCGTTGTGTCGAAGTAGGGACGGTGCGCGAAGTCCTCTCTGAGCGTCTCGAGCTCCTGAGCCATGGTCTCGTTGTCATAGGAGGTCGTCCCATAGAAGTGGAACGAGAAGAAGTCGAGCGGCAGCTTGCGCGTGGACACATGGTTCAGGAAGGTCGATACCCATCCATTGGTGAAGGCGAGAGCTGGTCCTCCCACGACCGCATCGGGGTCGCCCTGCCGTACCCCGCGCGCACCATAATCGTACAGCTTCATATAGTCGTCTTCCGTCCCACTCCAGAAGTCCTTGTTGTCGGGCTCGTTGTATATCTCCTGGTAGCCGACCCGGCGCCCTGTCGCTCGGAAGTGCGCCGCGAAGGCGCGCAAGACCCGTTGCCAGGCGGCATAGCTGCTAGGCGGGCTCTTGTAGTCGCCCGTTACGGGCTGCAGGGCGTCGGGCATGTAATCGTAGGACCAATAGGGCACGACCGTGTGCGCTTCGAGGAGGTTGATCAACTGGTCGACGTCCGTGAAGTCATACCGCGACGTGGCCGCCGTCCCCGTGACGAATTGGTTTGTCCAGGCGCAGAACGCTTTGCCGAGGCCGCCGTCGATGCGCAGCGAGTCGGGACGAACCTCGGAGAAGAAATGCATGTCCCGCCGGTAGCGCCACAGGGGCACGAGGCATGAGTTGAACACGCCGAACTTGCTCTTGATGAGCGGATAATCGACGGGGACGGCGAAGTCGGCGCTGACCGTGACGAGCGCCTGGCGCGCTCGCGTGGGCGCGCTGCCAGGAAGGGGGGCGCTCGCCGTCACCACCAGGACACTGATGATGGATATCCAGCGACTAGGCGTCATTGCGTCTGTCTCCCCTCATCCTTCACGCACGACAACTTTCGCACGCGTGCCCGGCCCGGTGCTTTGCATCATGAACGTAATCTGTGCGCGACCACCCCATCCTGTAGGCGCGTATGCGCTGACCTCCAGACGGACGTGCGCGAGATCGGAGATCGCAACGACCTGGTCGGCCTGCCGCCCCGTCCCCCATGGCATCCGTGCGGATCGCGCCGGGTCGTAGACGTCAACGCCGTTGTAGGGTCCATGCACGAGGACCCCTTTCACGTAGACGCCGTCGACCATATAGTCGATGCGTAGCCCGCACAGGCTATCCTCGTCGCGTCGTCGGAGTATACCATCAACCTCGAAGGAGACGTCGAGCGTGTCGGGCAAGTTGTCGACCGTTGCGCCGATAAGCGCCACCCCCCGTTCCTCCGAGGCCATCCCCAACCACGCCGTCCAGGTCTTGGGATCGAAGTCGGCATAGCAGGTCGAGGCGCGGTCGGGATAGTAGCGGAGGGTGCGCAAGACCGTCGCACGGGGAACGGGCGCCGATGTTGGCACATCCGTCCCGTCGCTCACCTCAAGGTAGACGACCCCGTCGCGCGCAATCATTCCGCTCCAGGATAGGGCAGCCGTCGCGACGCCGGCGCGCGTCTCGACAGGAACCATATCATCACGGCCTGGATCATCACCCCAACTCCCATGCTCCGCATCGATCCTGTAGACACGCAGTGTGCCAGTGGCGAACGGGACGTTAGACAACTCAATGGTCAGCGCCTGGTCACTCTCCGTGCGGTTCCACAAAACCAGATCAGTCCGGCGCCCATCGGTCGACGCCATCCCACCCAGGCCCTCCGGTCCGGCGACTGTCACCTGTCGGCGATCCACCGGCATGCGCATGTAGATCTTGTAGGCGTTGAAGACGGCCTTGCGATGCCCGTCGATGCTGACCATGCCGGAGTAGTTGTCGTGTCCGCTGTCCAGAAACTGTGCCCAGTTCACCTTGGTCAACGCGGGGTGCGTGAGCAGCAGATGGACATCCTGCAGCAGCATGGCCGCCGCGGCATGCCGTTCCTGCGTTCCCCGCAGCGGATAATCGACGACGAGCGAGTTGTACTCGTTCAGGTGCATCTCCGTGGTGGCGAAACGCGGGTCACGATCCAGACCCGTGCGCACGATAGCCAGCTTCGCTTCGATGCCCTCGCCGTAGTGGTGGAAGGAAAAGAAATCGAGCGGCAGGTCGTGCGTCGTCACATGCTCCAGGAACGGGACCGTCCAGGAGTCCTCATTGATGAACGCCAGGGCCGGGCCACCCACGACGGCGTCGGGATCCGCCTCCTTGATGGCCGGAGCGCCGCGCTGGTACATCTCGAAATACGCGTCACGCGGGCCCGAGAAGAAGACGGGGCCGCCGTGTGGGTCGATCAGATCGGGTTCATTGTAGACCTCATGGTAGCCAATGCGGATGCCTCGCTCGCGGTAGTGGCGCGCGAACGCGGCCAGGACCTGTGCCCATCCGTCCATGCTGACCGGAGCGCTGCGCCAGTCACCGTTCTGCTGCAATGGGACCGGCATGTAGCAGTAGGACCAGTAGGGGCGCACGTCCACCCCATTCAGCAGCGTGGCTAGCTCGTCCAGGTCGTCGAAGTTGTACGTCAGGTTGTCGGGGCTGCCCGTAATCGGCTGGACCGTATAGGGGTTCCAGTCCGACCCCCAGCCCCAGGCGATGTCGAGGCGCAACGATTCGGGGCTCACCTCGATGAAGCGCTCGACATCGCGCTTATAGCGGTCGAGCGTCACGAGCCCCGAGTTGTACACGGCGAATTTGGTCTTGCTGAGCGGATAGTCTACCGCACGCCCAAAGTCGGCCGTGACCATGACGCTCCGCGCCTCGTTAGCGACTGCTTGCGTATCCGTCGATGACATCGTTACTCTCCCTCCAGCACTTCTCGGCTCTCACGACGATTGGCATGTCGTGCCAGGTTTCTTACATACGTCTCCACGATCAGCTGGAACAAAACGGCCATCTGATGGGCGGGCCCCCACGGAGGTGGTGGTCGGTACGGGATGGGGCGCCTATCCTTTAATGCCGGAGAAGGTGATGCCCTGCACGAAATAGCGTTGCACCAGGATGTACAGGAGAGCCATGGGCAACGACATGAGAATGACGCCCGCCATGATCTCGCCCCATTGGCTGTTATAGAGGCCGATCAGGCTCTGTAGCCCTTGCGTCAGCACCCATTGGTTTTCGGTCTGTAGGAAGACCGAGGGCGTGAAGAAACCGTTCCATTGGCCGACGAACGTGAGCAGGCCCAGCGCCAGGAAGGCTGGCCTTGACGACGGAACAATGATGCTGAAGAAGATGCGCCAGCGTCCGGCGCCATCGATCAGCGCCGCTTCTTCCAGTTCGCGCGGGAGGCCCGCGAAGAACTGCCGGAAAAAGAAGGTCGCAAACGCGTCACCGAAGAACGAGGGCACGATGAGCGGCCACGGCGTATTGATCCAATGGACGTAGGCGAACAAGGCATATTGTGGGATGAGCGTGGCCTGGCTGGGGATCATCAAGGTGAACAGGATGATGAGAAACAGGATGTTCTTGCCGGGGAAACGCAGCCTGGCGAAGGCGTAGCCGGCCAGGGAACACGAGAGGAGGCGGCCGATGGTCGACAAGACGGCGATCCGTAGCGTGTTGACGATATAGACGCCGATATCTGGCAAGGCGCTGAAAAGGCCCGTGTAGTGCGCGAAGGTGAAGGGGTGGGGGATCCACTGTTGCGGATCGAAGAGGTTCGCATCAGTCCGGAACGACGTGGAGAGGACCCAGACGATGGGGATGATATCGATGAGCGCCAGCACGATCAGCAACAGGTAGAACAGGGAACCGTTAACGCGGCGCCTGACGCGGTAATAGCCGGAGGAGCGCGGGTCGATCCGGCGTTGTCGTCCGTGGGCGACGACCGAGACGCGTTGCGACAAACTCATGGACGGATACCTCTGTTAATCGCCGTAGTAGACCAGCCAGCGCGAGAGCACGAGTTGCAGCGCCGTCACCCCGAAGATCAAGAGGGCGAGCATCCAGGCGATCACCGCGCCGTAGCCCGCACCGGAAATGGTTTCGGTGTACTCGAAGAGTTGATTGAAGAGATACAGCACAATCGTGCGTGTCGAATCATCGGGGCCGCCGGCGCCGCTGATCGTCGCCGTGCTGCTGCTCATGGCAACGACAGGGTCGAAAAGCTGGAAAGCGCCGATCAGGGACGTGACGCTGAGAAAGAGGATCGTCGGCGACAGCATGGGCAAGGTGACAAACCGAAACCGGTCCCATGTGTTCGCGCCGTCGATCTGCGCCGCCTCGTGCAGATGGTCGGGCACACCTTGCAAGCCAGCCAGGAAAATGGTCAGGCCATAGCCCAGCCCTTGCCAGGTGGTCATGATCGCGATGGCAAGCATCGCGACATGCGCGTCGAGCAGCCAATCCGGGCTCTGGGCGCCAAACAGGCCAAACAATTGAGCGAACGGACCCGACTGACTGTTAAACATCCAGCGCCACGCCGTGCCGACGGCGAGGGCCGAGAGCACCCAGGGCATGAAAAAGAGGGCGCGGAAGAGCCCGATGCCACGTCGCGGGCGATTGATCAGCAAGGAGAGGAGCAGAGAAAACACCAGAAAGCTGGTGGTGCCCAGCGCAATGAACTTGAGCGTATTGAACAAGACGATACCAATGCGCGGATCCTGGAAGAAGTAGCGCCAGTTTGCCAGGCCGACGAAGCGGGACGGCGAAATGAAATCCCAATGGATGAAGGTGTAGTAGAAGGTGACAACCAGCGGTCCGAGGATGAAGACGACGAGCCCGATCAATTGCGGGGTGAGGAAGGCCAGGGCCGTCAGCCACTCGCGCAGCAACAGCGGGTTGGGTCCTCGTCGCCGCCGCGCGATCGAGCGGTTCACCTCGACACGGTCAAGACGCGTTTCCATAGTGTTCTCCCAGCGGGCCGCATCCCGCGCGAGGCCAGCATGCGGCAGCCCGTCGTGGTCGCGCGCGTATGGGCGGTGGATGAGCGTGACACGTATACCAGGCGACGAGACCTGTCCTACGCCTATCCGACCGCCCAGTGCAGCGACTATCGGGGGCTTTACGACTGCATAATGGCATTCACCTTGGCGTCGATCCCCTTGAGCGCCTCAGCCGCCGTCTTCTTGTTGCCAAGGATGTCCGTGATCGCGGGACCAAAGCCATCCTGACCCGTGATCTCCGCGTTTTTCTGGTTATCGAAGGTCGGGATCATCGTCTTCTCCCAGCGCGACGGCAGGATCTGCGCGTCGTAGAGATGCTGCGGCTCGCCCGGCGCATTGAGGAAATCGGCCTTGAGTTTTGGCGTATACGCCGGGATCAAGCCCATGAACTTACCGGCGGCCACCGTGGACAGATACTTCACCATGTGCCACGCCAACTCTTTGTTTGGGCTCTTGCTGTAGACGCTCCAGATATGAATCTGGAGGCAGCTGGCATTGCCGGCCGGCCCCTTGGGCAGGGCGACATAGTCGTATTTCATGCCCGGGTTCTGGGCTTGGACGTCGGTGACCTGCTCATGCGAGCCGACCTGCATGGCCACATGACCGGTGACCCAGCGCAAGTAGCCGAACTGCTCCTGATCGATGGCCGGTGTGACCGTGGTGTGGTCCTTGTACATCATGTCCTGGATGAACTGCCAGGCTTTGATAGTGTTGGGGTTCTCTAGGTTAGAGCGCTGGAAGCCGGGATATTTCATGGTACTGCCGCCGAATGACAGGAGCAACGCCTCGGTTTGCGCGCCGGCGCCGATGGGAATGATCGTGAAGCCCCACTGCTTGATATTCTTGGGGTTGAAATGGGGCGAGGCGGCCGTGTTGCCGTTCGCGTCGATCGTCAGCTTCTTGGCCCACGCCCGTACATCGTTCCAGGTGTAGTTCCCGGTAGGGTCCGGATACGCCAGGCCGGCCTTGTCGAACATCGTCTTATTATAGTAGAAGCCTTGCATGTTGTAGCCTATGGGTAAGCCGTAGAGATGCTTGTCCTTGAGCGCCCTGAGGTTCGTGATCACCGTGCTGTTAAAGTCGCCGAGATTGATCTTGTCGCGCGCGAGATAGGGCGTCACATCCAGAGGGATACCGCTATCGACCATCCCGTTGTAGTCCCAGATGCCCGGCACGAAGACATCGGGCATCGTGCCGGACACAATCAGGGGCTTGCAGGCCGCCGCGTCGACCCCGCAGACATCGCCACCTTGCTGCACGGTGACCTTCACCTGTGGGAAGGCTTTCTCATAGCTGTTGATACCCGCGCGCAGCGTCGTGAAATCGGTCTGGGCGCCCCAGATGGTGATACGCAGATTGCCGGACGGTGGCGAGGCCGCCACCGATGCCGCGCGCGCGATGTGATCACTTGCCGGGATGAAGTGTCCGGCAGCGGCGGCTCCGAGGGCGACGCCACCCATGCGGAGGAGGTCTCGGCGATTGTATCTATTGTTTGCCATGGTCTGCACCTCTTAGTGTGAAAAAACGAGAAGAGACAGCGATGATCGACATAGCGCACAAATATGGTCCGCGATCGGATCCGGGGCACTCATGCTCACCGGCCCCCACCCTCGATGCAAGAAATCAGGACAGGGGAGCATCGTCGACGCTAGGGGGAATACCGACGACAAAGACGACGGGACGGCGCATCGCTGATCACCCCCTCTCTCCGAAAACAACACGACAACACGGATTTACGCATTGATACAACGAAACGATGCGGGAAGAATTGGTCTCGCACGACACCGGCGATGGACACAGCAATCTTTTACTTCAACGCTGTAGCTATAGTAGCATCAGAGAGGGGAGGCTGTCAAGTAGTGCGTGCAGCCAGTGCAGGTCGGCCACGCCTCCGACGCTCGTTCGGTACAGAGCACTGGTACGGGCGCGGCGCCGAATCGAGCGCTTGTTAGCGAGAGTGATGCCGACGATCCGTCGGTTAAGGACTCATGATGCGCTTGCCCGCAAATGAGTTGTTGCAAGCTATCAAATCGGCAGTGACGGCCACAATACAGCCGCATGCCCACTGTTCGGTGCAATAAAGAGAGGCTGCAGTTCCTCCTATAGCGCCAAAGACGTTGGGAGAGAGTCCCACCTGGCGCCAAGCGTTGTACGCCCGGTCATTCACGGGCCGCGACAGGGGTAAGGAGAGCCGGCTTCACCCCTGTACGCAGTAACTGACGGTAGAAAAGCTTCAACGTTGTAAGAACGCATAGGTCACCCAGGTCAATAGAGTAAGAGCTAGCGCGCAGAGGGGGCCGCGGGATCAAGCGACCAAGGGCAGAACGACGCGGTCGTACCAGTAGGTATCCCAGGCTCTATTCGGCCGTGGGACCACCGATGCTTGACCGTGTAGCCGCGCAAGGGTTGCAAAAAACATCCCTGGTCGGTATGGTTGATGTGCAACCGTCGACATGCTGGCTAGGGAGAGTCCCATGGGACAAGGACAGGCTGGGGGAACACGAATGCATGATCTGCAGGGGAAAGTGGCCGTCGTGACGGGCGCGGCGCGGCGCATCGGCGTGACGATCGCCCAGACGCTGGCGCAAGCCGGCGCTGCTGTCGTGATCGGTGACGTGGTCGACGGAGAAGCCGCGGCTGCGGAGATCCGGTCGGCCGGCGGGCAGGCGCTCTATCGCTGCGCCGACGTCAGCTAGGCCGAGGATATGGCGGCGCTGGCGGCAGCGGCGACGGACGCCTACGGCCGGCTAGACATCTGGGTCAACAACGCCAAGGTTGATGCGCGGGCGAGCGTGACCGACATGGCGCTGGAGGAGTGGAATGCCGTGCTGTCGGTCTGCCTGACGGGGGCGTTCCTGGGCGCCAAGTACGCTATCCCGGCAATGATCATCTCCGGTGGCGGCGTCATCGTCAACATCGCCTCGGTGCATGCCATGGTGGCCTATCCGCAGTGCCCGGCCTACGACGCGGCCAAGGCGGGACTCCTGGCCTTGACCCGGCAGATTGCCGCCGAGTATGGACCGGACAACATCCGGGCGAACGCGATCCTGCCGGGGCTCATCGTCGAGCACGGCCCAGACGCCTATAGTCCACAGGTGGAGCGCCTCGCGCGGACGCTGTGTCCGGTTGGACGTGTGGGAAGCTTCGCGGATGTCGCGGCCGCCGTGCTCTATCTCGTCTCCGACGCGGCGCGCTTCGTTACGGGCGCGCAGTTGCTCGTTGACGGCGGCTTAACGGCGCGGTCTCCCGAGTGGGCGACACAAGGGATGCAATGAAGAGAAGGGGAAAGAGTAGGAAGCCGTGAAGATCACCCAGTTGGAGAGCCTGTTCGTCACGCCGCGCTGGCATTTTCTAAAGGTCCACACGGACGAGGGGATCGTGGGGCTGGGCGAGCCGATCGTCGAGGGCCGCGCGCGCACCGTCGCCATGGCCGTGCGCGAGCTAGAATCCTATCTGATCGGCCAGGACCCGCGCCACATCGAGCGGCACTGGCAAACAATGTATCGCGGCACGTTCTATCGCGGTGGTCCCATCCTGCTCAGCGCCATCAGTGGCGTCGAGCAGGCGCTCTGGGACATCCTGGGCCAGTCGCTGGGCGTGCCCGTGTACCACCTCCTGGGCGGCGCGGTGCGCGATCGCATTCGCGTCTACGCCCATTGTGGAGGGGACAGCCCTGAGGAGGCGGCCCACAGCGCCCATGAGCGGGTGACGCAGGGGTACACGGCGCTCAAGACGGCGCTCGACGCGCCGGTGCGCATCGTTGATACCAAGGCCTACGTCGCGCGCCAGGTCGGGCGCATCCAGGCCATGCGCGCGGCTATCCCGGACACGGTCGATCTCGCCGTCGATTTCCATGAGCGTGTCAGCCCCGCCATGGCGATCCGGCTGTGCAAGGAACTTGAGGACTGCAGCCTGCTGTTCGTTGAGGAGCCGGTGCTGCCGGAGAACGTGGACGCCTTGGTCGCGGTGGCTCGCTCGACCACGATCCCCATCGCGACGGGCGAGCGCCTCTACACACGGTGGGGCTTCCGCGAGGTGCTGGAAAAGCAGGCCGCGCGCGTGCTCCAGCCCGACCTCTGCCATGCCGGCGGGATCGGCGAGGTGCGCAAGATCGCCGCCATGGCCGAGGTCTACTACGCGGCCATCGCCCCCCACAATCCGCTCGGACCCATTTCGCTGGCCGCGGGTCTACAGGTCGATGCGTGCAGTCCGAACTTCCTGTGCCAGGAGCAGGTCTCGCTCGGCGAGGGCTACCTGACGCAGCCGTTTGTCGTGCGGGATGGATACATCGATCTACCAACGGCGCCCGGCCTGGGGATACAACTCGACGACGACGCGGTGGCGGCGCGCCTCTACGACGGGAAGTGGGAGACGCCACGGGTCGCTCACCCTGATGACGGGTCGTTCGCGGATTGGTAGTAATGGTCTGGTTATGACAGTGAGTTATCTGTGGATCACGCCCATCCACAGGGTCATCGAGATCGGACATATCTGGTTCGGGCTGGCATTATAGAGGATGCCAACGTCACTCCCTATCCCGTCGCCGTCGTCGACAGCGTGGGCGATGGCTTCGACGCCGGGTTCATCGCAGGCCTCTTGCACAGCGACCCACTCTCGCGCGGGGCGCGCGCATCGGTGCGGCGGCGGTCGCGACGACCGGCGATTGGGGAGAGGTATCCGATTGTCCTCGCGTCCTGTCTAGCGGAGGAACGCCTCGTGCAGGCCCCCGTCGACGGTGAGGATCTGGCCGGTGGTCTGCCGCAAGCGGTCGCCGAGCAGCAGGAAAATGGCCTCCGCTTGGTCCGCTGGCGTGATGGGCCGTCCCAGCAGCGTGCGTTCGGCATAGAAGCGCGCCAGCTTCGCGGTCAGCGCCTCCGCCGGCTCGTCCTCGGCGTACGCGATCTGATACTTGGACAGCGAGGCGATGACGCGTTCGCGCGGGAACATGGCGCTGCCCTCCACGACCGTGGCCGGCGCCACGCCGTTCACCCGCACCAGCGGCGCCAACTCGATTGCCAGTTCACGCACCAGGTGGTTGGCCGCCGCCTTGCTCGTGTCATAGGCCACACTGCCGGTCTTCGCTACCACACCGTTGACCGACGTGGTCAGCACGAGCGCCGCCGGCAGACCCTGCGCCCGCCAGATGCGCGCCGCCTCCTCGGCGACGAGGTAGAGCCCGGTCACGTTGATGGCGAACGTCCGCGCCCACCACTCGTCCGGGATGTGTCCCGAAGTGTCGGGCGAGACGAAGACGCCGGCCGTGACGGCCACCGCGTCGAGGCCGCCGTAGGCGAGCACGACCTGCTCCAGCATGGCGCGAATGCGCGCGCGGTCCGTGATGTCAGCAGGCAGCCCGACCGCCGGGCCGCACCCCGAGAGGCCGCTGCCCGCCACGCCGATGCCCACGCCGTGCCGCTCCGTGATCGCGGTCGCGGTGGCGCGCGCACTGGCCTCGTCCAGGTCGGCGCAGGCGACCTGCGCGCCGTCCCCGGCGACACGCAGCGCGACCTCACGCCCGATGCCGCTGCCGCCGCCGACCACGGCGATGATACGGCGCGCCAGTTCCTTCTCCGCCGGCATACGCTGAAGCTTGGCCTCCTCGAGCAGCCAGTACTCGATGTCGAACGCATCCTGCGGGGGCAGCGCCGTGTAGGCGTCGACGGCCTCGGCGCCGCGCATGACCTCGATGGCGCAATTGTAGAACTCGGCCGTGACGCGCGACTCGCTCTTGTCCTTGCCCCAGGCGATCATGCCCAGCCCCGGGATGAGCATCACCGTCGGGTTGGGGTCACGCCTGGCCGGCGAGTCCGCGTGTTTGTGCGCGGCGTAGTAGGCGGCGTAGTCCGCGCGGTACGCCGCCAGCCCCGCGGCGAGCGTGCCTTTGAGCGCCGCGATGTCTCCGCTCTGAGGGTCCCACGCGACGTAGAGCGGCTTGATCTTGGTGCGCAGGAAGTGGTCGGGGCACGACGTGCCCAACTCCGCCAGGCGCGGCGCGTCGTGGCTGTTGACGAAGCGCAGGATGGCGTCATCCTCCTGCACCGTCCCGACGACGCGCTTTACCTGGCCCACCTGGCCGCGCAGCCAGGGCAGGATCGCGGCGAAGACGGCGTGCCGACGCGCCTCCTCGAGCGCCTGGTACTTTTGGCCGCCGAACGTCGCGTCGCCCCGGTCGCGCGCCGCGATGTAGCGCGCCGCCCGCTCGATCAGTTCGAGGGTCAGGTCGTAGCACTCTTTGTCGTCGTCGGCCCAGTTGATCAGCCCGTGGCCGCCCAGGATCGCGCCCTTGGCGCGCGGATGGTCGCGCACCAGCTGCTCCAGCGTGAGTCCCAGGTCGAAGCCGGGGCGCTGCCACGGCGTCCACACCACCTCGTCGCCGTAGATCTCACGCGTGAGCCGCTCAGAGTGCGCGGCGGCGGCGATGGCGATCACGGCGTTGGGGTGCATGTGATCGACGTGCCGGTAGGGCACGAAGGCGTGCAGGGGGGTGTCAATCGACGAGGGGCGCGGGTTGAGGTTGAAGGTACAGTGGGCGTAGAGGCCCACGATGGCGTCCTCGATGGGGGTCTTGGGTCCGTGCGCGGGCGCGTGGTGGTAGTGGGCCTGCAGCCCGCGCAGCTTGTCCATGTACAGGGACGAGAAGTTGTCGCGCGTGGCGGTGCGCAGGTCGCCGCCAGAGCCTTTGACCCAGAGCACGTCCGTCTCGTCGCCGCTGAGCGGGTCGGGCATGGTGAGTTTGGACGAGGTGTTGCCGCCGCCGGTGTTGGTGATGCGCCCGTCCGCGCCGAGCAGGTTCGAGCGGTACACTAGCCGCCCGACGGGGTCGAGCCCCGCGGCGTACGCGTCGTCCCAGCCATAGTGGACGTGCGTCAATGCTCCCCGTTCTGTCGTCGTCATCGTCCTCTCCAATGCTATATGGTTACTGTGAGCGTGGATGTGCGTGCGCGTCTCCGCCCCTCCAACGAGGCCGCGCGCCTCTTACCTATGGAGCCGCGGCGTGTGCAGGCGTGCGGCACGCTCGTCCCAGTCGCCGGCGTCGCGCGGCTCGTAGAACGCGGCGTGGGTGGAGCGGCGCGCCACCTCATGGACCTCCGCCCGGTCCCGTAGCGCGCCCGCCCCCAGCGCCTGCGTCAGCACGTTGCCCAGCGCGGTCGCCTCGACCGGACCGGCCAGGACGGCCCGGTGGCAGGCGTCCGCCGTGAGCTGGCAGAGCAGCGCGTTGCGCGCGCCGCCGCCCACGACGTGGATCCTCCCCACGCGGACGCGGGCCAAGCGCTCGGCCCGCTCCAGCGCCACCCGGTACGCCAGCGCCAACCCCTCCAGGATGGCGCGCACGAGCCGGATTGGGTCACCGATCGCGCCTGGGTCCTGCCCCGTGCGCCGTAGCTGGCCCGCGATCGCCGCCGGCATGTCGTCCGGGTGCAGGAAGGCCGGGTCATCCACATCGATGACCACACCTGGCGACGGCGCGGCGGCGGCGCCCGCGGTCAACTCCTCGTAGCCTCGGTCGTGACCGGCGCGCGCCCAGGCGCGGCGACACTCCTGCACGAGCCAGAGCCCCATGATGTTGGTCAGGAAACGGTAGGTCCCGCCGACGCCGCCCTCGTTGGTGAAGCCGGCCAGCCGGGCCTCTTCCGTCAGGATGGGGTGGTCGAGCTCCAGACCGAGCAGCGACCACGTCCCCGAACTGATGTAGGCGTGATCGGCCCCGTTCCCCTCGTGCGGCACGGACGGGACGGCGGCGACGGCGCAGGCCGTGTCGTGCGTGGCCGGGAGGATGACGGGCACAGCCCCGAGGCCGCAGGCGGCGCGCACGTCCGCACGCAGCGGGCCGAGTGTCGTGCCCGGCCGGCTCGGCGGCAGCAGCATGTGCGCGGGCACGTCGAGGTGCGCCAGCATATCGGTGGCCCAGGCCCCATCGACGCCGAGCATGCCCGTGGACGTCGCGTTGGTGTACTCGGTGGCGCGCTCACCCGAGAGCCAGTAGTGCAGCAGGTCGGGCATCATGAGTAGTGACTGGGCCAACTCCAGCGCGCGGTCGCCGTCCCGCCGCTGCGCCACAAGCTGGTAGAGCGTGTTGAAGGGCAGTTGGGCGATGCCGGTGCGCGCGTATTGCTCGGCGGCGGGCACGACCCGTGACGCCGCCTCGCGCACGCCGTCGGTACGGGCGTCGCGATAGTGGTGGGGATTGCCTAGCAGGCGGCCAGCAGCGTCGAGGAGCCCATAGTCGACGGCCCACGCGTCGACGCCGATCCCGGTCAGGTCCTGACCGTAGCGCTGTCCGGCGGCGCGCACCCCGACCAGCGCCTCCTGATAGAGGCGCAGCGCGTCCCAATGCAGCCCGTCGGGCGTGCGCACGGGCGCGTTCGGGAAGCGGTGCAGTTCCTCCAAGCGAACATATCCACCGTCCAGCGTACCGGCGATCACGCGCCCGCTCTCCGCGCCCAGGTCGATGGCGATATAGGTCGGCATCGGTCACCAACTCATCGGACTGCCGCCGACGCGCTCACGTTCGATGCGCTCCTGGTAGCCACTGGCCGCATAGGCGTCGAGCGGGTCGGCCGCGCCGCCCCGCCCCTCACGGACGTGGGCGAGCAGCGGACGCACGTCGGTCTCGAACGCGGCCAGCAACGTGCGGTGCGCGATCACAACATCGCCGGCCTCCTGCGCCCGGCGCAGCGCGACGCGGTCGACCAGCAACGCTTTGGCGTAGGCGGCTTGGCAGTTCATCACCGAGAGCAGCATCGCGGGGATCTTCTGCTCGACGTTGTGACTCTGGTCGATCATATAGGCGACGGCGCGCGCCGTGGCCGCGACGGCCGGATCATCGTCGTCCTCGGCGGCGGCCAGCTCGTTATAGATAAGAAAGAGTTCGAGCGGGTTGGTGGTCCCGACGATCAGGTCGTCGTCACCGTACTTGCGGCCATTGAAGTGGAAGCCGCCCAGGCGCTCTTCGGCCAGCAGCGTCGCCACGATCTGCTCGATGTTGACGCCCTGCGCGTGGTGCCCCAGGTCGACTAGCACCTGCGCGCGTGGACCGAGGCGCTGGCACAGAGTCAGGGCCATGCCCCAGTCCGCGATGTCCGTCGCGTAGAAGGCCGGCTCGTAGAACTTGTACTCCACGAGCAGGCGCATCGTGGGGTCGAGCGCGGCGTAGATCTCTTCGAGTGAGGCGAGCAGACGGCGGCGACGCGCGCGTAGGTCATCCTGGCCGGGGTAGTTGGTCCCATCGGCCAGCCACAGTGAGATGTCGCGCGAGCCGGTCGCGCGGGCGATCGTCACGCACTCCAGGACGTGATCGACGGCCTGCCGGCGCACCGCCGCGTGGGGGTGGGCCAGTGAGCCAAGTTTGTACCGTTCGTCCTGGAACAGGTTGGGGTTGATCGCGCCGAGGGCGAGGCCCAGGCCGGCGGCGTGCGCGCGCAACGCGGCCCAGTCTTCGACGCAATCCCACGGAATGTGCAGGGCCACGGCGGGAGCCACGCCGGTGAGGCGATGCACGAGCGCGGCGTCGGCCAACTTCTCCTCGACCGTGCGCGGCACGCCCGGCTGCGGGAAGACCTTGAAGCGCGTGCCCGAGTTGGCGTAGCCCCACGAGGGCGTCTCGATGCGCTGCGCCCGCAGCCGTCCCTCGACCTCATCGAGCGCGCGCCCCTGCGCCGCCAGCAGCGCCACGATGGGACTTAATGCCAGGGCTGCGTTGGACTGCACTGCGTCGCGTACCATCCGTCCCACCTCCACTGCTGCGGCTGATGTCGCACGGCACAATCCTCATCTGCCGTGCATGGTGCTTGCAGTGTAGCCCCCACCGCGCGCTTTTGTCAATTGCTGTTGATTAATGTGGTTTTATGCTCAGATGAGTGGTTGTGTGTATCGTGCGCTGTGAACGTGGCGCCCCCTTGCACGCCGCGATACTGCGCCCAGCGTGCCGCGCCTGAGGCGCCCTCGGTGGGGTCCAGAGAAGCGTCCGGCGACCGTCCGTGAGATTTTCGTGAGATGGTGAGCGTCGCGTGGGGCTCGCGATTAGAAGCAACACAGAGGCCCCCTTGCCACACTGGCAAGGGGGCCTCTGTGTTGCTTCTGTGGCAAGGGGGCCTCTGTGTTGCTACAATGAGAGCCGATGGTCGGACTCGAACCGACGACCGCCCATTTACGAATCTGGCGAACCGTGTCCACATCGTACCGCACTATACCATGACATGTCCATTTCACGGGTAAACGCACCGTGAAAATACCGCATCTTGCCGGCGCGTACTGCCCTATTCCGCAGGTTTTTCGAGTCGTCTGTGACATGATTGTGACAAGCTACGACTTCGATTGCATGGCAGCGCTTGCTCTAGTGAAGGTAAACTGCGTCGAAAACGTGTCGTATACGAACAAACATGGTTACTCTTATATTCTACCGGATGTAGGTATGGTTGGGATTAGTTATGTGCATCTCGCATGGCAAGCGTCCGACTTTGGGTTTTTGGTATTGCAGAAGGAGCTATTTCTCGACTCGGCGTGGCCCATATGCCGAGGAGGCCACGCTGATGACCGTGGTCGAGAACGTCCTAGTACTACAACGTTAGGTGGCCGCGATCCTGCTGGATAAGGCCGCAGGAGGATGAGAGATGGAAACGATAGCCAAGGTCATGCAGACGAGCCCGCCGCCGTCGGGGCGGCCCCCGGAAATCAATCGAGTGTGACCAAAATCCGTGGGACGCGCGATGAACGGTGAAAGCCACCGGGCGGACGGGGGATACTGTGGCAGAACCACCCACCACATGATCTCCCGGAGGTGCCCGATGACTCCCAACGCCGCC
>JAABUV010003720.1_pt1 | contig 19089 bp, 15 predicted proteins | sample 5559971 | NCBI WGS metagenome assembly JAABUV01 (sample SAMN10711881, study PRJNA513362) | rock metagenome | isolation source: Antarctica rocks | place: Antarctica: Victoria Land, Knobhead nord | collected 2015-12-19
ATCCATGGGATGTTGCGGCGGTTGGCACCGGACAAAAAGCATCCCTCCGCTCCATTCAAGTATCGACAATCAAAAGCGGCGTAGCTTCCCGGATAGCCTCTTAGTCCGTGGGGCTGCTATTGTAAGGACCGGCCCCAGATCAGGCCACCGGAACGATCGGGATCGGGTTCCTCCGGGAGGACGCCTGGCGTGGGATCTTGGGTTCGTTCGGTCGATTTCGGAACAAAGTCATTCTTGGTCAGAGAACGAAGCCATCTTCCTTGAGGTTGCCATGCCCGAACTTCCCCACCTGATCGCTTCGCCCCACCGGGCCTTCGCATCTCGCCGAGACTTCCTGCGCCGGACGGGCTCGGGGTTCGGGGGCCTGGCCCTGGCGTCGATCCTGGAGGAGCAGGCGCGGGCGGAGTCGGTCAAGCTGCCGGTCAACCCGCTGGAGGGCCGGCCGGGGCATTTCCCCGCCAAGGCGAAGGCGGTGATCTGGCTGTTCATGAACGGCGGGCCGAGCCAGGTCGACACCTGGGACTACAAGCCGGAGCTGGCCAAACGCGACGGGCAGGAACTGAAGGGGTTCGACAAGGACACCGGGTTCTTCACCGACCAGGTCGGCCCGCTGATGAAGTCGCCGTTCCAGTTCGCCCAGTACGGGGAGTCGGGGACGTGGGCCTCGGAGATCTTCCCCCACCTCTCCCAGCATGTGGACGACATGGCGATGATCTATTCGTGTTTCACGCACACGAATAATCACTCGCCTGCCCTGTTCGAGATCAACACGGGGATGAGCCGGATGGGTTTCCCGTGCGTGGGGTCGTGGGTGACGTACGGGCTGGGGACGGAGAACCAGAACCTCCCGGCGTTCGTGGCGATGTACGACACCCTGGGCCGGGGGGTTCCCAAGGGGCATGCGCAGAACTGGGGCTCGGGGTTCCTCCCGGGGATCTTCCAGGGCACGGCGTTGAATGCCCAGGGGGCGCCGATGGACAACCTCGACCGGGGGCCGGGCCGGACCGAGGCCGAGCAGCGGGCCCAGATCGACCTGCTCAACCGGCTCAACCGCCGGCACCGCGAGCATCACGCGCACGAGGCCGACCTGTCGGCCCGGATCGAGAGCTTCGAGCTGGCCTACCGGATGCAGATGGCGGCGCCCGAGGCGCTCGACGTGGGCCGCGAGCCCGAGGCGGTCCGGAAGCTCTACGGCCTGGACGACCCGAGGTGCGCGCACTTCGCCAAGCAATGTCTGATGGCCCGCCGGCTGGTCGAGCGCGGGGTCCGGTTCGTCCAGATCTACAGCGGGGGGATGGAGAACGAGCGGAGCTGGGACGGCCACGCGGATATCGCCAAGAACCACGCCGGGTTCGCCGGCGAGACCGACCGGCCGATTGCCGCCCTGCTGGCCGACCTCAAGGCCAGCGGCCTGCTCGGATCGACCCTGGTGATCTGGAACGGCGAGTTCGGCCGGCTCCCGATCGTCCAGAAGGGGGGCACGGGGCGCGACCACAACCCGCACGCCTTCACCACCTGGATGGCCGGCGGCGGCGTCAAGCCGGGCGCCCGATATGGCAAGACCGACGAGTTCGGCCACAAGGCCGTCGAGGATCGCGTGGGGATCAACGACCTCCACGCCACGATCCTCCACCTCCTGGGGATCGACCACGAGCGGCTCACCTACAAGTCCAACGGCCGCGACTTCCGCCTGACCGACGTCGCCGGCCGCGTGGTCCGCGAGCTCGTCGGGTGAAGCGGCCGGGATCGGAAATCGGAAATTCGAGCTTTCAAATCCCCTGACGATTGGATATTATCAACGTGCGTATCTATTGATTGGTCGCCCCGGCCAGGCCGCCGAGGAGGTCCCGGAGCTGGCGGGCCTGGCGTTCGAGGAGGTCGCGGGCCGGCCCGGGCTCGGGGGCGGTCGACCGGGCGGCGGCGAGGATGGCGTCCAGCGGGGCCTTCATCTCGGCGGCGGTCTCCTCGACGGCGCGGCCTTTCCGGCGGCCGGCCTCCTCCAGGTGGCCCAGGAGGCGGGCGGCCTCGATGGCCTCGGCGGCCTGCTCGGCGTACATCTCGACCAGCCGGACCTGGCCTCCGGACGCCCGGTATGGGGCGAGAAAGAAGGTGGCGATGGCCCCGAGGTATTCGCCATCGCGGGTGAACAGCGGGACCCCGAAGAGGGCCCGGAAGCCGCCGACCAGCGCGGCGTGGCGGACCAGGAAGTCGACCCCGGCGGCCTCGGAGTCCTCGACGGCCACCAGCTCCCGAGCGGCGAGGGTCCGGCCCAGGGCCCCCGGGTCGAGCGGCCCTCGGCCCAGGAGCCGGGCGAAATCCTCGTCCAGGCCGAGGCCGGCGGCGAAGGTCATCCGGTCGCCCCCGGGCACGCGGATCAGGACGACGGCCATCTCGGCCCCCTGGAGCGAGGTGACGGCCGAGAGGACCTCGTCCAGGGTCTCGCGCCAGCCCCGGGCCTGGGCCAGCCGGCCGCCCAGCTCGTGGAGGTAGGTCATGTCGCGGAGTTGCATGGTCAGCTCCCCCTTGGCGGTGTGGAGCTGGCGCTCGACCTTCTTGCGCCGGGAGATGTTGACCATCAGGCCGCAGAGCACGGCCGGGCCTCCGGGCTCGTGGCGGACGACCCGGATGCTCTCGCGGAACCAGAGGGTCCGGCCGTCGGCGGCGACCACGCGGTACTCGGCCTCGAAGGCGACCCCCTCGCGGAGCTGCTTGCGGCGGTGGGCGCCGGCCCAGTCGCGGTCCTCGGGGTGGACCCGGGCGAGCCAGGAGCCGGGGCCTTCGAGCCACGACCCGGCCGGGTAGCCCAGCAACTCCTCGGCCCGCCGGCTGACGAAGGTGTAGCGGCCGGTGGCGGCGTCGGCCCGCCAGAGGATCGCGTCGACCTCCTCGACGAGGTCCTGGAAGAGACGCCCCTCGGCCCGGGCCTCGCCGTCGGCCCGGGACTCGGGGAGGCTCTCCTCGCTCAGGCGGAACTGCTCGACGGCGACCCGGAGCACCTCCACGGTCGACTCCAGGGCATCGAAGACCTCGGCGGAGTCCGAGCCCTGCGCGGGCCGGAGGCCGTCGAGCCGCCACATCAGGCCCTCGATCTGGCGGACGAAGGCGATGGGAACCGGGGTCTCGGCCCCGACCCCAAGCCGCCGCGGGGCGTCGGGGTCGGGGTCGTCGACGAGCGGGACGGGCGGGGATGTCGGGGTCGGCTTGGGCATCGTGCGCGGCCTCCGGGGCCTATTCGGAGGCGGGGCCGGCGCCCTCCACCTCGTCCATCGTCGGGGTCACGCCGCCGACCGTCATCGGCGTCCGGCTGCCACGTTCGAGGTCTCGATCTCCTCGGCAGTCGCCCGGATCTCCTCGTTCCTGGTTTTCGCCTCATCATCAGTGGATGGCAGCTTCTCGTGGGCGAACCCCGAGCAGGGGCCCGCTGAGGTCGAGGTCGCCGGACTCGCTGGCCTCGGGTGACCACCGGACCTGGGCGATCGAGCAGCCGGCCGCCGCTCATTATACGCCCCGTCAACCCTCGAGCGAGGGTCGGCCGGAGTTCGATGGCCCGAGGGGCCGCGCCTCGGCTCGACCCGACGGGCGGTCATGATCGGCAGGAAAGCCCCGGGGAGCCCGCGATGACGCGGTGACAACCGATTCGATCCGGATGGTTGACAAACCCCTGTCACGCGGCTAGCGTGCCAGTTGCACTCGGCCGACCGCCCCCGGAACGGGCGATCGGACCGAGCCCACCGGACGCCCGGCGCCTCCTCGGAACGGGCGCCGATCCCGGCGTCCCCGGAGAGAAGAGGCGAGCCATGATGGATGTCCTGACCCCGTCCGAGATCCGGTCGACGGACCCGTTGATCGAGGGCCGCCGCGACTGGCCCGAAGAGTCGATCTACCGATACGACCGCGGCGGCCACGAGCTGATCCGGGTCGTCCGGGTCGTCAAGGCCGCCGTGGCCGCCGCCGTGGTCGGCGACCCGGTCGAGCTGGCCCTGGTGATCGATGGCCCGCTGGTCATCGTCTGCTCCAAGGTGGGCGAGGCCCTGCCATGGGCGGGGGCATCGTTCCACTGGCACCGGGTCCGGCGGTCCGAGCGGATCCTCCCCCCCTCGGGGGCCGACACCTCGACCGGCTCGCGGATCGACCTGAAGCTGATGATGGCCCGGGGCGGCCGGGTCCGCGCCACCCGGCCGCTGACGATCCCGGTCGACTTCAGCCGGGTCCTCCACGAGGCGATCCTGGAGCAGGCCCGGTTCACCTACGACCCCGGCGAGGAGCGGCGCTCGCTGGAGTCGCTGCTCCGCCGCTGCCCGACCCCGGGCTCGCTGGTCGGCTACGCGACCGTGAAGGCCACCCTGGCCGGCTGAGAACAGGCTCGATCGACCCCGATGGCCGCGACATTACCGGCGGTCGGGTAGTGTCTCAGTTTGAATTTTCAAATTTTTTTGGTGGACAATGGCACAGTATTTACGCGAAAGACCTTGGTCCCTTCAAATGGATCATCTTGGCAGATCGTCGTTCGACGTGGTTTTACAGGGAGGATCGAGATGTCAGACGAGGCGATCCGACGATACCTCGAAGCGCTTTTCGAGTTGACCGGGACATCCGGGAGATATGCAAAGGAAGCGCAGGTTGGCAGTAAGGCATTCGGTGACGAGGCGGCTGTCGAGAGCGCTCAGGCTGTCGGCGAAGAAGCTCATAAGCGCGGCCTCGTCCTGAGGGCGAGCAATGGAGAGGTCATGATGCAGCAGGATGGCTTGATGGTGATCGGCAAGGGTTAAGCGAGTTCAGTCGATCAGGCCAACGATGTCTTCCAGGCTCATCAACTACCGCGTCACGCCCGCCGCCATCGCCGGGGTGACGCGGAGCGTCTGGTGCCGACGCACGAAATTGTAGTGCATGAAGTGGAGCGAAACGGCGGCTTCGAGGTTGGCGAGCTTCTTGCTGAATGCGTTCGTCAGGCGGGTGAACCGCCGCATCCTCATCCTCATGGTAAGGTTCTGGCGCTCGACGAAGCTGGTCGAGATTTGGTCCGCGTCGGGATGGCCGACGATCGGCCGTTTCTCGATACCGGTACACTCGCCGGGGCTGTACCGAGATTCGGCCGTGTTGCCCGGCACGTTGCCGTAGAGCTTGATGAGCATGGCATAGTCGATCTCGCCGCCGAAGGCCCCCTCCACGGCCTCCAGGTAGGGCTTGTGGTCATCCGTGGTCAGTTGGACCCGATGGGCGAGCCGGGACGCCAGGTCGGCGATGAAGTGGGCCGCGTGCATCCCGTCGCGTGAGCCGACCAAGTAGGAAGGGACGAGCTTGGTATCGGCGTCGATCGCCACCCAAGTCCACACGTCACCGTACCCCAACTGACCGGCCTTGTCGGGCGGGACGTTCTTCTGCTTCGCATAGCAGAAATTCCATATCTCATCGCACTGGATGCGACGGCACGTCAGGTTGCGGAGCGTCTCGTGCTGGTAGCGGGCGCAAGCCTCGCCCGCATCGACCAGCAATTTCGTCACGGTATTTATCGAGCAACCCACCATGCGGGTCGTCGATCGGAGGGAGTTCCCTTCGACCAAGGCCGAGATGATCGCAACCCGCTTGGCGGTGTCGAGCTTGTTCATACTGAACATTATGCTTGACCGTACAAGAATAGTCAATCGTTTTTTTCGATTTTCCCAACAAAACTAGACACTTGTGTCGATCTTCGGTTCAGGATATAGTCGCCAAGCGACTAAACGACTCTTGACAATTGCGGTTTGCATCGTACAATCTCATCGAGGCAGCCAATCTCGACCAGGTAGGTCCGATTGCATGGATGTCGAATTCGCGGACGAACAATGGGATCGACTCGAAATCGAGTTGAATTTCAACGCGGGTTACGCCCGCCAGATCGTCCGCGCCTATCGGAAACTCATGCAGGTCATTCGTGGAGCTCCGGATGAGCGGACGTTCTACGCGATGAAGTCGCTCCACTTCGAGAAGCTCAAAGGCAACCGGGATCATCAACGCTCAATGCGACTCAACGATAAATGGCGATTGGTCATCGAGATCAGGCCATCGCAACCCAAGAACGTCGTCGTCGTTGTCGGGGTCGAGGATTACCACTAACAGGGGGGCTGGGCATGTCGCATCGCGTTCCGGCAGAAGTCTTCCCCCCGGGGGAGTTCATCCGAGACGAACTAGAAGCGAGAGGTTGGACCCAGGCGGACTTGGCGGAAATCCTCGGCCGTCCTCTCAAGGCTGTCAGCGAGATCCTGATGGGGAAAAGGGCGGTCACGCCCGAGACCGCCAAAGGGCTTGGGGAAGCGTTCGGTGTCGATCCTCAGTTCTGGATGAACTTGGAAAGCGCCTATAGGCTTTCGCTAGCCAAGAATCAAACCGGCGAAGTGGCTCGTCGGGCAAGGCTCTATGGGACCGTACCCGTTAAGGACATGATTCGTCGTCATTGGATCAATGATGCCGACGATATCGCGGGCCTTGAGAGAGAGGTCTTGAGGTTCTTTGCGGTCGATTCCATCGACTACATCACTTCGATGTCGCTGTCGGTCTCGCCCCGAAAATCCACAGACTATGACGAGACGACCCCTCCTCAACTTGCTTGGTACTGCCGCGCGAAGCAGATCGCGTCTACCCTTCAAGTAGCACGATACAAGGAGGAAAAGTTCGACCAATTAATCGCGGAACTCCTCCGTTTGACCGCCAGCGAGCAGGAAGTCCGTCGCGTCCCACGCGTGATGGCAGAATTCGGGATCAGGTTCATGGTCATCGAACACCTGCCAAAAACCCACATCGATGGCGCGGCTTTCTGGCTCGACCACGACTCACCAGCCGTCGCCGTTTCGATTCGACTCGACAGGATCGATTCATTCTGGTTCACACTCTTTCATGAACTTGGGCATGTTTTCTTTCGACACTCCCAGGGAATAGACGACGGTATCGCCGGAGATGGTCCGTTGTCTTCCGATGAATTGCCGGACTCCGAGAGGATGGTTAACGAATTCGCTCGCGATCGCCTGATTCCCGGACGGGAGATCGACTCATTCATCGCCCGCGTCCGTCCGTTGTATTCCCGGGTCAGGATCAATCAATTTGCCAATCGAATCAAGATCCATCCCGGTATCATCATCGGGCAACTCCAGCGTCGAAATGAGATCAAGTATTCACAGGGTCGCGAGATGCTCGTGAAGATCAGGGATACCGTGACCCAATCGGCTACGACTGACGGTTGGGGGCACTACCCGTCCCAATTCAGACCATAACCGGAGCATCAAACCCGCCGGGAGGCTTCTTAGATGCCCGAGAGGATTGCGGCAACTTACACTGAATCCCTTCAGGAAATGGTGTCCAGATATAGACTGGCGGGCCAGAAGTGGCCAGCCACGTCGCGGGAAATCGCGCGTTGGTCCTATCGCAACAAATTATGGGAACCGCAGGAGAAGAACATCGTCGGCCAACTGGCCCGCGATCTCTCGCGAGCGATGCGAGAGGAAGCCTACACCGACCCTCAGGGAAGGCGTGTACGAACAAAACACGCCGCGAGGCGATTCGATGACGGCCTATCCGATGAAGCCGAATCGGCCGCCCCAACGCAGAAGATGCTGTGGCATGACATACGCACAGATGATGGCGATCACATCATCAAGGCGCTCCAGCAGCGCCGCATGCAGATCGTTGGGGACTGCAAGCACCTCAAGACGGACGGCGACAGTTTCAACGACAATCATTCGTCTGGAAAGAAAATCCAGATAGTTTTAAACTTCGAGGATGACGTAGCGGAGATGGAGCAATCGACGGAGTACACGCCTCCCGAACCAAACCCCGGTGATTTCGATTAACTCTTAGACCAACGAGCCTTGGCCGCTCTCTTGGCGATCTCGGCCCGCTGTTCTGGAGTAAGTTTCGCCGCTCTCGCCTTCCCACCTTTGAGCCCACCCCGCCGCCCGAGTTCCGCCGCCGCTTGGCGAAGGGACTCGGACGGCGTGTCCTGTTGCCCGTCCATATCGGCCACCGGAGACGACTCCAGGCCGGGCTCCCCTGTCGCCAGATCGACGACTAGCTTGGCCAGTTGGTTGACATCGCGTGGCCGCTTGAGCTTGCTTGAGTGGTCTTGCATACCCCAATTATCGCATCGTCGGGCGGTCGGGCCAGACGAAAAACTTTTGTTTAACAATTCAAACTGAGACACTACCGGCGGTCGGGGGCGCCCTCGCGTCCCCTCGGTCGTGCGTCGGAGGGGAAGTCGCCATGAGAGCCTATCGGATCCACGAGGCGAGCGGGCCGGATGCCCTGAGGCGTGAGGACTTGCCCGAGCCCGAGGCTGGCCCCGGGCAGGTGGTCGTCCGGGTCCGGGCCGCGTCGCTGAACTATCGCGACCTGCTGGTCATCAAGGGGGCGTACAGCCGGAACCTCCCGCTCCCCCTGATCCCGCTCTCCGACGGTGCCGGCGAGGTGGTGGCGGTCGGCCCGGGGGTCACGCGGTTCCGAGCGGGCGACCGGGTCGCCGGCTGCTTCTTCTCGGCCTGGGACGCCGGCCCGATCACCGAGGCGGCGCCGAAGTCGGCCCTGGGCGGGGCGGTCGACGGGATCCTGGCCGAACTCGTTGCCCTCCCCGAAGGCGGCCTGGTCCGGGTCCCCGACCACCTGACCGACGAGGAGGCGGCCACGCTCCCCTGCGCAGCGTTGACGGCCTGGCACGCCCTGATGGAAGGGGGCGGCCTGGTCGCGGGGCAGACCGTCCTGGTCCAGGGGACCGGCGGCGTCTCGCTGTTCGCGCTCCAGTTCGCCCGGATGGCCGGGGCCCGGGTGATCGCCACCTCCAGCTCCGACGCCAAGCTGGCCCGGGCCCGAGAGCTGGGGGCCTCCGACGGGATCAACTACCAGACCACCCCCGACTGGGACGTGGCCGCCCGGAACCTGACCGAGGGCCTGGGCGTCGACCGCGTCGTGGAGGTCGGCGGGGCCGGGACCCTCCCCCGATCGATCAAGGCCACGAAGATCGGCGGCCAGATCGCCCTGATCGGCGTCCTGACCGGCGGCGAGATCGACCCCCGGCCGCTCCTGATGAGGAACATCCGCCTCCAGGGGATCTACGTCGGTTCCCGGGTCATGTTCGAGTCCATGAACCGGGCCATCGCCCTGCACAAGCTCCGGCCGGTCGTCGACCGCGTCTTCCCCTTCGATCAGGCCGCCGAGGCGTACAAGCACCTGGAGAGCGGTTCCCACTTCGGGAAAGTCGTGATCAAGATTTGACGGGATGGATCGGTGATCCGAACCGTCCGGGCCGGTCTCGAAGGCGGTCCTCTCCTCGATCCAGGGAGGCGATGGGCTGCTCGGATCGCCGCCGCGGCAAGCGAAAACGACGCGGCCACCGGTCGGTCCGGGGCCGCGTCGCTGGATTCTCGCAAAGCCGGCGGAGATCAGCCCTTGGCGGGTTCGGTCACCGGGCGTTGGCGTCACCAGGCCGGTGGGTGGTTGTCGTCACCGTGTGGGTCTTCTTGGGCATCAGGCCGGCCAGTCCGGCCAGTCCGAGGAGGCCCAGCCAGCCGGGGTTGAACCCCTCATCGTTGGTCGCCCGGTTGTTGTTCAGGCCCGCGTCGGTCGTGGTCGGCATGCGGTCGCCGGCCGGGCGGGTCGCGTCGCCGGCCGGGCGGGTCGCGTCGGCGGGCGCCTGGGCAGAGACCTGCCCACCGAGCACCGCGAGGGCGAGACCCAGGCCGAGGAAGCCGGCGGTCAACTGATGGCGGGTGATGCGTGACATGGAGATTGCTTTCTCTTGTCTAGGATGCTTCGATTCGAGCTTCGCCCCAATAGCGGGGCCCCGAGACGAGAACCGTGAACTCGCCTCGCGTTCCGCTTTCGGCCGGGCCGGGTGGCCGAGCAGAACCAGACTCGGCGATGGTAAAGCACATGATGAGCCAAACATCGAAGATCGCGAGATCGGCTCAAAAATCGGGGCACCCGTCCCGTCCGGACTGGATGGGCCGCCGGAGGGAGGCCCGATCCCGGCGCCGGGGGCCCGAATCCGGGCGAAGCGCCTGGGCCCCATGCCGGTGCCCTTGCGGGAGCCGTCGGACTCGCCGGATCGCCTCATCCGATCGGTCGCGGGAGGCGACGGGATCGTCCCGACGGCGCCGTTCCGAGAAATCCCGGTCCGGATCCCGGCGAGCGGGTCGGGGGCCGGAAGGCCAGGCAATGATTTGCCTACTTGGATTGGCTCGCGGTACGCATTCTTCCCAGGACTCACGGCTCCGGGTTCGGCACGGAGGTCAAATCTCGGGGGTCAGGGCCAGGAATTCCGCCAGGAGCCGCCCACCGACCTCGGGCCGGGCCATCCCGACGTAGGCGATCTTGCCGCGGAGCCAGGCGTGGAAGTCGGGGTGGCCGGCGCGGTTCTGGGCGTCGAGCCCTTCGAGCCGGGCCCGGTGGAGGATGGCCCGGAGCCGGCGGACCTCGTCGCGGGGGACGCCCGGCCGGTCGTTGACGACCAGGCCGGTCACCATTTGCGCCGCGTTCCGGCGGAGGACCCGGCTCTTGGCCTCGTTGACGCGGAACCCCTCGGCCCAGGCCAGGTGGCGGACCCGGGCCATGAGGTAGCCGACCTTGGGGTCGAGGGCCGAACCGCCGGAGAAGGTCAGGTCGTCGGCGTATCGGGTGTAGGTCGCGCCGAGCTTGGCGGCCAGGCCGGCGAGCCTCCGGTCGAGCCGGCGGGCCACCTGATTCGAGAGCCCGGGGCTGGTGCAGGCCCCCTGCGGGAGCCCCCGGGGGCCGGTGGCGACGTGGTAGGTCGTCCCGTCGTAGACGACCGTCCGCCTCGGGCATTCGGTGCAGAGCAGGCCGAGGATCGTGGCGAGGGCCGGCGAATATCCCGTCCGGCGGAAGACGCTCCGGACCCGGGGATATCCGATGCTCGGGAAGAACCCTTCGAGGTCCAGGTTCACCACGACTGACCGGCCGGCGTGGGCCGAGGCGTTGGTCAGGATGCTCCGGCCGGGCAGGAACCCGTGGGCCTCGGCCTCGGCCGGCAGGAGGGCCACGACCCGGTCGAGGACCCAGCGCTGGGCGTGGGCGAGCGAGCGGTGCGGGGCGCTCAGGCGTCGGGTCCCGCCGCCCTTCTTGGGCACCTCGAACTCGACGTAATGGACCCGGGTGGCGGCCTCGGCGTGGAAGGCGAGCCATCGGAGCCGGGGGACCGTCAGCCCGATCGACTCGGCCAGCTCGGCGGGGGTCCCCAAAGCGGGGAGCCCGGCCGCCTCCAGGGCGGCCACGTCGCTGGTCCGGTCGCCGAGGAACCTGGAGACGCCCCGGCCCAGGAACACGATGTCGGTGGCCCGCCGGTGCGCGACCCCCTCGGCGTGGAGCCGCCTCCGATCGGCGGCCTCCGCCTTCTTCGCGGCCCGAATCCGGGCCCGCTCGGCGTGATCGGCCTGCACGGCCGCCTCGCCCACCAGCGCCGCCCGGTCCCGGATCGCTTCATCCAGGGGCCGGGCCCGGTCCATCGCCTCGCCAATCCGGTGGATCTCGGCGAGCCGCTCGGGCGTCAGGAACCCGTGGGTCACCATCGCCCGGTCGATCAGCCGGGTCCGATCGTCGTCGAGCGGCGGGATCCGGTCGCGACGGCCGAACCAGAGGTTGCCGAGCAGCCGGGCCCCCGAGCCCAGCGCCGCCGCCTTGAACTCGCCCCGGGAGATCGGCAGGAAGTCGCCGGGGTCCAGTCCGAGCGTCCTCGGCGGGCGCGCCGCCGGGGGCGTGGGGGCCGGTCCCGGGTCCGGCGTGGTCGGCCCCGGTTCGGGCGGTCGCGGGACCTCTGGCGGGCTCGTCGGCGCGAAAGGCGGCTGGGTCGGGCCTCCGAGGAGTCGGCCGACGAGGTCGCGGAAGAAGCCCATGCGCGGCGTTCCGAGGGTGGGGGACGGGGCGGTCCGGGGCGGCCCCAACTTTCGTCGAAGGGCCCGCCGATGTCAAACGGAAACCGGCCGGACCCTCGGTGCGGGGAATGCCCGGAATCCCGGCCGGGATTCGGCCCGGATCAGCCCCGGAGCGACGCGAACCACGCCTTGAGGCTCGACGGGCCGGGGCGGCTCGACGCCCGGTCGCGGAGGGCCTGGAGGTGGCGGCAGGGCCCCTTCCGGAGCCCGCCGGTGTAGTAATGCGAGCAGGTACACTTGCCCCGGAGGATCCGGCCGTCGGCGTCCAGCAAGAGCGAGGCGGGGCGGTCGAGGATCTGGCCTTCGAGGACCCGGAGGCCGTCGGGCCGGGTCTCGTCCCGGGTGACCCGGACCGACGGCGTGGCCGCGATCTGGCGGGCGGCGACGGCCTCGGGGTCCTCGGGGCCGATCCGCTCGGCCGAGAGGGTCACGGGCATCACCTGACGCCATCGGTAGACCCCGGCGTGGAGGTCGTGGATCACCTGCCCGAGCCCGGCGAGCCGGTTCAGGCAGGCGGCCACCTCCGGCTCGGTCCCCCCGGCCCGGGCGGCGACCTCCCCGAGCGTCTGCGACGGCGCGGCCCGGAAGCTGGCGGCGACCTGCGAGGCCAGGAATCGACCCGGCTCCACCGGCGGGGCCAGCGCGTCCAGGGCCGAGCCGGAGGTCCAGTCGTTGGCGGTCCAGCCCGAGAGGCCCAGCATCAGGCGGATCTCGCCCATCCGGACCGACCAGAAGCTGGGGAGCCCCGTGCCGAGCAGGTCAACCTCGGCCTCGTCCAGGATCGGCAGGAGCCGGGCCAGGACCCCGAGCCGGTCGCGGCCCCAGGTCCGGATCGTCTCGGCCTTGGGGCCCTCGTAGGGGCGGTCGTGGAGCACGATCCGCTTCTCCCAGGGCTCCAGGACGATCGCCACCGGCCGGCCCGGCTCCAGCTCGAACCGGACGGCGCGTGGGCTCCGGGCGGCCCGGTGCCGCTTGAGGAACGCCAGGACGTTGTACAAGCCCTCGCGGCTCAGGGGGACCCGGCGCATCGGCAGGCTCATCGCCGCCTGGAGCCGCAGGAAGCCCCGGAGCCAGCTCGCCGGCAGGTCGATCTTCTCCTCGCGGTAGCCCTCCCCCTGCGATTCGGTGGCGACCTCGAAGCCCGAGGGGTCGACCAGGAACCGGGTCTCGCGGTAGCTCCGGAGGAGCTGGAAGTGCTCGAAGAGGGCCCAGGAATAGTCGACGTTGGTCGTCCCGAGCGTGACGTCGCGCTCGCCCTGGAAGGCTCCTCGGTCGACCGTCAGGCAGCCGTAGCTGGACTCATCGGCGCTGAAGCATTCGAAGAACAGGACGTCGGGGGCGACCGTGATCACCGGGTCGCAGGGCATCAGGAGCCGCCAGAGCTCGCGGTCGTGGGTCCTCAGGTAGTCGGAGTAATCCTGGCGGGCCGACCAGTACTCCGACCGCTGGCCCCGATAGGCCCGGTCCAGCTCGGCGAACTCGGCCTCGGGGAGCGCGGGGGAGGACTCCCGGATCTCCCGGAGAGCCTCCGAGGTCGCGCCCCGGCGGAGCGATCCCTCACGCCCGGCCTGCTCGGCGAGGTAGGCATCGTGCCCCGATCGGTCCCGGGGCTGGTGGCGGAGGTCGCCGATGACGACCTCGTGCAGGGCCCCGATGGCCTCGCGGAACCGGAGCGGGTGGCGGAGGGTGGCGTCGAAGCCCACCCGGTCGCGCCGGAGGTTGGGGGCCAGGGCCACGGCCAGCCCGGCCAGGTTGGGGACGATCGCGCTCCGGCCCCGGTAGGCCACGGTCAGATTCATCGGCCGACCTCGATCCGTCGGGGGATGGGCTTCCGCGAGCGGCTGGGCTCGATCCCGATCGCGTGGGAGGCCGGGCCGGCCCGACTTCGAAGCGTCGACCAAGGTCGTTCACCGAGCCTCGCGAACAAGTCGGCGGGGCGGGAACATCCGTTGGCTCAGTCGCCCCGCCGACTGGTTCGCGAGGCAAAAGAACAACGGCCTTGGGGAAGCAAGCGTGCGGGCAAGGTCAACCCCGGCGGATCGCCGGAGCGTGCTGGTCTCGGGTTCCGGCCCGGCCTCCCTCGCGATCGAGACCGGGGCATGATCGCATCCGGTCAGGCCCATTGCAACTCCGGAAACGCCGACCTCGCCAGCGGCCCGACCTCGGCCCTGCGCTCGACCAGTTGGACCACCGCCACCAGGCCCGCCCGACGCTCGGGTCCTCGGACCGACCGGAGCGCCACGCCCAGCAGCGGGAGCAGGTCCGGGGCGTCTCCGGGGCTCGCCTCCAGCCTCCGGAGGATCTGGCGGACCACCGAGGGCCGGGCCCGGGAACCCCGGTGGACGTTCAGGAGGACCCCGGCCCAGAGCCCCAGGAGCGAGCCGGCTCCGAGCGACCGGCCGACCCCCGAGGGTCCGGGGCCGTCGAGCCGCGATTCCAGGTCGGCCACCAGGGCGAGCCGGATCTCGTCGTAGGGCGATTCGAGGAGCTTGCGCCAGGTCTCCACGTCGTCGCGAGCCGCTGGCTCGGCCCGGAACCAGTCCAGGCCCTCGGCCCGGGCGTCGGCGTGGCGGCTGTCCAGGAACGCCAGGATCGGGCCCGGCCGCGCCTCGGGGGATCCGGCCAGGACGCCCCGGACCCATCGGAGGATCTCGGGCCGGAGCGACACGCAACCGGCGTCGATCAGCCCGAGGAGCGTCGGGTCGGCCTCGCCGGCGCGGGGGGCCTTGGCCTTCAGCCAGGCCAGGCCCAGCCGGGCCGCCGGGAGCAGGCGGAGCCCGGCCAGCCTCGCGGCCTGTTCCAGCGTGACCTGATCGGGCCGGACGTGCCGCTCGATCAGCTCGGAGACGATCGCCAGCGTGGTCGGGTCGGTCGCCCCGGCCAGCGCGAGCCAGCGGTCCGGCCCGATCCCTTCCAGCCCCTCGGCTCCCCGGAGGATTTCCGCCGCCAGCGCCACGACCTCCGGGTCGTCGTGCCCGAGGAGCCCGAACCAGCCCTCCAGCGGATAGCTCGCCAGCGCCCCGGCCAGGTCGCCCTCGGTCCGGCGGATCGCCCACCGGCGGACGGTCCGGCTCCGGGCCCGGTCCAGGAGGCCCACGACCGAGCCCGGCGAACCCGCCCAGAGCGGCTCGAAGATCGGCGACGGCGCCAGCTCGGCCATCGACCGCCCCGGCGCCACGGCCCAGCCGCCCGGCCGGGCCACCAGCGCCGGGCTCTGGTGGAAGAGGATGTGGACCAGCCCCCAGTTGTCCAGCAAGGCCAGGCCGTCGGTCACGTCCTCGTCGCGATACAGGGCCAGAGCGGTGCAGGCCGCGGCGAGATAGCGGTCGGGGTCCTGCCTCCCGAGCCGCCGGAAGTAACGCCAGGCCCGACGCCTCAGGTAGCCCCGGGTGGCGACCGAGAACAGGCGGAGCTTCTGGAGCTTCGCGACGACGGCCGGCAATCGGCGGAGGCCGTCCTTGTCGGTCGCCCCGTGCCAGTCGAGCCGGAACCGGACGGCCCAGTCGGGAGTGGGTCGCCGGGAAGGATCCTCGATCAGCCGCCCGCGCGGCATGGTCGTACCCGGGGAGAGGACCACGATCTCATCCTGGCACCAGCCCGAGACGCTCTGCCGGCCGCGGTGGTCGTGGGTCGTGACGTGGGCGTACCCCAGCCCGAGCCAGGTTTCCTGGAGGGCCAGGGCCTCCCCGGCGGTCCCCAACTCCCGATGCTCGTAGCGGGATCGCTTCCGTCGGGCCCGGCGGATCGAGCGGTCGAAGAGGACCAGGAACCGGGCCATCACCTCGTCGTCGCCAGCGGCCTCGGCTCGCTTGAAGAGGCGTTTGATCAGCCCCTCATGACGGAATGCATTGAGGGGTCGGTCGAGATAATCCAGCAGGAGTGCCCGCGAGGCCGGTCGGCGGTCGTCGAACCAGGTCTCCGCGAAGTCCGCCAGCGCGTCGGCGTCGGCGATTTCGCGGATCGCCTCGACGAACGCGGGGTCGTCGCCTTCCAGGAGGTCCAGGGGAATCGGCCCCCCGGCATCGCCCCGATCGCTCGCCATGCCCGATCCCCCGGCGGCCGGGGCCCGACGCCTGGCTCGCCTCCGAAAGCTACGGGATGACCCGGACCGCGTCAAGGACCGCGAGCCCTGGCCCCGCAGGGCTCCAGGGAAGTCGGGGCGGGAATCGGCAGTTCCGTGGGCGAAAAATCGCCTCAATTTGTGGAGTCTCGCAAACAGTCATGTCTTCAGTATCTGGAAAAATTTGTGGTCCTCGCATTTGGGTGTCACAATTGCTTAAGATCATCGTACGGTCTCCGGTCACACCGGAGTCGTCGCCTCATGAGGGTGGCCGGAAGTTGGAATGCTTGAACCACTTGCGGACGCAACTTCGCCGCCGGTGGCTCCTCTAAACTTGACTTTCGCTCCATCCAACTCGCTGAGGAAATTGCACGAATCTTGCCTCGGATTGCTCGGATGACTGGACCTGGGCTCCGGCCCGGCCCCGACCCCTAATGCGGCTCTTCCGCCTGGCCTCGAACCCGACGCAAGATGAGGATTCCTTCGTCGACCCACCTCCCGATCAGGGCTGATCATTGCTCGAAGGAAGGCTGGAGCGTAGATGAGGACCGATCCGTCGATGGATCTGAAGGGCCGATGGCAGTCGATCTCGCTAGCGGGCCGAGTTGACCCGGGCTGGCCGTCGGGCGACTCCTCGGTGTCCCCGGCCCCCGTTCCCTTCCCGCTTTTGGACGGCAAGAGGACGCCGATGGCGATCCGGGTTCCGGGCGTGGCCCGCGACATCCGGGTCAAGATCGCCTCGGAGCGGGCCGAATGGCGTGACGCCTTCCAGCTCGTCTCCAGCAATTACCAGGCCCGGGGGTACGAGGAGCCGTTCGCCAGCAAAGTCCGCTTCACGCCGTTCCACGCGCTGCCGGACGTGGTCACGTTCGTCGCCAAGCATGAGGGGCGGGTCCTGGCGACGTTCTCGATGGTCCCGGACAACACCCTGCTGGGGCTCCCGCTGGAGTGCATCTACGGCGACGAGATCCGCGAGCTCCGCCGGTCCCGGCGGCGGCTGGCCGAGGTGTCTAGCCTGGCGGCCGACAAGGACCTGGGAGCCCGCGAGTTCCGCGCCGTCTTCGTGGCGATGATCCGGCTCCTGATGCAGTACCACCTCAGCCACGGCGGCGACACCTGGGTGATCACGGTCAACCCCCGCCACCGCGACTTCTACAACCGGAGGATGGGGTTCATCCCGCTCGGCCCGGCCCGGACCTATTCCTCGGTCCAGGACCACCCGGCCGAGGGGTACTGGCTCGACCTCGACCTGATGCGCCAGGCCGCTCCCAGGATGCACCGGGAAGTCTTCGGCGAGTGGCTCCCCGGCGCGGCGCTGGCGGCCCCAAGAATGCTCCCGCACGTCGTCAAGTATCTGGGCGACCGCTCGACGCAGGACGCCCGGGACACGATCCGGGAGGTCATGGACCTCGACGAGTTTTTCGCCAGCCCCCGCCGTTGGTGACCGCCCGGTCGCCCTCGATCAGGCCGGGTCCCGCCGCTTGATCATGGTGATCTGGTTGCCCCGGTCATTGTGGAAGACCTCGTCCATGAAGGTCCGGATCAGGAGGAGCCCCCGACCGTGCTCGTTGTGGAGGTTGGCCGGGTCGGTCGGGTCGGGCAGGTTGGCCGGGTCGAATCCCGGCCCCTCGTCGCCGACGACGTAGACGGCCTCCTCACGCGACTCCTGCGCCGTGAAGTGGACCCGGCGGTCGCGGTAGGGGGGCGTCTTGCTCCTGGCCTCGACCAGGTCGTAATACGAGTCGTCGTTGCGTGATCGGAGTTCGGAGCTGACTTCGAGGTTGCCGTGGTGGATGGCGTTGATGAGCGCCTCGCGGAGGACCACGCCGATCCGGATCAGGCCGATCTCGTCGCAGAACTTCATCCGGGTGAGGTTCTGGTGGACGTGGCCGATCAGCGGGTTGATCAGGGCGGTATGGCTGTCCAGGGTGAACCGCGACTCGACCGAGGTGAGGCTCTCGATCACCCGCTCCTGGATTTTCTGGGCGGAGGTGACGGAGAGGACGTCGTCGATGGCCTCGACCATGTCGCGTTCGAGATCCTTCTTGACGAGGTAGCTGGCGGCCCCGGTCCGGAGGGCCCGGACGGCGACCTCCTCGGTCCCGTGTTGGGTCATCAAGATCACGGGGACGCCCAGCCGGTCGGCCCGGATCGCCTGGACCAGCTCCAGGCCGTTCATCTCGGGCATGTGGAGGTCGGTCAGGACCAGGTCGGGTGGCCGGGCGGCAATCGCCGCCATCGCCTTGAGGCCGTCGGGGGCGACGTCGACGGCGAAGCCGGCGTCCTCCAGGAGCAGGCGGATCTCCAGGGCCTGGGTGGCGCTATCCTCGACGACGAGCACGCGAGACATGGGGTTCCTTCTCCCCGGGCTCGGGAGGGTGATGGGGTCCGGCGACGGATCGGGTCGGGTCGGGGTCGGATCGCGGTCGCTCCGGGTCGGTCGAATGCCCTGCCAGTCTACCCGATCGGACGGCCCCGATGGTCCGCCCCGTCGGTTTTCCGGGGTCTCACGAATCGGGATCCGGCCGGGTCAGGGCGGCGAGCCGAGCCGGGATTGCGTCGAGCGGGAGGACGGCGTCGGCCAGGCCGGCCTCGACGGCCGCGCCGGGCATCCCGAAGACGACCGAGGTCGCCTCGTCCTGCGCCAGGATCCGGCCGCCGGCCCTCCGGACGGCCCGGAGCCCCCGGACCCCGTCGTCGCCCATCCCGGTCAGGATCACCGCCAGCGTCGAGCCGCCGAAGGCGCGGGCCGCCGACTCGAAGAGGACCGTGGCCGAGGGGCGGAACCCGCCGACCGGCTCGGTGGCCGGGGTCGTCACCCGCCGGCGGTCGGAGACGCCCAGGTGCCGGTCTTCGGGCGCGAAGTAGACCGTCCGGAGGGCCAGCGGCTCCCCCTCCCGGGCCACCTTGACCCGGAGCGGGCAGACGCCGTCGAGCCACGCCGAGAGGCCCTCGGCGAACCCCGGGGCGATGTGCTGGACCACCAGGATCGGCGCCGAGAACTCGGGGGGCAGCGCCGAGAGCAGTCGCTGGAGGGCCGCCGGACCACCGGTCGAAGCGGCGATCGCCACGACCCGGGCCCCGGCCCCCGGCTCTGGCGGGGCGGCCGAGGGCCCGGGGCGG
>JAABUV010003721.1_pt1 | contig 19087 bp, 14 predicted proteins | sample 5559971 | NCBI WGS metagenome assembly JAABUV01 (sample SAMN10711881, study PRJNA513362) | rock metagenome | isolation source: Antarctica rocks | place: Antarctica: Victoria Land, Knobhead nord | collected 2015-12-19
GTGAACGACATATCTTACAGGGACAATACCACCTCTTGTATGCGAAGAGAAGACGACTGGCCATTGCAAGGAAAGAATGGGAAGTATGTGTTTTCCCCGACTCAAGTATAGACCAGTCGATGGAAGAAGCCTGATAAGTGAATCTCTTTGCGCTTTCCTATTTCTCGAGCCTATAAGTTATACTAATTGCTTTTTAGGAGTACTTTTGACTTACAAGCCCTCTTGATGGATGTGGGACGCTTAAAATACCCGATGAGATTGTCCGGATACGAGAGGAAATATAAGGGAGTACATTGCAGAAACCGGTCAAGGTTAGGAAACATATCGTTATGCCATGACGGGAGCTGGTTTAGCCAGTATACGTACACAGCAACCCCTTTTGAAGTAAAAATGATGCAGCAATCGAAACGAGCGGGTCCGACGAGAGCATGTAGATGATGGATAGTTTGCTTCTTCCGAGCAGTTGTTTCCCTTCCTCCTTTGGGTCTCTTATAAACCCCCTCCAGAGAATTGCAGTGACATTCATGGCTCAGCCAAACCCTGGATTCGCAAGTGACAAGAGAGGAGCTGGCGTGGCTGAACAACGACCGACTTTTTGCAGTCTTCTGGAGATTTCGCTGTTCAACCAAAGTCGTGAACTGACAGCTGAACTCGCGAGCATTTCCAATGCGTCATTTATACGTGGGCCCTGGTTATCGAACAGCCATTGGCTGGAGAAAACCAAATCTGAGCATGAGCAATTTCAAAACAGCAACCTTCTGTCCACAGGACTGTTGGACAGTCATAGAGCGCGGGGAAGATTCAAGGATTATCATCCTACTATTCCCCCAGAGACTCCTTTAGACCGGTCAACAGAGATGCTGCCCAGAAGCGGAAACTTTGCCCTTCCACTCTCTAAAGATTGAAGACCAGCCAACATCAACTCCGATAACAAGCGAACATGAAGGAAAGTGTGCTAGACTTTCGCGGAAGCGGGGAGGTGACCTTGAGAGAACTTCCTCTGAAATTTTGATACAGCCAAGAAGATGGAACTCTGCCCCGACCTCACCCTCGCTCCGGCGCAGGGTGAGCGCAGCCCTATTATTTTCTATCCATTCCTAAGGCATAAACGATTCGTGCACACTATTTCGATCGCGAATCCATTGTAACTTATGCTGTGGCGTATTCCTGACTGAATGACATGCCAGCTAAGCAAACAATCATCTATTGCCCCGTGCTACCTGGTCCTGAATAGCAATCATATTGGATTTGTTCTCTACCTTACACAACGAGATGTAAACAATCGGTACAATGCTTTTGGGGGTCGTCGGAGACGAGCCACCAGAAATGTGTATTCACAACTGACCCCGACATTCTTCATGACATTACCAATTCGTGCTGTGCTTCTTTAGTATGGGAAATCAGAGAGGGCTAAGAAGCGTGCTGCAAAGGTAGGAACACTCTTACCTCCGTCCACTTCACGCATCTCCCCCATATGAGATCTCATCATTGTCAACGACCAGGGTCCCTTCCACCTTGCCATCCTCTCCAACATGCAACGAGCACAGCTTGCCAACCCCGTGGACGTCTCCCACGGCAGCCAATCGGAACATCTTTGGCTCTGACACTGTACTTTTGCTTACGGGGCGTATGTAAGTCGGTGCTATCCTCCTAGGACGAAGTCGCGAGGAGGGGACCGAAGAAGAAATGGGTCTTTGGTTGGTCGGAGGTGGGGTCTCATTTAATGGTTGTGAAGATGTTAGAAGTTGAAAATCTTCTGAGGACGAAGGCGAACATTTTGAGATATCTTCAGGAGGCGGTTGGGACTTGATCGTGAGGTCTTGCGATCGAAGCGGTCCAGTTTCGAGCGGTGCATCGGCATGACTGTGATCATGTGACTTCGAGAAGTCAATTTTAGGGTGTATTTTCGGTGGAAGCGATCTCTTGATCTTCTTAGTAATACGCTTCACTGGTGGACGCTTTTCCGCTTTGAAGGTAGCAAAACGAAGCCGGATGATGTCATGTATTTCGATCTGTGAGAAGAAGAGACGTTAGTATGAAGAAATCCCATTCATGTCAGGACGCAAAATTGGTATGTACCAGGTGTGTAGCTACGTCGAGTTTCGTCTGCTTCTTTATATAATTGCAGATACTTTGCAGACGTTTGTCACTGAGCTTCGTAAAGCTGTTTTCGTGAAAGTTGTAGGTACTCAATTTCTCATCGACGGCTTTACAGACGGCTTTGTAGATTTCTTGGGGTAGGATACCGGTCAAGAGAGCTAGAGGGTTTGAGCAAGTCTCTTTAATACGTGATGGAGGATAATGTACCGTGCACTTCTTGAGGAACACTGTACTCATCGCAACCTTGGCTTCCGATCTCACATTCTCCCGATTCCGTCTCAAGCCCCGTATCGACGTCTCCATTTGTTGGAGAACACTCTGTTATTTCTTGCGCTGGGATTGCTTGTTTTTGTGCATATAGTAAGCATGATTTATCGTTCCCTGGCTGCAGATTAGGGCCGTCCTTCGACTCATAGGCATTCCCTTGACATTCATCAAATGATGCATTTGGCTCTGCTGGAGGTTGAAGGCGTTGTGCGGCGATAGCAAGCGGTTGATGGCCTTGATTTGACCTATTCTTCTTAGTTTTAGTATCATGGTCGGTAACGGAACTCGGCTCGGTAGGGTGGTTTAGCTCTAACTGGTGACCTGAATGATATTTCGAGGCGCTCTCTTGCTCCTCTTCCCCTTCGATCTCATGATCCGAGTTTTGCTCCGCTTCTGTGACTTCTGCACCTTTATTCTTGCTTTCGTCAAATATGTGATTGACAGAATCCGAAAGAAGAATACCTATCAACGAGCCGTGGTCCTCATCTTCTCTCAACATCACAGCTATGGCCTCTTTCTCCTTTTTGTCAAGTTCTCTCCGCTGCTTTGCAATATCCTGCAATTCTTGCTCAAGGTTCGTTTCTAAGAAGTTTTTATTAAGTGCCAAAGCCCTAATTTTCCCCTCCAGCTCACGGTGCAGCTCGTTAAACTGTTGTTCGCGAGTTTTGTCACGTAGAACCCTAGCAAACCTGGTCGCTGAATGGACCATCTCCAAAATGCCCTTCGCCGTCGTAGGGAGACGATGTACAGCCGAGTGCCGTAACTTGTTGGCAGAGACAAGGACATTAGCCAAAGATAGCGCAGAGTCGTTGGCGAAGGCCGTAAAGCAGCTTGAGGGGAGCTTGTCCAGGCGTTTCGTGGCGGCGTGCGTCCATTTGTTTAACTCAATAGCTTCCTTGCAGTCCCACCTGCGTTGTTCAAGCAATTCAGGCAACCACTGGGTAGAAAAATTATAACAACACTCCTCGAGTAATTGTTGCGCTCTAGTAAGAACGAGATGCTGAATCTTGTATGGAATGTACACAGGATACAACGATGGTGATTTAATTCTGTTCGTGATCGGTTGCGTAGGGACAGCTATTGACATTTTATTAGGATGTTGGAAATGCATATATGTTAACCTACCGGCGGCACCATTCAATACCGAGGGCACTTCGTCAGTCGCCTCCAATGCCTCATCTTTTTCATCCTCTTGGGAGACCATGTCCTTGAGCGCCTCCGCTTGAGATCTTGCAGCATCGGCCTCTGAAGCATTATGCAGGACGTCCTGAGCCAACGACGTCGTAAAAAGATTAGGAAATGCTAGTTTGGCTTCAAGCTCGGATTGGAAGACCTTCCGCTCCAAGAGCGATTTCAGAGTGTCAAGGACCTGCTTCTCCCCAAGGCTTTGGAGGAGAGTCTGAGCAGACTTGCGGTGTTTGGAAACGACTTTTAAGATCGCTTTAGGCTGACGGATCTGGGCGTTGTTGCCCTCGAAAACGGCTCGATATGCGAGGAAGACTCGCTGCTCGATCTCCATTCTGACGAATGCGAGGCGAGAAAAATTCAGACCTTTGGAGTGGTAATATTGTCTTTACGTTCTGGCAGAGCAGAAAACGTTGCTATTTCGCTAAACTGCGTAAACCTCGATTGTGTTCACACATATCCAGCAACCGCGCTGCTGGTGGGTTTCAATAGCCAATTTATTCGGATAGCAATTCTCTTTGGTTCTACAGTCCCGTAAAGTATCAAGCATTGAATTACACTCATCTCCCGAACGAGGTACTGCAACACCTGGATGGGGGTACCGCATCCTCCGATATTCAGTTCACTCGCTAAAGCGGCAACCGCCGGGTGAGTTCCGATTAGGTTAGAGGCAGATTTCTGTTTTCTTTACTTGCCAAGACTAAGTTTTTGAAGCTTGGGTAAGGTAGATTGTCGGCGAAAGCGAGGTGCTCGACGAAGGATAGAGAGTTTACATTCCTTCGTACGTATAGGTTCAGGGAATGGAAAGGAGGTCACAGAGCTCATCGCGGCCAAGCGAAAGAGCCACTAGGTGGTGATCTGAAGGATTTCGATTTCACGCAAAGCCTCGCCCACTGTCATCCGATCCTGTAATAACTATTGCTTGAACCTGATGACTGAGTTTCTCGTGTTCTGGAAGTTCTTTGAGATCTTCGAGACTCTTGCGGAAAGGTCTGTCTGGAGTTTGGTGAAACAGGTATCGCTGAAGTAGTGGGAAGGTCTTTCGGATTCAGATCCCTGCAGATGAGACGTAAGGCGAAGAGATCTAAACGTTCGAATTGTTGGGATAACGACACCTCACTCTTAGGACACGTGGAAGGGTCACACATAATCCCTATCAAAATGTCAAACATCGCGAAACAAAGGTCAAACAGGCCTCTAAGCTGTGCTGGGACTGTAGCCTGAAGGATTATGCAACATCTTATACTACTACCTAGAGTCGAAGCCAATAGATGATCAACAAGTTGGCTTCCCAAGTTGAAAATTATCGTTGGGCCGGCGGAGATGCCCTTCGCTCAGGCGCAAGCGCAGCCGCACTGCCCCCCCGTCTCAAGCACACCGTACCCTCTGTGTTTCTACCCATACAACATTCGGATGCTTTGCCTCAGTACCTCAGACGTACTGAGGCAACGGATGCTGCTTGATCCTCTTTTTATTAGTCATGGTCGTCGGGCATTGGGGTCGACTGAACTGACTTAGACAACCATCGGCCAAAGGAGTACCAGCTATGTAGAAGTGTCTTGATCTCAACGCATTCTACCCGGAAGGATTCAAGAAACAATAGTGGCGGCATCTGTGTTTTGCGATGGAACTACTTCAACATCTTACAAAATCCGTTTCCATCGATGATGGTGGATGAGCCGCAAAAAGTTGATACCTGTACGAATTTTCGGGGCAGTACTCCATCCCATATTCTCAAAATCAAACTCTGATCTCTGTTGGTTCAGGGTCAAGAGGCTATCATAGCCTTGCGGTACGCATCAGATGCATTTGAAGCCTGGTTTGTCTCATCCTATGGTGTACTACTTTAGGCGAGCAACTACAATACTTACTACGAAATCCTCCATTGATTCTTCGAACGGATTGAATATTGCAGCCATAATGGTATTCTACTAGCTAGATCATTAAAATCCCTGACCCAAAAATAAATGGATATGCCCAATCTGTCTGCTCGTCGTAAGACTGGAAATACTATTGGCAGGCTTAACCATCGCTTTGGAGACCGCTGACTTCTAGAGTCTTTCGCACGGCTTTTACGAAAAACCCAGCTTCCTCCAAAGAGGCGGAGTGCTGCCTTGCTGTTATCTGTAAGCGAGCAGCATTTCTGCCTTCGTTCGAAGATCATTCAGGGCATGCATCCTTCGCGATGATCTAATGCGATCCTCCCAGTTCAAACCATCTGATTGTTTGACGCCAAAATACTGTTTCAAGTATGACTTAACAGTAGATCTGTAGGGCCTTGTTTGCTACCACCAGCAATGTGCTTGCGCGGAGGCTCAAGGTTTATGTAAACTGGAATCACCAACATGAACTTCTCTGATTTGCACTCGATGTCAAGCTCAAACGTCTAGGAACGATGTTGTTGTCGGTGCCACTTGTCTGCTGCAATCCTTTGTTCCATCACTTAGATACCTTCCATCTCTACCTCAAGCATACATTACGACTGATATCGTAATGTCTAAGCTTTCCAACAGAACGTATAAGTATGAGGTCCTCCACCGTAGCCAATGTATTCCATCGCACAACTCTCTATCGCTGTCATCAGGAAGTTTTCTTTTCTCTCTTATTCAATCACCAATTTATATCTAATCTTGCATCTACCTATTACTCATCCGTCCGGCACGACTGATAGTCGTCGATAATGCGGTCTTTTCTAATCTTCATATTGCGGGCCTCGATGGCCAGCGCTTTCCAAACGCTAATACTCCCTAGAGGTTCCGATGGGGTCTTCGCTCCTCAGCCTGGTGGGGCCGGAACGACTGTTTCTGAGCAGCTCTATCCCTCTGCTCCACTGTCAGACACTGCGAGGGGGACTGGCGCTTCCTTGGCGGTGTCTGGAGGTGGAACTGCAGTTTCGTCTGGAATATCACCATCTCAATACAGTCTTAATGGAACTTACAATAATCATATTCGGGTCTCACAAACTAGACCAAGCGCTAACGTACAAACTTCACCACCAGCAAAACAGCCAAACCCAACGTCGATAGGGTCATATAGTCTAGTAACTCAAGAACCTAAGCCAACGTCAGCCTTGTCGTACCATACAATTGCTTCGATACCCACCCCAACGCCGGTACAACTTAGGCCGACCGTGGCACCAGAAAGAAACCCTTCCGATCCTAAAAACATCGTACCTCAAGTGCAGATAAGCTTGGATTACGCCGAAACCGGCGATACTGGTATGCGGTCTTTACAACTGTTGGAAAAGCTAAATCACCGCATCAATGCTAACGCTTCCGTATAGATCCTAACAAGGCAACTCGAGCAGCAAGTGTGAACATAGCTTTCAATTTGCCTACCGTAGCTCTTGAACATGTCGACTCAGTCAGCAGCGTAACTTGTCCATCGAATGACAAACTGGTGGTTACTTTCACCAATCGCGATTTGTTTCACAAGGCTATCAACTCTTGGCCCCACAGCGACTTTAATCTCGTAAATAATGCCGATGGATGCGGCGATAAACCCAATCAGCGAACTGCCTTTCAGGTACTTAGCTTCAAAGTGGACGAGAAAGGCCTTACCATCGAAGCAACTGGTCAAATGTTGGCTTTGAACGACCCAAATCTTTTCGGGGATTTCACTGTGAGCTTCGGCCATCACGCTTCTGCTCAGGCAGCTCCCAGCCCGGCGACAACTCAGGCACCACATAAAAGCCATGGAATTAGAGGTTTTGCCGACATAGGTGCTTTCACCAGTAAAGTAGGCTCTGTAGGTGACGCCTTTACCAGTGCTGTGACCAGCATAGTTTCGACTGCCGCGAGCGAAGCAAGCAGTGCAACGTCCCATATCGCTAGCGACGTGAGCAGTGCAACATCTAAAGTCGCTTCTCAAGCGTCTTCTGTCGCAACTGACGTGAAAACGGCTGCTGCAGATCTTTCGTCCGAAGCCGTCAACGGGTTCTCTAGAGGTGGGACATGGACCACCAGCTTGAGCGCTGGGCCACAACCTACTCAACTGAACCAGTCGCCATTTGGCCAAGCTGAAAAACTTGGGAGTTCCGATGGTATGACGATTTGGTGCGTTGAGTGCGGTGCCAAAGGTACCATCGAGCTGTCGGGAGAAATATCTGCGGGGATAGAATCAATTTCTGCCGGCTCTCTCAACTTCCAAGCCCTTGATTTCTCGATCCCGCTCACATTCGGTTTTGAAGCCAAGGACACGACAGTAAAGCACACACTTGGACCCTATTCGTTGTTCGAGATACCTCTAACTCCATTTGAGGTCGAACCTTTCTTCTCTGTCGGTCCCAAATTCACCTTTGCTGTCGATTTCGAGGTGGCTGTAGGCGCAACTGGGAATCTAAAAGCGGGGGTCAATATGCATTGGGGAAATGCCTCTGCTGCGATGGATCTTGTCAAAAACGACCCAAACACGCTTCAAATGGCCGGATGGAATCCAGATGTCGACAAAGTCTTTGAGTTCTCTGGAGGAGAAATGGCCATCAATGCTAGTCTGGGCGTTCCCATATCATTTGACATCGGACTCAGTCTCCTTCAGCACAATTTTGGCAAAAACGTGAGCATCACAGATACACCATCTGTAGAGCTGGATAGCATCTTCCATGTCTCAGGCAACACCCGCCGAGACCACGCTCGCGATTTGATAGTTCGCGATAATCAATGTCCCAATGGTGTGGACGAGACAATCGGTTTCCAGAACATTGTGGGCGTCAACGTTGTCGGTCTTTGGAAAACACAACTCGCATCGTTCTCCACGCCGCTTTATAGCACATGCATTACAACTTCCACGCCCTCGCCTTCGGCTTCTTCGCCTTCAGGCTCCTCATCTCCATCATCAGCGCCCACCACAACCACTACCCAAAGTCCCAACCAGTCAAATAACGCAGCAACGGTTTCTAAGTTCGCGGCTATTGTAGCCAGTGCAGCGATTTTGAAACCGACAGGCGGCACAGCCAGCGCTGGCCGGCTTCCCAGCAACTTCAACTCCACGGCTTTAGGTTCAGGCTCACAGCCCTCGGGTGCACCGCCAACCAAAATTCCAACAGGAGCTTGCACAGCCCCCTCAGGCCAGAGTGCGGGATCGCTCCCTGTAGCAACGCGCGTCTCTGCATCTACGGGGGTACAAGGAGCTGCTTGGCCTACAAACCAGGTCCTGCAACGACGTCATTTCAGCGGGCTGGAACATGTTGTCCGTGAGAACAAGGTGCGGGATATTGCTGAGAGGGGGATCTAAGACCACCTCTGCAATAATTGACTGGAAGGTTTTTCCATAACCCGGAGAGGAACAAACGAATTACTAGAATGGTAGACGTAGTATCCACGATTAGAATGAAATCGTTCCTTTCCGCTTTAGCAACCGCACCTATCTTCACCGCGGTAAAATAATATAAATCCATAATTTCCCACGAGCAAACCACTTGTCCACCAAAAAAAAAAAAAAAAAAAACAATCCGCCAACTACCAGCATTAACCAAAAAAAAAGCCATCTCTCAATTCATTCATGCTGTCACACCGCTCCTTTTTCTTTCCCCCCTAAGCGCAGCAGCAACGGAAATAAATAAAAAAAAAACGCCTCACTTACCCTCAACCCCAGAGCAGAACAACCGTCCCAACCTCCCTCCCTCTGTACCTCCTCTTCCACCAAACCACCACCACCACCAACACCCCCCAAATCTTCCCCTTCCGTCTCACACCCTTCTTTCCCGCTCCCTTATCAGTAATCGAAAGCACTATTCGAAACACGGAAAACGGAGCACTGAAAGTTTTAGGGGGGGGGTAACGTGCGCTACTGTCGTTGTCAGGGTGGGATTCAAGGCTTGGAGATTGATTTCCACGAGAGGAGGATACATACATACATAGGTGGGATGGGGCAAAAACGGGCTTACAGTTGGTGGGGGGTTGGAAAAGTTGAGCCAGGGTCGGAACTTTTTTTTTTGGATTCCGACCCGAGCTCAACTTTCTGCATATGCTAATCATGAGTTCAAAATTATTCCAACCCCGGCTCAGCTTTCTGCATATGCAAATCATGAGCTGAAGAATCTACTATATAGCACAAGTAGTTAGAAGATAAACAGCAAGAGCGAAATATTGAAGTCGTGCATATGCACAGCTTGAGCGAAGCATCGAGAAAACAGCACAATCACAGGTCATGCATATATCATGAATAGCAAGACGAGCAAAGATTCTTCTACATATGTTTAGCATATGCATTGAGAGAATCTTGAGCGAGCTGAGTTCTTCTTTGTATATGCGCGGCATATGCGAATTGCGACACTCATCTTCAAATCATTTCTTGTGCTTGATTGATGCTGCGCATATGCACAGACGAGGCTTTGATAACCAGATGTGAATTTATCTTGGCATATGCTTCGCATAGGGCCTGAGGCTTTTCCAACCCGACGTCAACTCTTGGATGTGCGGGGCATATGCCAATTTTAAAGTTCAACCCGACGCCAAGAATTTTTTCCGACCCCGGCTCAACTTTTCCAACCCCCCGACCAGCTGTACCCCCGGCAAGGGCTAAAACTGGGTGGCGGGAGTTTTTGTCAAGAGTAATCAAAAATTAGAATTAAAATTAAAATAAATGATCGGGGGAGAAAAACGAGATTCCCACGTTCTGCGTCCATGCGGATTTGTTGTTTGAAAGCTCGAAAGCTGGGGCGACGTAGAATCCTCGCCAAAAGATTGTGCAACAGCCCCGGAACGGGGATCTGGTTTTGTTCAGGGCAGAAAAGATATCCATATGAGGGTGATGTCTGCCTTTTCCAAGGTTATCGGTACACGGTGTTGTAATATAAATACAGGGGAGGAAGTAGTATGTATGGAAATAAGCCATTACCAATGACACCCATATCGCCCAACTCCCAAACTCCACCACCCGTAGGCCCAGACGCCTTGCCGAAAAACCAGTCAGAAGTTTGTTCATTACCACCCACATCCACACTACGTCTTCAAAAAATTCTTCCTGGAAATCCACACGCCATCCCTTCCCACCCCCATAAAACCCCCGCCACTCCCACTCCCATTCCTCACCGCCTCCGCACTCCCTCCCTCCCCGCAACCGCTACTACTCCCATCCTTCTTCCGCTTCCCCTTACTCTTCTCTACCCTCTCGCCTCCATTTAACATCGCCTCCGTCATCACCTTCCCACCTTTCTTCCTACTGCCGCCACCGCCGAAGACCTTTTTCCAGCCTCTCTTCTCCCCGCCTCCGAGTGTGGTTTTCGAGCGTTGCGGGAAGTCGGTAGAGATGGGGCTGAATTCGCTGCGTCCGTCAAAGGAGCCGGAAGCGTCGCGGTTGGTGGGGTGGCCGGGGTGGGAGATTTCGGAGCCGGGGTGGTGGCGGAAGGGGTCGTTGGCGTAGTTGGGGGAAAGGGAGCGGTTGGTGGTGTGGGACCTGTGAGTAGCAGCTGAGGACGCGTTGGCGTAGGGGGAAGAGGGTGGGGGGCTGGAGGCGAGAAAGTCGACGAGGGCGGTGGAGGAGGCGGGGGCGAGGTAGTGGGGGATTGAGTTAGTGTGTGTTTTGATGGGCTTTTGGTGATTTGTTGGTGGAGACGGGTGGGCGGTTGGCGGAGAATAGCGGGTGGGTTTTGCGGCGCTGAGAGAGGAGGAGCGGACGCGGGTTATAGGGGGCGGAGTCGCAGCTCCTGAAGCACTTTCGGAGGGGGTTGGCGAATTGGGAGATTTCGATGATGGCAGGGGATTGCTGGCCCCACGGGTAGCGGGTTGGTCCCCGCGGAGGTTGAGGGGAGCTGGGGCCGCCGATGATTGGGTCATGGAGCGGTGCAAGGAGTCTGTGGGTGGGGAGAATTGGTTGATAGGCCTTTCAAGTAGAGAGCTGGTCCGCTGAGGCAAAACGAAGACTTCTTTTTCATGCGCTGACATGCGGTTTGAGGAAGCAAGGGTGTCTTGACTGTGGTAGTGGCGCAGAGGGAGATCTCTGCCAGGAATCCTCGCCGGTGTGCCTGCAGCGGTTTTTGCGGCCGCAAACCTAGTATGTCGGGCTTCAAGTAGCAGAGGATGAGAGATGTTGACGCTACCTTCAGTGTCCTCTTCCACGACGGCTGGCGCCGGGGTTGGGGGCTTTTGTGGGGGCTCTGTTGAGTCTGTCCGCATGTGAGGTTTCCATCGAACCTCTCTTGTTGTTTCAGCACTCTGTGACCTCTGGTGCATACTCTTTCGTGTTCTCTCATCAATGACATCTGACGGGTCCTGTAAGGATGCTAGTAAAGGATGCATCGGCAAGAAAGAGATCGATCCATATGAGTTGTGCGAGGGTAGTGGTCCTCCTGTTGGAAAGCGCAGCTGTGGGCTGTTCTCTCGCGTAAGGGGTGAGCCTGGGCTTTGGGAATATGTCGACATGCTCATAGTCATTGCTTTTCTGGACGAGAGACGTCTGTGTAAAGGCGTGAAAGGCCGGCTCTGAGTAGGATTGGCTGAACGGTCTTGTGGTGACTCCCAGGTGGAAGAGCCTTGTATTGGGAGGTCATCTTTCGACGGGTTTTTTCCGTCGTGGTCCTTGAACAACGATAATCTGCGTGTAAGTGAACGGGTACGCTCGGTGAAGGAAATTCGACGCGAAAGCGACCTCGCTGGAATGAGTGGTTTATTGTCCGCCGCTTCTTCTGACCTGGTTGTTTCAGGGCTCCTAGTTCCGTCCAGCTCTGGGACTGGCTCTGGGTCTTGCTTCCGGGACAAGAGAGGCTCAGGACCGCGAACTCGTGCGACTACTGGTTCTGGACTTCGAGTTCGCGCGATTACTGGCTCGGGACTTCGATCGCGTACGGTTGATGGCTCTGAACTCTGAGCTCGTACCTTCGGCTCTAGGCTTTGGGCTCGTATGGCCGGTTGGGGGCTTTTAACCCGCCTCACCTCTTCTTTCTTGTTTGAAGGCATGGCTCGTTCCAGGTAATGTAAGGGTGGTTCTCCTCGTCTTGGGTTGTTGGGGGACCCTGCTGGTCTTGTTCTTGTGTGCTGCTGAGGTGCCGCGGGGCGGACGTTCCTTTCCGGGGCGTATGGCAAAGGTTTGTTCGGAGATCTAGGCGGAGTAACCTGAGGGTTGGGGCTTGTAGGCTGGGAGCTTACAAAGTATCTACTCTGAACCGACCTTTGAGGGGCCTACTCATTCGTTAGCCAACGTCCAATGTGATATGCATAGAGCACTTGACTTACAAGATTCTTTCGACTTGCGGCGCCAGCCCTCCTTTGCATTTCCGCAACGATGGTCCCAAGCTGAACTAGTGCCTTGCGCAGGGTATTCCCTTTAGACTGTAGGGTCAGAAATGCCCGTGTCCACCCCTCAGTATTCCCGATCATAGCTAGGTACACCGACTCGTGCTCTTCTGTTCGATCATCCCACTTCTTATCCACTCTCGTCAGGTACTTGGCCAGCTCTCTTGTGGCATCTAAGCCTTTTTGTACATCCTTCAAGGCGTCATTCATGGCGGCTGCAGTCCGATCAATGATGTGCTCGATCTTCTCATTCCCTTCCACGATTGCGACTCGGAAATTCCGATCGTTCAGCATCTGGTCAAAGACATGACCGTGCTCGAGAGGCAACCGCAAATATCGTATACGTTCATTGATGTCGCCTTGACCAAGATCGAAATCTTCCGTTGTCCTTTCCAGGAAGCCGTCAACCTCGTCGACATGCGTCTGGAGGATTTTGATAACCTCTTCGTCTGATTTGGCGAGTTGCTGTTGTAGCAGATGCATCCCAAACGAGATCTGAGCCACCAGTTTCCACAGCGGATGGAATTTCTCCCCAGGTTTCTGCTTCCACCGGCCTGCAACGGTTCGTTCATACTCGGCTTGCTCCAGCAGCATCTTCCGCCTGCTAACCGAGTCTGCCTTGGAAAAACGATCCTGAGGATCAGGCTCATCGGTCTCGTTCATTGTCTCCAACATTGACTCTTCGAAGGCACCCTGCATGGTGGGTACCGGATGTACGGGTGGCTTGTCCATTTCGCAATCTGCTTCGCTGTCCGCGTCCGACACTCTGCTGGAGGAGTGCCACTCGCTTTCTAAAGGACCAGATATGGCCATCTCGATGTATTCCCCTTCTTAGCTTCCGCGGCACGGTTTCTTTGTTTCAGATGCCGGCTGCAGTGCTGTTGAGACAATCCCGCTTTCGAGTCCACGGGATTGTGGGGTTGTAGAAAACAATTGCTTGGTTCTGGTTGTGGACCATCAAAAGTCAATCGAGCTTCGTTCCCTAGATGATAGTGGTGAGGAAATCAAGCGAGCAAGCGGACCAGTACAGAAGTCATCGCGTTTGTTTGAAGCTTGAGATGCGTCCGCAGATGCGACAGCGAAGCGTGTTCATACGAGTGCGCTGTCGGATCTTCTACTCGTAGCCAATGGCGCACAACTTAAATGCATGATTGAACCGCAGGATAGAAACACAAGAAGGTAACGTTTAAGGTGAAGAAGCGAATGCAGGTACCGGAAGGTAAGGTATTTACAGCCCCCAACTACAGGGCGCCATTTAGTTGTTAGTTGGGGAGGTGAGGCACACAGCCTGATTGATTAGATCAAACAACCTTACGAACGGCACGGTCCAGGGGAGTAGAACGAAGAGACACTCCGTACGTTAACGCCATCTCTCGGTGTTTCAAAGAACGTGATACTCGCTTGGATCCAGTCACGTGCCAGTATAGTGTCCACGGAATAATGAGATCTACCTACCTAAACCATTTTCGATCCAAAACTCCAACATGTGTACTTCCGTACTCTACTGTGGACAACATTTAGGTGTCGGCCTTTGATACGGAACTCAGCCTTTAGCGCTTAAAAGGCCCTGGAGAGATGTCAGCTTGGAGCATCGGAATATGGCCTTTAACATGAACGATTTCTTTCCCTGTCCGTCCAAAGCGTTGTTGCGGGGTGCTTTTGTTGGAAAGCACTTGCGTGATGTGCCAGCGCCGGCTGCAATTCTTGATCGAGCCATCGTCAAGGACAATTGTGACCGAATGCTCAAAGCTTGTCAGTCTCTCGGAGTAGCCTTTCGGCCTCATGTCAAGACGCATAAGGTACTTCTCCGTGCCATTCAGCAAGCTTTCCGGTGTTTTTTAATATCCATTTCCATCTTTCAACGAAAGTCCGACTTATCCTATCAAGCATCAATATTTCATCCCCCCCCCTGTTTGACTGACGTATTGAATCTAAGACGGCCGAGATTACTCAATTACAAGTGGGCGAAAATACTCACGAGGTTAACATTATTGTCTCAACCGTCGCTGAAGCTGAAAATTTGAGTGGTTACCTGTCTCAATGCAAGGGAAGAGGAGATACTGTGAATGTAAGGGTCTAGCATACCGTCCTTGAAAGGCAGCCCCAAGTGTAAGTGATGGGTGGCTCATGAAAATGCTAGATACTCTACGGCATCCCTCTGCCTCCATCACAGGTTGAGCGATTAGGTCAATTGGGAAAACGTTTGGGGAAAGGTAGTATCAGCGCTCTCATTGACAATATCTCCCAACTACAGTCACTTCGAGACCTCAAGGATATTTCAGGCTTTGGCTGCGAACTTTATATCAAGATCGACACAGGATATGGCCGGGCTGGGCTAACCACAGATTCTCCTAATTTCAAGAAATTGGTGAAAAGTATCCTAAAAGAAATCGAACCCTCCGGCTATGGTAAATTGAGTGGATTTTACAGCCACGCTGGTCACAGCTATGGTGGTAATTCAGCAGCTGCCGCTACGTCGCTTTTAGTGCAGGAACTTGAAGGACTCAGAATTGCCGCTGACATAGCAACAAGCATGGGTCAAGTGAAGACAAGGGATACACGGTACATACTTTCCGTCGGTGCAACGCCTACTGCGACCTCAATCCAGAATTTACTCATCAAACGCGGGAAAGGGGAGGGAAACATCATAGATGAGCAACTGACGAAGCTTCAACATTGTATTGAAGATACAAAGCGCACGCACACGATCGAGATTCACGCAGGAGTCTATCCTATTCTAGATATGCAGCAGGTGTCAACATACGCTAGTCCTCCAATAAAGGTAAACAGTCACATGGAGACGCCAACGAAGCTGTCCACCGCTGACATAGCATTAACCATGCTCGCTGAGGTCGCAAGCGTTTATGAGGATCGAGAGAGCCCAGAAGCACTGATTGCGGCAGGTTCTCTGGCTTTAGGTCGCGAGCCTTGCAAGTCCTACAACGGCTGGGGTATTGTCAGCGACTGGGGCATGGCTTTTCCGAGCGGTACTGGGCGATCCGGTTGGCAGGTGGGACGTATAAGCCAGGAGCATGGCATTTTGACGAAAGACTCGAGTGCCGACCATGATCCAGATGTTGTATCAGTGACGCGTATTCCACGCACCGAAGACTTGCGTCCTGGACAGAAGATCAGAATATTCCCAAACCATGCATGTATAGCCGGTGCAGGCTTCGGATGGTATCTTGTAGTGGATTCGAGCCTGCCAGAGGATCGTCAGGACGAAGTTGTAGACGTGTGGGTGAGATGGCGTGGCTGGTAGGACATTGGGCGAGATTCTCGTAAAGTGGTACTGTGCCGTGTGTGCGTAGAAGAACATCGTTTTGCCTCCAAGACCTGGACGAAAGAACCATTGCTCCAAGAGGCTTGAAACCATTGGAAAAACCGTGGTTGTCAATCTGCACAGTGAGTTCCAACGCTACTCTCAAATGGCTGGTAGAGAAGAATATTTGGATGATGGGATACCTGCTCGACTATAATCAGGTAAGGTAGTGTCGTGGATTACAATATCCTATACTCTGCCCATACGCCATACTCGTAGCACGTCGAAGTAACAATCCGGCGGACTCAACCATATGGAGAAGCCGATTAGTAGAGATATTGGATTGGTAACGTGAATTGATGGAAGGGAATGTCCATGTCGAAGACTACCGTAAGGCGGTGATGGATTAAGAACAAGACCTTAGACAAGTCGACTACGCGAACCGTGATGTGCTCCTATTGGCGCATTTGGCGAGAGATAAGAAGGTGGGCCGAGCCATTTCCGACGACGACTCGCCGACTCCCTTATCATCCACCACACACCACCAGATGGATCGAGAGTACCGGCAGCATGAAGGCTCCTCCACATCATCGAAGAGCCGGATGGGTGGAGGACCTCTATCGTCGTCAAATGATCTACCGTACTACAGGTTCATCGCGAACACGGGGGCGGTACCTTACACCGGTACTGCGGGTCGCTTCCAGGATGAACAATGCGCAAGAAAAGAATGTAGACGCGGGCGCCACATAAAAAGGGTCGTGCATTCAACAGCTCCCAGTGTGTGAGAGTATGAAAACTTCCATTGTATTCCGTATTTGCCATCAATTATTGTCCGCGGGACACCGGAGATCGAAAAGTCGAAGGTGAGATTGGAAATTGGGGCAGGGCTGACGTGAAACTGTCGACTGGGTTGCTGATAACAGATACAGGCTTGATATCCGTTTTGGGACGACGCTTCAGATAAGGCCCCGACATGCAACGAATCTTGGCGCGAATCTCAACCCAATGGGCTGGAAACGAGGAATTGTGCTGATAAGGCCCGAAGTAATTGGCCATACACGGAAGTATCCGCCATGGCCTTGCTTGGACTGCGGTCTTGAGGCTTTTGCATGTCGTGTGGATGCCACACGACACACCCAACACAACACAACACAACCCACACTCCAAAGGACAAGACCTTCAGGTTACACATATGCAGGTCAGGAGCTTCTCCGCGCATACCGTCATCATTATACATGTTTGCCATCTGTTGCAGGTCGAGGCCCTTGGTCGAAGCTGAAAAGCTCACATCTCCAATATACTTCTCCGTTTAGGGCATCAGGGTAGCGAGATCGGTCTTGGCGGTCTGTGGGGACCCTTGTCGGATCCAGCGACTACATACCTTATTTGTCCGCTCTCAACATACAGAAAGCCTATCTTGGCGTGTAAAGACCAAAGATCGACCCAAGGAATCGTCCGCGGATAAACTTGCTTTGCATCTTGAAGTCTGTGGTGGCATCTGAAGGATCGTTCGGAGAAGCAAGCAATTCACGGCTTCGTGGCCCTGCTGTTCAACATATATTATCTGTATAAGTGGTATAAGGATATCCTCTTGTCCAACAAATTTCTCCTTCTCAGTCGCCGGAATTTACGCTCCTTCCGTTGTTGGAGAATACTCGATACGGTCATCAAAGATCGTTATCCAAGCTCATAGCTGAACCACTATGTATGATATAACAACGTTATGGAAGGCCCCTGAGGTCAATCCTGTCAACCGCAAAGCGAGGTCAATCCCTGGATTCAATCCATTCAACGTCTATGGACGTGTGTTCACATTTTCTTGGTTTGGATTCTTCGTTGCGTTTTGGTCTTGGTATGCGTTTCCACCATTGGTAAGTCTCTTATTACTGCCTCTACGCGAGAAACGAGTCCCTGTCTGACCCAGTCGACAGTTGAGCATTACAATCGCCAAGGATTTGAAGCTCCGCCAGAATGACATTGCCAACTCCAACATCATCTCCCTCGTCGCTACACTTCTTGTTCGACTTGTAGCTGGGCCAGCATGCGATCGCTTTGGACCTCGATATACCTTTGCCGGATGTCTCCTTGTGGGCGCGATTCCGACAGCTCTCGCTGGTACAGTCCACAATGCCAAGGAATTAATGGCTCTCCGTTTCTTCGTGGGTATTCTTGGCGGTAGCTTCGTGCCATGCCAAGTCTGGTCGACAGGATTCTTTGACAAAAACATCGTGGGGACAGCCAATTCTTTTACCGGGGGCTTTGGCAATGCCGGAGGTGGTATTACCTACTTCCTGATGCCTGCCATATTCGATTCCCTCGTACAGAATCAACATCTAAAACCCCATGTCGCATGGCGCGTTGCATTCATCGTGCCCTTCATCATCATCACGTTCACGGCTATCGGTATGCTCATCTGCTGCCCCGACACTCCGACCGGCAAGTGGAGCGAGCGCCATCTGGCTGCTCAGCAGAATCTTCAGTCCCATGGCATTACCGGAGACGTCGTTGACATCCCAGGCGAGTTCACCGATAAGAAAAGTCATTCGCCAGGTTCTGAAAGCCCGTCGCATGAAAGCATCCAAGGCAAGATGGTGTTTGATGCTGCTGGTAAGACCCCCGGCAAATTGGACCACGAAGCACAAATCGGCGAGCAGGCAATGCTCGAGACTGCTCGCGGCGAAATCGTCGTGAAACCATCCTTTAAAGAAGCATTGCCAGCCGTTCTCTCCTTGCAGACCCTAGTCACGGCTGGCTGCTACTTCTGCTCATTCGGCGCGGAACTAGCCATCAACTCCATCCTCGGCGCCTACTACATCAAGAATTTCCCCAAGCTCGGCCAGACCGGCACTGGCAACTGGGCCGCCATGTTCGGGCTGCTCAACATCGCGTTCAGACCTATGGGCGGCATCATCTCCGACTTCATCTATAGAAAAAGTAACGTGTGGGGCAAGAAATACCTCATCCACTTCTTCGCCATCATCACCGGCGCATTCCTCATCGCCATTGGCCTTACCGACTCCCACAAGAAGAGCACCATGTTTGG
>JAABUV010003722.1_pt1 | contig 19085 bp, 24 predicted proteins | sample 5559971 | NCBI WGS metagenome assembly JAABUV01 (sample SAMN10711881, study PRJNA513362) | rock metagenome | isolation source: Antarctica rocks | place: Antarctica: Victoria Land, Knobhead nord | collected 2015-12-19
CTTGGTACGCCGCGGCCGGGGCGTCTGCCTCGCCCCCGCCCGGCCCGGCGGCCTCCGGCTGCGGCGCGCCGCCGGCGAGCGGCTCGCGCGCGGCCGACCCCGCCTGCCCGCCGTCGCCGAGGTCCGCGGGCGCATGCTCCTCCTCGTGCTGCGTGTGCGCGAGCGCAACAAGCGCGGCGTACGCGGCTGGGGAGAGCAGCCCCTCCAGTGCGGCGGCGCCGCCGGGGTCCGGCTGGCCCTGCGGCAGGGCCTCGGTGTCGGCTGGCGGAGCGGGCAGACTGCTGGGCAGCCCCTGGGTGCCCGCCGCGTCCGGGGACGCCGGGGGCAGAAGCCGGCTGGCGCGCCTCTCGAGCAGCTGCGTCAGACCCTCCACCTGGCGCGCCGGCGCCGCGGCGACGTGAAGCACGCGCACGCGTGTGGTAGGCACGAAGGTTGCACGCAGGACTGGCCGGGCCGCGCACCACAAACACAAACGGGTTGGCCGCAGGGCTGGTGCCGTTTTGAACTCGGGCAGGCCCGCCGAAGCTGACGGTGTCGCCGTCGCTCAGCATGTGCACCCCCGTAATCCGCTCCTCGTTGACATACCTGCAGAGACCAGCTCCATCAGGCACCGCTGCAGCTACCGCGCCGCGCGTCAAGCTCGTCGCGTGCAAAGCGTTGCATTATGCAAGGCGCGCCGGGAAGCACCCACTTACTAAGCGCCAGGCATCGGTCACGCCCGTGCCTGGGGCGGGGGGGAGGGCCGCGCACGTTCCGTTCGTGGAGCCGAGGTCCTGCAGCGCGACGCTGCCGCCCAGCAGCACGAGGCGCGCGTGCTTGCGCGAGGCCAGGAACGGCAGCGCGACGCTGGCCAGGGCCACCTTGGCATTGCTGGACCGGCCCACGCTCAGCTCATGGCCGGGCTGCAGCGGGGTCAGGTCGACCACCGCCGGGTTGTCGCCGTCAGCGGGCCCAACCCGCCGCAGCATCGCTCGCACCGGCGCCAATGAGCGCGGGTCCAGCAGTCTGAGTTCCAGGTCTGAGTCACCGCGCCTCGTGGTCCGTCAAGACGCTTGCTCCGCGTCCTGGGAGGAACCCTGCAAACCAAACCAACCCCGCGGCCCGCCCTAGCACAGAGGGCCAAGCCGCCAGCGGGCCTGGTTGTTCCGCCTGCGCTGCTGGGAGAAGGCAGGACAGGGACGCAGCGATGCCGTTCACGCGGTATGTGGAGATTGGTCGCGTTGCGCTTATCAACTACGGCGTGGACTATGGCAAGCTCGTGGTGATCTCGGACGTGATTGACCAGAACCGGGTGCGCGCCTGGACCTGCCAGGCCGAGGAGTGTGCTTGGATTGTAGCGCCAGCCTCCGTTTCGAGCGCGGCGGCCGAGTTGGCGGACTGGCGCTGCGCGCTGGGGCGGCGCGGGGCGGCGCTTGCCTCGGAGCGCTGGTGCTGCAGCTGTGAGCAGCGGTGTTTGGGCACGTCCTTGCGGCGATGCGGCAGGAGAGCGCTTGCTAGCACAGGCGCTCGCACCTCCGTAAACCGTGCTGGGTGGGAGGTGTTGATTAGTTGCCTGAAGGCAGCGTGCAATGGCATGGTGTAGACGGTTTTCCAGCACAGTGGGCTGTGGCAGGGAGCCAAGTAGGGGGAGCGGCAGGCTGTACTTGGTCTGGGGTGCGAAGATGGGCAGGTGACTGGGCAGTTGCCAGGCAGGTTGCGTCAGGTTGCGGGGCGCCGCGCTATCCGGTTGTCTCGCTCTTGGGGCCATATGCACGCCACGTTAACTGCAGAGGGGGTACCAGTCCCGGCAACCTGTTGCCCGCGAGCTTGGGACGCGGGTTGAGCTTGGTCTCTGATATGGAACTGAGTCCAGACGAAAATCAAGCATACCAGGCTGCGGGCGCAGTCCCAGTGGTGAGTTTTGGCAGGCAGTATGCTTCATGCCAGCTCACAGCGGGCAGCCGGGGCGCTGAGCTGCCAGGCGGCCGCGCGGAGGCGCACTCTCCCGGGCGCTTGCCTGCTCGTTTGCGCGCCGGTGCTGACGCCCAGGCCTGTGCCCTTGCAAGTCCTGAGCCTCATCGGTGGTGCGTGGTGGTGTCACGGCAAAGCACAAGGCTACAAGCAGCCCTGCAGCCTAGCTTTCAGGGCGTGCATGGAGCGCCTGTGCAGGGCCATGCGCGCAAGCCGCCCAGCAACGCCGTCACCATGCTGTGCGCGCGCAGGCGCTGGTGGACAGGCCAGACATGGTGCGGAAGCAGATCAACTTCAAGCGCCTCGTGCTGACCGACTTCAAGATCGAGATCCCGCGCCTGGCCAAGAAGAAGGTCCTGTCGGCTGCGCTGGAGGAGTCGGGCGCGCGCCCGCACCGCGTTTCGCAGTGTGCATACTCTGTCCACCAGTCTGCAAACTCTGTCAGCTAGTGTGCACAGTGTGCACGGTGTCAGGTGCGCAAGTGCTTCTGTACCAGTGTGCATGGTCTGAGGTGTGCAAGTGCTACTTTGTCTGCTGGAGTGCATTGGTCTGTTCCTGCAGTACCTGCCCTGCCAGCAGCTCATCATGCACGAGCTTGCTGTGCTGTTTGATACAGCGCAGAGGTTCATAAGAGCGACTCTGACATGGCCTTCAACTCTAGTGAGTGAAGTCTGCGCCGCCCTTGCAGACGTCATCGAGAAGTTCAACAACTCTGCGTGGGGCCGGAAGCTGGCCAAGCGCGCGTCCAAGGCCGCCATGACCGACTTTGACCGCTACAAGGCCACCATGAGCAAGGTGAAGCGCGCGGCGAGCGTGAGGGAAGCGCTGCACAAGCTGCAGGGCAAGGCGGCAAAGAGTGCGGACGAGTGAGGCGCCATCGGCGCGCGCGGCGTGTGTGCTGCCGCATGTGGCGAGCTGCGGCAGCTGGCCACTGCATACAAGGGCGGTGTTTGCGGTGGTGGCGGCCATGGGAAGCTGCTTCTGCATGTGGTGTCTTGCATGTGGAGAGGGCTCCTGTGGGGCCCCTGATGGGCTTGGCACCTCCCTGAGCCTTGCAGCAGAGTTTGGCAGGCATAACTTGCTGGGTGCAGTGAGTAGTGAGGCCTTGTAACAAAGACAGCAACGAAGACAGCAACAGGGCAGGCAGTAACAAGAAACAGGAGCTGGTCCACCCCTTGCAGGGCTTGCCTCTGCGCCTTGCAGTGGGTCCTCAACAAGCATGGTTGCGAGGGCGGTCCTCGCGTTTGCGGCTGGCGCTGCAAGCACCGCAGCAGTTGCGCATGCGCTGAGGCGGCGCGACAACGACATGGCCGGTGGGTCCTGCGTCCTTGCCTGCATGCTAAAACGCTGGGTCAACCCCGCATAGACGTGCAAGCACGGACGCGCAGAAGTCAGCACGTCGTACGGCGCAGCACACACCGTTGCCGCCGTAGAGGCGCCGGCGACCTCCACCCCAAAGGCGCTGCTCATAGAGGCAGATGGCGCAACGCCCCCAGGCGTCCAGCCGCCCCAGAACAGCACGTGGCTGAAGCCGTTGAGTGCAGCAATGCTGACCTGCTGCGCGCTTGCCGCAGGTAAGCACTGTGGTTTTGTGTGTTGTGCCGAGCTAACATCACAGGTCCCTGCTGAGCGTGCCCTGCTGCTGCAGGCACGCTGAGCCATGAGCTCCAGACCGGGCGGCACGACTGGCTCCGCGTCTATATGTCAGTGGCTTCCCTCCTAGCGGCCATGCTCGCGCTGCTGCAGCTCCTGGTGCGTCAACTTGCGTCCAGTGCACGCAATCAGATTATGGCCTGGGCGCTTGATTATCTTGCGAACCTGCAAGTCAAAGCTATGTTCACAAGTGCTGTGCTGTGCCACAGCGAGCGGGGCAAGTGCCTGCTGCGGCCGCAAAGGCGCCTGAAGTCGCGGCAGTGCCGACCGAACCGCTGCCGGACTTCAGCGGAGTGTGGATAAAGGTGGGGCTCCTAGACGTGACGCCCCCTGCTGCAGCACACTCAAAGAAGCACCTGCGCACGTGCTCGACACGTGTGCGCAGGCACGGCAGTGACGGGCGACCTGCAGAGCGCCGCGTCACTGTCGTATAGGCTATTGCTTTGGGTGCCGCGTGTTGGTGCACGCTCTATGCCCTGCATTGCAGTGTTGCTGTCTGGCTGCTGCTTGGGGTGTCCCGACACGAGCGCGGGCGCCCGCCAGGACTTTGAGGCCTCGGACACGGTGGACAGCGCGATGGACCTGGTGCAGCTCAACCGGCTGCTGCGGCCCGCCGTGCGCCTGGTGAAGGGCATGGAGGTCAAGCAGGCCGGCGGCATCTTTGAGTTCAGTATGATGACCGTGGTGTCCTGGTTCAAGGTCCGCTCCCACAACACGCCCCGCCCCTGCAACACGTTGGTAGAATGTATCGACTTGGAGCCGTCCAGGATTGCGCGGTGCGTGGAATCCGGGAGGGGCGTTGAGGAAGAGCGCGACATCTCTGTATCTGTTGTAGCAGAAGCCATGGCTCTAGCTGAGAGGGACGCGGTGATGCTGCAGGTCACAGAGAGGTATCCGCTGTCGGGCGACACGCGCGAGTTCAAACGGCGCGACCTCCGCCGGGATATGCACCCACCAGCCTGCCAGAGTTAGGTGGAGGGAGTATAATTAGAAGCTGCAAAGACGCACAGTGTGTCTTTGCAGGGTTGCCTGCACCCTCCTGCCCTCGCGCACCCCGTCTGGCGTCGCCCGGCGCCTCTGCCGCGCCTGCCGGGCAGGAGCGCTCAGCGCGGCGCCGCCCGCGCGCAGGCAAGCACGTGGGCCGCGTGCGCGCGGGCCCGGGCGGCACGCTGCGCTGCGAGTTGCGCTGGCCGGAGCCGTTTGGCGGCGAGGGCGCGGATGTGTTCCGGCTGGTGGGCCGCGACACGCTCAGCGTGGCCTCCAACCTGACCGTGCACGGCCGCTCCGCCGGCTACACCACCGTCTACCGCCGGCGCGCCTGAGCGCGGGCGCGCTCTGTGGTTGGGGTATAGGGTTGTGTCTGGGACTCTCCTGGGATTCCTATCGTCGAGCGGCCCTCGTGTGGCTGAGCGGGTGCTCGCCAGGGTATTGCTGCCGTCTGCTGGCACCCCAAGCTTCGCCTGCCCCTCCTACGGTGTGAATGTCAGATTTGCTGTGCGTGGCAGCTCCGGACTGGGGTCTGCCACAGTATTGAAATGTGGTTCTAGGGCTGCATACGTGCGGCAATGAAATCAATATTTTTGGCACTACACTTAGGTTTAGTGTCGTCCCAATACTGTGCTATCTTTGCGTTTGCAGAGGTTGACGTTCCTTAGCCCAGGATCTGTAAGGTGTCAGTGAAAGGCCGCTAGCCCTCACAACCTGCTGACGTATTGCAGCAAGCTCACACCGCTCGGTGACAATGCGCACAGGAATACATTCACACGCGCACAACACTAGCCGCACGCTGTTCATGATGCAAATATGATGTTCTGCCCGAGCCGGGCCTTCGAATGCAAGATTGCTCAAATTCAGGCTGCACGCGTAAGCTCAATAGCAGCCAGACACCAGCGCGCTGAAACCAGCAACCGCCTTCTGACACACCGCCACTGTCACTGCTGCAATGGCCAGCACAGCTCAGCGCTGCACGCAGTGCGTCGATCCGCGGCCTCCCCACCACACATCTGCCAGCTCCGCAGCAGCTGCCGCCGCTGCCACGCGCTGGCCAGACCCGCGCGCCCGCACGCACAGCAAACTGCCAGACGGCGGCAGCTACCATTCGGCCGCTCCCCGCTGCGGCGGCGCGCGCGCCAGGTCCTCCCGCTCCTCTTCGTACTCGATTTCGACGCCGCGCCCGCCCCGCCGCCGCCTCTTCCCGGCTGCGGCGGCGGCCGATGCCGCCGCCGCTTCGCGCTTGCCAGGCCGCAGGCCCGGCCGCTGGGCCCCTGGCGCGGCCGGGCCTGCGGCGCGGCCGCCCTCGTCGTCGCTGGATGCGCCGGCGTCTGCAGCGCCGCCGCGGCCCTCGCCCGCGCCGTCCTCGCTGGCGTCGCTCGCAGACGCGTCGTCGCCACGGGCCTCAAAGTCCTCCATGTCCTCGTCCTGCGATATACTGAGCTTTGCAAGGCTGGCTACTAAACACTACAACAGGTCGCTCACAGCCTCCAGGGTTGAAGACAGGCGGCCAGGGCTCAGGCGCTCTGCCCACTAACTGCGTGCTCTGCCGCCTGCAGCGAGGGCTGGTCGACTGCTTCCTGTCCCCGCAGCCACTGCAGAGGCGCCGGCCGGGAAGGCTGCGCGGCATGGCAAGCAAGGCATGTCACGGCAACATGGGGCCAATGCAGGGCGACTGCACCACCCCTGAGCCGCACCTCATCAAGGTCCACGTCAGCGTCGTCCACATACTCAATTTCCTCCTCCTCCTCCTCCTCCTCCGCGGCCGCCGCCTCCGCGTCCTCCTCCTCCTCCTCCTCATCCGCCTCGACAAACTCCTCCGCCTCCTCCTCCGCCTCCTGCGCAGCACGTGCAACACCCACGGCGCTCTGCTTCGCGCGCCGCAGGCACCACCCCTGCTGCACGCCAGCCTCGCAGGACCCCCTGGAACAGAGCACGCGTCGCCGAAACAACACGCACCCGATGCAGCCCAAACAACATTGGCAGCCACACGCGCCCGTAGCGCACCGACACCAAGCGCCCCTCAACAAACCCAGCGCACGCTGCATCACAGGGTGCAAAGCAGGTCTGCATGCCTGGCCTTGGCGCAGCACGCGGCCGCACACACCAAAAACGATCTCTACTGTTAGGGTTTGTGACCCAAGACAGGGGCGGCAGAGGGCGGCGCGCCTCGGCCCGGTCCAGCACGGCCTCGTACTGCTTGGTGGGGAAGTTGTAGATGTCGCCGTACGTGCCCGCCTGCAGCCGCTTCAGCAGCTCGGTCTCGATCGCGCGGTCCAGCTGCGCCGCCGTCTCCGCCTTGGACTCGCGCCGGTTCTCGCGCTTCTCGGTGCTGGCCGGCGCGCACGCGCGCCAGGGTCAGCATGCCTGCTAACTGCAGCCAGCGTGAGCAGCACCTCCTGCAAAGCAACAGGCTCTCACGCTTCCCTCTCGTCACGAGGCAGGCCTGACCAAGCATCGCTCCAGCAACAAACATGAGCGGGGGCGAGCACGGTACGACACCCGCGCGCCACAGCGTGTGAACAGTCCCAAGAGCAAGCTGCAGTGAGGAGCCGCATCAGGTGGGCCACAGGGTGAGGTCAGCTGTGCAGCGACGACAAGCACACCATGTTTTCTAGCCAGTTGAAACGCTTTCACCCACACACTCACATTCACCCAGCAGATTGTAATACAAAGACCGTCTTTATGTTCTTATTTCCATCTTAAAAAGACGAGGTAAGACCCAGGCGCCGCACCGCGCGGGGATGGTGACCAGGGCAGGCCGCGGCCGCACGGCCAGCTTGCGCATGCGGATGAGGTACTGCGTGATCTTCGTCAGCCGCTGCTTGTTCTTGTGCACCAGGAACTTGGGCCAGTACGCCAGGTGCTCGTCGATCTGCGCCAGCGCCTGCACATACGACGCCTTGAGCCTGCGCACCGCGCGGCCCGCGCGGCTCAGCGCCCGGCCGGCGCGGCGCCGGCCAGCGGCGGCGCTGCTCGCAGACCGGTCGTGTGCCGGCTCCACGCCTGCGCCCTCGTTCCGCCCTGACACCGCACGGCCCGAGCGTGCGCGACCTCAGCTGGGCAGCTGGCGCGAGGCTCCTGCCGAAAAGGGTAGCTCGAGTGTGCCAGGCGTGGCTTTCGTGGGTGCTGCACTGCCTGGTGGACCAGGCGCTGGACGGCGTCTAGTAGATGCTGTGCGCCTGCCAGGCAGGAAAAGGGAAGGGGCCGTGGGCACGCGGGGCTGCCGCGCAGGAGTAAGAGTCGCAGCGCGGGGGCAGCCTGTGAGCTCAGGAGGCTTCGCCGCGGTCGCAGCTCCCGCGCAGCTCTTGCGCCTTGCCGGGCGGAGGGCAGCAGCCGCGCGCCGCTGCGCAGGGCGCGCCCTGCCGCACAGGGAGGCTGGGCGCTGCTGCGCAGAGGCGCGCACCGTATCTTCTGCCACAGCTTGTTCGGCGTGTGCGCGCGCTCGATGGTCTTCAGGTACAGGTACAGGCGGCCGCCCTCCTCCTTGATGGTGGCGTAGCGGCTGTTGGCCAGCGGGCACGACGAGCGGTTGCACAGGCCCGTGACGTTGAACTCGTTGCGGCAGAAGTTCTGCGTCTTCGTCTTGACCTTGAACGTGCAGTGGTGGTGGTTGATGACCTGCGCGCCGCCCGGCCCCGGCTCACGTGGCTGCTAAAAAATTACAGTTGCTACTCACTTGGGCCCCGGCGGCTCAGCATTCACGTCCATTAACCGTGCCGCTTGCTGCTGTGCAGCCCTGCTTCTGCGCACACGGTGTTGCTTGGCCCAAGCCGGAGCAGGACGCAGAGGCGCCAAGTTTCCGTGCGGGGCTTAAGGAGCTGCACAGGGGCCGCAGCTTGCCTGCCATATGATAGCGTCATTCTGCATTGCACGGCGAAAGAGCTCGCCGCCGTCCGCAAACTGCTTCCTTGCACTGCCCCGCCAACACTCCTGCCCAGCTGCTCACCGCTGTCTGCCTCTTTAGCCCCTCTACTGTGTAATACTGTGCTTTGACTGCTCTTGAACCGACCTCAGCAGTCATCCTCTGCGCGGCGACTCTGCGCTCTCCGAGGAGGACTGCAGGGTAAAAACCCAATGCCAACTCTTCTGTCTCCAGCTCGAGTGTAGCGCAAAAGAGTCCCTGTGTGGTGCTGCGCATCCTCTCTTACGTGCTTGAAGTAGATGAGTGTGCAGCTGTGCGCTGGCTTTCTGAGCGCTCAGGACTCGGCGCCAAGTTTGCTGCCGACACCGCTTCAAGCAGGCGCCCTGCGGCAATCTGCACCCAGTCTGATGATACATGCGGGCAGGCGCCTGCAGGCAAGCCTGACCAGCTTACGCGGCTGGTCCGGCGTCTTGCCGCCGCTGACTTCGCTCTGCCGCGCACCGCTCTGCGCTGCTGGTGAGGAGGGTCGGCGGCCACGTAACTAAGCGCGCTGTCTGTCTGCTGCTATAGCTATGCTGCCTCACCCACTCAGGCCGCAGAGCCTTTCGCAAGGCTTGGCAAACAGCCGGCCCAGGCTTGCGGCTGCCCCTGGTCAAGCGTGGGCCGCGGCTGCAGCGGCGCAGGATGCGCCCTTGGCAGCGCTAGTTGGAGACGACGCACCCTGCAGCGCCCCCGCGCCGGCCGCGGCAGGGCGCATTGACGTCATCCTCGGCCCCATGTTTGCCGGCAAGACGAGCGAGCTGCTGCGGAGGATACACGCGCATGAGGCGCGCACACGCTGCTTCCTAGGCTGCGCTGCACCCTCCCAAGTCGCCGGCGGCTCGACAGCGGGGCGCATGCGCGGCAGGCGGCGGGCCAGCGCGTGGTAGTTGTAAAATCAGACAAAGACAACCGCTACCTCCAGTCTCGCCTCGTCACGCACGACGGCCTGACGCGGGTGTGCAGCCCCTCTCAGGCGGGGAGGCCCGCAGGGACCCCTTACCACGTGCAGGCAGCCCGCTGCGCGCGGCGCGCTGCGCGGCTGGGCCAGCAGCGGCTGGCCTGCTGCGCCTCCGCTGCAGAGGGCAAAGCTAAGTCTAACTCTAAGCCTAACCTGCGCGCAGGAGTGCTATGCCCTGGCAACGCTGGCGCAGCTGCGCGAGCGCCTGGGCGCCGCGTACGCCGCGGCCGACGTGGTCGCGATCGACGAGGCGCAGTTCTTCCCGGACCTGCTGCCGTTCTGCGCGCTCGCCGCCGACCGCCACGCCAAGCACCTGCTGCTGGCGGGCCTGGACGGCGACTTCCGCCGCCAGCGCTTCGGCCAGGCGCGCGCGCGCCCGCGGGCGGCGCCGCTCCGGCTGCAGGCGGTCGGGCGCCGGCGCTGCCTCGCCTGCGCCTGCCCTGATGCGCTAGCCAGCGATGCATGTGGTGTGAACGCAACGCCCGGCGTTCTAGAGTCTGTGCCTGGGTCCGTGCGCTGCCGGGTTTCGGTGTCTCATGCAAAGAAGGGCGCTACAGAGTCAGTGCGCTGACACGCGAGTGGCGGCCGCGTGGGCTCGCCAGGGCTGCGGCCGGCCCCGAGGTCTACCCTAACCCTATTCCAATGCGGGCCGCGCGCGCGCAGGTGCTGGACGTGCTGCCGCTGGCCGACAGCGTGACCAAGCTGGCGGCGCGCTGCGCGTACTGCGGCGCGCCCGCGCTGTTCAGCCTGCGCATCGCGGCCGACCAGCGGCAGGAGGTCGTCGGCGGCGCCGACAAGTATGCACCCGTCTGCCGGTTGCACTATGCGCAGCTGGAGACCGGCGTGCGGCCGGCGGGCCCAGCGCAGGGCTGCGCCGGGGCATGAAGCCGGCGCCCGCGCGCGCGGCGGCCCATGCGCTGCTGACCGGCCTGCGGCCGGGGGCCCCACCCCAGGAGCTCAGCGGGTTGTGGAGCGCCCTGCGGGCTCGGGCGAGGCAGGCTCGCAAGCCGGATGAGCTTGCATGCACCTCCGGATGTAAGAGGTTCCACCTGCTTTTGTGCGGGCGCTCCGCAGGCCTACCCTGTAAATGCCCGACGTGTGGCCTCGGCTGTAGGCGCAGCGACTGCAGGCGCCACACATGCCTGCCAATTTCGGTTTGAATGCGCCGACATTGCTTACACGACCGGGCCTGGTGCCTCGTGCCCGTTTTCGTCTGGTCAGGTCCTGAGGGTTCTGCAGTCTCCTTACTCCGTTGCTTGTCAGTTCGGCGCTTGCGGTTGTTCATCGTGTCTTGGAGTGTGCTTGTGATGCATTGGCGTCTGGAAAGCCTGCAGTTCTGGAAAGCAATGCAAGTTTCCAGACCAAAGTTTTGAAGAGGCAACCTAAGCATGACACTCAGGCTCCCCCCCGCCGGGCAGCTTGATCAGCAACTTCTCATTGATACCCGAGATCAACGCGGACCGCGTAGGAGATAGGTAGCGGGCGTACTATGCCCGGCATAGTTAGCCAGCATGCATCGTAAGCATTCCACAGTAGGGCCTCAGCACCCTCAGCGTGGCGGGCCGCCATGCCATGGCCCAACGTTGGGGTCATGTCATGCGCGGGCTTCATCCTTGGACTCCTCATGCAGGAGGCTGGACTGCAGGAGGTTGGAGCTGCACCCCCCCCGACAGCAGACCTGCTGACTGTCCGATTGAGCTTCTGCACCACAACAGCGGGATAGCAGCCTCACACCTCACACCGACACAGAGACACACTGACGCGCTCTTCGTCCGCTCCTGTGCCCCCTGCTGCATGGCTTCATGCAGAAGTGCTCTGCCAAAGCAGACCTGCCTTGCGCATGTGCACTTCCTGCTGCCCGCTGCTCACGCATACCGGACATGTCTGTATTAGTACAGTACCAGACCGTTTCACCTCACCTGCCCATGGTGCTGCAGGTGCACACACACCTGTAGGCAAGCAAACCGGACGGTCATGCACGACGCATCCAAGTGCCCCGCGCCTCTCAGGCAGCATACAGGGCGCCCGCTAGCAATGCAGCACCCTGCCGCCCCTCAGGCGACATGCGCGTTGGGAATGCTGGCCGTCACCGGCCCCGCGCTGGTCATGAAGGCGACGCCCTTGTAGTTGGCCACGCCATCTAAGCCGCGCGCGCGCACGCGCACGTCAGGCGCATGCAGGCTGGCACCCGGCAAGGCGGCCGCGCCGCCAATGCACACATGCGCATGATGCCCACTGATAGCACGTTGCTAGCACAGCTCGCACAGCTGCACGGCACAGGTCATAGCACAGGCCAGCCATTCCTCTCCTCCCAATTTTATATGCAGGCAGTGGGAGGCTTGTTGAGCAAATGTGTGTTCCGGCAACGCAGCCTCCTGTGCTCCCAGGCGATGTGTTCTCCCAGGCGACACATGGGCACACACGCGTCTGTCTGCACATCGAGCGCCTGCTTATCGGACACCTTCTAAAACTATAAACGTAAATCCCAAGCTTAGGGTAGGCTGGCAGGAGGGGCATACCGGCGTCCGTCCGCAGGTCGGGGGCCAGCTTCTCGAATACCTTCTTTTTGGGATTGAGCACGGGCTCTGGCTCGGCCCCGTAGCCCTCAAACGTGACGCGCTCGCCCACCGCGGCCGCCGCCGGCGGGTCTACCGGGTCCACGCGCGTGTGCGCCTCGTCAGACGCACACAGCACCTGGCGGCCACACAGGCAGGGGTTTTGCAGGGTCTTGAGCCCAGGCGTGCCAAGCATGCGCGCTGTACGACATGCGGAGCACCCCGCCGCCTACAGCGCGGGCAGAGTCTAGTCGCGCAGGCGCGAGCCCCAATCCGCGTAGGCGCCGCCGCAATGCTGCGTCACGGATGCACTGCACAGCGACGCCGGCGTGCCGCGTGAGTCCCCGCCCCACTCCCCTCGCTCTGGCAACGGGGGCTGGCGGCCAGTACGACGTGGGCAAATACGCACTGGCTGCGCAATTTTCTCAGGCCCCCAGCTGTCTCTCGTGAGCAGACCTGCGGCACATCGCCCACCAAACCATGCACACGCTTGAGGGCAGCAGGCAGCGCCGAAGCCTCAGATATTCTCAAACTTGGTGTCACGCGCACCGGGGCTGGCGCCCCTCGCTCACATGCGGTGTCCTCACAGGCCACGGCGTCTGCGCTTGCTTGCCTTCGACTTGCCCGGCCAGTTTGAACTTGACCGGGGGTTGCCGTACTGAGCACAGCCATGCGCCAGCTCTTTCACGCCCGCAGGCAGCCACCTCGCGCGCCCCCCCGGCTTGCAGCCCGCCCCGGCGCGGCGCACCATGCCGTAGCTCATGACGTCGCGCATCTTGGCGGGCTTCAGGTTGCAGACGACCATGACGCGCCGGTCGCGCATCCGCTCGATCGGCACGAACTTGACCAGGCCGCTGACCACCTGCGCCCCGGGCCGCCGCGTGCCCCTTTGGCTCGACGCCCCAGGGCGCGCCCGTGGCCACCGCGCATCGCAGACGCCTGGCTCTCTTGCACAGCCGTGCAGCGTGCCCGCCCGGTCTGCTCCCAGCTCCAGCGTACATTTTGCACCAGCACATGGCAAGCATGACGGGCTGGTGGTGCGGCGAGCTCACGCATCGGACAAGCCATAGCCCCGCCCCGTGACGGTCACAGCGTGACCCCGCGCCACAGCCCCAGGGTTGGGGTTAGTCGACCCCGCGCCTGCCGCGGCTGCGCCTCGCCCAGGTCGATCTGCTCCAGGTACAGCGACTCGGCATTCGGGTGCGGCTCCACGGCGACGATGCGGCCGACGCGGATGTCCAGCGCGTCCACGCCCGGCTCCGCGTCCGCCTTGGGCGCCGCGTCCGGCCGCGGCGCCTTCTCCTTCTTCTCCCTCTTCCCCTGCACGGCGGGCGCAGGAGTCTGCACGGTTTGTAGCACACCTGACACAAAAGGAACACAGCGCCGCATCCTTGGTGGCCGCAGCCCTGGGCATGGTGAGCTTTGTATGACTAGCACGTCTCTCTTCCCCGCGCACGAGCTGCGCGGCTCGAGCGCCAGGAGGCTAGGGGGCCCGTGAAGACGCGCAAGCACTCCTTCACCGCATGCGAGAGTTAACAGCTCAAATCACACAGTGACAGTAGCGCTTCAAGCTCTAGATGACCAGGGCTGCAGCACCCAGCGCACAGACGACAAGCCCTCCCAGCATGCCGGACAGCGTGCAGCGCGCGCCTTTTTCCCGGCATCAGCTGCTGTAGTGTCGGGCTCGCCCGTCGCGGCGGCGTCTGCGGGCGCCAACCCATTGGCGCCCGCAACCACGGCGGGGCCGCTGGCGGCCGGCGTGGCGGGCGCCGCCGCTGCTGCGGCCGACGCAGCAGGCTGCGGCGCCGCTGGCGCGCCCGCGCCTGGTGCGGGCGCCCCTGGGGCTGCGCCCGAGCTGGGCGCGGCGGCAGGGGCGGGCGCAGGCGCTGGCAATCCCGCTTTCGCCTTTTCAGCCTGCGTGCCACAGCCCGGAGCACCTCGCAAGCCTTTTTACATGATCCCTGCCTCACTGCTCGTTGCCTGCCACGTGTTGGAGGATCCTGTTAGCAGCAGCACCCGCGCGGTTCACGTGACGGACGGAAACTTCAGGTGAGCCCGACGAGCACACTGTGTCCCGTGACCAGCGCGCTAAGGGCGTCAGGGGACCCGCACCCTGGGCGCGGCGGCGCTCGGCGCAGGCAGGCTCAGCGGCGGCACGGGCACCGCTACGCGCGGGTAAACGCCGCCCGCGTCCGCCGCGTGCTGCATGTGCTCGTACCAGCGCACCAAGCACGGCATGCGGCCGATCTGGGCGGCCGGGAAGGACGCCTGCGGGGCGACCGCGCTGGGGGCTAGTATGCGTGTGGCGGGCGCCGCGGAGCCAGGCATGGCATGCGGCGCGGGTGGGCAGCCGGAACAAGCATGCAAGCCAAAGCAGGAGCTTGTGTTCTGCAGGCGACTGCACAGCGCAGAACAACGCGCCAACGGCCGTGACAAGCGCCCAGCATACAGCGTGGAGCTGCGCCGGCAGTGGGGACAGGGCGCAGCGCGCGCGCCGCGCGCGCCGCCGCCAGAGCAGCCAGCGCCGGCGGTGGCCGCACCACGGCACGGTGCACGACGTCGAAGAGCGCCAGGTCGGCCAGCGTGAGGCCGCCGCCGACCAGGAACGTGCGCTCCAGCAGGCGCGCGTCGACGCGCAGCAGCGCGTCCTCCGTCAGCGGCGCCAGCTCCGTGTGCCGGAACGAGAGCCACTCCGAGATCTGCGCGCGCGCGCTCCTCCTACGCCTGAGGCGGCGCACTGGGAGAGCGCCCTCGGTACGGAGCCTCCTCTGTCCCTCGGACTGACAGCTGCCTCATAAGCAGCTTGCACCACATTGCAGTTCCCTTCCCCAGTCATCATAGCAATAGTCAATGCATGTGCACAGGAAATCGTGCACACTTTGTTCCTTTTAGACTTATGTGTACGCAAAGTGTTGAGTGTGGAGAAAGCATTGGCGAGCAGGAGTCTGCAGCAGTAAGTGACAAACTGCCGGCGGCCGTAGGCAGCGCAGGACCACGCCTGCGCCTGCTCCTCCGGTGTGCGCCCGAGCAGCTGCGTGCTGCAGCCACCAATGCCGGCGAGGTAGCGGCAAATGGTGTTGATGCCTTCCACCGCCTCGCCGCTTTCCGTCGTCAGCGACAGGCTCTCGGCCGCCTCAGACACGTCCAGCCGCTCGCGCACGCCTGACACGGAGGCCACGAGCAGCGCGCACCGCGCCTGCTCCGCACTTGCGCAGTGCAGCCGCAGGCGCTGCGCTGCCGCATCGGGCTTGGCCGCGCTGGGCACAAAGGCGTCTGCGTCGGCGCTCAGCATGCTGTCCTTTGCTTGCATGCCCAGGATGCGCCTGTCCTGCCGCGCCTGCCGCTTGCGGCATCATGCGAGCGAGGCTGGCTAGCCCCACAGGGCTTTTTGTACCAAACATTCTTCAGCTAAAATTTTACAGCTAAAATCAACTGCCCAGTGGCAGTGCCGTCATCGTGATGCCGCACACAACACAGTGCTTATTGTGAGCGCCTTTAAATCAGCCTAACATGCACCGCAAGACGCCAAGCAACACAAAGCAGCACCACAGCAAGTAAACACCAGCAGGCACCCTAAGCAGGCAAACAACCGACTGCTCGCAACCAGCTGTTCCCACCCTGTCAGCTAGTTGCGCAGCCCCGACAGCCGCTCTCGTAACAAGCATCATGCTCAACAGGGTCGTGCACAACGGTTACACGCCGTGCCGGCTGGTGACACATGCAGACACAGGAGCCTTGGTACAAAGCCACAGAGTGCAGCGCCGCAAGCAGGACCCCACACGCATGCGCCCGCAGTCAAGCACGGCTAAGCGCGCCGCAGCATGGCCAGCCGCGCCGGAGCGGGTTCGCCCTTGCGGCGCCGCCCCAGCGGCGCCGCCCCAGCGCGCGCGGCGCCGGCTAGTAGGGGTTGGTGTCGCTCGGGTCCGCGCTGGCCGCGCTGGCCGCGCTGGACGCCACGCCGCTGGGGAAGTGGCGCTCCAGCTCCGCGGCCACCCACCCCGGCGCATACCTGCTTGCGGCCGGAGCCAAGTCAGATAGCTGCCGTGCAGGGCTGGGAGTGGACCCCACCTTACCCGGACGGCTGAGCATGCATGCTGGCCTTGAGGCGCTCCCCAAGGCTGTCTGGCAGGCGGCCACGGCCCTCCAGCACGCGTCGGGCGCCATGACTGAGCGCCAGACAGGCAGTTGAGTAGCTTGGGCACCTGGCAACTCAGGCAGGTCCAGCATGCAGGCAGTGTGCAGGCACACGCGGCATCCGCAGGGTGGAGAACCCCCGCAGCATGCGGATGCGCCGCCCGACGCAGCTGCCGCGCCGCGGGGGGCGCGCCGATCGATGATCCAGAGCGCCTCGCCAGAATCCTTGTGCTTGAAGTCGGGCGCCTTGGGATTCCGCTTGCCGAAGCGGTTGTCCCAGTAGCGGGCGGGGTCCGCGAAGAAGCGCCGCCACTTGTCCTCCGCGCTGTTGGAGCCGCCGCCGGCCTGGCAGCGCACGCCGGCCCACATCACTCACCACCCAGCACCCGCGCTGGTTCGATTATACAGCTACATGAAAAGCTAGACAACGCCAAGCCATAGCCACGCCAAAGCATCGACTCTGCGGCAGCAGGCCTCATTGGCACCGAACTCAGCACACCAGGATGCGCAGGCGCGCCTGGGCCGCCGGGTCAATCGGCCAGACCTCGCCGCCTGGCTGGTCGACGGCCTGCGCGCCGCCGGCCGGCTTGCCCCACGCCGCCTGCTCCTCCGCGGGCGCGTCCGGCTGCTGCGCGGGGCGCCCAGGCGGCGGCCGTGTCAGCCGCGCGAGCAGGCCCCGTCATGGCGCGCTGCGCTGTGGCGCTGCAGCGCACCTCCTAGCAGTGCGCACTCGCCGCCACGCGGTGGCGCACACGCGCAAGGCCCGCAGCGCAGGGCCGACCGCAGGCATCTTTGCAGACAGGACGCTCGCCGCAGCGGGGGCTCAGAGTGCAGCGGCGTGGTCGCCACGCTGGGCGCTGCAGCTTGGCCCTGCTTTGCAGCCCCGCGCTTGCCGCGAAGGGCACGCGCAGGACTCAGGCGCGCGCGCAAGACGCGCCACGCGTTGCGAGGGCGGCGGGCGGCGCGCCATGGGGACGGCCGGCGGCCGCGCGCCGCTGTACGGGCGCACGCGGTCCAGCGTGGCGGCCACGATCTTGGTGCCGGTGCGCTTGGCCTGCGTGGCCTTGTCCGCCCACTCCTCCACGCGGATGCGGCCCAGCACCTGCGGCCGCGCTCAGCCGCGCTCCTCAGAACGCCCGTGCTGTCCACCCCCGGGCGCAGGCCGCCCCTGCCTGCTGCCGCAGGCAGGGAGCGGGCGTGCTCGCTTGCCGCAGCGCGCGTCCGACTGGCTGCACGTTCTCGGCGCCGTCCGGGGCGCTGCGGGGCTGCAGCGCCGCGCCCACGCCATTCGGTGCATGACACATGCAAAAGTGCTGGTATTGATGGCGCACAGCGTGCCGTGCGCATCCGGCGCGGCGCCGTACGCTTGCTCACCACCAACAGCAGACGGTTGCTGCAGCGCGGGACGGCCGGCTGTACAACCGATCCAAAGTGCTGTGAGCCTGGGCGCCGGTAGGCAGCCTGGGCTGCCAGCCAGGGCGCGCGCCTGCACTTGCACGCCCTTGCCGAGCTCCGCCGCGGCGCTCTCGGCCAGGTCGCCCCACACCTCCACGTCAACCCTGGCGCGAACCAGACTCAGCACCTATACATGGCGCGCCAAGCACGGTGCACGCTCATTCCTGTAATGTGCAGAACTAGAAAGGTATCAGTGGATGCCTGTTGTCTCAGGCTCAAAACAGACACGCTCCACACTGTCCAGGACATTTCTGTCTTGAGAAGGCTGTTTCAGAGGCAAGTGTGTTACTTGCACGTCGGGGCTACATGATGGCAGCTGCGCTTGGCTAGCAGCGCTCAGAGCAGCCTCACGCAAGGACTGCTCATGACACCGGGCCTGCACGCACCACTCTGTGCGGTTGTTTATCCCGCGCACGGCCAGCCGGTTCCTGGTGACGGGCCGCCCCGACGGCGTCCTGAACACGTCAAAGTCGCGCGCGAGCGTGCCGATGAGGGCGACCGAGTTGCAGTACTCCTGGCGCCAGTCCACCTGCGCGCCGCTCGCGCGCTGCTGAGCGCCGGCGGCCCACCACAGAGACGCCGCACACAGCGAGCGAGGCGCGTGCCCGCTGCAGCCAGGTCGCACCGCTGCTCACACGCACCAAACGTGGTTGTGAGCGGAGGGAGGCGACACAAACAACACTGCTGCGCAAGGATTTAATACTTAATTCAATAAGAAAGGAGGCATGCGCTTGGCGGCACGTGCACACAACGCAGACGTGCACTTTTTCGGGGAGGTGCTCTGGTAGTGGGCCCCGGGGACCGCCTGGTTAGTCGGCAAGCAGGGGCGCGCCTCGCCGACACCGACAGGCGCCTCTGCATACGCAGGCTCCGTGCTGTAGGACGTCCCCACGGACACGTCCGCCGCAGCCCGCGGCACCAGCGTCGCGCCTGGCGACGCGAGGCTGCTGCGCAGGCGCGGCGCGCCCGCCGCAAAAGGCCTACGCACGGCACTCGCGTGCTCAAGTGCCAACAGTCGAACGTCTGCAAAGAGCATGATGCGAGATTCTTTGAGGCTGCTCCTGTCGTGCAGGCAGGACAGGACGGAAGCGGATGCAGAGACGGCTGCAACTACGATGCTCCTGCTGTGCGGGACACGGCACAAGCACCCAGACGGAGACGCCGGTGGCGACATCAGCGCGCGCCTCAGGCTTGGAAAGAAACTCAGCTGGGCGGGCGTGCTGGCCGGCGCCAGCCGCGGTGCGCCCGCACAGCGAAGCTTCGTCGCGGCAGCCATGCACAGGCGCCTGAGCATGTGCAGAGGCGCCGCAACGCCACACCTGCGCTACTTCGTCTGTTCTGCTGCTGAGCCGTTTCCGGGAGAGCTGGCCCTGGGACCACTTTTGCTGAGCTGTGCTGAGACTGTGGGATTATGAACTCCGTGGAGCCTGGGAGCTGCTTTGGCCGTGCGCAGGCTCCTTTGTCCTGCTTTGAAGACGCCTTG
>JAABUV010003723.1_pt1 | contig 19081 bp, 19 predicted proteins | sample 5559971 | NCBI WGS metagenome assembly JAABUV01 (sample SAMN10711881, study PRJNA513362) | rock metagenome | isolation source: Antarctica rocks | place: Antarctica: Victoria Land, Knobhead nord | collected 2015-12-19
GATCAGCCTCAGCGCCAGCAACGGACGGACCGACGTCGTCCTGGACGTCATGGGCTACCTCACCCCCTGAACGGACCGAAGCCGGGGCGGCGCTAAACCGAGCACTCGGGTTGTCCCCCGTGACCCTGCAGCACACTGACGGAGGGTCACGGGGCACGGGAGCGGTGTTGACCAGCCGCGACATGCTCACGACCAGGTGCTGGTCCGCGTCCGCGTCCTCAGCACCTTGTCGTGCCGTGGGTGGCCCCCTCAAGCTCTGCTCGACGACAGGGAGGGCGCCATGAGCCACCCCGACGCCAACGGCGAGGCCCTGCTGTCCTGCGGCCAGGTCGCGGCGCTGTTCCGGGTAACGCCCAGAACAGTCACGCGGTGGGCCGACACAGGCCAGCTCCACTCGACCCCGCACCACCGGGGGTGACCGTCGCTTCCGGGAGTCAGAAGTCCAAGCACTGCTCACCAACGCCCCCACCCCACCCAGTCGATAACTGTGGCTGCCTGCCTAACCGATCCCGCGACCGGCTACTGCACGAGGGACGTGGAGCCATTCCCGGCCTGCGCGGTAGTGACGCTCAACCGTCCACTCGTCGTCCGGGCTCTTCTTGCTGTGGGTGGGCGGTGAAACCTGCTGCTGTCACGTCCTGGTGGCAGCCGACGGGCCCGCTGTGCGTCGCCAAGACGATCTCGTGGTCGGCCAGGTCGAGGTCCTCGGGCGGCGGCTGGACGTAGGCACCGGGCGCGTATTGCAGGCGCTGAATGAGGTTCACCAGCGCAAGACACAGCTGAGGGGGCCCGCCGTCGGCCGGCATCAATCCTTCGCGCGTGAGGCGCTGTCCCAGGCACCAGTGCCAGGTTGCCGTCGGGGTGCCGACAAGCAGTTTCCTTCGAGGGTGGCAAGGATGCCAAGCAGGGCGGCGGCGTCCTGCGAGCGGACCGCCGCCCCTGGCGACTACTGGTGGTTGGTGTCCGCCTGGTCCGTCACCCCGACCGGCTCGAACGTGCGGCCTGCGTGCACTGCTGGGCGTGGTGCTCGGCTGGCAGGTCACCGAAGAACTCCCCGACGTACGCGGCCGTCCAGCGCCACGGCGGCTCAGCACTGTGCGCGAGGAGCCGTCGGACGAGCCGCTCAGGTGCCTCGAGTGTCGACGGTGGCGGTGTCTGGGGCCGGGCCACGCCGAAGCGGCGGGAACTCGGTGCGAGACAAGGCGACTTCACAGTCCCGGCAGTTGCTTGGTGCTCACCTGACCGACGGGCTCAGGGACCGAGGGTGGAGACGTCGTGCGACCAGTTCGCCTGCGAGCGCCCCAGCTGCTGGCAGAAGTGGCAGTTCGGGCAGCAGGTAGCGGAAGTCGAAGGTGGCGGTGACAGCGCTGGAGAGCAGCAGGACGATCGCGCTGGCCCCCAGGAACAGGGCGTTCCACCGGACACGGCGCAGGTCGGGGGGCAGCCGGCCCAGGCCGGCGACGGCGGCAAGCAGCGTGCAGAGCGCCAGCAGGGGTCCTGGCGTGTAGGCAAACCGCTGGTAGTAGGCCAGTAGCCGCTGCCCGCGGCGCCAGACCGTCGGTACGGTGCGGGCGCCGCCAAAGCCGTAGCCGGCGACTGTGACCTGCCCGTCACCGCCGAAGTAGGGCAGTGAGCCTCGGTAGGGGTCCCGGAGCGGATGAAGCGCGTAGATCCGGATCGGCAGTCGGACGGCAGCGAACGTCCAGTTACGATCTGGTGTGTCGGTCCTGCCGCTGCTGCGGCCGGGCTTGAAGTAGTGGATGAACGCGTGACCCGTCAGCCGTGCGTAGGCGCCTGGTTGGGCTTGGAGCACCCGGTCGGCGAAGTCCCTTGCCACCGAGTCGTAGCTGTGACCTGGTGGGATGACCAGCCGCCGCAGCGGTGACGTCGGGAACTGGGCGTACCAGTCTGAGGTGTGACGCCGCTCGACCGGTTGCGGGACGCACAGCGGCCGTTCCTCGGCTGGGATGTGCAGGTGGCGGCAGTCAGCGATCGTCATCGCCTGGCTAGCGAGCATCACTCCGGTGTAGCGCTGCAACCCCGGTGACCCGTGCACCACGGAGAACCAGCTCGCATACCCCAGCAGAGGGACGGCCACGGCTGCCGCGAACGCCACGGACGGGCGCCAGCCGACACGGCGCACGACGAGCAGCAGCAGAACTGGCAGGATCAGCGCGACACCGACCGAACGGGTCAGAGTCAGCCCGGCCACGGCGAGGCCGGCGACGGCCGCCGCCCGAGTGCTCAACGTTGCTCGCCACAGCAAACACGCTGTTGCCACGATCAGCAGAACCTCGAACAGGACCTCAGACATCACGAACTGCTCGATGTCGATCTGGTAGGCGTCCAACAGCAGCGGAGCGGTCGCCAGCGCGGCGAGCCATCGGCGAAGCCCGCAGCGGCACAGCGCCGCGTAGAGCAGCGCCGCCGCCGCCAGCACCGCAACGTGCTGCAAGGCGACGAGCAGTCCCACCCCGCCCAGCCAGCTGACTCCCCGCAGACCCACCGGGTAGAGCAGAGGCCGCGCCACGTCCGGCTGCAGGTGCTGTGCGTTCAGCAGGTACTGGTAGGAGTCCTGCAGAAACTCCAACGCGGGACGAAAGCTCAGCAGTGCCACCAGGCGCAGGACCGCGCCCACCACGAGCAGGCCAGCAAACACGCGGTGACCCCGCACCACCCGTCCCATCCTGCTCACCCGACTCGACCCGGTGGTCGAACGCTGCCCCTGGGTCACCGGTTGAGTTGACCACAGCACCAGCCGCTCGGGGCACAAGCCGTGGCGAAGCCGGGCCGGCGCCTTCGGCGGGTGTTAGCCTCCGCCCAGTTTGAGTGCGACGGCGTAGGCGCATCCGAGCCCATATCTCACTGCCACCGGGAGTCCTTGTCGATGTCCGAGCTGGCGGAGATAGTGGCTCTTGACGATCAGCTTCAGGTGTCAGGACGTCCCAGCGGCGCGCTGCCCCGAAAGGGGCCGCCCCGTGACGTCCGGGGGTTGAAGCGAAGGGGGCTCGCTGGTCGGCGACGTCTTGCCGGTGGTGCTTCTTGGCCTGCTCACAGCAGCTGTTGGCGTTGTGTTCCGTCACCTGCTGCTGCAGCCGCTGTGGTCGGACGAGCAGTGGCGGCCCCTGCGGATCAGCTTGCCGCAGGGGGTGTGGAGCCACCTTGACCAAGCGCCGTCGCCTTCGGCGTTGGGTTGTCATCGAGCGGGTCGTCGTCGGGACGTGTTGAGACAGGAGAGCTTTGCCGGCCGCAGACGGTCGGACGTCCAAGCGCCGCCGTCAGGCACATGCCAGAACTGTCAATGGCGCCCTGACGCGGCCGACCTGACCGACTGACTCAGCAGGTCGGCAGGTCACGGGCACCATCGGAGCACCGCCCCGCGACGACCGGCGGGAGAGGGAGCAGTCGTGCATCCAATGACACCCCCGGACTGGTCAACCTGACATAAGGTAGCTTATCGGTGCATCGTTTTTAGGCTGGGGGAGGGGCTTGAGCGGCGCCGCCCTGGGGCCGGCGCCGCTGCGGCCGCCTACCTGCCGGGAAGCAGCCGCCAGCCCAGCTAGCGGCGTTCCAGCTCGGCGAGTTCGCTGCGGCTGGCGCCGAGCGGCAGACCGCTGGGCATCAGCGCAGCTACAAGCATCAGGGCCAGCACCGGGCTGGGACTGCTGGCGTACAGGGCGCCCAGCATGGCCGCCGTTGTAGCCAGCCACCAGCCGCACCGGCGCGCTCGCGCACCGGTACAGCCCAGCGCCAGCACCTGCGCGTTCGCCAACGCCCGGACCAGCCGCGGTAACTCCCGCATCAGCTGCCCGGCGAGCGCGTTCGACGCCACTCACTGACGGTCCGAGCCCCACGGACCCGGTGTCGTTGCCGCTGGCCTTCGGGAACGCCGCGCTGGTCACCAGCCCGGCCGGGCGCTGGTTGATGTGGCGGTCAGGATCAGACACGACTGGCGTCAGACAAGCGGGGCCCCGAACCGAGCTCCTATCCGGGCGCGTCGCCTACCAGGCGAAAGTTGATGACAGCGGCACTAGAACTACGCGTTGTCCCGCCCAGAGGGCGGCACGACCGGCCCGGATCGCGTGACGCCGTGTAGTGGCGGTACGACTACGCCTGGCCGGATGTCAGAATGAGGCATGGCCAGTCGGAAGGGCGAGGTTGCGCGCGGCCCTGCCGCGACGGTTCAGCCGTTCCCGGCGCGGCGGGCAACGTCTCGTGACGTGGCCGCCGCCGCGGGTGTCTCGCAGGCCACGGTCTCCAACGTGATCAATCATCCGGAGAAAGTCACGGCCGCCACCCGGGACGCCGTTCTCATCTCGATGGCGGAGCTCCACTTTGTAGTCCATGGGCCGGCGCGCCTGTTGCGCGCAGGGCAAGCGACGGCAATTGGCCTGTGCGTGCCAGACGTGAGCAACCCGTTCTGGGGCGAGGTCACCAGAGGTGCCAGTGCCGCTGCCGCTCAGCATGGGTCGGCTCTCCTCGTGTGCAGCTCTGAAGAGTCCCCCGCACAAGAGGTCGACCTGCTGCGTGTGCTGGAAAGGCAGCGGGTGGCCGGGGTTCTCATTGCTCCTGTGGAGCCGGACCTCGAGCCGCTGGATCGGCTGACGCAGCGGGGAACACCGGTTGTGCTACTCAACCGTCACGACCCTCGTCACCGGCTCCCTTCAGCGGCCGTCGACGACACCGCCGGAGGCATGCTGGTTGGAGAACACCTGCTGTCGCTGGGGCATCGGCGGATCGCAGTCGTCAACGGCGCGCAGTCAATCTCTTGGTGCGCCGATCGGTGGGACGGCATCCGGCAGTCGGTCCAAGAAGCGGGTCTCGATCCTCAGAAGGTTCTACACGAGGTACCGGTCGAGACACAACGCGCTTCGGAGGGCGATCGGGTCGCAGCCGCGGTACGTGCTATCACTCCCCGCGTGACTGCCGTCTTTTGCGTCAACGACCTGCTGGCTTTAGGTCTCCTGCGTGGCCTTACCCAGCTGAACGTTCGAGTTCCAGAAGATGTCTCGCTCGTGGGCTACGACGATGACGACTTCACCGAGATGCTGCTGCCTTCGTTGACAACCGTGCGCCAGGAGCCCTATCGGCTCGGGCACTTCGCCTGTGCACGACTTCTTCTCGAAGCCGAGTCGGGGGAGCGTCTGGTAGCGACGGCGGCCGGTGTCAGGGCACCGTTCCAGACCCGGTTGATCGTTCGCGAGTCCGTGCGCCGACGTACTGAGCGCCAGTCGGCGGCGCGGGTCGCAGCAGCAGTCCCCTGACTGCGGTAGCCCTTGACGTAGTGACGTTCGTCACTTAGATTGTTTGATACGTATCAATCACCCTTGCAGATCGAACTCGCCTGGAGCACAGATGCAAAGGACAAGACTGTCGGCCACGGTGGTCGCCGCCGTCTCGGTGATCATGCTCGGCGTCAGCGGATGCGGCAGTGGCTCGCAGACCACGCCTACTGGCAAGAGCGGCTCGAGCACCAAGTTCGAGAAAAAGAGTCCCGTGAAGATCGGCTACTCCGCTTACGACCTGGCAAACCCTTACTGGCAGAACTACGCCGCGGGCATCAAGGAGAAGGCCAAGGCGCAGGGGGTGTCCGTGGTCGTCGCGGACCAGAAGGGCGCACAACAGGCCCAAGTGTCAGGCAGCTCCGACCTGATCAACCAGGGGATCAGCGCGCTGATCGTCTCACCCGTGGAACCGAACGCGCTCCCAGCGACCGTCACGGCCGCGCACGCCGCCAAGATCCCGATCGTCGTCGGTGACGTCGGTGCCAAGGGCGACTACGACGCGTTCATCACGTCCAACAACGCGCAGGGCGGCGCCCTTGCAGCCGACTACATGGGCAAGAAGCTGAAAGCCAGGGCCGGTACCAAGAAGATCGGCGTTATCACGCTGCATCCGGGGTCCGCCGTAGGCGTTGACCGGGTGCAGGGCTTTAAAACCGAGATCAAGAAGTACTCCGACATCCAAGTCGTGTCCGAGTTAAACGGAAACGACGCTATCAAGGGGGGGAACGACGCCGCCGCCAACATGTTCGCGGCCCATCCCGACCTTGCGGGCATCTATTCCGCGAACGACAACGAGGCCCAAGGCGCGATCGCGGCCATCCAAGGCGCCGGTAAAAACCCGAAGGACTTCGTCGTGATCGGGTTCGACGGCAACGCCGGTTCGATAGCGGCGATCGAGAGCGGCACCCAGACCGCTACCGTAGCCCAGGACCCCTTCACTCAGGGGCAGCTCGCCGTCAAGCAGGCGCTGGATCTGCTCAACGGCAAGAAGGTCGGCTTCACCGACCCCAGCACGAGGACGACGGCCCTGAAGGTCGAGATCGTGGACGCGAAGGACATCGCGCGTTTCAAGGCCGACCGTGCCGGTCAGAAGTAGCGCCGGGTCCATGTCGTCACCCCTGCCTGCCGAGCAGGCGAGAGCCACCGGCACCATCCCGCTCCTCGCCGCCCAGCACGTCTCCAAGCAGTACGCGGGTCTGCCGGCTCTGACGGACGTCTCCCTCGACCTGTGCCCGGGTGAGGTACACGCACTGGTCGGGGAGAACGGTGCGGGAAAGAGCACGCTGATCAAGATCCTGGCCGGACTCGTGCCCCCGTCCAGCGGCGACATCGAGATGGGCGGCACGCGGGTCCGGTTCGCCGGGCCGCACGAGTCCCAGGCCGCCGGGATCAGCGTCATCAGCCAGGAGTTCCGCCTGGTGCCGCAGATGACCGTCGCTGAGAATATGTACCTCGGGCACGAGCCGCGCCGCCGCGGACTGGTGGACGGGAAGCGCGCCCGCAGCCTGACACGAGATGCGCTGCGACAGCTCGGCCTCGACATCTCCCCGGACCGGCGCGTGGACAGTCTCGCAGTCGCGGATCAACAGCTGCTCGAGATCGCCCGCGCCCTGTCCAGGGAGTTCCGCGTGCTGATCATGGACGAGCCCACGGCCGCCCTGACCGAGGTCGAGGTCGAGAAGCTGCTGGGTCTGGTGAGACGCCTGACCGAGACCGGGTGTGCCGTGCTCTACGTGTCCCACCGCCTCCCGGAGGTGCTCGAGATCGGCGACCGGATATCGGTACTGCGCGACGGAGAGCTGGTAGCGCAGATGCCGGCGGCGGACTCCACGATCGACAAGGTCGTCACCCACATGCTCGGACGTGAGCTGGCAGCAGCGACAAGTGGCGAGCCGGCCCGGGCGGACGGTGTCGACGACGCGCGACCCGTGGCGCTTCGGGTGGAGGGCTTCCGGACCAAGAACCTCGTCGAGCCCGTCGACATCGAAGTCCGGAAAGGCGAGATCCTCGGGGTCGCCGGGCTGGTGGGGTCCGGACGCTCAGAGCTCATGCGCGCCCTTTTCGGCGTCCTCCCCGCTACGCACAGCAGGTACGAACTCGACGGTGACCCGGTCTCCCCGCACAGCCCGGCCGCGGCCATTAACGCCGGCATCTTCATGCTCAGCGAGGACCGCAAGGCCGAAGGGATCATCCCGCTGCTTTCGGTGCTCGACAACGCAGTCGTCGCGCAGCAGAAGTGGGGCCGCTTCCTCATCGACAAGGGGAAGGACCGCTCGACGTACGACTCGCTGCACGACAAGATGCGCATACGCTCGGCCAACTCCGGGAACCTGATCACCTCGCTGAGCGGCGGCAACCAGCAGAAGGTCCTGCTGGGGCGAGCCCTGGTCTCGAAATGCCGCGTCTTGCTGCTGAACGAACCGACCAGGGGAGTCGACGTCGGGGCGAAGGTCGACATCTATGACCTGATCAGGGAGCTGGCGGGACTCGGAGTCGCAGTCATCGTCAGCTCCTCCGAGGCCGCGGAGCTGGTGGCAGTCGCCGAGCGGTGCATCACCCTGTACGCCGGTCGCGTTTCCGGCCACCTCTTTGGCGAGGAGATTAGTGAACCCAACATCGTCGCGGCGTCTCTCGGGCAGGCCTCAACCAGCAACGCGAAGGACAGCTGATTCATGACCCTCGACGTGACCCGCGCCGACACCGAGCCTGACGCGCAACGACGGCAGACCGAGATCCTCGCGGATCGAATCGCCCGCCGTTCGGCGATCCTGGACCGCACCGGTGTGCTGCTGCCGTTCGCGGTGATCCTCGTCCTGGCGGTCATCCTCGTGCCGGACTTCCTGTCCGGGGCCAACATCCGCAGTGTCCTGGTCAACGCCTCGATCATCGCCGTCGTGGGCTACGGCATGACCCTCGCGATAGCCATCCGCGGACTTGACCTGTCCGTCGGCGCCGCCGCTGCGCTCGGATCGGTCGTCACCGCGGGGACGATCAACGCTCTCGGACCGACACTCGGCGTGGTGGCCGGTCTGCTGATCGGGGTGGGCGTGGGGGTCGTCAACGGGCTGCTGGTCGCCTACCTCCGCATCCCTGCCTTCGTTGCCACTTTGGCGACGATGGGGATCGCCCGCGGCGTCGCCCTTCTGTACAGCTCCGGCAGCCGCATCACCGTGCAGAGCAGAGGCTTCCGGACCCTGGCAACCGGGTCGGTCCTGGGCATCCCCGGACCTTTCCTCCTCGCCGTTGTGTTGTGCGCGGTCGGCTACCTGTTGCTGGAGCGGACCCGCTTCGGGCGGCACGCATGCGCGGTCGGCGGCAACCCTGCCGCCGCACGGGAGGCGGGCATCTCCGAACGCCGCCTCACTGTTGTGGTGTTCAGCCTGTCCGGGCTGACTGCGGGTATCGCCGGTGTCCTGATCACTAGCCAGTTGGGCAGCGTCGACGCGACGCCGATCCAGGGCCTGGAGCTGCAGGCGATCGCGATTGCCGTCCTCGGAGGCACGAGCCTCGCCGGCGGGTCTGGGAACCTGGTCGGCACCTTCGTCGGCGCGTTGCTCCTCGCGATGATCAGCGCCTCGCTCAACCTGAAGAACATTCCCGGCTACTACCAGTACCTCGCCCTCGGCGTTCTCCTTCTGCTGGCCCTCGGGCTGGACTCCCTGCGTCAAGGCGTTCGCAACCGACTGTTGGCAGGAGGCCTCACATGACCACCACGTCCTCCCAGCGCGCCGCCAGCTCGACGACTGACCGGCGCCCGTCGGACACCGAGGGTGACAAGCCCGGCAGGGGCAGGGGTCTGATGTCCGTCCGGTCCTTCGCCGGCACGTACGCACTGCAGCTGTTCACCGTGGCGGGGTTGATCGTGCTGTTCGTCCTGGAGCCGAACTTCCGCCAACCCGGGAACATCCGCAGTGTGCTGTTGCAGGCGTCGTTCGCCGGACTGGCGGCGTCGGCGATGACCCTGCTCATCGTGGCCGGGATGTTCGACCTGTCGGTGGCCGGAATCGTCGGTCTGTCGGCGATCATGGTCGCCACCGTTCTGCCGCACACGACCGTCGGCGCCGCTGTTGCCGTGGCCGTGGCTCTCGGACTGGTGCTGGGGACGCTGAACGGCGTGGTCGTCACCAAGCTGCGCTTCCCGCCGTTCATCGCCACCTACGGGATGCTCAACCTCTACCTCGCGGTCGCGTTCATCTGGACCGCGGGCGCGACCTTGCCGATTGCCTCGGTCGCCTTCCTACCGCTGGCCACCGATGATTTCCTCGGTGTTCCGTTGCTGTTCCTCGTGATGGTGCTGGGCGTCGCGATCTGCCACCTCATCCTGACCCGTACCCGTCTAGGCCGGAACCTCCGCGCGATCGGCAGCAGTGAGGCCGCCAGCCGCATGGCCGGCCTGCCGGTGGACCGGACCCGGATCACCGCCTTCGCAATTGTGGGCGTCTTCACCGCTGTTGCCGGCGTCGGTCTGTCGGCCCTGCTTTCGTCGGCGTCCGCCGACATGTCGCTGGGGTTCGAGCTCACGGTCATCGCCGTCGCCGTGGTCGGCGGCACGAGCCTCGACGGCGGGAAGGGATCGCTGCTCGGTACGTTCACCGCCGCCATCCTGTTCTCCGCCCTGAACAATGCCTTGAACCTGCTGAGCGTTACCTCCTACTGGCAATACGTCGCGGTGGGCGTCGTCCTGCTGCTCGCCTTGGTCATCGCGGGCCTGCGGGACGGCCGGATCCTGTTCCGGCGAACATGAGCGAGTCGCCGTGAACCTGCTGGGTGAGCAGCTCAGCCGCGCCGAAGTACTCGACCGGGTCGGTGACGTCGGACAGCTTGGCGGCGCCGAACCTGCCGTATTGACCGACGGCACGTCGGCGGGCGTCCGCGTCATCCAGGTGCGATCCGCGGGGGGGTTGTCCTTCACCGTCATCGCGGACCGCGCGCTTGACATCGGAACCGCCGACTACTGCGGCGTGCCCCTAGCGTGGCGCTCACCGGTCGGCGTGGCGCACCCGGCCTTCACCCCGGGGACCGACCGAGGGTGGTTGGACACTTTCGGGGGCGGACTGGTCACCACCTGCGGCCTGGCCACCGTCGGCCAGCCCAGCCAGGACGGTGCGGACCGGCTCGGCCTGCACGGCCGGATCTCGAGCGTTCCGGCCGGCTCCGTGCGCAGCGGCGGTGGCTGGGTCGGCGACGAGTACGTCGTCACCGTCTCCGGTCGGGTCCGGGAGGCGTCGGCGCTGGGTGCTGTCCTGCAACTCGAGCGACGGATCACCACCCGCGTCGGACAGCCATCCCTGCGAGTCGATGACATCGTGACGAATGTCGGCAGGACGAGAACACCACACATGTTCCGCTACCACTGCAACCTCGGCTATCCGCTTCTCAGCAGCGAGACGATGGCGGACCTGAAGACGCAGTCCGTGGAAGCCCGCGACACCTTTCAGGACCGGCCCTCGACACAGTCCACCGAAGACCTCACTCGCTTCACCGGCCCCACCGAAGGTGCCGACGAGTCCGTTCACACTGTCACGCCCTCAGGAACCGGTGTCTGGGCACAGGCCGTCATGATCAACCCACGGCTCCTCGGCGGGATGAGCCTGACGCTCCGATGGACTCGACGCACGCTGCCGTGGCTCGTGGTCTGGAAGCAGCTCGCCGCCGGTACGTACGTGACCGCCCTCGAACCGTCGACGGGCCACGACGAAGGACGTCGAGCGGAGCGGGCCAGGGGGACACCGTTGGACCTGCAACCGAGTGAGCAGCGACGGTACGCCCTTGAGATCACCGTACGCGCCACCTCCACCGCAGCCACTGATCGGCCGGTCCCCCGGCCGGTCCGTTGCACTCCCGAAGGAGCAGGCGATGCCGTCCGATGACACGCAGTCCCAGCAGCTGCGTACCGACACTGCACGCCTGATCGACGATTCGCAAGGAGTCCTACGGCTTGAACCGGCCTGGGTGGCCCGGGACTGGCTACCGCCCGGTCGACGCCTTCCTCTGGCCGCGGACGCCTATGACGTCGGCGAACGCGGATTCATATGTGAGCGGTGGCTCGGCTCGACCACCCGGGCAGACAACCGCATCGGACCAGCCGACGAAGGCCTCAGCTATCTGGTGGACGACCACGGCACGAGGATCGCCCTCGCCGACGCCGTCGAGGCCGCGGGAGACCTCGTCATGGGCTCGGCGTACGCCGCGACCCACGCCGGGCTCGGTCGGCTACCGAAGATTTACGACTTCGGCGCCCGCATCCCCTACCACATCCATCCCCGCCTCGAGCACAGCCGACGAGTCGGGCGCAACCCGAAAGACGAGGCCTACTTCTACCCGGACGGTGTAGATCTGGGACCGCATCCGGAGACGTTCTTCGGTGTACACCCCTGGATCACCGACCAGAAGGCCTACGAGGTCCTGCTCCCCTACCTGCAGGATTGGAACTCCGACGCGATCCTGCAGCACTCGCGTGCATTCACCAACGTCCCGGGCGAGGGCTTCCACCTGCCGTCAGGGATTCTGCATGCACCTGGCACGGCGCTTACTATAGAGCTGCAGGAGGACTCCGACTGCCTGTCGATGTTCCAGGCCCTCAACGCCGGAACCATCATTTCAAAGGAGCTGCTGTTCAAGGACGTCTCACCAGCCGACCGTGAACGTTCGGGCGAGCGGTACCTGTTGGAATGGGTGGACTGGGCCGCGAACGGTGATCCGTACTTCTACGAGAACCATCACCTCACCCCGCAGCAGATCATCAACGAACCCGGCGTTCGGCAAGACTGGATCTACTACAACACCACGAAGTTCACCGGGAAGCGCCTCGTCCTAGAGCCCGGGGCGCGACACGTCACCCAGGAGGCCGGCGTCTACAGCCTGCTCGTCTGGGCGGGCACGGGAACCGTCGACGGGCACGAAGTGGCCGGCGGCGACCCGCTTCGCGACGAGCTGCTGATCGTGCACGACCGCGCGACGCGCCCACATGAGTTCACGAACTCCGGATCCACAAACCTCGACGTGATCACCTTCTTCGGCCCGGACATCCACACCGACGCCCCGCTGGTCGACCCCTGGGTCCTTCCCCGATGACCGCCTGGAACGGTGAGGCAGCGGGCGAGGCGACGGGTAGGGGTGCCAAGGCCGTCACCGCAGGTCCCGACTTCGGCATCCCTGTCCCCGACCGGAATTCATGACGACCACGGCGGCCCGCCGGGTCGACATGCGCCTTCAGCAGAACGCCTTCTGCCAGTCGTCCATCCCCGTGCGCCGCTGCGTAGCGACGCCGTCATCCCGGGGCCGGCGGATGACCGCGGGCTGTTGGCCGCGCCCCCCACTTCACGTCCGAACGGAGAGCCATGTCCATCAGCGCTGAGGTCGACGAGGTAGTCGTGGGGCTGCGAATCGAGGTCTGCCGGCTGCACGCCGAGCTGCCGCGTTGGGAGCTGGTGGTGTGGACCGCGGGAAACGTCTCGGCGCGGGTCCCGGGCCGGGACCTGATGGTGATCAAACCATCGGGCGTCGGCTACGACGAGCTGACACCCGAGGCGATGGTGCTCACCGACCTTGACGGGAACCTTGTCGACGGGGATCGTGCACCGTCGTCGGACACCGCCGCCCACGCCTACGTCTACCGGCACATGCCCGAGATCAACGGGGTCGTGCACACCCACTCGACCTACGCTACGGCGTGGGCCTCGCGTGGAGAGCCAGTGCCCTGCGTGTTGACGATGATCGCCGACGAGTTCGGCGGGGAGATCCCGGTCGGACCGTTCGCCCTGATCGGCGACGACTCGATCGGCCAGGGCATCGTGCATACCCTCCGCGGTCACCGCTCGCGCGCCGTACTCCTGCGCAACCACGGCGTGTTCACCATCGGCACGAGCGCAGCGGGCGCCGTCAAGGCCGCCGTCATGTGCGAGGAGGTCGCGCGCACCGTCCACGTCGCCCGCCAGCTCGGTGAGCCACTGGCCATTGCCCAGTCCGACATCGACTCGCTGTATCAGCGTTACCAGCACGCCTACGGCCAGACCGGGGGTAACCCGGCATGACCAGGACCCCCACCTGTTGGTTCCCGACCGACAACCGAGGACGGTACTGTTCGGAGACCCTCGCCAAGCAGTCCTGCGACGGCGTCAACCGGCTGGGCGCCGCCGGAACCATGCCCGTACCAGGCTGGTGGCAGCCGGTGCTCACCGAATCCGAGTCCATCCAGCGGAACGCGATGGCGGCCAGCGCCGGCCCGGACTGCGTAGCCCAGCCGGCGTGGATGTCCGCGTTCTTCCCGCCCAAGGCCTGCGAGCACTCAGCGCCGAGGTCTTAGCCAGTGATCGACGACTCGCGGGAAGCGATCACCCTAGGACGCACCGCCCTCGGCATCGAACTCGGATCGACCAGGATCAAGGCCGTCCTGAACGGACCCGATCACCGACCGCTGGCGATCGGGACGCATGAGTGGGAGAACGAATTTGTTGACCGGATCTGGACCTACTCGCTCGGGTCGGTCTGGATCGGGCTGCAGCAGTGCTACGCGACCCTGGCCGCCGACGTTCGGCAACGCTACGGCGTCGACCTGACCACCCCCGGAGCTCTCGGCGTGTCGGCGATGATGCACGGGTACCTGGCCTTCGACGCCTCCGGAGACCTGCTGACGCCGTTCCGAACCTGGCGCAACACGAACACCGCCGCGGCAGCCGCGCAGCTCACCGACCTATTCAGACACAACATCCCGCACCGGTGGAGCGTGGCCCACCTCTACCAGGCCATCCTGGACGGCGAGCAGCACGTCCCGCGCATCGCCCACATGACCACCCTCGCCGGCTACGTGCACTGGCAGCTGACCGGTCGCCAGGTCATCGGTATCGGCGACGCAAGCGGCATGTTCCCGATCGACTGGTCGACCCGCGGCTATGACAGCACCATGCTCGCGACCCTCGATCAACTCGCGGCCGACGCCGGCATCGAGCTCACGTTGGCGACGCTGCTGCCGACTCCCCTTCTGGCCGGGGAACCGGCCGGAGAACTCACCGAGGCCGGGGCAAGGCTGCTCGACCCGAGCGGTCGGCTCAGCGCCGGCGTACCGCTCTGCCCACCTGAGGGCGACGCCGGCACGGGGATGGTAGCCACCAACTCCGTGTCGCCGCGGACCGGCAACGTCAGCGCAGGCACCAGCATCTTCGCCATGGTCGTCCTGGAGCACCCGCTCAGTGGCGTGCACCGCGAGGTGGACCTGGTCACGACGCCAGCCGGGGATCCGGTGGCCATGGTGCACTGCAACAACGGCGCCAGCGAGCTCAACGCCTGGGTCACGTTGTTCGTCGAGTTTGCGGCTGTCATCGGCGCGCCGGCGCCGACATCGGAGGTGTTCGAGGCGCTGTTCCGCACGGCCCTTGATGGGGCCAGCGACTGCGGCGGACTACTCGCCTACGCCTACCTGTCCGGGGAGCCCATCACCCAGCTCGAGGAGGGTCGGCCGGTCCTCGTGCGGTCTCCCGAGAGCAGATTCGACCTGAGCACCTTCATGCGGACCCAACTGTTCTCTTCGCTCGCCACGCTACGTATCGGCATGGACGTCCTACAGAAGAACGAGGGAATCCTGCTCGATCGCCTGTTCGCCCACGGCGGTCTGTTCAAGACCAGCGGCGTCGCGCAGCGGTTCCTGGCGGCCGCAATCAGAACACCGGTGTCGGTCGGTGACGTCGCCGCCGAAGGCGGCGCCTGGGGCATCGCCGTCCTGGCCGCGTTCTGTGCCACCCGCACCCCAGGTCAGACCATGAGTGACTACCTCGACAGTGAGGTCTTTGCCGCTATGGCGTTGAAAACCGTCGAGCCCGACCCGGCGGATGTCGCCGGCTTCGAGGCGTTCGTCGAGCGGTTCGTCGCAGGTCTCCCAATCGAGAGAGCTGCCGTGGCACACAGCTGATACCGTCGCCCGCCACGCCGGGGAGTCGATGGGCCACGAAGAGCGGGCTTGTCGGCCGTCGAGCACCGGGTCGCGGGCATCGGGAAGCCAGCGTGGCCCGCTGCCGTGGTCGCTTGTTCGGACGGGTTGACGATGACCGGGCCTGTCAAGTGCCGTCGCGCGATGGACGAGGAGGACGACCCCCACTGGTCGGCGTATCGGCGGGCGGTCGGGGACCGGGGTCCGCGAGGGCCGCATGCGGGCGCACCACACCCAGGAGCGGCTCGCGCACAGGCGCCGGCTCAGCCGCAGCACGCTGCAGTCGATCGAGAAGGGCGAGCCTGCGGCGCCTCGGTTTAGCGCGCTGCGGAGGGCCGCGGACGCCCTCCGGGTCCGGGTCCACGACCTGCTCCGCGCAGGACACACCGCGAGGCTTAAAACCGCGCCGCTTTGCGACCCCGATAGGGTCGGGCCGAGCGGGAGGATGATCCAGTTGCAACATCCCGGCTCGGTGGAACTGCTACCGCAGCTCTGCGAGCGGTGTCGTTCCATGAATGGGGCAGCGGGCCCGCTCCTCGGCGAAGTACTTCTCCGATTGATCGCGCCCGCCAACATATTCGAGGTAGCCCATTTCGTCTGAGCTGCGGGCAAGGCAGGTGCAGTCGGGGCCGGGTGCAGGGGGGTCGGATTGCAAGGGCATGGTTGGCACGGTCCTCTTCTTGTCTTGGTCAGCCGCTTCCCAGACGTGCTGGGCGATTAGGTTGGGGAGTGGGGAGTAACGCAGGTACGTTGCTGTCAGGGCCAGACGCCGGGCTTCCTCCCGAAAGTCCTCGCTCACGGCTGTGCCGGTCAGAGGCTCCGTCCGAGCCTCGCGATGCTTCCCGTCGACGTTCTCCTCGAAGTCCGCGCCGTAGCGGATGAGTGCGGCGCGTTCGAGAGCGGTTACCTGGTCCTGGCTGAGGCCCTCTTCTTGCCTGATTCCTTCCGCAGCTGTGCGAAAGCGTCTCTGAGGGTCGCGTTTTAGGGCGAGCTGGTCAAGGCCGCCGAGGATCTCGATCACCCGCCGAAACAGGCGTACGTCGGGGCTGCGGAAGCTCCCTACTGACAGCGTGTTGCCCGGGTTCGTGTTGCGCAACGGACGCCAGATCGCGTCGAGGCGGAGGCAGGCGCGGGCGTCCTCGACTGCCTGCATCAGGGCGCGCCATCGCCACATCGCCCCTGGCAGGCTTGCGCCGACTGCGATCACAGCGGCGGACGCGCCGATGACAGCCTGCGCCGGAACCCCGCGGAGGATCAGCGTCCCGACGGTGACGCACCGCAAACCACGGCGCACGAACTCGTCCCCGGTCAAGCGGGACGTGCGCAGCGCAAGCCAGCTCGTCTCACCCGCCGCGAGGATCATGAAGTCCGCGAACACGACCCAGTACAACGCGGGCAAGGGCCGGTAGAGCCGCCCGGTCGGTAGTTGCAGCTCGCCGGCCAAGGCGTGGTCCCGGGAGAACAGCACCGTCATGATGATGAGCGTGCCGAGCATGCGTTGACGACGGCTCCGAACCCGCGGGCGGGCCTCGCTGGGCTCGTACGCTGACCGGAGGATGACGCCGTTTCCAGCGCCGGCTGCCACCACAGTTCCCAGCTGGCTGAGGAAGCGGCCGTAGTTGGCGTCCCCGAACAGCTCCTCGAACGTGTCCAGCGCGGAGGCCGGCAGCGTGCTGAGAGCTGCAGCGGTAGCGGCCAACGCGACGCCCATGTCCCGCACGGCTGGGTCTTGGCTCTCGCGGCGTACAGCCAGGAGCCGGAGGCTGGTGCCCGCGTAGATCACGGGCAGGACTGCCTTGCTGATCGTGCCTGGCGTGAGGTCCGCCCACAGAGGCCTGGTCACGTCTTGAAGATGCTGTCCACGCGCCGCGCTGCCAACTCAGCAGGTCGCGACGCCTCTGTGCGCGTCCGGTGCCAGCGCCTGGTCGCACGGGCCAGGATCAGTGACGCCATCAGCTCAGCCTCACGCTCATCGCTCGATCCGTAGTCCGTGCGCATACACATGTGCTCGATGGCGCCGAGGCTGGTCAACGCCGGAGCCCTTTGCTGCAGCCAGGCCTGGTCTTGGACGTTCGCCGAACGGTGGTTGCAGAGCATGTGGGAGAACTCGTGCAGCAGGGTCGTCTCGAGCAGGCAGCCGTCCAGCCCGTGTTGGTAGTACACGTAGTCCCTGGTAGCCGTACCGATCCACAGCCCAGTGATCTCGGGCGGCAGTTCTCCTTGGTCAGGCAGGACCCACAGCTCCCGACCGCGCCGCGTCTCTAACCGCGTCTTGAGCTCAGCGAGCTGCAGCGGTGACGGCAGGTCGAGCTCGGCGATCCTGCGCCGGCACCCTCGCTCCAGCTGGCGGTGGTCACTGCCCGGCATTGCCCTGGTCCTCCGCCTTGTCCGGTGCCTCGCCCGTCCATGCTTCCGCTGGCGGGGGGGCCCCGGGCGGCAGCCCCTCGAGCGCGCGGACTTGTTCCACGATGCCCATGATGTGGCTGAGGTTGCCTGGCGACAGGTCCACTGAACGCAAGGCAAGTTGTCGAATGGAGCTGTCCCGCAGCGCGACCACCAGCCGCATCTCCTCGTCGAGGTCCTGGCTGGACGCCGTGGTGTCGTAGAAGTACGCGACGTTCGTGCCGAAGAACTGGGCTAGCGCCTCGAGCAGCTTCTTCGCCGGGTTGTCTCGGCGTCCTGACCTCAGTAAGTAAAGGTAGTTCGCTGTCGTCGCCGGGCCACCGCGACTCGCAATCGCCGCGGCCACCTCCTTGTAGGTGTACTCGCGGTCCTGGCCGGGTGGCCGGACGACCCGGAACAGCCGGTCGAGCTTGTCGGCCAGGGACAGCGCCCCGGGAGGGGTCTCGTCTGGCATGGCTACTTCCCCGCCCGAACGGTGCTGCGCTGCCGCGCCGTCGTCCTGCCGTCGCCCATCGTCGGACTCATTGCATGCGGAGCAGGGTGGCGTAGAGCGTCAGGCCTGGGCCGAACGCCAGAGTCACCACGTGACCACCCGCAGGCACCTGGCCGCGCACCCTGTCCAAGATCATGAGCACCGTCGTCGACGAGCAGTTCCCGCGCTCGCGCAGGACGTCCCGAGCCGGCTGGAGGTCCTGGTCCGTAAGGTCGAGGGCATCCCCGACAGTTTCGAGGATCTTCGGGCCGCCTGGGTGCACGACCCAGCCGTCGATGTCGTCCAGCGTGAGGCCGTGCCGGGCGAGCATCTGTTCGGTGGCCGGTCGCACGTGTCGCGCGAGCACGGCTGGTACCTGGGTCGACAACCCCATCCGGAACCCCATGTCGGTGACGTCCCACGTCATCATGTCCGCGGTGGTGGTGTCGGTCATGGCCGCTACCTCCAGCACCTCCAGTGACCCGGTAGTCGTCTCTGGCGTGACGACGACGGCTGCCGCCGCGTCCCCGAACAGGGCGTGCACGACCATCTGTTGCACGGCGTCGGGAGTGACCGGCCTGGGAATCTGTTTCGCCGGTTGCAGGTGAAGGCTCGTCAGTTCCAGGCAGAGCAGCAGCGCCGGCCGCTGGTGCACGGCCACGTAATCAGCGGCCGCTCCCAACGCCGGGATCGCTGCGTAGCAGCCCATGTGCCCGATCATCAGACTCCGCAGATCAGGGCTCATGCCCATGTCGCGGGCGAGCAGCACGTTCAGGCCCGGGCTGGCGTAGCCGGTACAGGACGCCACCACGAGCATCCCCAGCTCCTCCGGGCGAACGCCGGCTGAGTCAAGCGCGATCCCCAGGGCCTCTTTCCCTAGCGGCAGCGCCTCAGTGATGAACCGCTCCATCCGGGCACCGGTCGGCCACTGCGACACGTCCTCCACGCCCGGGTCGACCACCCCGTGTCGCATCTCGACTCCCACGTTGCGGAAGAGCC
>JAABUV010003726.1_pt1 | contig 19072 bp, 18 predicted proteins | sample 5559971 | NCBI WGS metagenome assembly JAABUV01 (sample SAMN10711881, study PRJNA513362) | rock metagenome | isolation source: Antarctica rocks | place: Antarctica: Victoria Land, Knobhead nord | collected 2015-12-19
CGGCACCCACCCAAAACTACCGTTCCGACACGCCTAATTCGCTGGCTACACTCTGCAGCCTCGTAGACACCGTTTGTGCAGGTCAACGCCAAGATCAACCCTCAGAGGGCTCGTAACTTCGGACTAGAGAAGCCGAGGGGTGCCCCCGCCTACCACCGCCAGAGTCCGGGCCATCAACTGAAGACGACGGTCTTGCTACCGTGCACCAACACTCGGTCCTCCAGGTGCCAGCGCAGGCCGCGGGACAGCACTAATCTCTCGATGTCGCGTCCCCGACGAACCATGTCCGCCGCGTCATCCGCGTGGCTCACCCGGATCACGTCCTGCTCCACGATGGGACCAGCGTCAAGCTCGGCGGTGACATAATGGCAGGTGGCGCCGATCAGCTTCACTCCGCGCGCGAACGCCTGGTGATACGGCCGCGCTCCCGCAAAGGAGGGGAGAAAGCTGTGGTGGATGTTGAGCGCCCGGCCCGCCCAATGCTCGCACAGCTCCGGCGGGAGCACCTGCATGAAGCGGGCCAACACGACGGCGTGCGGATCGTGGGAGTCGACCAGCACACGCACCCGCTCAAAGGCCGATCCCCGCTCAGTCGGATCACGCGGAAACGGCACATGTACAAAGTCCACCCCATGTGCTGCAGCAACGGGCGCGAGGTCGGGATGGTTACCAATTACAGCGGACACCGTCGCCGCAAGCTCACCGCCGGTGATGCGCCCGAGCAGATCATGCAGGCAGTGCGCTTCCTTGCTTACCAGCAGCACCACGCGCTTGAGTTCTCCCGAGTCGGTGAGACTCCACTCGACTTGGGGGCCGAGCTGGGCGGCCACCGCGGCAAAGCGGGCATGCAACTCGGCGAGCGAACAGTCGATAGAGGACGCTCGCACCACTTGTCGGGTGAAGAACCAGCCCGTGTCCGCGTCGGCGTGGTAGGCGGCTTGGGTGATCGAACCACCCGCGTCCGCGAGGAAGGTGGAGATTCGCGCCACGATCCCCGTCCGGTCAGCACAACCAAGGGATAAGACGAAATGACGGTCGTTCATCTGCACAGTATCGCGCGACTCAATCGCGGACGCGTTGGGGGGCCACCGCTGATGAGCAGAGGCCGCCCCGTGTGGCCGATAAGAGCCGGGGTCATTGCTGGGTCAGCGCCTCGTCATGGCGGGCCAGCCAAGCCAGCGTTGCCTCGCGGTAGCGAGACAGGCCCTTGTACTCGGTCAGCTCCGGCGGCAGGGTGCTCAGCACCCGATGCAGCCGCTGCCCCCAGCCCGCAACCGTCACCAGGTCGTTCAGGCTGATCAGGTAGCAGCGGATGGGGAAGACAATGGCGTTGGACCGCGGCAGCCGAAAGAAGGTCTGCAGTTCCACTCGCAGGTGCGCTGGATCGCTGAGGACAGCTCGACCGGCGGCTTCGAGGTTACCGTGGAATCCCTGACCGGCGGCCACACCCGGGTCGAGCAGTTCGACTACGTCATCGTCGCCACCGGCCACTACTCGGTCCCGAACGTCCCGTCCTACGAAGGTTTTGCCGCCTTCCCTGGCCGGGTCATGCACTCGCACGACTTCCGCGACGCGCATGAATTCGCCGGCAAGGATTTGCTCGTCATGGGCAGCAGTTACTCGGCCGAGGACATCGCGCTGCAGTCCAAGAAGTACGGTGCCCGCTCGGTGACCATCACCTACCGCACCAAAGCGATGGGCTTCTCGTGGCCGGCGGGCATCGAGGAGGTCCCGCTGCTGACCAAGATGGAGGGCAACACCGCGCACTTCGCGGACGGCAGCACCCGCGATGTCGCGGCAATCGTGTTGTGCACCGGCTACCGGCACAGCTTCCCGTTCATCGAGGACGCGCTGCGGCTGCCGACGGCGAACGAGCTGTACCCGCCGAACCTGTACCGGGGTGTGTTCTGGCTTGACAACCCTAAGGTGATGTACCTCGGGATGCAGGACCAGTACTACACCTTCTCCTTCTTCGACGTGCAGGCATTCAACGCACGCGACTTCGTCCTTGGCCGGCTGACGCTGCCGTCGAGCAAGGATATGGCCGGGGACATCGAGTCGTGGCGCGCCCGCCAGGCGACCTTGGCCGGTCCTTCTGACGACATCGAGTTCCAGGCCGACCACCTGTTGGCCCTGAGCAAGGACGTCAACTACCCCGCCTTCGACCTCGATCTCACCCGAGAGCAGTTCCGTCGATGGGAGCACGACAAGGAGGAGAGCATCACCGGCTACCGAGACAAGAGCTTTGCCTCGCCGTGTACGGGCATGGTCTCTCCGGTGCACCACACGCCCTGGTGGGAGGAGTTCGACGACTCGATGGCCACCTTCATGGGGGATGGGTCCAAGCAAGCCGACGTCACGGCCGCCCAGGCCGGCCCCTAACCTCCCGCGAGCGCACCACATGGAGACCAGAAATGTCCACGATGCCTGAGCGCTCCGTTCCGCTGCACACCGAACGTGACGACGGCTCCCTGCAGCGGGGCACCAATTGGTGGGGTGCCTTCGTCATCGGTCTCGCCGGCACCATCCTGGTGACCGGTATCGCGCCGTACGCCGTGCAGAGCCTCGGCGCTGCGTCAATCCCGATGTTTGTCGGGGTGACGGCAGCCGGCGTCCTGCTCTGTTTCTGCCTGGCGGAGCTGGCGGCGATGATGCCGGACCGGACCGGCGGTCTGCCGTCGTACGCATTCGAGACGTTCAAGCCCCTGGGCGCGACGACGGCCAAGCATGTCGGTGGGATCTCCGGCTGGGCCTACTGGCTCGGCTGGTTCCCGGTCGCCCCCATCAACATGATCCTCGCCTCCGCCTACATCGTGAGCCTGTTCGGGCTGCCGAGCGGGCGAAGTTTCCTGCCCTTCGGGACGTTCGGTTCCCCGATCTCGGTGACCGTGCTCGTCATCTCGATGGTCGGCCTGATCGGCATGCTGACCCCCGCGCTGCTCGGCATTCGGCTCGGTGCCCGATTCGCCACGGTGCTCGGCGTTGTCTCGATGGTGCCGCTCACCGCGCTGGTGTTCCTGCCGCTGCTGAACCCGAGTTCGATGTCCTTCGCCAACCTGAGCGGTTTTCACCTACCGCCAGGCACCACGGGGGGCTTCCCGTTCTTCATGAGCTGGATCTTCGTCATGACATGGTCGGTGCTGGCGATGGAGGCGGCCGCCTGTTACATCGGGGAATGCCGCGACCCGGCCCGCGACGCGAAGATCGCCATGACGGCGGAGGGCCTGTTCGGGTTCTTCATCTACGTGTCGATCCCGCTCGTCTTCGTGCTGGTGCTGGGGACGGCCACGAGCTTCGACCCGCTTACCGTGTTCACCGACTTCAGCGGCCGGGTGTTCAACACCTCCTCGGGTGGGCTGCTCCAGTGGCTGATCGGGATCCCGCTGATCGTGGCGCTGCTGCTGTCGGTTCTGAACGCCATCATGGGCGTGGGCCGCTCACTGTTCCAGGTGGCCGAGGATGGGCTGATCCCTCGGTGGTTCATGCACACCAACCGACACGGTGTCCCCGACCACGCGATGATGTTCAACGTCGCATGCTCGGCGCTGGTCGTGCTGTTCGGCTCCCCCCTGCGCATCTACATCTTCTCCAACATGGGCTACCTGCTGGCCTGCTCCGTGGCGCTGCTTGGCTACTTCCTGCATCGGCAGTTGCACCCCGAGCTGGCCCGGCCCGTCCGGATGCACGGCTCGCTGCGTTGGTTCGCCCTCGCGGTCTTCGTCTTCTTCATGTTCACCTGGGCCTACGGTGGCTGGCGCGCACCCGCGCTGGTGGTGGCTCCCACCGAGGGTTCTTTCCTGTTCTGGGCGGGCTTTGGTGGTGATCGCGGCCTACCTGCCGCTGTACCTGTGGCGGCAGGCGGCGGACCGCCGTGTTCTTCGCGGGGGCGCCCCGGCGCAGGCACGCGCGGACGGCTAGCCGGCGGGTGCCCCTGCTGGGAGGCCGGCGACCGGCCCGGATCGGCGTACCCGCGGGACCGAGCACGGTGCTGCTCGCTTCGACCGGCGTCCCGTTCACCGACGAGGAAATCCGGCAGACCGAGTCCTTGGCAGGGCGCTCGCCGATCACCGTGTTGTCCGTCGCCCGCCTGCACGGGTCGGCGTTCGGCCTCCCCAACCCAGGGCTGATGCCTACCCGACGAGACCGCGAGCAGCAGCGCGACATCGTGGCGGCGGCGGTTCATGCCCTCGAGCGGGGCGGCCGGCGGGTGGACGGGCAGGTCGTCATCACCCGGAACCCGGCCAAGACCATCGCGCGCGCAGCGCGGCGGCTGCAGGTGGAACACGTGGTGCTGGCCGCACCCGCCCAGAGCCGATTGCGGCGCCTCGTGGAGGGCGACCCGGTGGCTGGTGTACGGCGGCGGCTACGAACCGCTGCCACGGTCAGCGCACGGTCCCCCTGACGCGGTTTCCGGTCGCCGGGAGGAGCCGCCCGCCCGACATCGAGTCGTCGGACGGGCCGGCTAGAACGGGGTGAGGTACCGGTCGACCTCCCAGGCGCTCACGACCGAGTGGTAGTCCATGAACTCGCGCTGCTTGACCTCGGCGTAGTAGTCGATGTAGTTACCACCGGGGGTCGTGCCGAGGGCCTCGCGCAGCACGGCGTCCTCGAGCAGCGCCTCGGTGGCGTGCAGCAGGGTTGGCGGCATGGGGATGATCCCGCGCTCGGCGATCTGCTCCCTCGACAGCGTGAAGAGGTTGTCGCGGTTGGGCTCGCCAGGGTCGAGGTTGCGGTCGATGCCGTCCAGGCCGGCTGCGAGCATGACGGTCAGGGCGAGGTAGGGGTTGGCCGAGCCGTCGCACCCACGGTGCTCTACGCGGCCGCCGTCGGGGACCCGCAACATCTGGGTGCGGTTGTTGCCGCCGTACGTGCCGTACGCCGGTGCCCAGGTGGCGCCCGAGGCAGGGGCGCCCACCCCCATCCGCTTGTAGCTGTTGACGGTCGGGCACGTGACGGCGACGGAGCCGCGGGCGTGCTCCATCAGGCCGGCCACGAAGGAGTAGCCGAGCGTCGACATCCCGAGCCCCCGCGGGTCGGCTTCGTCGAGGAACAGCTGCTGCTCACCTCGCCAGAGACTGGAGTGCATGTGCAGCCCGTTGCCGGTTCGGTCACTGAACACCTTCGGCATGAAGGTCGCCGCCATGCCCGCCTCGTGGGCCAGGGTGTGCACCATGTACCGGAAGAAGATCAGCCGGTCCGCGGAGGTCAGGGCGTCCGCGTACGTGAAGTTCTGCTCGAACTGCCCGTTGGCGTCCTCGTGGTCGTTGGCGTAATTGCTCCAGCCGAGCTGGTTGCAGTACTTGGAGACGCGGACCAGATGTGGGTACATCCGGGTGAGCGCTTTGACGTCGTAACAGGGGGAGCTGGCGGTGTCGAGCGGGTCCGCGACACGCACCCCCCCGTCCGGCTGCCGGGAGACCAGGAAGTACTCCGCCTCGACCCCGACCTTGTAAGTGAGCCCCCGCTCCTCGAGCCGGGCGAGCTGGTTCTTGAGGATCACCCGGGGGGTGAACCGCCAAGGCTGGCCGTCCACATGGATGTCGCACTGCAGCACCGCGAGCTCGGGCTGCCACGGGACCCGCAGGTCCGAGGACGGGTCGGGAACGGCGATCATGTCCGGGTCCGAGGGTGTCTGTCCCATGGACCCCGCCGCGAAGCCGGCGAAGCCCGCCCCGCCGTCCATCAACAGGTCGAAGGACTCAGCCGGCACCAGCTTGGCGCAGGGTTTGCCGTGCATGTCGACGAACATGGCGAAGAAGAACTCGATACCGTCGGCCTCCGCCTGGCGCCTGAGGTCCTCGCGAGCAGTCATGGTCTCCTCCTCCTGTGGCCGTCCGAGGGGAGTCGTTTGTGATCTGCCCCGTCGACAGCGGCACGCGTGCCGAACATATACTCGTATGGACGGGTTGCCTGTCAAGAAACGGTGTATATTCTCAGTTGACCGGAGCCGCTCGACGCGGTCAGTGCCGACGTGATCTCTTCTCCCGGGAGGCCGGACGTGTGCGGAATCGTTGGAATACACCTGAAGGACCGCGCCCTCGAGCCCAGGCTCGGTGAATTCCTCGTCCCGATGATCGAGGCCCTGACCGGACGCGGGCCCGACTCGGCGGGTCTCGCACTGTATGACCGCTCCGTGCCTGACGGATCGCTGCGGTGGTCGTTGCGTGGTCCCGACCCCAGCTACGACTGGTTCGCGCTGGCCGACCGGGTGGGCGAGGACACCGGGCAACGGGCGTCCGTGGATGTCCAGGTCGACGTCGGTCTGCTGACCGTCAAGGCACCCGCCGACCAGGTCAGGGCGCGGCTGCGCGTGATCGCGCCGGAGGTCACCATCGTCGGGGTTGGGGAGGCGATGACACTGTACTAGGACGTCGGTTCTGCCCGGCAGGTCTGCGACCGCTATGGCATTGAGCGGGTCGGGGGCTACCAGGGCGTGGGACACACCAGGATGGCGACCGAGACTGCCGTCACGACCGATCACTCGCACCCGTTCTCGCCTGCCGTCGATCTCGCGTTGGTGCACAACGGATCGTTCTCAAACCACGTCTCCATCGCCCGGTGGCTGCAGGACAGGGGCGTGGTCTTCGAGACCGACAACGACTCCGAGGTCGCCGCCCGGTACATCGGATACCGGCTCGACCAGGGCGACACCCTCGATGACGCCATGCGGATGGTGGTCAAGGAATTCGACGGCTTCTTCACCCTGCTCGTCACCTCCCGCGACGAGTTCGCAGTCGTGCGGGACGCCTTCGCGTGCAAGCCGCTGGTCGTCGCCGAGACCGACGCCTACGTGGCCGTTGCCAGCGAGTACCAGGCCATGGCCACCCTGCCCGGCATCGAGAACGCCCGCGTCTTCGAGCCGCAGCCGGAGGAAGTCCACTCGTGGGTGAAGAACTGACCCAGGTGCTGTCCCCGTCCGTGCCCGCACCGGCCGAGGTCGTCCTCCTCTGCTGCACCGAGCTGACAACCCGGCAGATCAACGACCAACTGCGGGTACTGCCCGAGGGCACCGTCGTACGCATCACCGAGGCGCGCGGCACCCACAACCTCGCCGTAGGTCTCCTTCACCGCCTCGACATCACTATCGAGGGCAACGCGGGTTACTACACGGCGGGCCTGTCGGACGGCCCCGACGTCACCGTCGAGGGTTCGGTCGGCTGGGGTCTGGCCGAGAACCTCATGCGCGGCGTCGTCCGAGTGCGCGGCAACGCGTCGGAGTCCGCCGCGGCCACCGCACACGGCGGCACGGTCATCGTGCACGGTGACGCCTCGTCGCGGGCCGGCATCTCCCTCAAGGGCGGCACCCTCGCCGTGGCAGGCGATGTCGGCCACATGAGCGGCTTCATGGCGCAGGCCGGCACAATCCTGGTCGGCGGTGACGCCGGGCACGCCCTGGGTGACAGCCTTTACGAGGCGGTCGTGTACGTGGGGGGTACCGTCCGTTCGCTCGGTGCGGACAGCCAGGTGGAGGATCTCGCCGAGGCCGACGTGCGGAGGGTCCGCGAGATCGTCGACCTCGCCGGCTTCGACCACATCGACCCCGAGAATGTCACCCGGGTGGCCTCGGCCAAACAGCTGTACAACTTCGACGCCCTGAAGAACCAGAGGTACTGAGTGAGCATCGTCGAGCTGCCAACGCCGGCGGAGCCCGACCTGCCTGACGGTGACAGCGTGAAGCGCAACCGTGAGCACGGTGCGGACGCTGACGCAGTCGCGGCAACCGCCGGTGCCGACGTCGTCGTGGTGGACGGGATGCAGGGGGGCACCGGCGCGACGCAGGAGGCGTTCATCGAGCACACCGGTATCCCGACGCTGGCCGCCGTCCGCCTCGCCGCGGAGGCCCTGCGGGAGGTGGGCAAGTCCGAGGAGGTGCAACTCATCGTTTCGGGCGGCATCCGCACCGGGGCCGACGTAGCCAAGGCGCTGGCGCTCGGCGCGAACGCGGTCGCCATCGGTGTGGGCGCGCTGGTGGCGTTGGGCTGCAACAGCTCGACCTACGTCAACGACGGCAGGGAGCACGACGCGACGGAAGATTTCCGGGCTCTGGGAACAGCTCCCGGCTTCTGCCACCACTGCCAGACCGGACGTTGCCCGGTGGGCGTCACCACCCAGGACCCGCTGCTCGAGTCGCGGCTGGACCCCGAGGTCGGCGCGCGATGGGTGACCAACTACCTTAAGGCGATGACGATGGAGCTCACGACCCTCACGCGCGCATGCGGAAAGTCGAGCGTGCACAACCTAGAGCCGGAGGACCTGGTGGCGCTGACGATCGAGGCCGCCGCCATGGCCCGGCTGCCGCTGGCAGGCACCTCCTGGATCCCTGGGCAGGCCTTCTAATAGTCACACCGTCTGAACGCCGCCGTGCCACCGCGCAGGAGTCCGCGCCGCCGAGCCGGGCTGCTGCGCGGTCGCATCCAGCCAAGGCCCCACGGCGCGGCGCAGCGCGGTCGGTGGCCGAAGGCCAGCGCGACCCCGCCGCAGCGGGGGCGGCTGACGCCGCCGCTGTGAATCCGGTCCCAGACGACTTGTCCACGGACTCCGTGCCGGACATGGAGCGTGCGCTCGGGCTGCACATCGCGGAGCGGATCCGCGAATACCGCCAGCAGCTCGGAATGTCCGGAACCCAGCTCGCAGACGCCAGCGCTCTGTCCAGGGGCATGCTGAGCAAGCTGGAGAACGGGCAGGTTTCCCCGAGCCTGGCGACCCTCGTGCGCCTGTCGGCCGCGCTCCAGGTGCCGGTAACGGCATTCTTTCGTGGGCTGGACGAGGAGCGTGACGTGCTGCTCGTCAAGGCTGGGCAGGGAATGGACATCAGCCACCGCGGCAGTCGGGCTGGGCACCGATACCAGCTGCTAGGGAACATGCGTGGCCCGAACAAGCGTATGGAACCGGTGCTGGTGACGCTACTCGAGCGAACCGAGGTGTTTCCGCTCTACCAGCACGCAGGCACCGAGCTACTTTATGTCCTGTCCGGCAAGATGGAGTACTTCGTCGGTGGCGCGGAGTACACCCTCGAAGCCGGGGACGCCCTCCAGTTCGATGGCGAGGTATCCCACGGCCCGCGCCGGCTCCTGTCACTCCCGACTCAGTTCCTCTCCATCAAAGCGTTCGGCGGCGCGCAGTCGTGAGAACCTGTTTCCTGAGGGTGGACAGAGTTTCGTCGCAGGGTTAGGTTTGCGGCTACTCGCCCATAGCCCCAGGGGGTCCTTCCACGGTGAACACATCCCTGTTCCCGACCGCCGGTGCCGTCAGCGGCCTACGCGCCAGGGCGGGCGCCCTGCGCTCGTCGCGTCGGGGGCCTGCCCGGTATTCGGCCTTCGACCTGGTCCGGCGCGGTGCATTGGGGGAGGACTGGCCGCGCAGCTTCACCCAACCCGAACTCAGGGGCACCTACGACGCCGTCATCGTCGGCGCCGGCGTGCATGGCCTGGCCACCGCCTACTACCTGGCCGCCAACCACGGCATGACCAACGTGGCCGTGCTGGACAAGGCGTACATCGGCGGTGGCGGGTCGGGCCGCAACACCGCCATCGTGCGGTCCAACTACCTGACGCCGGAGGGGGTGCGCTTCTACGACCGGTCGGTCAAGCTGTACGAGAACCTCGCGGTCGACCTGAACTACAACGTCATGTTCTCCCAACGTGGCCACCTCACCCTGGCGCACAACGACTCGTCGCTGCGCACGATGCGCTGGCGCGCCGAGGTCAACAAGCTGCAGGGCATCGACTCCGAGGTCATCGGGCCGGCCGACATGTCGCGCCTGGTTCCCTACTTGGACGTCTCGCCCGAGGCGCGCTACCCGGTGCTCGGTGCGCTCTACCACCCGCCGGGCGGAACGATCCGGCACGACGCCGTCAACTGGGGTTACGCGCGCGCCGCCGGCCACCTGGGCGTGCAGATCCATCAGTACACCGAGGTCACCGCAATCCAGGTGAACTCCGGCCGGGTCACCGGGGTCTCGACTAACCGCGGTGACATCGCCGCTCCCATCGTCGTCAACTGCACCGCCGGCTGGGCGAGCACCGTCTGCGACCTGGTGGGCGTCCGGCTGCCGCTCGTCACCCACCCGTTGCAGGCGGCCGTCACCGAGCCGGTCAAGGTATTCCTCGAGACCGTCGTGGTATCGGGCAGCCTGCACGTGTACGTCAGCCAGACCGACCGCGGTGAGCTGGTCTTCGGGGCCAGCGTCGACCCGTACCCCTCGTACTCCATGCGGGGGTCGCTGGAGTTCACCGAGGAACTGGCTGGGCACGTACTCGAGTTGATGCCCTCGATCGCCAAACTGCGCGTGCTGCGCCAGTGGGCTGGGCTGTGCGACATGACGCCCGACTACTCCCCGATCATGGGTGTGACGCCGGTCGACGGATTCCTCGTGGACGTCGGCTGGGGCACCTACGGATACAAGGCCGGACCGGTCGCCGGTGAGTCGATGGCCGAGCTCATCGCGACCGGCAGGACTCCGGAGATCATCAGCGCCTTCGACCTCGCCCGCTTCACCGAGGGGCGGCTCGTGGGTGAGAAGGGCGCGGCGGCCGTCGGCCACTGACTGCACGCCTGCGGCCGCAGGCCTCGTAGCCCATCCACCTCCGACACCACAGGAGAACTGCCCGGTGATCCTTATCCCGTGTCCTCACTGCGACGTGCGCAACTCCTCGGAGTTCCGGCACGTAGGCGAGGCGGACTCGCGCCCCGACCCGGCGACGGTGACTCCGCAGCAGTGGCGCGCCTACCTCTACGAGCGGTCCAACCCGGCAGGCTGGACCACCGAGACCTGGTACCACACAATGGGCTGCCGCCGGTTCCTGCGCGTGGAGCGCAACACGGTCACCAACGAGATCCGGTCCGCGCAGCCGATCGGTCGGAACAGCCCCCAGTCGGCCGACGTGTCGTCGGCGCGTACCGACGCCGGCGCCCCCGACGCCGAAGGTCAGCCATCATGAATACCGAATCCACCGACCGACGCCTACCACCGCAGATCGGCGACGTGGTCGACCGCACTCGCCCGGTGGCCTTCCGGTGGGACGGCCGCAGCTACGTGGGCCTACATGGCGACACCATCGTGTCGGCGCTGATGGCCAACGGCGTCACCGTCTTCTCCCGCAGCTTCAAGTACTCCCGGCCGCGGGGCGTGCTCACCGCGAGCTTCATCGACCCCGGCTGCACCGTGCAGGTCGACGACGAGCCCAACGTCCGGGCCGGTCACCGCCACGTCGCGGCGGGCATGGACGTGCGGCCCCAGAACGTGTGGCCTTCGTTGCGGTACGACGTGAAGTCCGCCAACCGCCTGGTCGGGCGATTCCTCACGGCGGGCTTCTACTACAAGACCTTCATCAAGCCGCAGCGGCTGTGGCCGGCGTACCAGCAGGTCCTGTCCCGCTTCGCCACCGGCGGCGTGACGTCGAAGGACAGTGTCCACGGCTACTACGACAAGCGCTACGTGCACGTGGACGTCGTGGTCGCCGGGGCCGGTCCTGCGGGCATCGCGGCGGCGGTGGGAGCCGCGGACAACGGCGCGAGCGTGCTGCTCGTCGAAGAGGAGTACGAACTCGGCGGTCACCTGCGTTACGACGGTGAAGAGGTCCAGGCGCTGCTGTCAGACCTGCGGGCACAGGTCGCGGCTCGCCCGTCGATCGAGGTGATGACCGACGCGGTGGTCACCGGGCGGTACGACGACAACTGGGTCGCCGTGATGCAGCGCAATGTCGGCCGCTCGATCGAACGGCTGGTGAAGGTCCGGACGGGTGCTCTCGTCGTGGCGCCGGGCCTCATCGAGCGGCCCTACGTGTTCGCGGGCAACGACCTGCCCGGCGTGATGTTGTCGACGGCAGTGCGCCGGCTCATCAACCTCTACGCCGTGCAGCCCGGCGACCGTGCAGTGGTGCTCTCCGCCAACTCCGAGGGCGACGCCGCCGCCGACGACCTCGCCAGGGTGGGCGTCGACGTCGTTCGCATCCTGGACGGGCGCAGGGGTGAGACGATCCGCCGCGCGACGGGGCGGGGTCGCGTGCAGGCCGTCGAGCTCGAGGACGGCACGTTCCTCGAGGCCGACCTGCTCGTGACGGCCACCGGCTGGACCGCCCCCACGTCGCTGATCAACATGGCCGGCGACCGGCCGGTCTGGAACTCGACCGCCGCCCGCTTCGTCCCGAGCGACGCGGGGCTAGGCCCTACCGTCCTCGCTACCGGCGGGTTGGTCGGTGACGGCAGCCCGCAGGAGCTGGTCGCGCACGGTCGCGCGGTGGGCACCCTGGCCGGTGACCGGGCGCATGGGCGCGCCGGCGGGAGCGTCCCTCCCCTACGGTGCGCGCCGCACCCGGCGATGTTCCGGGCCTCGACGCACGGGTTCGTCGACTACTCCGAGGACGTGTCCAGCAAAGACATCGTGGCGGCGGCCAGGGAGGGTTACGACTCCAGCGAGCTGGTCAAGCGCTTTACCACGGCCACGATGGGCCCCTCGCAGGGCAAGCTGGAGACGATCAACACCATCGCCGTCCTGGGGGAGGCGACGGGTCGGCAGATCGCCGACCTGGGCACCACGGTCTGGCGCCCGCCGTACGCGCCGATCAGCCTGGGAGCACTGGCCGGGCGGGTGTTCGAACCCACCCGCGTCTCGCCGATGCAGAGTTGGCACGAGGAACACGGGGCGAAGCCACTGCTCGCCGGACAGTGGATCCGGCCTGACCATTACGGCGACGCGGCGCAGGAGGCACGCAACGTGCGGGAGAACGTCGGCATCATCGACGTCACCCCCCTGGGCAAGTTGGTGCTGTGCGGCCCCGACGTGCCTCACCTGCTCAACCTCGTGTACGTCAACAAGTGGTCCAAGCTCGAGGTCGGATCTGTGCGATACGGCGTGATGTGCGCCGAGGACGGCGTCGTGATGGACGACGGTGTCACCGGCCGGCTCGGCGAGGACCGCTACCTCATGTCGACGACATCGTCGGGGGCCGCCGCGGTCTGGGAGGGACTGGAGAACTGGCTGCAGACCGACCGGACCGCCTGGCAGGTGCACGTCACCCCGGTCACCACCGCCTACGCCAGCATCAACGTCGCGGGCCCGAGGTCGCGCGAACTGATGCAGCGCCTGGTCGCGGACGTGGACCTGTCCAACGAGGCCTTCGGCTACATGCGGGTCCGGGAGGGCCGCATCGCCGGCATCGACGACTGCGTGCTGTGGCGGATCGGTTTCACCGGCGAGCTGTCCTACGAGATCCACGTACCCGCTTCGTACGGCGTGCATGTGTGGGAGGCGCTGCTGGAGGCGGGCGCCGACCTCGGCATCGCGCCGTTCGGGGTGGAGGCACAACGGATGCTGCGCCTGGAGAAGGGCCACCTGATCGTCGCCCAGGACACCGACGGCCTGACCCGGGCGCACAGCGCCGGGCTGGGCGCCCTGGTCAAGCTCGACAAGTCCGACTTCGCCGGCAGGCCCGAGCTTGCCTGGCATGAGCAGCACGGCCTGGCCACCGCGCCCCGCCTGGTCGCGCTGCTGCCCGTCGACCCGACCGTGGTCCCGCCCGAGGCCAGCCAGATAATCACGGCGGGCGGTCACATCCTGGGTCGGATCACCTCCAGCCGGATGTCGCCGACCCTGGGCCGCGGAATCTGCCTCGGGCAGCTCGACCCCGCCGTCGCCGCGCCGGGTACCACCGTCACGGTCCGCTTGCCGAGCGGCGCGGACGTCAACGCCACCGTCCAGGACGGCTTGGCCTTCGTCGACCAGGAAGGGGTGCGTCTGCGTGCCTGAAACCCCTGCCACCGACACCGGCGTTGCGCCAGCCCCGGTGGCCCATAGCCCCATCACCGTCCCCGGGCCGCGGACGGTCGTCGCCGGGTGGGAGGTCCACACCCGCCGCAGCTCGGCCGCACTGCGCCTGGCCGACGCGAGCCCGCTCGCCAAGGTCTCCCTCCGCGCGGACGGCGACGGGGCGCTCGGGCGAAGGCTCGGCGTCCGGTTCCGCGGTAGCCGCCGCCAGGACGGTGTCCTGGTCATCGGCAGCGGGCCGGGGGAGTGGCTGTTCATTGGCCAGCCGGGCACGGCTTCCCACATCGCCGAGCGGGTGCGCGGTCTCGGTGGCGGGGAGTTCATCACGGTGGTCGACCTGACGCACGGGCGGGCGCTGCTGCGGCTGACCGGACGCGAGGCCGCTCGGGCGCTGTCGAAGGTGTGCGCCGTCGACCTGTCCGACGCACTCACCCCCGAGGGCGCGGCGTTCCGGACGTCGGTGGCGAAAGTTGCCACCGACATCGTCCGCGACGATGCGGGCGGCGGGACCGGCGAACCCTCCTACCTGCTGCACTGCGAGCGGTCCGCGGGGCAGTACCTGTTCGAGTGCCTGCTCGACGCCGGCACGGAGTTCGGTATCGAGCCGACCGGCTCGGACCTCGACGGAGGGGAAGACTGACGTGTCCATGCCATCGGACCTGCAGATCGCCAGAAGCGCCGCGCTGAAGCCGCTCAACGAGGTCGCACACGACATGGGCATCGGGGAGCACCTGCTCGAGCCCTACGGTGTTGGCGTCGCCAAAATCAAGCTGGAGGCGATCGAGGAGCTGAAAGAGTGGCCCAGAGCCAAGTACGTCGTGGTCAGTGCCGTCACCCCGACTCCGCTGGGTGAGGGCAAGACGACCACAACCGTCGGGCTCGGCCAGGCATTCCGGCACATCGGCAAGAGGGCCACCATCGCGATCCGGCAGCCGTCGATGGGGCCGACCTTCGGCATCAAGGGGGGTGCGGCCGGCGGCGGCTACAGTCAGGTCGTTCCGATGGAACTGCTGAACCTGCACCTCACCGGCGACTCGCACGCGGTCACAGCCGCTCACAACCTGCTGTCCGCGATGCTCGACAACTCCATGTTCCAGGGTAATCCGACCGGGCTGTCCCAACACGACGTCACCTGGCGCCGCGTCCTGGACGTCAACGACCGGGCCCTGCGCAACACCGTCATCGGGCTCGGCGGCAAGCTGGACGGCGTACCCCGCCAGACCGGGTTCGACATCACCGCCGCCAGCGAGGTCATGGCGGTTCTCGCCCTCGCGACGTCGCTGCAGGATATGCGCGGGCGGCTCGGCCGGATCGTGGTCGGGTACACCGCCAAGGGTGAGCCGGTGACCGCCGATCAGCTCAAAGCCGCCGGCGCCATGACGGTCATCATGCGCGAGGCCATCAAACCGAACCTGATGCAGACGCTGGAGAACACCCCCGTCCTGGTGCACGCCGGCCCCTTCGGCAACATTGCCCACGGCAACTCCTCGGTGGTGGCCGACCGGGTGGGGATCCACGCCGGCGACTACCTGGTGACCGAAGCCGGCTTCGGCGCCGACATCGGCGCGGAGAAGTTCTTCAACATCAAGTGTCGTGCCTCCGGCCTCACCCCGGACGCGGCGGTCGTGGTGACCACGATCCGAGCGATGAAAGCTCACTCCGGCAGGCACAAGATCGTGGCCGGGCGCGCCCTGCCGCCGGACCTCCTGAAGGAAAACCCCGACGAGGTCCACATGGGAGCAGCGAACCTGCGCAAGCAGATCGAGAATATCCAGCTGCACGGCGTCAGCCCGGTCGTGGCCATCAACGCTTTTCCCTCCGACTCCCCATCCGAGCACGAGGCGGTCCGGCAGATCGCGGCCGAGCTGGGTGTCCGCTCAGCGGTGTGCACCCACTTCGGGCAGGGCGGCAGGGGCGCGATCGAACTCGCCGAGGCAGTGGCGGAGGCCGCCCACGAGCCGTCCAACTTCAGCTTCCTCTACCCCGACGACGCCTCGTTGCGGGACAAGATCTCGACGCTGGCGACCAGGGTCTATGGCGCCGACGGTGTGGACTACGCGCCCAGTGCCGCAAAGCAGATCGACAACTACGAGCGAATCGGCTTTGGCACGCTGCCCATTTGCGTGGCCAAGACGCACCTGTCGATCTCCTCGGATCCCACCCTGCTGGGTGCTCCCACCGGCTGGCGCCTGCCGGTGCGCGAAGTCCGGGCCAACGTGGGCGCTGGCTTCATCTACCCCATCTGCGGCGAGATGCGGACTATGCCCGGTCTGGGGACCTCGGCTGCGGCCGAGCGCATCGACATCGACGGCGACGGCGAAATCGTGGGTTTGTCGTGACGCGGCGCGGGCCGGGGCGCGGGTGAGTTACGCCTTCCTGGAACAGCCCCTCTCGGTGTTCCTGGACCGGGTGGCCAGCGCCGACCCGGCCCCCGGGGGCGGGGCCTGCGCCGCGGTGACCGTAGGCCTCGCGGCCGGGCTCGCCGCCATGGCGGCGAGGTTCAGCTCCGCAACCATCCCGGACGCACCAGCGCTGGCGGAGCGGGCGGATGCGTTGCGCCGTCAGGTCCAGGCGCTGGCGAGCGAGGATGCCGAGGCCTACACCGAGGTCCTGCGGGCCTTCGCGCTCCCGCGCGAGCCTGACCCCGTGGCGCGAAGCGCCAAGATCCGCGCGACGCTGTCGGCCGCCGCCGAGCCGCCGCTGGCAGTGGCCGAGGCCGCCGTCGAGGTCGGCGTACTGGCGCGCCGCCTTGTCGCCCACGGCAACCCAAACCTGCGGGGTGACGCGCTCACCAGCCGACTGCTCGCCGCCGCCGGTTGCCGGGCCGCTGTCGAACTGGTCGCGGCAAACCTCGTGACGGATGATCCGCGCCTGGCGCGCGCCCGCAAGCTCGCGGACTCCTGGCCGGAGCCGCCGTGACCGCGCGAATCATCGACGGTACGGCGGCCGCACGGCAGCTGTACGGGGACCTGGCGCGCGAGGTAAGGGACCTGCGCGCGCAACAGCTGATCCCCGGCCTCGCCACCGTCCTGGTCGGCAGCGACTACGCCTCCCGCACCTACGAGCGCCGGGTGCGCAGGCTCGCCGAGGCGGTGGGCTGCCACTACACCAGCGCCGAGCTGGCGGCCGAGGCCGCGCAGGCCGACGTACTCGCGGTCGTCGGCGGTTTCAACGCCGACCCGCGCATTTCCGGCATCCTCGTCCTGCGGCCCCTGCAGTCGCACCATGCCGAGGCCGACATCTTCCAGATGCTCGACCCGGGCAAGGACATCGAGGCTGTCCACCCGCTCAATGCCGGCCTCCTGGAGCTGGGCCGCCCCCGTTTCGTCCCGTCGACTCCGGCCTCGTGCTTCCACCTGCTCGATCATCATCTGTTGCAGACCGGGACGGACGCGGCGGCCTTCTACGCCCGGAGCGCCATCGTGGTGCTGGGCAGGTCCAACAACGTGGGCAAGCCCGCTTGTCTGCTCGGCATGCAGCGCGGAGCCACCGTCATCTCCTGCGATGTCAACGCCTCCCGAGCCGGGCGGCTGCGGGAGTTCACCCGGCAGGCCGACGTGCTCGTCGTGGCGGTCGGCGTACCCGGCCTGGTCACGCCGGACGATGTGAAGGATGGCGCAGTGGTCATCGACGTGGGGATCAACCCGGTGGCGCGCACCGACGGACGCATCCGGCTCGTGGGTGACGTCGACCCGTCGGCCGCCGACCGCGCCGCCGCCATGACGCCGGTCCCAGGTGGGGTAGGTCCCGTCACCGACGTGTGGCTGCTCAACAACACGGTGCTGGCGGCGAAGCTTCGGGCCGGGGCGGAGCGCAGCGATCCCGCCCGGTCGGGGTCGCCCTCGTTGGCGGCCTCCCGGGGTTGACCTACACCAGAATGGTTGGTCTGGCACTCGTCCTGTTCCTCGTCGCCGATGAGGCCGAGATCGGTGGCGGCAACGGGCACGGTGCTGGCTGCCGGCAGCTGGCCGTTGAGGTGCCCACCATCAGCTACCAAGGAACTCAGCCATCTGGGTCATTGCCGGCAACCGCAGCCGGGCCTTGCCGCGGTCACGCACCGCGGGGCGCATACATGATGACCCCAACCCCGACCAGGCAGATTGCAGCTCCGATCAGGTCGAAACGATCAGGACGGTATCCGTCGAACCCCGCACCCCACAGCAGGGAGCCAGCGACGAAGATTCCTCCGTAAGCCGCGAGGATCCGCCCGAACTGGGCGTCGGGTTGCAGAGTCGCGACAAATCCATACGCGCCCAACGCAATTATCCCCGCACCCACCCACAGCAAGCCGCGATGCTCTCGCACCCCCTGCCACACCAGCCATGCCCCGCCGATCTCGGCGACGGCAGCAAGCACGAACAGCAGGATCGAACGGAGCACGGTCATATACCGATTGTCCCGCATGGTAGCGAGGGCGCCGGCCGAGCAATGGGCGGCTCGGCCGGACCGCACCGCAGCCTGAGGTCGGCCAGGATGGTGTCCGCCCAGCCCCAGCGTCGCTCCGACTAGCTCACTCCCCGACGAGGAGGACAGCGAACCCGTCGTATCCTTTCCGGCCAACAGTCTGTATCGCGGTGGACCGCACCCGCGGCTCCAGCCCCACCAGCTCGACGAACCGCCGGATGCCGGCAACGTCGACGTCGTCGCCTGGGTCGTCCACCACCGCTCCACCGCGGACCACGTTGTCCACCACGATGATCGTCCCTAGGTGCGACAATCGGAGGGCGTGGCTGAAGTACTCCGGCGTGCTCGCCTTGTCCGCGTCGATGAACACCAGGTCGAACTGTCCCTGCAGGTCCCCCAAGAGTGCGGAGGCCGCCCCGACCCGAACCTCGACCTTGTCACTGAGCCCCGCCGCCGCCAGGTTGCCGCGGGCAACCTCCGCGTGCCGCAGATCGAGCTCGAGCGTCACGACACGGCCGTCGGTCGGCAACCCCCGCGCCAGCCAGATCGTGCTGTAACCGCCGAGCGTGCCGACCTCGAGCACGAACCGCGCGTTGGTCATCCGCACCAGCAGCTCGAGCATCCGGCCCTGCGCGGGCGAGACCTGGATGGCGGGCAACCCGGCGTCCGCGCTCGCCGCGAGCGCGCCCGTGAGGAAGGTGTCCTCCGGCACCAGATGGCGCTCGATCCAGTCGTCTACCGCATCCCACCGTTGCTGTGTCGCATCCATGGTCACCAGACTAGTGTAGTGTCTTGTAAATAAGTGTGGATTGCGGTAGGGTGGTGTATGCGCTTGCCTACCGCCCCGATGCCCTTGTCCGACAGCCAGCGAGAGGTGCTCGCGAAGCTGTCCAGATCACGAAC
>JAABUV010003729.1_pt1 | contig 19060 bp, 17 predicted proteins | sample 5559971 | NCBI WGS metagenome assembly JAABUV01 (sample SAMN10711881, study PRJNA513362) | rock metagenome | isolation source: Antarctica rocks | place: Antarctica: Victoria Land, Knobhead nord | collected 2015-12-19
GCGCGCGGCGCCGCGGACGCGCGCCTGGAGGCCCTGCGTAAGCAGGCGCGCTGTGTCCTCCGAGCAGTGCCAGCCGCCTGAGGGGTGACGGGCGGCTGCCAGGCCCCTCATCTGCCCTGTATTGAAAGGCCATGCGCTGGCTCCCGCACCCATGGACCTGTGAACGATTATCGGAGCTTTGACAAAGTCGTGTCTCTCTTCCAGCGCACACTCCTGCTCAGGCGTGTGCTGGCAACAGTCAGTGCACAGCAATGTGCGGCCATGTGGGATTATAGATGCGCGAGTTGCGCTGACAGGGAGAATGGGTGCGGGTCAGCCCAGCTGTCACAAGGCAAGATCTGAGCAAAGCTCAGCTGAGCTGCGCGTCGCACCAATGACCGCGACCGCCAGGTACGCGTGGCGGCCATGGCTGACCCGCGGCGCCTGCTGGCACCGACGGTGTGCTCAGAGGCAGGCGCGGCACCTCGACCGGCCGCCATATTCCAGCCGCTGCACGGCTACTCCACCGCGGACGTGCTGCAGGACAGGCGCTTCCGGGCGCGCCCCAAGCTACTCGCGTGTATGTTGTGCAGCGCCACTCTACTGTTTGCGTTGCATCAGTCCTCCAGAGGGCGCGGGCCACTGCTTTCCCTAAGATGGCATGCAGACAGGGAGAGCTGTTGCGTTCCTCGTCAGCGGCACATGATCATGATGTGCTGGCACATGCAGTCAAGTTGCGCATGCTTGTTGTCCCTGCTTGCGGGTGCCGCGGACGCGCCAGTTCTCCTAGGAGACGCACTTCCGGGACTCCTGCAGGTTCTGGAGGCTCTGCAGAAGCTTGACATGCACCGCTCGCCCTACGCGCGGCGCCTGGTGCAGAGCGCGGCGCCGGCCACAGCGCCCCGCAGCGATGCCCTCTGCACAGCTTGAGCACCAAGCATAGCAGCTGCCAGTGAGGCTGAGCAGCTCTGACTTCAACGCACTGGCTTGTTACAGACCGAGAGCCTTACGCCTGCGCAGACAGGCTTTACTTGACAGACAGGCTTTCAGTTCGGCAACAAGTACTAGCTATGCAGACCCGCTTCAGCCCTCCTCCTCCCCTCCCGGGGCCGCTTTGCCAGCCTCCGCCGCCTGTATCCGCTGCGCGTTCTGCTGAAGCTTGACCATCTGCGCGGCGTTCCCCGCTTGAGCTCCCTGCCGCACAGGAACAGTAGGCAGGGACCAGGTCAGCAATCGAGCGCGCATCCAGCACACCTGCTCCTGCGCGCGCTGCAGCTTTTCCTGCGGCGCGCGCAGCTGCGCGGCCAGGCGCGTGAGCTCGTTGCTGATGTAGCCCAGGCGCTTGCTCACGTTGGCCTTGGCCTCCACGAGGTCCTGCTTGATGAGGGTCGGGCCGATCAGCTTGTACACCGTGCTGTCCTCCTTCACCAAGTCCAGCTCCTGCACAGCCATGGCTTGCTGTCAGGAACAAGCGCGTGCAAGGCAGTGCACTGCGCGTGATATTGGCTAACGCTGGAAGCCCAAGCACGCACCTCCTTCACGATGTCGTTCTCGGTCTGCTGTTGCATAAACTGCTGCCGCGCCTTCAGTATATTGTTGATATCTGCACCCATATACACGCACTGGCTGTTGATGACGCGGCACGTCTGCCATATGACCGGCGCATGACAAGTGTGCGGGCAAGGCGCCTCTTGTCTGTAGACAGGCAGCTGCACCTGTCTGGAACTGCTCGCAGGCCTTGGCTTCCTTTTTGAAGGACAAGTCCAGCGCCTTCAGCTTGGGGGTGAGCTCCTGTGTTACAGCCATCACGGACTGGGCATTGCAGAAGCAAGCTCCAGCACTTTACACACCGCCTGAAAAGTCTATGCAGACACTCTCCTGTCCCCAGCACACTGTTGGAAGAAAAAATGGGGCAGCTGCACACAAGAACCAGCCGCCCTCACCCTCACCCTCTCACGCTGCAAAAACCCATTCCACACACTGCACAGTCGCGCGACAGCCCGTCACAGCAAACGTGCCGACATGCGTCCCAGCCCTCGAACGCTGCTACGTCGGCACCTAGCCTCCACGCCTGCACGCCGGAGGCAGGGAGGGGCACGGGCGGCTCAGTATTTGTAGCCGGCCTCGTACAGGCTCTCGCCGCCGTTCGCGCTGCCCTCGCCCTCAAACTTGCCGACCGACGCCGCGCCGTTGGCGCGCGCGCGCTTCATGAACGCCGCCTGCGCACCCGGCCAACCTTGCTATGAGCCCGGCCGGCGCCTGCATGTCAGCGCGCGTGCGCGCCCCGCTCCCCGCATGTCACAGCGGCGCCTGTCGCCCTCTGTGCTCGCGAGCAGTGCTTTTGCTCATCTCGCGCACCGTCTCACATGCAAGTGCGCAGCGCAAGGCCTCCAGGGGCTGCACAGGCCGCGGACGCTTGACACAGCTGGGGGTCGGGCGGGCCTGCCCAGCAAGGCTCTCAGCCGGGGCACAAGTGCGCCGGCTACGGCAGCGCGGGGCGGCACCTGCCCGGCCTTCAGGTTGTCCTTCTTGCCGCCCCAGGCCTTGAGCGCGGACGCCTGCAGGGCGCGCCCGTACGAGAAGCTGAGCGTCCAAGGCCTGCGCTGCCCCGCCGGCGCGCGTCAGCGCTCAAACGCCCCGGCAAGCGCGCCCGGCCGCGACCAGCACGCGGCGGGCCACCGCTTGCGGGCTGCGGGGCGGCCGCCTCGCGGGCTGAGCCGCGGCCCTCGCCGGCTCTCCCGGAAGAGCAGCGGGCGGCGGCGCGGTTGTTGAGCACGCATGGCTGAAGCGGTTCACACACATGCCTCTTGGGTCAGGCTCCCTATCCACTCTGAGGCTTCTTTGCGGCGTGCACGCGGGGCCGGGGCGCACTTGTCCTTCGCCAGCTTGTTCATGGCGTCCAGGGCTGCGGACGCCGACTCCTCGCTCTGCACGCGGCGCGGGTCAGACACAGGCCGAGCAGCAAATTTGTTGCAAAATATCGTTATCCATGATTACATTGACCCGCCTATTGCGACGGCCTTCACAGTGTCTGAAGGCTGAGCTGCGGATGCGCATGCAAAACAGCGGGCGCTCCTGCAAAAGGCGCATGCGCACACACACGCGGCTGCTGGAGCGGCCTCACAGCTCGGCTCTGGCGCGGAGGCGCGCGCCTGGCCGCCGCTGAGGAACATGATGCCCGGCACGGCCGGCGGCACGGTGCGCATCAGCGCCTTCACGGTAAGCTCAGCCACGCGCTTGACGTCCGCGGGTGGCCCGCTCGCGCCTGCCGGCGCAAGCGACATGACAGCCTTCAACGCGGTTGAGCGCCCAGACACACGCCCCCAGCAGTGCTGGGCAGTGCATGGCTCTTTACTCTGTTGTAAAGCAAGCACAGGCCAACATGCCGTCGCCCTGCGCAGGGCGTGTCCACTTTCGTGGGTTAAGTGCAACTGCATGCTTTCAATGTTTACATCGCGGGGGTTTCGGCCATGCGCGCTGGCGGGGCGTGCCAGCGCAGACCATGTTGGGCTTCAGCAGCGTGCCCTCCAGCAGGACATGGTGGTCGCTCAGCGCCTGCGCGCCGCCGCGGCGCCCTGCTCAGCCGCGTCACGCAGGGCATCGTGGCGCCCTCCGCGCATCCTCCGCTGCCCACCCTCCATGCCTGAAAGCCCACCAAGGACATGCGCTCGGCTGCGCAGTGGCGCATGTCCCTCGCGCAGGCCCATGCGGCCCAGCTGGGGTACAGCCCAGACGTCCGAGACGCGTCGCACTCCCTCACCATGGGCGCGCAGTGACAGGCGTAGCGCAGGGCGACCAGCCGCGGGGGCGCGGGCGGCACCTTGTAGCACGCCGCCAGCACCGCCTCGGTAACCGCCTGGCAGGTCTCGATGGAGTGGCCGCCGTCGGTCAGGATCTCTGGCTCCACGATCGGCACCAGGCCGTTCTCCTGGCAGATCTGGGCGTAGCGCGCAAGCCCGTACGCGTTCTCGTGGGTTGCCTGGCGCGGCGCGCACGGGGTCGCGCGCGCGCCCTCAATTGCTCTCCTGCATGGCGCCCTCTTGCGCGCGAATGCAGGCAAGGAGGCACCGTGCAGGACTGTCCAGCTGTGTCAACTGGAAACGGGCTTAGCACGATAGGGACCCTCCGGAGCAGTCTTTGAGGCAGGCTGCCCCGAGGCTCCAGCAGGACGAGCTAACTCCGGCACGCCGTCGCAAGCGTGCACAGACCTCCAACAGGCCCCACAGAGAGGGTCGCACCAGGGGCGAGGGCGCGGTCGGCCCAATCTTCAGCACCGCGCGCCACTTGGCAAAGCGCGCGCCGCGCTCGTAGTACTTGGCGCAGCGCTTGCCCAGGTCGTCCAGGCCCTGCGCAATTACGCTTAAGTGATTGGAAAGCCGGGTGGCCTTCCGGCGCGCCGCTCAAGCACGGTCCCTCCCGCCCCGCACCTGAGTGGTGCTCTCCCCGTCGGTGCCCGGCAGGTCGACCACGCCCTTGTCCACCTTGATGCCTGCCGCGGCGCGTCCGGCCGGCGCGTCAGGCGCGGACTGGACGCGAGGCACAGCTGGGAGGGGCGGCGGCAGCGCGCACCTGGCACAATGCCCTGACGCTGGAGCACCTGCACCAACGGGGTGCCGTCCGAGCCGTCCTGGTACAGCGTCTCCTCAAACAGGATCTGCGCAGCGGCGTGTGCGCTGTGGAACCCGCGGCTACGCACGGTCACACGCGCCCGCACTTGCGGCAGCCAAGTGACTGCAGTCTGTGCCCTGCACACGCGCTGGAGCAGACCGGCGCTTGCATGCAGACGCCGGTGCAAGAGCAGAGCGCGCACCACGCCGCTGATGCAGTCCGACACGCCGGGCGCGGTGAACAAAAACTCACGCAGCTCGCGCCTGTACCCCTCCTCGTTCGGCACGCCAATGCTGGACAACTGCGCTTGCGCAAACACCCCAGTGAGGCTGGGAACAAGACTGGCACGGAGCAAAGCGCTTGCGAGCAGGCAGTGAAGAGGAGAACAAGGGGCAGAGAAAAGGGTGCGCTCACCCGCTTGCCGACAGTGCCAGTGCTCTCGTCGGCTGCCAGGATGCCCTTGCCGGGCGAAGTGATCTTCTTCGCTGTGGCAATCAGTTCTTCACTGTACTTGCTCAGCGCTGCGTTGCCACACATCTTGGCCATGGCTGCTTCGCTTGCTGTGCAAGAGCAATTGCTTTAAGTGGCTTTTCGGTTCCTGTCCGTGCATAGCCAGGCTAATCTGCAGGCATCCTTAGCTACCCACGGGCGTGCCCTGTCATGCAATCGCCCTTCTTCTACCGCCGACCCTCCATTCCAAACATGGCTGGTTTGGACAACTTGAATTTTTTGGGGGCAGGTACGTCCTATCCATGGGTGCCGTCTTTGCATTGTGCAACTAAAATGAGTTTAGTGGTCTAGCTAACGCGTTAAATTTTCCGCCTGAGGAGTACGGCCGCAAGGTTAATTAATTTTATAAAAATGGCAACCTTTTTTCTTTATTTTCATCCTTTTTTTTATAAGAAAAAATGGTTGGGTAACATAGTTGGTAATGTGTAAGATTGCAAATCTTGAAATGGCGGTTCAAATCCGCCCCGCGATCAACCACAGAAAAAGGTGTCACTACACACGAGCCCCCATCATACGCCAACACACTCACGCGCATAACTCAAGGCCCAACAAGTGCGCAGGAAGCGCTTGTCATGCCCACAGATCCATACAGGCGACAGCTCAGCCCCAGGCACATCCCATTCCATACATTGAGATACATCACGAAGCATGGCCAGCTGTCACAACATGGCTACACAGTCTTGAGTACACTTAGGTACAACCTTTGAGACACACACAAATGCAAACATGCCACGGCTGCCGGGGCGAGCAACCGCTCGCGCCATGCACCCGCCAACAGCTCAAGGCTGCAGTGGCGGTCAGCGCCCCGCCTTGCCACTGGGAATGGGTGATACATCACGCGCCGGCAGTATTGTAAACGGCCAAAAGAAAGTGATTCAACAGCGGGCTACAAAGGAAGCATGCTTGCGCGCCCATGGCCAACAATGAGCGCGAGCAGCAATAGCATGCAAATGCATGCCGCATGCAATGCAGCCTGCCTGGGCAAGATGGGCCAAAGGGAAAGTGACAGCTGGCACAACCAGTCGCCGCCCACACCATACATCCGTCCCAGCTCTGCTTGGCAGTGTAACACACATATGTGAAGTGCTGCACCCAACATCCGCCTGGGCTTGAAGTGCTCCTACAGCACCAGTGTCCACCGCATCCGGTCAAAGTACAGGTGCTTCCCGAGCCTGCCTACCTGTACAGCCAACTCCAAGTCCTGGGGAAATCCTGTGGCATGCACATTCGAGCTTGCGTCGGGGTCGAGCGCGGCAGCGCGCCCCAGCAGGCCGGAGCTGACCGCAGACTGACGGTCACCGCTCACGCAAGTGTGCTACAATTACATGCCATGGGCGCCTGTGCCTGTCATCAGCAACAAACATGCCAATTGCTATACAAGAGGCCGCTGGGTTCGCCACAGGCCAGATGGCCTCCCCACAGCGCCTTACATACACCGCACGCTGCCCCGCCGAGGCACCAGGCCATCAGCACAAATCCCCCGGTAGGGCTTGAGCACCTGGGACATTTAATCCTTGCATCAGTGCTTGCCGGGTGCACTGGTCACATACATTGCGTGCCCCCGCCCCTGCCGGCAGAGGGCACGCAGAGGACCTTGCCTTCACAGAGCATAAGAGGAGGCCCTCAGGCTAGGGCACCCATTTGTTGTGCAGCCCTGAGGAGCAAGTTGAGTCTGGGATTGTCCCAGCCACCGTCAAAGTGCCCTCGCAAAGCTGCCTCACAGGCCTGCGGACCCCGTTACTCCCTCAGAGTGCAGAATCCGCTCGTTGTCTTGATGCGCGCCAGTCATGAACTGGCAGCGCGCGTTCCCACCTTTGATACAGGCCATGTACAGGTGCCCACGCTGGAGCTGCAGGAAGTGCAGACAACTGGGGTTGGGGAGAGCATGCACAGCGCCCGATGCGGCCCGGCGTCAGAGAGGCTTGGGGTATACAGGCGTACGTCACATCCCAGCTTGAGGATGACGCAGCTCAGGGCTTGAAGTACATGACACCACCGTTACAGCCATGCATTTGGGGCCCCTGCTCAGGCCCCTTGCTGTGGAGGGTCGTAGGGGTGGTAATGGGACCCCCACCTGGCCGCTAAGGGCCTCAATCAGCTGGCGCCTAGCGCCTGAAACGGTAGCGGTACCGCCCGTCGCGGCCTGGGGCCGGCGGTGCTGCTTGGGACCCCTTGTTGTTGGGGGAGCTCTTTGGCTGCTCCCGCGGGCCGGCCCTGCGCCACCTGCGCCAGCCGCACAGCCCGTCTGCCACGGCCACTCGCGCTTTGACCTTCTTGGCGCTTTGCACTGCCAGGCCCGATGCAGGAGGCACAGTCGGCGCAACGGAGCCTGCATCTATTGACATCAGCGGCAAGAAACGGCAGCCCAAACCGCCAAGCAGTCCATTCGGCCGTCCGCATGCAGGCGTCGCACGCTGTGAGCGGGGCATGCTGCGGCGGACGGGGCTGCTCAGCGCACTTGTACCGGTAGAAGCCCAGCGCGCCGGCTGCCGGGCGCAGCTCCCAATCGCCTGGCATAGGCCTACCCTTACCCAACCCTACCCAACATGCTGCAGCAGATGGGGCCGGTCAGCGCACTTGTAGCGGTAGAAGCCCGGCGCGCCGGTCGCCGGGCGCAGCTCCCGGTCGCCCGGCCGCACGATCTGCACGTCCACCGAGAAGCCGTCGCCGGCGCCGGCGCTGCCCGCAGCCGCCCGGGGCCCCGGCCCTGCACCCTGCTCGGCAGCCTCGTCAGCGGCCTCGGCCTCCGTTACGGGCACATCCTGCTCGTCATCCAGCCCGCCGTGCTCGGCGGCGGCGGCCACGGCTGCCACCGGCGCCGCAGCGGCATCTTTGCCGGCTGCCACCGGAAGTGCGCCCTGCACCGCCAGGGCGTCGCCCTCGCCGGCCTTGGCTGCCGCCTCTGGCGCAGCCTCATCGGCGTCCGCGCGGGCGTCCGCTGCGTGCACGTCCAGCTCCGCCGGCGCGCCCTCGTGCCCGTGCGCGGCAGCTGCGGCCGCAGCGGCCTCGCCGGCGGCCTCGCCGGCTTCCGCGGCAGGTGCGCCCTGCTCCTCCGTGGCGCCCCGCACAGCGGGCTCCGCCTCGTCGGCCTCTGCGGCGCTCTCGCCCGGCGCAACCTCCTCGCCCGCCGCCCCATCATTGTACAGGACGTCGATCTCCAGGTCCTCCTCCGGTTGGAGTACGCCCCCGTTTCCAGTCTCGGCCCGCGCGGGCGCAGGCTGGCTGGCGCGCTCGCCGGCGGCGCCGGCAGCGGCCTGCCCCGTGCGCGCGTCGGGCGCCGCGGCCGGCGCCGAGGCCGGCACGGCGGCCGCGGCGCGCGCGGGCCGCGCCGCGGGCGCGCGGCCCTCCAGGCGCCGCTTGAGCGCCTGCAGGCTCTCCCTGCGGCGCAGGGCCGGCTCAGACTGCGCTGTCTGAGCTCGTGGTGGGGACTGACGTTTATTGCATGCAGGATCCTCCCGAGTGCTGTCAGGCAGCAGGACAGCTGGACAGCTGGACAGCAATACAGCATTACAGCACGGTATCGCGCGCTGTGCCAACGAAGCACCACCGCTGGACACACGCAGTCACCATGCCACACAAGGCAAAGGAGAGTCACAACAGCAGGGTGGGCCTGGAGTGACATGAGGCAGCGCTGCTGGGTCGCCAGCGTGCGGTTATTCCACGGGCGCGAACCGGGCATGAGGCGGCCTTTCAGCAGCCGTAAACACAGAGATTGATCTGTGTATAGGATCATGGCCGCAGGATCCTAAAGGATGGGCGCATCCGCGGATCATGGCCGCAGCGGGCAGGGTTTTGGGGTTGCACACCGTGTGGGCGTGTCGTCGCCGCCGGTCTCGCTGTCGTGCTCCACGTCCACGGCGAAGCTGTCGGCGCGCTCCTTGGCGGCGCCGGTCCCGCCCGCGGCGGCCTCGTCGAGCATGGCCTGGTCGGCGGACGCAGGCGGCGCGGGCGCGGTGAGCGGCGGCGCCGCGACGGCGGCGTCGACTCCGAGGCGGCGCTTGAGCGCCTCCAGGCTCACCCTGCGGCCCAGCGCAGGCTCAGGCTGCGCTACCTGAGCTTGTGGTGGGGACTGCCGCTCATCGCATGCAGGCTCCACCGGAAGCGCTTCAGGCAGCAAGATGTGCAGACAGCAGTACAACAACCCTGAGAGACTTGGAAAAGGATCACAAAGGGCATCGCGCCCGCTGCCGTTCAATCGGCCCGTCTAGGTACATGCAATCACAATGCTACATACACCAAAGGATCGTCACTGCAGCTGGGTCGGGCTGGGGTGGCGTGAGGCAGCGCTGCTGGGTGGCCAGCGTGCGGCAACTCCCCGAGCACGAAGCCCGCATGAGATTGCCTGCCAGCAGCCGTGCAAAGAGCATGCGCATCCGCAGACCAGGGCCGCAGCGGGCAGGGACAGGTTCAGGGTTGCGCACCGCGTGGGCGTATCGTCGCCGCCGGTCTCGCTGTCATGCTCCACGTTCACGGCGAAGCTGTCGGCGGGCTCCTCGGCGGCGGCGGGCCCGCCCGCGGCGGCCATGTCGGCAGGCGCAGGCGGAGCGGGCGCGGTGGGCGGCAGCGCCGCGGCGTTGGCCTCGCCTTCGAAGCGGGGCTTGCGCGCCTCCAGGCTCACCCTGCGGGCAGCTTGCGCTCAACGCCTCTTGCCCCCCGTTCCGTGCCTGCTTTGTAGAGCACCAGAAACGCTACGCTGGCCCTCGCTAAGGCTCCAGGCCTCCACTCAGAACGGCTGGCACATGACCGCGGCCCATGCCCTTGCGCCACCCACAAGGCTCCAGGGGGCTGCCCCAGCACAGATCCAGGGTGATGCGAGCGTCGTGCGCCGTGCAGCCTGCGTCGCCCGGCTCCCCCGACACGCCGCTGCTGGGCACGGGCACAGCACATGCGCGGCCGCGCGCACCGGGGCGGCATGTCATCGCCGGCAGCCCCGCTGTCGCGCTCCACGTCCACGGCGTAGCCGTCCTCGGGGTCCGCAGCCGCAGCGGCCCCGCTGCCCAAGGCAGCTTTGCCGCCGCCGCTTTGGCCGGCGGCTGCAGGCGGAGCTGGCGCGGGCGCGACGGCGTCGCCGCTGCCGCCCGTGCCGCCCAGCCGGACGCTGAGGGCGCTCACGCCCTCCCTGCGCGCGCGGCAGCCAGGCGACTGAGACCTTGGCCGGAGCTGCGCATAGCGTCGTGCGGCGGTGAAGCACCTCTGCTCGCTCCAGGCAGCCAGCTGCCTGTTGGTGTGGTTTGTCGCCGGGCAGCCATGACGGGGGCCATGCAGTGAGCTCAGCGACGAGCAGCCTGAGACCCGCACCCATCGAGAACACAGAAGTGCAAGAAACAGGTGCGCCAAGTCCGGCGATCAATGCGCATGGCGCCATGCCACTCGACACCTTTGGCAACCTGGGTCAGCTTCGCTGCCAGGGGACGTGTCGAGCAGGTTGCCGGGCCCGTTCCCACAGCCCCACTGCTCGCCGCGGGCCGTCAAGCGTTGAGGCAGGTGCGCGGCGCACTTTGAGAGGGCGTCATCGCCGCTGAACTCACTGTCGTGCGCGCCCTCGGCGGCAGGCGCAGGCGTCGGGGCCTCCGGCTTGACGAGCGGCGGGAGGGCGTCCGGCACGCCCTGCGCGCGGCGGGTGGTCAAGAGCTTCTGGGCGCAGGGCGGGCGCGACTCGCGCGCCGTGCACAGCAGCGCCGTGCACAGGCAGGTGCGCCCGGACGCTGCTGCTCTCCATGATGCAGCGCGGCCGCACGATCCCCCGCCAGCGCCAAGCAGGGTCTTCTCTGAAGCGCCTGCAGACTCAGAGAGACTGCATGGTGCAGCCATGGGCGGCACCAACCTGCAGCAGCTCGCGCGCGCCCGCAGCAGCGCGCGCGGCGGCGGCGGCGCCGTCCAGCGACGCTGCGCGAGCGGCCTCGGCGCCGCGCGCGGCGGCCGCCGCGCCCGCAGCGGCCGCGGCTGCCGCGCGCGAGTGCGCGCAGGGTCAGCTCAGCCTGGGGCGGCGGCGCGTTCTATTGCTCCACGCACTGGCGTGCAGACACATCAGAGCAGCCGTATGCCTTAGCGCAGGAGCGGCTTTGCAGGCAGGGCCACAAGGCAAAAGCTTTCTGGCGCGAGCGCTGGCCAGGGGGTGGTTCCTGCAGGACCACCAGCGGCCTCCTGTCCCCAAGGCCCTCGTGGAGGAGGCCCATGACGCTGCAAGAGCAGCCGCCATGCGGGTGCACTTCAGCCCAGCGCTCCTGGCTCCTGCGCACGACGCACCATCCGCGGCGCGTGCGCCCGCCCACGCGGCGGCGTCGGCAGGCTCAGCCTCCGTGGCGCCCTGGCGCGCTGCCCCGCGCGGCCCCGCCCCGGCGCTCGCGCGCGCGCGCTGCTGCTCGGCCGCGCGCTCGGCCGCGCGCTCCTGCGCCCAGCGCCAGCTGCCCCACTCCTGCGTGTGCTCCAGCTGCTTGAGGCGCGCCTGCGCGCGGCCCAGCTGCGCGCCCAGCTCGGCCGCCCGGCCCCGCTCGCGCTGCAGCGCCGCGCCCGCCTCGACGCGTGCCGCCTGCAGCCGCTCGTCGGCCTCTTGCGCTGCACCCTGCAGCTCCGCCCGCAGCGTCTCGGCCTGCTCACGCGCGCCGGCCAGCTTGTGCTGCAGCGCGGCCTCCCCGCACTGGGCCCGCTGCAGCTGCGCGCCCGCGGCGTCGCGCGCGGCGCGCAGCTCGGCCAGCTCGCCCTGCGCGGCCTCGAGCTGCGCGCGCGCCTGCTCGCGCGCGGCGGCCGCCGCCTCGGCCCGGCTCGCCGCGGCGGCCAGCTCGGCCGCCAGCGCCTCGCGCTGCTTGTTGGCGCCGACCAGGTGGTGCCCGCGGTCGGCGGCGGCGCGCCGCGCATCGACGGCCTGCGCGCGCGCCACGGTGGCCTCCGCGCGCGCGCGTCCAAGCTGCGCCTCGAGCGCGGCCGCGCGGCCGCGCGCAGCGCCAGCCTCCTGTGCTCTCTCATCTGCCCTGGCGGCCGCCGCTGCCAGCTCAGCCTGCAGCGCGTCGGCCCGCTCGCCGGCGGCGCGCAGGGCGGCAGCGTGCTCGGCGGCGCCCTCGCCCGCGCCCGGCGCCGCGGCGGGCTCGGCCTCCGGTGCGGCGGCGCGCGCGCGGGCGGCCTCCAGCTGGCCCTCGCGCGCGGCGGCGGCGCGCTGCGCCTGCATGAGCTCCCTGCGCAGCTCGCGCGCCTCCGCACGCGCCGTCTCAAGCCGCTCCTGTGCAGGGCCGGAACGTCGCTCAGTGCTGGGCAACGCCTGGTCCACGGCCGCTGACGCTGCCGTCGCTGCCTGGACACATGGGAGCATGTGCAGCCACAGAGAAGCGCGGTCAAGGCGCCTGCAAACATAATCTGCGGAAACTTTGCGTAGCATAGCGCAGTGGCCGGCCGCGACCACCCCGACCGGGCGACGGAGCCTGCAGCCGCGCAGCTCGGCGGCAAGCGCGAGCAGGACAGGCGCCCTTATGCGCACGCGCACCCGCGCGTCAGCGGCGTCCTGCTCGGCGGCCGCGCGCGCGGCGGCCGCCTCCGCCGCAGCGCCGTTCGCGCGCGCGGCGTCTGCGCCGGCCTCGGCGGCCTGGGCCTCCAGGAGCGTGACGCGCTGCTGGGCCGCCTGGAGCAGGCGCTTGTGGCCGACGGACGCCTGCCGCGCCTCCATGACGTCGGTGTGCTGCAGCGCCCGCCCGCCCTCCATCCGCTCCTGCGCAGAGCCGCGCGGGGCCTTAGGCGCCGCGCAGGCGCCGCACGGCCTTTGCAGCGGAGGCTGCGTGCGCCGCGGGGCGCGCCGCTTGGCAGCAGAGACGGTGTTGAGCCTGTGTTGACAGTGCAGGGGGCGCGCAGCAAGGCGGCCTCAGTACGCCCTGCAGAGGGGCGAGGAGTGAACAGCACCGAGCAACCTCAGCCACAGCATGCACAGGGCCCTAGACGTGCCGTGCGCCCCTCGGCCTCAGTTGGGCCCAGGGAGGCGCGCGCACACCCACGCCTCTGCGGCCTTTGCTTCAGCGGCTGCGCGGAAATCCGCAGTCTCCGTCGCGGCGCCCTCGCCCGCGCCGCCCGCGCGCCCGGCGGCCCCGCTATCAGGCGGGCCGCAGGTGTCCTGCCCCCGCTCGGCAGCGTCCCGCCACGCCGTTAGCGCTGCTGCCGTGCCGGCGGTCGCGCACGCGCTCGCGCCGCCGTCTGCGCCGCCCGCCGGCGTGCCGGCGGCCGCCTGAAGCGCCGCCGACAGGTAGGGGTTGGTCGCGCGTGCGGCGGCTAGCTTGTGGGCCGCGGCCGGCGCGGCCGCGGGCGGCGGCTGGGTGGCTGCTCGGGCGGGCGGCGCCGTGAGGTTGGCCGGGCTAGCGCCGGTGGCGGCCGCGGCCAGCGCCGGCGCGGGCGCGCCGCGCACCAGCTGCCAGCCCTCGCGGCCCTGCAGCGGCAGGCACCAGCACACTCCTCACAGGGTGGGCGCGCCAAGCGGGACACGCACAGCCCATGACGCCTGCGCACTGCAGGAGCTGCGCCCTGGCGCACCGCACAGGGCCGTTGTGTGTCCCACCGCACACGCACGCTGCATGCAAACGGCCCGTCCGGCACAGGAGCAGTGTGGGCATGGAGAGTTGCCAGCGCTGGACAACAGGGCCAGGCATGCAAGTCCATCTGGTGACCTCTCCTGGTCACACACAGGACACGGTATGGGCCGGTCCTGCGGCGCTCACCAGGCGCGCCGCCGCCAGCCGCCGCAGGAGCAGCACGAGCGCGCACGCGCCCAGTGCGCCCGCCGACGAAAAGACCGCCTGGCAGCGCGCGCCGGCAGCGCGTCAGCCGGGCGCCGGCGCCGCTGCCCATGCCCACACATGGAGCGCCGCGTCCTCACATGCAGCCAGCCCGACACCGGCGGGATGGCCGCCGCTGCCTTCCGGCGAGGCCGACCCATGCCTTCACTGTAGCGAGGCGAGTGACTCATGGGCAGCAGAGCCGCTCATGGCTTTGTGAGCGAATGGCATGCAGCGAGGCGCGTGCGCCATGTGTGAGCGCACGACATGGACCGGGTCCACTTGTCGAGGCTGCCAACCTCGCCAGGCGCGCAGAGACTGCAATGCAGGAGCCCTGGGCACGCACGCGCGCCCCTTATCCCTAGGCCCTTAACCCTAGCGCGCACCAGGTTGAACAGCGCGTTGCCGGCGCGCGGGTGCGCCAGGATCCAGGCGCGGACGGGCGCGGGCACGGGCGCGCGCGCGCGCAGCAGCGGGTAGCGCAGGGCCACCCACGCCCAGCTGCTGGCCAGGCAGCCGCGGACGACCCTGCGCGGGCGCACAGCGCGCTGTCCATCAGCGTGAGGAGCCCTGCTTGCTGGCGCTGGCTGGGGCCGGGCAAGGGTGCCGGTTGCGGCGCTGGTGGCTGCGAGCTCGCGCAGCGCGGACGCGGGTGCATAGCTGAGCGGGGGTGGCCCTCTGCCACGGGCGTCTGCAAGCAGTGGCGTGCCGCTGCTGCGGCCCTGCTACAGTCCCACGCACACAGTTGGGAGTCGTGGACGCACCAGCCAGCTGGACCTGCTGCTGCTGCAGGTCTCACAGCGGCCACAAGGGCTCCACCAGATGTGTGCATACGCTCGCTGCACACACCACCAGGACAGCAGGCACACACGCAGTCCGAGCGCGCAGCTCGGGGGCCTGGCTGCCTCTGCAAGCATTGCACCCTCAAAGCAAAGACCTGCGCAGTGGATCAGGTCAAGCACTGCCACGCGTGCGGACTGCCCAGCTTTGCTGATGGCCAAATGATAAGCCAGTGCCACGAATGCAGGACGGGCGAGGCGGGGCTGCTCACAGGAGCGTGTAGACAGCGCAGGCGAGGACGGAGGCCTTGCGCCAGCGCGCCGCCGGGGTGCCGCTCCCCGCCTTACTGTGCTCGGACAGCGTACGCCGCCCCGCCAGCGATGCCAGCGCAGGCCCGACGAGCGCCGCATAGAAGCCCAGCAGCAGCAGGCCTGCCGAGCAGAGGCCAACGGCGTCAGCCTCCCGGCAGTGTAAGCAAGCGCAGTGCATGGCTACCCACTGGCTCCGCGCCGGTCATAGCCAGGCGCCTGCCGAGCCAGGCGTGCCGGCAAGCGTGCAAGGCCTTGCGCTGACGTGCTCGTCTCCTTCCACGCTGGGGCATGGCACTGCGCAGACATTCGTACGCGGGGCGCGCCTTTGCCGTCTACGATGCGCGTGGCGAGCAGGGCGGCCGTGGCGGCCAGGGCAAGCGCGCGGAGCTGCCCCGGCTGCGGCAGGACGCTGTCCACGAGGTCCTGGGCACTGCGCTGCCCCTGCTGCCCCTGCAGTGCCGGCCCGGCGCTGCCCAGGCCTGAGGCTTGGGCTCCCGCGCTCGCTTGAATTGCCGGCCGCAGCGGGCCGCGAACGCACGGCGACGCATACCGTAGGGAGCGTCTGGCTGGCGCAATCCGCCTGCGTTTGCATCCTGCATCAGTGCACGTTCGGTGCGCCCTGCTGTCCCAAGTCCCTGTCACGTCTGAGGCAGGCACGCCGTGACCCAGTGCAGCGCATGAGGCAGTGCAACTAATGCAGCGATACTGACTCACTCTCGTGCAGCGAGGCAGCGACTGAGGCTCATGTTGATGACGCAGTGTCAGGGCATGCACACGCAGATCAAGCAGAGGACAGAGGACAGCAGGCACACGTTGGACGTAGGTGTGTATCAAACGCGCTCACCGTCTGGGAAGGGCGGCCACGAGCGCCCGCGGCGCCTGAGCGGGACACCTTGGCGCGAGCGAGGCACGGCAGGGCAGACTGGGGCGGGCCACGGCGGCCATGGTGGGTGCCGCTGTGCAGACAACAGCACAGGCTGCACACTGGGCTGGGGACAGCATTGCACTCAGAGCGCTTTGCCCGCCTTCCTGTGCAGGGCCACAGCAGGGTTGTGTTCAAAATATTTTCATTATTGCCTTGCTTTTGTAATGGGGTGGAGGATAGTCAAGATGCTTAGATGAAGTTAATTTGATCACAACGCGGCCCTTAGGGCCGCGGCCGTAAGGGGCCAAGTTTGGCCGACACACGGTTGTAATTCATTCATTCAAGGCCTTCTTACATGTACATCTGGACCTACACGGGCGTCCGCGCTCATAAAGGGACGCATTGCACACTGACAGACAGCAGCAACGAACTCGCACTCTATTCAGCGACCAACCACCTGCCGCTCAGGCTGCAGCTTGTCGCGGGCTGAACCTGCCCTTTGCGGGCTGAACCTCCTCTGAGCTCAGCATAATGCATAGACTCCGCCCGGGGCCACCCAGGTCACAGGGAGCCCTTGAGGTCGGAGGACAGGGCGTCCAGGGACGGCGTGCCCTCCGCGGCCTTCGTCGCCTGCGCCCTCCGCAAGCAGCATCAGGCCAGGTTGCGCATGCGCCGCAGCACCAGCCGCCGCGCCTTGAAGCAGTGTCAAGACCCCACGTCTTGCGACGGTTGGCACTGGGTGCGTGGGTACGCTGGAAGAGCGCGCGATGCGCCCTGGGGCAGCTCAGAGACACACCCTCCGGCACCGCCGGCCAGCGAACACAGCCTGGGAGCCTGACCGCAGCGCAGTCACAGCAGGCTTGCCCCGGCGGCGGCTTCACGGCAAGCAGTGCCACGCCTCCTCGCTGGCAGGGAGCAGGCAGAGGGCGCACCGCCGCGAGCGAGCCGGGGTTGCTCTGCCCCTGCTTGAAGACCCCGAGCGTCACAAGAGTCACCGCCGCTATGGCCACAAGCAGAACTGCGAGCCCCGCCGGCCCGCCCAGGCCCTGCCGCGCCGCTTTCTCGGACGCCGGGCTGCTCGAATACAGGGACCGCGGCTCCGTGCCTGAGGCGCGGCGCGCGACGCAACCGTCAGCAGCCTCGCGCTGACAGAGCTCCTTTTCGGCAGGCGCATGCTTGGTTCGCGCTTCCGCCCTGTATGCTTTGTCAAGTCACTGGAAAGTACCAGGGGCCCCCACCGAAGATGTTGGCTTTCCCGCTGTTGTCCTGCGCGCACAAAGGGGTATCAGCAGGATGAGAGAGGTGATGCTGACAGGTTTGCCTCAGTCGCTGTCCGTACCTCTGAGACAAAGCCGCGTGCGCGCTCGGGCTTCCTGCGCACAATTCGGCGGCAGTGTCAGCGTAAATGGCGATGGGGCTGACGCCAGGACAGAGTCAGCAAATGCAGGGGGCCCCACTTCTCGCGTATTGTGCGCATCTGGCGCGCCCGCACACGCAGGCTCCGCCTACCCGCCCGCCTTGTGGTGGTGCAAGCGGGGAAGGCGATGCTGAGCGCAGCGCTCATGGTTGCGCGCTCTCCTCAAGGCAGGGGCAGGTTGTGCAGCGCTCCGGGTCAGCTGAGCTGGAAAGGCGCGCAGGTTCAGAACAACTTTACAGCATCTACCAATCAGGGCCTTCAGAGTAGCTGAAGGCAAATGCTACATTGCAGCATGGACCCTGAAGCTTGCTCATACCCTCTCTCCACTGCATGCAGCAACATCGACAGCACAAGCGCGATGCAGGTGCAGAGGAGGCAGCACCAACAGTGCATGCAAGGCCTCCGCGCTAACACCAGCCCCGCAGTTACAGCAAATGCAGCACTGAGCCCTCCGCCACTGACCCGCTCGCCGTGCGTTTGCCCGCCGGAGCCCCTGAGTGTGCCTGCTCCAGCGGGGCGCACTCGCCAGCCCCTCCCCCACTGGGAGACCAGCATGTCAGGGACGGATAATAGGCCGCGCGCGCCAAAACGTGACGGCGAGCAGGGCCGGGCCCGCAGGCGCAGCGACAGCCTGCAGGCCCGCACCCGACCCGCAGCGGCAGCGCAGCCAGCAAAGGCAAGCAGGGAACATCCCGAACAGAAAGACAGCAGCCCCGGAGGCTCGAGCGCCCCGAGTGAACAGTGCTATCTATGCAGGACTCTGCTAAGGGTGCTGCGAGACGGGCAGCCGCGGTGCCCCCTGTGACGCGCCCGACGGCCTCAGCGGCTGCGTGGGTGCCAGGAACCAACTCCATGCCTGCAACTGATCCTAGTAGTCTGTGGCAGCAGCCCGGGTGGGAGCGCCGCCCAGCGGGCAGCCGCCTGCTATTGCCGCCACTACGTGGGGGAAAAACCAGCTGGTACCGTCAAGCGCCCTGCGGCACGCGCACGTGTGCCCGACATGAGGTCTGGGCAAGCCACGCCGCGTGCTGGCAGTGCGTCAAGCCATCTAGCGCTACTACAAAAGCCACTGCGAAAGCAACGCCTCACCGCCTGTGTTATTGCGCACGGGGCAGCTCACGCGCCGCCCCTTTCCTCTTACTGTCTTCCCGCTCCATGTGCGCTGGCAGTACTGCTGGCGGACCTAACCTAAAGCCTACGGCCAGCGCCCCAAAGCGCCCCAGGACGTCGAGCGACTCAACCAAACCCCCAAAGTGCCCGGCGTCTCAGCTGGATGAATGTCACATGCGCCCCGTTTACATGTCAGATTCTCTTTCTACAGGCCGACGGCGCTGCGGCAGCCGAGGCCGCTTCGCCGTGGCCCGCCCTGCCACCGGTGCGCAGCGACAGCGCAGCGCCCCCACCGATGTCCCCCTTGACTCTTCTGCCGGGGGCGCAGGCCCGGCACGGAACCCACCCAAGCAGCCTCCCGCTCATGTCCCGCTCGGCCCCATGTATGTGTGCGCGCGCCACAGGCATATTTATCCAGCGCCCCCCGGGGCCCCGGGTGTTTCATCCCAGCACAGATGTATGATGCGCAGACAGCGCGCCCGCGTCCCCAAGCGTATGCAAGCCTATTAGCGCGGCACACGGCATCCCCCAACCGGGTGCGCCGTGTGCGCAAATGGGGGTGGTGCCGCCCAGCGGCTGGTGCTGGGCAGCTGCGCCCCCGGCCTTTGAGAGGGCGGGGAGTAGGGCGGGCTGACCGCGTGCGGGGGCGCGCGCCCCCGCAGCAGCCGCCCGCCGTCATACAGCAGCGGCCCGCCGCTGGGGAGTGGGCTTGCGTATAAATACTGGGCGCTAG
>JAABUV010003733.1_pt1 | contig 19036 bp, 17 predicted proteins | sample 5559971 | NCBI WGS metagenome assembly JAABUV01 (sample SAMN10711881, study PRJNA513362) | rock metagenome | isolation source: Antarctica rocks | place: Antarctica: Victoria Land, Knobhead nord | collected 2015-12-19
AGCGGCACATGTGCAACCCGTCTCCTATGGGCTTTCAGCCTGCAGCGCAGCTGCGTGCCTCGCTCGCCCAGGCCAGCCCTGCTGGCCACCCTCTTGCCATCCAGCCTATATGTGTTGCTTAAGTAGCTGCGAGCAGGACTCGGCGAACTGCGGCCCAAACGACCCACCCGACTCGGGCCCAGCTGTCAGCAGCGCTCGTAAACAACCAGCTGACCCCGCTGTCAGCAGCCAGTCCAGGCAAGCAGCAGGCCCACCTGTCAGCATCAAGACCAGCATCACCCAGCAAATGCAAGCCGGTCTGTCACGGCTCACGGGCGCGCTCACCTCCTTGCTGCAGGCGGTGTGCGCGTCGCCTACTCGCAGCACGCACGCGCGCCCGTCTCTTTCTCCCAGCACGCACGCCCTGCCATCCACACACACTGTAAGCAATCAGCAGCTGTGGCATGCGCTGCAGACCAGCCGCGGGCCCACGCCCCGCGCTGACAGGCGCCGTCGCCTAACAACAGCACAAGCGCAGACCTAGCTACAGCAGGCAAAGGCGTTGGGCGCACTTGAGGCGCCCACAAAAACGCGGCCTCGAGCTTCCGGTCGCGCGTTCTGCGACAATGCAGTGCAGGGTCAGCCTCAGTGCTGCACGCCAGGTGCTTGTCTGGCAAGCCTCAGCCCGCCAGACAGGTGGAGCAGGTGCTTGTTGCACAGAGCTGTGCATCCCTGCATATGCAAAGCCCTGCACGGCGCACCTTCTGTATAAAAGTGCACGGACACAATGAGAGCACGTGCACAGTGCTCTCCAGAGTGGAGGCTCCGCCACTACAGGCACGCCGCTTGGCTTCCGCCACGAAAGCCAAGCGGAGTGCAGCAGGGCAGGAGCGCAAACGCAGGTGCTTTCTGTTCCGGCGATTGCGGCAAGTCCTCGTTTGAAGACAACCTACACTCGAAACAGTGCGTGGTGAAAAGATGAAGAAAGCTCCACATCTGACGGGCTCCCATTGGCCCTCGGCTCGCTGGCGGTGGGCCAATCAGCATTCAGCATTCCATCGTGGGCCAATTAGCTTTCAGATATTCGTCCCGCAAATGACCAGAGCAGTCACTGCCCACTGCTCAGCAGCGGGCGTATGTCAGTCTCTGTGCGGGCTGTGCAAAGAGGATGCAGGCTTCTTGCTATCGCACTGCAGGAGTGGGTCCAGCCTCTCGGGCACGCTGCGCCTCTATCAGCGTGACCAGGGACCCCAGCGCATCGCGGCGGTAGGTCACAGCCACGCCGGGCAGCCCCGCCACCAGGCCCGCCACGTCCTGATTCCAGAAGCAGCCCTTGCTGGTCGCTGCCACCGTCGACGCAATGACGTCCTGCGCGCAACCGGGACTTGGTTTCCGCGCTGCGTCTGCGCTAAACAGATAGCAACTGCTGGCCACATCAAAGCGCCTTGACGCACACACACGGCATGAGGCCACTGCAGCCCTGGCCTATCTCTCACTGCCTTTCAGTCCGGCCGCGCGCCAGCAGCAGGCAGCGCGGCCGGAGCAGACCCGGGAGCGGGGGAAGCTGTGCGGGCTGCGCTGTCACCTGGTACCAGGCCAGCGGCGGGAAGGCGGCGCGCTGGTGCTCCAGCAGCAGCAGCCGGCCGCGGCCGGCAGCGGGAACACGCACAGGCTGAACGCGTCCGCCATGCAGTCACTGTTTGCATCGGAGAAGTGCAGCACGGCGTGCCGCCGTTGCCATGGGCGCGCAAGGGCGCGCGAGGACGACGCTTTCAGCGGCAACGCCTTCGGCGCCGTGCTCGTGGCGCCACGGGGCGGCGCCGGCAGCGCGGCGTGCGCAGCGGCGAGCGCCAGGGACGGCGGAGACGGCCAGCGCTCGTGCGGCTGGTCCCTGGCGGAGCTCCGCAGCGGCAACTGCCTGGCAGGCGCGGGCGCGCCAGTGTTGCAGCAGCACAGAGGCGGTGCAGCTGGCGGTCGGCTGCTGCGGGCGCGCTCCAAGCGCTTGGGCCTCGAAGTGAACGCAAGGGCCCACTGAAGCTCCGGCCGGAGCTCCGCACGGTGGCGGGGGCGCTGGCAGGTTGCATGCGCATTGCGGCCGGCAGGAGCCGCAGGTAGGCTGCGCGCAGGGGGGCCTTGATGTGCTTTATATTTATATGGTCTTGAGTTGCTGTACTCAAATGCAGTGATGCAGTTACATTATATTAAAAGTCAGGAGCGGAAGTCAGTGTGTCACGCTGCCAGCATGACTACCCTCCGGCAGTGTTGCAGGGAAGGCCTTGTTCATAGTGCAGGTCCATGTGGGGCGCAGCGTGACCACGCAATGTACCACTTTCAAATGCTGCATGGCTGAAGAGCTCAAGTTGCACAGTCCTCTTTACAGTGACATTGTCCGCTCAGCCAGACACGTTCGACTGTCCTGGTGACATTTCGTGTTCGCAGCGTAATAATCTGTCAGCAGTCGTAATGTTGTGCTGCAGGCAGCCTCACAGAACCAAGGCTAGAAAGCCCTGCTAATGGCATGCAGCCGAGTTGCAGTGCCGGGCGTCCTGCTTTCAAGCGGTGGTTTCTGTCCACTCACCATGCATGCAGGCTACTTGTTAGACTTCCCTTGGCGCATGCTCCTTTCCGGACGAGTGTGTTACATGGGGCTTTTGTCACCAAGCACTCTTAGACGCCCGGTCACGTCACGTGCCAAAACCTAGCACCTGACCGTCGTCCCAGGCGCTCTGTTGAGCACTCTAAGAGCTCCGCGGGCACCAGGGATACTCTGTCATGCCTCTCATTGCATATGAGCATGTTCCTAGCGCCGCAAAGTGAGTTTTGCTGCGCAAGATTGCGATTACCCTGCGCAGTGACGCACACCCTGCGCCACCCTGCGCTCTTTACTAAGGAATACTGTTGTTACATGCCAAGACAACAGCCATGGGAATCCTCTGCCTGCTCAGGAGTTGTGCATGTGCTATAGTATGCCTTTGGCTCGACAGGCATGTCAGACATGCCGCGTGTTGCCGTTATGCTGTCAATGACTGCTATGTAAATGCACACAATGCAAGCACCCTCCGCAAAAGAATATAGGCTGAGCAGGGGCGCTGTAACAATCAACCTGCTCGACACACCAACATGGCTGCTAAAATACACTAGGCTGGCAAGTGCAAAATGTACACACAAAGAAAACATGCATGCATGCACAAGTGGCAACACGACACCAGTGCATCTGACTGTCAGGCGGGCCGGTACTGCAGGCGTAGGACCAAGTGTGCATACGGGAACTGGGTATTGAGAGCGTAAGCCCCGGTGCGCGGGCTCAACTGCCCAAGCACGGTGACATGCTGGGGACTCTGCGCTGAACATCAAGTCTGTTACGATAGGAAAAGTCACTCCTCGCCGCCGGGGGAGCTGTGCTTGGCACAGAACGGCGCTGAGCGGGGCACTGCGTGGCAACTAATGGCAGGGCTTGGATTGCCCTGCCTGGCCAGCCGCTCTGTTCTGTGCCAAGCGCAGAACCACGCAGTGCCCCGCTCAGCGACGTTCTGTGCCAAGCACAGCTCCATCGACGACCAGGAGCGACTGCTGCTGGTGTAACGGACTTGTAATAGTGCAGACTCCTCAGCATGTCACCGTGCATGGGCAGTTGAGACCCGCACACACGGGCTTATGCTCTCGATGCTCGATGCTCGATGTTCGATGCCCGCATGTGCACACTCAGTGACTCTGTTGTACCAGCCCGCCGTGTAATATACCTTTTCGGACAAGGAGCATGCGCCGGGGGAAGTCTAACAGACAGGCTGCCCGGCTTGCATGCATGGTGAGTGGACATAAGCCGCCGCTGGCATGCAGGACGCCCGGCATAAATGCAACCTCGCCTGCGTGTTAATAACAGGGCTGTCTGGCCTTGGTTTCCATGACATTGCCCACATCTCAAACCTTTGTGACTGCCGACAGATCTTTACCTTCCAAAACACAATATGCCACCATAAATTTGTATGAATGCGGAGAGCAGGATGTGGCTCGCCGAGCAGGAGAAACCAAGGATTGTGCAAGCGCAGCTCACAAAGCTACCCATGGAGCGGCAACTCTGCTGCTCGCACCATCGCCGGTGGGCCCTCGCAATCATGCTGGCAGCATGCATGTCGCAGGGACCAGCAACGGCGCGCGGCATGGCCCTGAGCGACCCCACCTCGGTGTTGACGGAGGGCTTCAAATCGCCCATGCGACTTTCAGACATCATCAGGATGCCGCGCGGCCAGCCGCGCGGCGGCCTGATGATGTCCGACAGGCGCATGGTTGATGTGAAGACCTCCGTCGACAGCAAGGTAGGGTTGCTCAGGGCCATGCCGGGCGGCGTTGCCAGCCCCTGCAAGCTCGGCATGCGTGAGCGCCCTTACTGGAGCGAGGAGGCCGCACAGGTGCGACCCCGTCACCCATGGGAGGGGCATGCAGCCTGCGTTGCAGCTGCAAGCCTCGTTCGCCAAGGCAAGGCCAACTCCCCACCCTCTTGCAAACAAGTCAACATATGTCACGTGAGCAGCATGCATGCAGGACTCGGCGTACTGCGTCCCAACGACCCACTGAGCTGGGCCCCGGCTGTCAACAGCGTTCGTATAGCATTGAGACCCCGCTGTCAGCAGCCAGCAGCAGGCCTACCTGTCAGCATCAAGACCAGCATCAAGCATTAACTGATTGCTCACAGCAAGTGTGGATGGCAGGGCGTGGGAGCTGGGCACAGGCGGGCGCGCGTGGGTGCCAAAAGTATCCGAGGCTGCGTAACCCGCGCCTGCAGCAAGCAGGTGAGGGCGCCCATGAGGCAGAAGTGACAGGCTTGCTTGCTGGTTGCTGCTGGTCAGGATAGCGCACTCAAGCCTATGAGCAGCTTTTTTTCAGACAGCCACAGCGCAGCTTTACAACAAAGACAAGGGCTTGTGGTGTATTATCACTGCTCGGCATGACGTAACGCCAAGGAAAGGGCTGCGGCTGGTCATACAAGGCATGTATAATGCACGCCGGTGACAGGCATCCCTCAGGTATAGCAGGCACAGACGTCCATTGACACTGAGTGATGACATTTGTGTTGAGAGCGCTGCTCCTAGTGGTTACATCCCTACCCTACTCTCTGCCCAATCAGAGCACAGTGGCAAAAATGTCCACTGAATATCATCATATAATTAGGGACACTGTAACAGCTGTACTGTACTGTATCAGCTGGGGATCCAAACAGTCAGTTGCCACTTGTGAATGTGAAAGTCACAAATTGTGAATCAGCATGCATATGTTCAATGCCCAGAATGAGCATGCATGCAGCTGCATGACTGCCTTCTGGCTCTCATCATTTATGGCTGTGCATAGTGTGGCTGCGCACTGCACACTCCAAGTCTCGGCATCCGAGACCTGCCGCTGCCATTCGTGTTGAGCGCCCGGCCCAACGGACCGCTGCACGCTGGAAGGCATGCCAGGGCTTGTTTTCTCAGACAGCTTGTCTGCCACGCATTTTTTCCGCTCGCGAGCCTAGCATAGCTCTGCTCATTTGCATTCACGCTGTGAATGAGCGCTGCTGATACAGGAGCTGCGCCTCAGGTAAAGGCATGCCTGAGTTGCTTGATGCTGAAGTGTTGCTATTGTGCGACGAAAGTGCCTTACAGGGCACACATGGGTAGCACAAAGCAACTACCTGACTTGTGCCACTGGATGATGTTTGGCTATTTCAGACAGCGTTGCTCTCACACCACAGTATGCAACACCGTCCTTGATAACGCAGAGGTGCTACTTCCTTGTGTCCCACACAACACTGTGCGCACGCTGCGTGCGCGCCAAGGCACCACCCACATCCCCAGGTATTGCGGTAGCTTCTGCCTGGTGTGTAGTAAGGTGAGGTAAATGTCCTACCTACAGGGTGCCACCCATGTGACCAACATGCATTTGCACAAGCTAGCTCGCCGGGTGCGGGCGGCTGCAGACACCAGGAACGACTGGATACACGCGCGCGATGCATGCTGTACTGCATACCGCCATGGCACTGGCCCTGAGGCCACCTGGCTGCACAGCACATCTGCATCGCATCTGCTTGCTACCGCCACACAAGCGGCCCAAGTCTTTGCAATGTGCATCCAAAATACCCGCGCGACAGCCTGCCCTGATGCCCGCCCGGCTACCTGCCCTGCAAGGCGTGCGCAGCCATTGCCCAAAGACTTGATGTATGCCCTGCAAACCACGAGACTGCGCCTAGGACATGGGCCCGCTGTTTCAGTCACGAAGAAAATCTAGGGCAGCACATGGGTATGTTGCGGCCTGCACGCAGCCTACCTGCGCCCCCTCCCAGCCGCGTGCGCGTGCAGGCCGGCGGCGCCCACGCCATTGGACGGCGCTCCGGCCGCCGCGTCGTCCGCTCCCTGCAAGGCGTCACCCAGGCGCTCGGGGCGCGCGTCCGCGACGGCCGCTTGAGTACGGCCACAGGCAGGGAGGCTCAGGGGTGCATATGCCAACATGCCCTGCAGCGCCGCCGGCGGAGCACGGGACAGCGCAGGGCATCCGGCGCGGGTTGCTGCCGGATCTGTGAGCGCGACGGCGGCCGCGCCGGGCGGCGGCGCCCTGCAGGGGCCCGGCTCGCAGCCCGGCGAGGGCGACCCGACTGCGCACGCACGCTCTCGCGCTGCCCGCGCGCGCGGCGGGGCCACCGGCACTCAGCCCAGGACGCCGCCATGCCAGGGCGAGCGACGCGCCACCCGACCTGCGGCTCTCCACCACAACCATACCCTGCACCCTGGCCGCACCTGCAGGCCCAGCCGCCGCTCCAGCTCCGCGACGCGCGCCAGGCCCCGCTGCAGCCGCGCGCCCAGGTCCGCCGCGCGCGCCTGCGCCTGCCGCAGCTGCGCCTCCGCTACGGCCGCCCGCCCGCCGGCCTGCGCGCGCGCGCGAAAGGCTGGCGCGGCTCCATGCCAGCAAGATTGATCAAGGCTTGCGCGGGTCAGCACAACCAAAGCTCGCTCGCACGCTCGCGGTGGTCGCCATGTTGCACAAGGCTGCACGGCATGCCCGCACCTCAGCCCCCAGACGGTCTTTGAACACGCACGCAGCGCGTCAGCGGGGCCAGGCACGGCGTTGCTGCTTCACTGGTAAGGGCAGGGTATGGCCGGCGACCCTGGCACGCTGTACCATGAGGTGATCTCAGGCAGCGCGCGCCGCCCTGCAGCGCTTGCAGCTCTCCCTCCCCAGTGAAGGAAAGCAAGCCCGCAGCCAAGCCCGCTGTCAGAGCAGGGCGTCAGACGTGCGCTCGCCTCGGCGGCGGCGGAGCGCAGCCGCGCCTCCTCCGCGGCGCCTGCGGCCGCGAGCGCCTTCACCGCCGCCGCCAGCTCCGCCGCGCGCGCCGCCAGCGCCGCCGCCTCGTGCGGCTGCGGCCCCGGCGCGCCGCCGCCCGCCAGGCGGCCGCCGCCGCCCGGCTCCGCCAGGACCCAGCCGCGCGGCTGCTCGCAGTCGCCGCCGTCCCCGGCGTTCTCCGCTGCGCGCGCGCCGCCGCCGGCGCCGCCCCACGCCGCCGCCAGCGACGCGCCAAGCGCGGCGCCGTAGTCCTCGCTGCCGAACGCATCGCCCTCGGCCGCGCCGGCGGCCGGGGCGCCCCGCTCCGGCGCGCCGCCGCCGGCGCGGTCAGCATGCGCCGCATCGCCGCCCGAGCGACCCGCCTCCTCCCCCTCTTCCAATTCGTCACACTCGCCGCTCTCAGGAGCGCCCTCGCCCCCGGACGGCCCGAGATCGTAGCCGCCGCCGCCGAGCGCCTCGGCGTCCGCCGCGTCGCGTTCGGCGAGCGCGGCCTCGGCGGCCGCGGCGCGCGCCTCGGCGCCGGCCGCCGCGGCGCGCGCCTCGGCGCCGGCCGCCGCGGCGCGCACCGCGCGCAGCTCGTCCTCCAGCGCGGCCACGTACGCGCTCGCGCCCGCCAGGCCTCCGCCGCCGCCGCCGCCGCCGCCGCCGCCGCCGCCGCCGGACGCCAGCTGCGCGGCGAGCCGCTCGCGGCCGCCCGGCGCGGCCGCCAGCGCCGCGTGCAGCTCCAGCTGCAGGCTGGCCGCCGCGTCCGAGACGAGCCCGCCGGCGCCGGCGTCGGCCGGCTCCACGTCCGGCCCGGGCGCCAACACCCCGCCCGCGCCCTCACCGCCGCCGCCGGCCAGCGCGGCGGCGGCGCGCGCGACCTGCGCCTCAAAGTCCAGGCCGCCGCGGCCGCCGCCGCCGCCGCCGCGCTCGCCGGGCAGCCCGGCGCGCGCCAGCTGCGCGCGCAGCGGCCCGCTAGCCGCCCAGCCCATGGCCGCGAAACCCTCCAGCAGGTCGCCCGCGTCGCGCGCGTTGACAGCGGCGCCATCCGCCAGCAGCGCGCCGAACGCGGCGTCCAGCCCGGCCAGCACGCGGCCGTCCGGCGCGTAGCCCAGGCGGCCCAGCGCGCGCGCGGCCGCGGCCAGCGCGCGCGCGTCGCAGCCGGCCAGGCCGCCGGCCAGGCGCGAGACCAGGCGCGGCAGCAGCGGCGAGGCAAGCGCAGCAGCGCGCGCCTCCTCGCCCGTGCCGCCCAGGCGCGCGAGCACGGTGAGCGCGGTCGCCAGGTTGATGCTGGAGAGCAGGTCCCAGGCGGTGTCGCAGATGAGCGCCACCTCGCCTGGCGAGCCGGCCGCATTCAGGCGCACGGTCAGCAGGCGGCAGACCGACCAGCGGTCCAGCCCCTCCAGGCCGACCGCCTCGTCCGTGCCCGCCACCAGCAGCCGGATCAGCACCTGCGCGCGACGCCGCCCTGTTCGGCAAGAGCTTAGGCCCGGGCTGCGCCCGGCGCCGCCGTCCTGCGGGCCGCCTGCGGGGCGCACGCCGCTGGCAGCCGGCGCCGAGGCTGCTCTGGCACGGCATCACAGCTCTGGAGTCGTCTGACGGGGCGGCGCCGCATGCTGTGGACTGCACCGCGCGCGCAACACCTCTGCAGGGCCCGGCTCCTGGCAGCCCGGCTCCAGGAGGCGGGGCGCGGGGCGGCGCGCGCCTCGAGCACGGCGGCGGGCATGGGCCGCTGGAATGTGTGCCACGCCCACAGCAGCATGCTGGCGTCGCGCACGCGCATGCCCGGGCTGCGGTCGTCGATGCGCGCCGCCGTGGCCTGCCGCAGACGCGCCGCCGCCGCGCTCAGCGCAGGAGTGGGGATGAAACCTGACACCCACAAGAGCAAGCCAGGCTTGTGGACAGCTGAAGCTTTGGGGGACTGGCTGCTGCCAAGCGCGCCTGTGCTTTGCCCGGTGCCCTGCTGCCCAGCCTGTCGCAGGCAATAACTTGCGTGTGCATACACGTCTTCAACCACCCGCTCGCGGGAAAGCTGCAGGCCATGTGCGCCTGTCGACGCGGCGTCCGGATGTAGCCTGCGCCACACCAACTGCGCACAGGCGGCCGGCAGGATCAGACGCGCCTGCTGCGCGAGCGCCTCGATGCCGCCGGCGGCCGCCACGTTGCCCAGGATCCAGGCCTCGATGCGCTCGAGCAGGCCCTCGCTGGGCCTCCGGCCCACGCTGCGCCGGTAGTGCGTGAGCGCATTCACAAAAATGACGACCGGGCGCCGCCACACGGGCCGGCCGCCCGGCTCGGCCAGCCGCGCGGCAAACTCGCGCTCCAGCCCGCGCACGGTGTCCTCGCCCGGGAAGTAATCCAGCTGCACCATGGCCCAGAGCGCGCTGCTGAGCGCGCGCGGGTCGGCCTCGCGCAGCCGGGCGCCGAACTGCAGCACCAGGCCCTGCAGCAGCGCGAGCGCGGCCGGCCGCGCGCCCGCCTCGCCCGTGCGCTGCGCGCTGCGGCGCGCGCCGCGCCGTCAGTGCGCGGTTGGCACATGCGGCGGGCCGGCTGCTTGGGCGCATGGCGCCGCAGGCGGCGGGCGGGCGGGGCGACGCGCCGCCGACCGGGCCAGGCCGCTGCTCCATACTGTGCAGGCAGCGGGCGGTGCGCCTTGAGTGCGGCAGCCTGGTCGGTTGCATACATCGCACAGCGCATTGAGCGGCGGGCACGAGCGGCGCTTTGGGCAGGCAGTGATGGGAAGCTTCAGCGCGGGCAGACGGCAGCGAGGCTCGGGCGCACAGCGACGAGAGCGTGGTCATGGCGAGCGAGATGTGGATGTAGTTGAAGTCCTCGCCGTGTTCCTTGCACAGCGCGGCCAGGCTCGCCACGTCCGCCACCCGGGAGATGCGGCTGGTCAGCAGCTTGTGGTCGGCATCAGCCTGCGCGAGCGTGTGCAGCCACTGTAGCAGCACCCGTTGTGGGGTGCACGGGCGCGGGGCCGCCCGCCAGCGCCACCCACCTCCAGGGCCTTGCTGTTGTGGCGCGGCCGCGACATGCTGTACCGCTCCGCCCTCACGGCTGTGTGCCCCCGGGCGCGCCTGCGGGGGCGGCCGCGCCGCTGTCAGCGGCCCGCTCTGAACAAGTAACGCACTTGAGCGTGTTGCCACAGGCACCTGATAGAGGCCGGTGCTAGCGGACCTGCCGGACGCCCGAGACCGCAGCGGATGCCTCTCTCCCGGCCATGCTCTCCAGGCATTCTCTTCCTTGCATAACCAGTGGAGGTGCGCGCTCCAGGGCAGCGCCATGCGGCCGTGCCTGCGCCTGCCCCTGGTCAGCCCCGCTGTGTTTGTGTATGTGGAGGACCGGTCATCGTCCTCATCGCCAAAAAGGGGAGTTGCCAGGCACGTGCAACCTAGTGGGGCAGATGCGCTGCAGCAGGGAGGCAAGGGACTGTCTCATGCTCTTGCCAAGAGCTCCACAGCTGCGAGGGCTTGCTCCTAGGATCAGAGAATACCAGCGTCAGGCTCGCTGGTCACTTGCCATCAAGCGCATCACCGCAAGTCCTTGCACATACTGAGGGTCTAGTCGCTGCCTGCATGCCAGCGTCCTGACCTGCTCTGGCGCCGCTGGGACTGCACAGCCAGGTCACAGAGGACTGCACAGCCCTGTTCACAGAGGACTGCACAGCCAGCTCATAGAGGGCTGCACTGCCTGTTGACAGAGGACTGCAACAGCCGGCTCACAGATGCGCGACGTGAAGCTGGTCGTCTGCGACCTCGATGGCACGCTGCTCGACACGGAGAGCCTCGTGCTGGAGGTGGCGCGCGCGGTGCTGGCGCGGCACGGCGCCGCGCTGACGCCCGGCGCGCTCGCGGCCTCGGCCGGCCGGCGCCCGCTGGAGGCGTGGCAGGCGACGCTGGACGCGCTGGGCCTCACCGGCGTCACCGCGCAGCAGCTCTTTGACGAGAGCGAGGCGCTGCTCAAGGAGCGGTGCGGCGCGGCAGGCCTCCCTGCGCCGTGCAACGCCCCGCCTGCAACCCGTCCGCAGTCGGCAGGCTCCCTGCAAGGCAGCGGCGGCGCGTCGCCTGCGGGCAGTATAGCAGCACGGCCGGCCTCGGCGCCTGCCGTGGTGCTGCTCCCTGTGCCTGTTGTATGAGGAGGGTCGAGGCAAGCACGTGACAGCTGAGGCTTGCCCGGCGGACAGCTGCGCACAACGCGGTGCTCACTCTCAGAGCCCCCCGCAGCCGCGTGGACCGAGGCAGCCAAGGCGTGCAGAAGCATGCGCCGCACGGCCGACGCAGCGCGTGCGTGCAGCACAGGGGCGCCAGGCAGGCGGCTAACGTGCGGCGCGGGCGGCAGGTGGCAGGGCGCGCAGCTGATGCCTGGCGCGGGCCGGCTGCTGTTCCACCTGCACCACGCGGGCGTGCCGGTCGCGCTGGCGACCAGCACGCCGCGCGCGACCATGGAGCGCAAGCTGGCCGCGCCCGCCGCGCAGGGCCTGCGCTCCATTTTCCAGGCGCGCCGCCCCTGGCCGCGGCCAGGCCCGGCGCCGTCACGGAAGCGACCGCCCTTGCGCCTCTGTCTGGCAGCTTTGCACTGGCCCACACCGTTTCTTTCCCTTTTTCAACCCGCTTTGGTCGTCTGACAGGCAGCCATGCACCAACGGGGCCTGGGCGGCACAGCATGCTCTTTTCGATCCCACATTCCTTCAAGTTGCTTCCGTACAAGAGGCAGGGGCCGACACGCTCAGGGGCGGCCCCGGGCCGCGCCGTGAGCCGGCGGCCGCGCGCGCCGCGCGCAGGTGACGCACTGCGGCGACGAGGTGCGGCACGGCAAGCCGGCGCCGGACTGCTTCCGCGCGGCCGCGGCCAAGCTGGGCGCCGCGCCGGCCGACTGCCTGGTCATCGAGGACGCGCCCAGCGGCGTGCAGGCGCGGGGGCCCGCCCGGGCGGGGGCAGGCCGGGGCGCAGGGTAGGGCGCGAGCAGGGACGCGCACGGCGGCGCGCGGGCGCGCACCTCCGCGCCGCCTCGCAGCGTGGAAGCCCGTGCCATAAAGTCGTGCATAGCCTGGGTAGCTGCGCGTGCGTCCTCTGTGTGCAGCTTCCAGTGGCCTGGAGTATGTTGCGGAAAGCGCCTGCCGCAGCTGGACGCTGAGCGGGGGGGGCCAGAACCGCAGCCGGACGCTGGCATGGTGCGGTGGGTGGGCGTTCAGAGCTTTTGGGAGCGCAGGCAGACACGATGCGCGGGCGGGCGTGTGTGACAGCAAACGCCTGCCGCAGCTGGTCGCTGAGCGCGGGGGGCAGCAACGCAAGGTGCGTCGGTGCGGTGCGGGGCACGGGTCTCCAGACTCGCACGGAGTCCGGGCGTGTCGCGCGGGGCTGGCGTAGTGACCCGGCGCTCCTGCTGGACGCCGCGCAGCCGACGGGCCCGGCCGCGGCGCGCAGGCGGCGACGGCGGCGGGCATGCGCGTGGTGGTCGTGCCCAGCGTGCCCGACCGGGGCGCCTACCCGCAGGCGTGCCCTGACGCGGAGTCTGGTGCGGCGTGGGCCGCCCGGCCCCCGGGGCGCCGCCCCCGCCCCTGCCGTGGCGATACGCCCCGCACGCGACCGCCGTCGACACTGATTGTGCCTGCTTGCTGTCTGCGTGCGCCCTGTCCTTCATGCTGTTGACGGCAGGCGTGTGGAGGCGTGGGCCTGCGAGCAGGAGGAGGGAGCCGCACTGTGCACCCCGAGCTGACTGGCGTGGTGGTAGGGTTTAGGGCTTGATGAGAGCAGGGAGCGTGCGCAGGCTGCGTGGAGATCCTCCCGTCGTTGTACGACTTCCGGCCCGAGCGCTACGGGCTGCCGCCGTTCACTGACATGCTGCCGCACGGCGTCGTGCCCATAGACCCGCCCTGGCGCCTGAAGGTGGGTGCTGGGTGACCGGGGAGCAGGCGGCGTCATATGCTGATGTCTAGGGACATGCATACTCGGGAAATCTTAATGAACCGTGAGGGGCCCTCCGCTGTGCGTCGCTGCTCCGCTCTGGCCCTGGGTGTCCCACACGGCTGCCGAGCATGTGAGAAGCGGGGAGCGCCCATGGAGGCCGTCGGCACCGAGCCCGCTGGCCAGCGGGCGCGACCTCGATGCCGGGGGCGCGGGCCGTGGCGCGTGCTGCGCGTGTCAGGCCTTGTGTCAGGCCGTGCTGGGTCTCTGGGTAGGGCGCCCTCTCGTGGGGCGCCGAGGCGAGTTGGAGGCAGCGGTGCATATCAGGCGAGGGTGCTCTGTCGCGGGCCGCCATGGCGCGCTGCAGGGAGCGGTGCATGGCAGGCAGAGCCGCCCGGCTCGTCGGCGGTGTGCAGCCGGCTGCAGGTGATCGCAGACACCATTGGGCACTGAAGCCCTGAGGGTACCCATGCGCGCCCATCCCTAGCATGTGCACCAGCCCCCGCGCGGCGCAGGGCACAGTGGTCAAGGGCTTTGGGCGCGGCTCCAAGGAGTTGGGCGTGCCGACCGCCAACCTGGACAGCGAATCGCTGCAGGCGCGCCGCCCCCGGCGCGCGCTAGTCACAGCTTGGGCAAGCCATGCGCGCCGGGGACGGCGCGCAAACGGCGCGCCGTCGCGGCGCGCCTGACACAGTGTTCACAGCCTCGTGCGGCGGAGCGCCGCACAGGAGGGCGGCCAGTGTTGGCCTGGTTGCGCATAGCGATGAGCGTGCCGCGCTGCTGAGCCGCAGCCCGGCGCGCGCGCAGCGGGCGCTGGCCGAGATGGTGACCGGCATCTTCTCCGCGTGGGCCAGCGTCGGCGGCGCGCGCCCCGGCGGCGCCCCCGCCCCCGTCTATGAATGCGCCATGAGCATCGGCTGGTGCGCGGCGCGTGAGGCTCTGGCCACGAATGCTCAGTGTGTGAAGTCTTGACTGCAAACTCTCGGCACGGGGAGCTGTAATTGCAAAGCCGCCGCGTGTGACGTTTTGACTGCAAAGAGCGCTCTTGTGGCTTGCTGCTGGCGCGTGGGGCATGCCGTGACGGTGAGGGCGCGGCGCCGGCCCTGCATGCGCGCCTGACAGCAGCGCTGCCCCGGGCAGGAACCCGTACTACAAGAACGAGAAAAAGACCGCCGAGCCCTGGCTTCTGCACGACTTTGATGCCGACTTCTACGGCGCGCGCCCGGCCCCCGTTGTCAGCAGGATGGTCTCAGGAACGAATTCAACATGTTCCTGACATTCTCTCCGCTTTCAATGTTGGGCTACAGGGGGGATGATCAGTGGCTGCTGGGTGGAAACACAGCGGACATAAACTTGGCAGCGGCCTGGACATGAGCTGCGCCGCTGTGTGCCGGAGGGAGGCGGCGTCCGACCGCGCGCGCGCGCGCGCAGGCGAGGAGCTGCGCCTAGTCATCGTTGGCTACATCCGCCCGGAGCGCAATTTCGACTCGCTCGACGCGCTGGTCGCGCGCATCCGCGAGGACGCCGCGGCGACGCGCGAGGCGCTGCGCTCGCCGCGCCTGGCCGCCGCCGCCGCCGACGCCTTCCTGCAGCCGGCGCCCGCGGCTGGCGCCGCCAATGGCTTGAGCGCCTGCTGACGCGGCGCCGCGCTGGCCGCGCCGGGCCGAGGCGCTGCTGCCGCGCAGCCCTGGACGCCCGCCGCGGCGGCCGGTCGTGCGGCAGCGGAGGCGGCCCACAGCGGCTGTCACTTGGGCGCTGCACACCGAGCCTGGCCGCGGTTGCCCGCGGACCCAGTCCCGGCAGTTCCAAGAGAACATCGCTGCTTCGGCGGGCAGCGCTCGGGCACATAGAAACGGTTGTGCTGAGAGATAGGGTAGGTGTAAGTAGCAGCTTTTCAACCAGCCAGCGGGTGCGCTGCGCAGCTATGAGCTTTGGCAGTGGGCTTGCTCCGGAGGGTGTTACTCCTGCGCGGCTCTGTGCTCGAGCCCGTACCAAGCAACTTCAAGGGCCGTGGCTGTGGCTCGCGCAGTCCCGCGTGCCTGGTCCCGCTCCCCCTCTGCTTGCTGTCAGCGTGGGTTGTGCAACAACAATGCTTCTCTGGGCTGGCCAGATCGCAACCTGACTTCAGTTCTGATCGCAACAAGACCTCTGGTAGGTTGTTTCTGCCTCCGTGTCAATGAGCAGCTTGGCGTCTTGGCAGAGCGGCAAGCCCGGGTTGCGCTCCCAGCGAGCGCATATCCTGCCTTGTCAAATGTGAGCGTGTACAGCCATTCTTCACATCTGTGAGCTAGACACACTGGGAAGGACAACTGTGAGCTAGACACACTCGGAAGGGACCATGAGCTCCCGCGTCAGTATGTGACAAATGCCTAATCAATTATGCGCTCAAACACACCCACCTGCTGCACATGCTCTGCTAAGCGGACCCAAACGGTGCATGGCAGCGTCAGCATGACCAGCAGCAGCATGGACATGCTGCTGTGCGCGCATCTCCCGCGCCTGCCACACTGCTGCCATCCTACACAGCTGCACAGGACTCGATTGCACTCGGCGGCACTCCGCGAGGCACCGCTTGCACACGCTTTCGCATGTGGCTCAGCCGCTGCGCGAGCCTGCGCGCGCGGCAGCGGGGCAAGTGGGGGCGCGGCCTCAGCAGCCGTTGCGCAGCACGAGGGGCCGCTCGAGGCGGTGCTGCCGCACGCGTACGCCCGCCAGCGCCAGCAGCGTCCGGCTGGCCGCGTACAGCGCCTCCGGCCTGCGCGGCGCGCGCAGCGCGCGGTCTGAATCGGATGCGTACGCACCGAGTTGTTTGCCATGCGCTCCAGAACATCAGTTGGCAGACGTCCTTTTATCCTCTTTACTCGCACCTACCGCTACCGACATTTTTTTTTTGCTCTGCTGCACTACATATAAAAAATAAGTACCTGAGACAGGTCGAGGTGGGAAGAGATCATCCAAAGGCAAATGCTGTGGGGGCCTACAGCTCCGAGAGCAGCTGGCGCACGCACACGGCGGCGGCCGCAGCTGGGCGGGGCGGCGGCGGAGCGCCCAACGCGGCACCTGCTGCCTGCTGCCGGACAGGGACGCGCCCGCAGCCCAAGCGCCACGCTGCGCTTGAGGGTAGGGATAGGTTGGGTAAGGGCTAGGCCAGGAATGCAGCACCTGATGCCAGACAGGGACGCGCTGGCGGGGCGCGCGGGCGCCGCTTTGTCCTCGAAGTAGACCACCTCGCGGATGCCGGCCTGGATCAGCAGCTTGGCGCACTCGCAGCAGGGGAACATGGTCACGTACAGCGCCTGCGTCGCCCGCGCCGGGATTCCTTTTGGGGTAGGGTATGTGAATAGGGTAGGGTAGGGACTCCCTACCCTGCGGCCCCCACGCTGGAGCCCCGTCACGGCGCCGCTCGCGGATCGTGCGTCACGACTGGTGCCCGTGACCAGTGCGGCGACAGGTGTGATCCGGTCAGGCTCTCGCGCTCCCCAGCACCGGCGCTCGCCTGGCCCTGCAGCCCCAACGCTGAGAGGCAACGCAACCTCGTCTCGATGCATGCGTTTGCGGTCGCGGGTGCTTTAAATAACGCGCACAGCGCCCCACATGGGCGGCAGGCTGTTCACGCATGCGCACGCACGGTGCCGGCGCCGCGCTGTCGCCGCCAGGGACGCCACCGTGCAGCCGAGGCGCGCTGGGGGGCCGTGCTGTCGGGTGCGCACCGCGCCGTTCAAGGAAGCAACGTTCTTGTTCAGGATGGCGTTCAGCTCAGCGTGGCAGACGTACGGGTACCTGGCGCGTCCCCGCGCAGGCCCTCAGTTGTGCCCTCCATGACCATCCAGGAGCTGCGCGGCCGCTCCATGCTTGGTTGCAAACATGCGTTTGCTCCTTGGGCGCTCGTCCAGACCTTCCTAAGCTACTCACTGGTGTGCTTGTGACGCCTCGCACACGCACTGTTACCCATCATGGAGCTAAGATTGCATGCCATCTGCTGCTGGGCTGCACAGCACAGTGGGCGCACTTTGTGTCTAGGGGGTCGCCAGAGTGCGCTCGCCTTGCCCAGGGCAGCTGTCACAGCGCGAGCAGCGCGTTGGAGCGGTCAGGCGCTCACACAGCTCTGAAGCAATTCAGACAGGGGGGACGTTGGCGGGCACACACCTTGTCGTCTGCACACCCTCGAGGAAAGCCGTTGTATCCGATGCCCAGTATGATTTTGTCTGGGCCCACGATGCAGGCGCCGACCTACACGCGTGCTGTCAGCAGCGCCGCTGCTTGGTGGCGCCCGAAGCAAAGCAAGCTTGCCCGCCAGCGCACCTGTTTATTGGGGTCCTTGGACCGGCGGGCGCTCAGGAACGCGACCGCCATAAAGTAGTCCTCCCAGGACAGGTACCTGGGCAGCGCCGCCTATCGTATGGACAGGTGAAACACGCGTGTGAACCAGCAGCTTCAAACAGCGCTGATGCTGGCACCGCGCACCCTTTCCGGGGCCTCCTGTCGAAGGGATCAACCTTTGGCGCGGCCTCCTCCACCACCTCGACGCTGCAGCTGCAGTCAGCGCCGCCGCGGTCGGCGGCAGCGGGCGCCGGCGGCCTCTTGGGGGCTGCAAGCTCTGCCGGCCGCTGCGCCAGCGCGCAGTAGGTGATGGCTGCCCCGGCGGCGGCAGCGGCAGCGGCCGCCAGCGTGACGGCTGCCGGCGTCCAGCCGCCGGCGCTGCCGCTGCCCATCCCAGACACTGGAAGCCGCTTGTTGTCCTACTTGCAGGTGACCTCCTCAGAGCTGGCAGCAGGCACTTCAAAATGTTGTGACTAGGCCCTTGGCCCTTGGCGGAAAGGCTCCCTTGTTTCCTCTAAGAAATAGAGTAGCTAAAGCGCAATGCGTCAGTGGCCAGACTCACAGATGTAGGACCGCCATCAGAACGCTGCACCTGGAGCATCAGCACGGCACGAGACAGCGAGAGATCTTCACAGGACGCGCGATGAACGCCGAAAGCGCATACTTGTACCGGGAGCGCAAGGCCGAAGTCGAGGAGCTCGGCGAGCAGGCATACAAGCGCCGCGTGCTGAAGCACCTCAAGCTCAAAACTGTGTTGAAGGTGATCCCCTGGCGCCGGCCATTCCTGGCATGTGCGGCGTCTCTGGCAGCGTTCATCAGCAGCCGCAGAGCGCACATGACGTTGGCATCTTGCAAGATAGTGCCATGCGCCCTGCACAAGGCGCAACATACATCCCTGGTCACACAGCAAGCCAAAAGTATGATTCCTTTACAGACACAGGCACCAAGCACTTCAACGGGCTGCGGCCTTGGCCGTTGGCGTGCTCGCAGGAGAGCCACTGCACGCCCGTCCAGGCCGTGGCCTTCAACGCGCTAGACCCGCTCAACGCCAACCTGGTTGCCACAGTCGGCGGCGACCAGGCCACCGTCTACGATGACCTGCACATGGGCGACTACCTCAGCGTCGTGGTGCACTTTGTCAACAGGCGCACGGCGCACACCGAGGGCGGGGTGCGCCCGCCCCGCCCGCGCCCAGCCTGGGGCACTTACAGCCCATGCATGCGGCAGAACACCTTGCTGCCTTGCTGCCCCGCTGCATCCACGAGCGTATGAGCTTTGGGGTTGTGCGGCCAGTTCGCGGCGTGCAGCCAGCAGCCAACTGCTGCCGCTCGCCAGGCAGGGAAAAGTATGTTCCGGGGCCGCACCTCACGAGGGTGCCTTGTGCTCGCAGGAGCTGCGCGCGTGCGTCTGGCTGCGCACCGAGGGCTGGACGGCGCACCCCCAGGGCGACGCCTGCGTGGTGCTCCCCCCATGCCCTCCCAAGCGCAGCGCCCGAGCGCGCCTCGGCGAGCTCCCAGACTGGCCGCTGGTCGCCGGTCATC
>JAABUV010003734.1_pt1 | contig 19036 bp, 19 predicted proteins | sample 5559971 | NCBI WGS metagenome assembly JAABUV01 (sample SAMN10711881, study PRJNA513362) | rock metagenome | isolation source: Antarctica rocks | place: Antarctica: Victoria Land, Knobhead nord | collected 2015-12-19
GCGAGGAGCGCCAGTCTGCGGCGCCCGGGCCGCCCGAGGCCGCGCCCGAGACGGCGCCGCCGCGCGAGCGCAGGTCCAGCAGCGCATCTGCGCCCGACAGGCTCGGCGAGTCCTCGCGCGCCCTGTCGGGCTCGGCGCCGTGCCACGCACCGCCGGCGGCCGCCGCAACCGCCGCGGCCTGGCCGGGCGTTGCGAAATTGACCTTGTTGGTCGCCGGCCCGCGCAGGCGGCGCGCCTCGGCGTCGTACGCGCGCGCAGCGTCCTCCTCAACCGCAAAATAGCCCAGGTGATGGATCTGCGCCGGTTGAAAAGGGTTTGGTTAGGGTGTCAGAACCCTCAGGACCGTTGCAGGTGGTGGACATGCGGGCCGCAGTGCCGCATTCTTCTCCAATGTCACCATGCGTACATACTGCGGCCTCATGTGAGCATCGACATGTCCTTGTTGCGTTATCCGCGCTCGCCCACGGAGTCCCATCTGAGGCACTTGCTCGTGCGCCGCGACGGGTGTGTTGGGAGACTGCGCAGCCCTGAGCGAAAACAGGGCGCGACGCGGAAAAGTTGAAACAATCCCTTATGCAAGGCCTTCCAGCAACGGTTGGTAAGTCCGCAGACAAGTTTACGGATTCCAATGAATGTGGGACGCGCGGGACAGGCGACAGCCGAAAGCATGAGCCCGGCGCGCCTTGTTGTCATACCACAGCTGCGCGTGCCAGTTGCGGCCGTCCGCGCGGCGCCACTCCCAGCTGACCCCGCGCCACCGGCTCGTGCAGCCGGCCTTGCCGCGGCCGCCGCGCCCGCGCTGCCCGCCCGGGCCGCGCCGCCCGCCGCCGCGCCCGCGGCCTGCGCGGGCGCCCAAGCGGCTCGGGGCGAGTCCGCACACACCCCTCTCAGTGCGAGCCACCTCGCGTGCAGCGCCACGGCGCCTGACGCGCTCTGCACACCTGAGGTGCGCCGCGGCTGCCGGACATGCCAGAGCACGCGTGTCACCGACCGCCTGCGGGGCCGGGCGCCACAACACGCATGCACTGGCGAGCAAAACCTGCCCGATGCGGGCGCGCACGCGGCCGCGGCGCCTCGCCGCTGCTGGCCGGCGACCCGGCGCGCCAGGCCTCGTCGTCGGTCACGTCGGAGTCCTCCTCTGTGCCGCCGCGGCCGCCCATGGCGGCCGCCGCGCGGCCTCCGCTGCGCCGCCGCTTCCGGCCGGCCCGCGGCAGAGCCGGCGCCGCCGGCCCAGCTACCTCCGGCCCGCCCGCTGGCGCCGCCGCCGCAGCCGGGTGCGGGAACGAGCGCGCAGCGTCGCGCGCCCCGGCGTCATCGCCGGAGATGCTGCCAGACAGGCGGCCGTCCCGCGGCTCGCCGCGCGCCCGCGGCGCCAGCCGCGCCAGCCGTCCGGCTGCCACTGGTTTGGGCGCTGCCAGCGTGGTCATTACCTGCGCAGTATAGGTTCGGGGTTCAGAACCTATCCTGCAGTCAGCGCCGCCCTCGCCTGCGCACTCGAGAGAGCCGCGGGCGCCAGAGCGCGCTGCAGGTGCGGCGCCTCGACAGCGCTGCCGCCGCCGCCTCGGGCACCGCCAGTCTGGGCCGGCAAGGGGCGTGCGCGCTTGTGCTCCCCGACAGCAGCAGAGCATACGCACATTTGTGTGCGCGCGCTATTTCGCACGCGCGTCTGCCAGCTCCCGGCCTCGCTCTTTGGCGCTGCGCCCGCCACCTTGCGCCGGGGGCGCTACCGGCGCACGACCCGCAGGCCGGGCGGGCGGCCGCACCGGCTGGTCGCTGCCGTCGGCGTCGTCGTCGGCGTCGGCGCCGCGGCTGTGCCGCACATGCGCCGGAAAGTTCACCTCCGCGCCCGGCCTATACAGGCTCACAAACTCGTCGTACGCGCGCGCCGCGTTGACCTCCTGCAGGTAGTAGCCGAACTGCTTCATCTGCGCGCGGCGCCGGCCGGGTGAGCGGCCCGCCGCGCGCGCCGCGCGCCGCGCCGCCAGCCTTGCCGCACTTGAGACCGCTGGCGAGCGCATGATCTGATGGGCAGACTCCCTGTCCTGATGCTCCTGTGAGCGCGCAACCTGCGTAGGACGGCGCAGGGCGGGTGCCCTGAACGCAAGCAGGGTGTGCTTGGGGTCTTCATGAGGCGATGGGCCCGCGCCTGCCCCGCCATGCGCAGCTGGGCGACCCACTTGCCCATGCCCTTGTGCCACGTCACCCCTGCACGGCGCGCGACACAGCACGTCACGCGCTTTGGCGCTGGGTGCAGCCCTGCCAAGCTAGTGCTGACGCAACCCTGCCAAGACGCTGTTTAAAATCATCGGGGGCACCGGCTGCAGCGCGCGCAGCGGTGCAGAGCAGGGGCGCGCCCTTGTAGCGCGAGGAGTACACGCGGCCATCCGCGCCGCGGCGCTGCGGCCGGGCGCCCGCGCTGCGCGTGCGCCGCGCGCGCGGCCGGCTGCCGCCGCCGCTGCCGCCGCTGCCGCTGCTGCCACCGGCAAGCGTGGCGACGCCGCTGCTGCCGCCCGCTGCCGCCTCCGCGCCTCTGGCGCCTGCGGCAACCTCCGCGCAGCCACCGCCGCCGTAAGCGCGCTCAGGCACCCCGCCGGCCGCGCCCCGCTGCCCTGCCTCGCGGCTGTGCTGACCGTGCGCCGCCGCGCCCATGTGGACCAGGGTGACAGGGCCGGCGCCGGCGCCGCTGCTCGCCGGCCCGCGCAGCGACCCGGGCCGGCCCGCATCATCAGCGCCAAGCGCCCCGGCGCCGAGCACAATCGTATGGGCCGAGCCCGCACTGACGCTGCCAGCGCTCGCGAGTGCGGCTTCGAGAGCGCATCCCGTGGCGACTAGGATCGTGCCGGCGCCTGAGCCTGGCAGGCCAGGCGCCGGCGCGAACAGACCCGGCGAGGCGCTGACAGCTCGGCCGCTGCCCAACGGTGCAGCGGCGGCAACCGGCGAAGCTGACGCATGCCCGCCGCTCACTGTGCCGGGCCCCTGTGCGCCGACCGCCTGCCGCCCCACCACCCCGCCGGCCGGCCCCGCGAGCGCAGTTGCGCAGAGGCTGCCCCGCAGGGCGACTGGCGTCGACCGTGCCCTGCCAGGGCTCGCCACTGGGCCCAGCCCGCCACCCAGGCCCCGCGGCACAGGGACGAGCGCCCGGGGGGGCGGCCGTAGCGCCGGCGCCCTCCGCGCCCGCCCGCGGCAGAGCGCGCCGGCCCGCCCGCCCAGCAGCAGCGTGAGCGCCAGCAGCGCCAGCCGCGGGCGCGCCAGGGCGCCCACGGCGGCGTCGCGGGCGCCCGCTCCTGGTGCAGCGAGCAGGGCCACGAGCGCGGCCCCCGCGCCGCCCGCTGCCCCCCGGCAGGCCCGGGGCTGTCTGGCAGCATGCTCGGGGCCCGCCAGCGCGCTGGCGGGTCCGGCGGGCGTCACAGGGGTGCCCGGCGAGGTCGCGGGAGTGCGCGTCGGCGACGGGTGGCCGGCGCCGCCTGGCGCAGGTGCCTGCATCTCCGCTGCGCGTGCATCCAGCCCACGCGGGACCCGCGGCCCTGCGCGCTGGGGGGTGCGCCCAGAACCTGCGTTCAGGCTGCGCGCAGGTGGAGGATCGCTGGGGCCCTTGGGTGCTGGGAGTGGCTCTCGGAGCACGTCCGTACCGACCCCGCAGGCCAATCCGGAAGGACGCGACGGCGGGTGGGCAACACGCCGCAAGAGGTGCTGTTCAAATGCAGTGTCACTGCGTGTCTGGCGCCGTGCTCGAGCAGGGAAAGGCTACGTGCGGACGAGCAAGCTCTGGCAGCCCAGAACCGGCTCCGGCGGGGCTTCTCACCACAGGCTTCGTTTCGCTTCGTACAGGCTGCCGGAAGCGGATCGGCGGGTCAGCCCGGCCGCGCCTCCAGGCTCCCTTGCGGTCGCCCGTGCAGTGGTCGAATGCGTGTCACGGGCCCCATAGCGGGCAGGCTCGGAGCAAGTAGTTAGCTGCTAAGCTGGGTCCTCACTCAGGCTAGGTCTTTGCACTAGTAGGTCTTTGCAGCTGAAACAGGCCAGTCGTATTCGTCATTGCGCAGCAGGCGAAGCATCGTACCGGCAGCAATACACGTACGTCAGGCGCAGGTGCGCGGATAATATTAGGCGGCACGGGCTGATGGGCTATGCAAGCGCGCCCGCGGCCGCAGAGGCGGGCTTGCTTCATACCCTGCCCTCGCACCTGGTGGTGCGCCTGCCGTCCCGTGCCCCAAAGGGCCTGCCCGCAGTCCGGCGCTGCCGCTATGCAACAAGATGCCTGGCGTCCGTCGCGCTCCCGGCGCGCCTGCCTCCCACTGACTCCGCTTCGCTGGCGCCGCAGGCGTGTGTGCTGGCACATGTCGCGACCCCGTCCGACCTGGCGGCAGCGGCGGGCACCTGCACGGCGTGGCGCGCGGTCGTCGCCGACCCCGGCTGCCGCTGGCACGGCATCGAGCGCGTGGCGCCGGGCCCCGCGGCCGACGACGTGTCCGGCGTGCTGCGCTGGGCCGCGCGCTGCCTGCCGCGCCTGGCGGAGCTGGACCTGCGCGCCGCGCGGCAGCTGCAGCCCGGCGACCTGGCCGCCTTCGCGCCCGCCGCGCCCACGCTCACGGTGCGCGCGCGAGCGCCCCTGCGCCGAAGCGCGGCGCCCCCGCCCTTCAGGCGCGCCGCTCTTCAGGCTCCGGGCGCTGCCTGCCAGCTCTCACGTGCCTGTCGCGCCTGGCAAGGCATGTGTTGTCGCCCTCAGCCCGGCGGCGTGCGCCGCTCGGGCGCGCCGCCTGGGCGCCGCTGCCGCCCACGCGCTGCCGGCTGCCTGGTCCCGCTGGCTCGGGCCGCAGCCAGTGGCGCGCGTCGGCGCGAGGGAATGGAGGACGCAGCCGCAGGTGGCTGCTGCGGGTCCTGCGGGGCATGCTCTGCTTCAAGCAGTGCCCGCCACTCTTAGGAACAGAGAACACGGGCTCTTGACCACACCAACATGCCCTGAAATCCCCACCAAACAAAGCAACGGCCCAATGCTTCCCTCTGGGTCCAGGCGGAGGCGGTGTCAGGGCTGCCGGTGCCAGCAGTGCGCGCGGGCCCCCAGCGCTGGCAGGCGCCGCCGCGCGCCGAGCCTGAAGGGCGGCCTGCCGGCGCTGAGCGCGCCGTCATGCGGCCGCGGGGCAGCATCAGAGCGCGCGCATGTTCTCGGCAGGACCTAGGGTTATGGTAGGGTAACCACACGCGTGCGCCTGCCGGCAGGCGCTGCGCCTGGCGGGGCCAGCGGTGCAGCCGGGCGCGGAGCTGGCGGCGCTGCTGGCGCGCTGCCCTGTGCTGGAGACCCTAGACCTGGCTGGCAGCGCGGTTCCGCTGGACGACTGGCTGGCGGCCGCGCTGGCGCGCCACGGCCGCCTGCGCTCGCTGCGCGTCTCGCTGGCCAGGCGCGCCCCGTGGCGCGCCCCCGGCGGGCGCTCGCCGCCTGGGCTGCTGCAGCCCGAAGCGCGGGGGCCGGGCCGGCGCGCGTTTGTCGCAGGCGGCGCTGGTGCGAGGGCGGGGACGGCACCGGCCATTGGCTCAGCTGTCACACGCATTCTGGCGGGCCTCGGGGAGGCGCACAGCCGTGCAGCCCCGCCGCCCCGCTGCGGCGGGACCCCTGGGCGCACCGCCCGGCCGCCTCACTGCGCCAGGCCGCGCGCAGGTCGCAGTGGCACCAGCAGAGGCACCAGAGCGCGCGGCGCGCGGGCGCGCTGGAGCGCATCGCCGCGTCGTGCCCCGCGTTGGCCGACCTGGACTGCTCCGGCGCGCGCGCGCTCACCGCGGCCAGCTTGCAGGCACGCCGCGCGCGCGCGCCCCCGGCCTGCCGAGCCGGCCGGCCCGGGCGCATCGCGCGGGCGCGCATGCTCGCGCGCGCGCGCCCTTTCACCGATGCAGCGCGCGCTGCGGTGCGCAGAGGCTGGCGCTGCTCTTGCCGCGGGCTCTCGCTCGCGCGCGGGCCGACCTTCACCTCTGACAAGTCTTCAGGTGGGAGGGCGGCCTCGACGGCGAGCCCCGACCGTAAACCTATACGAGACGCTGACGGGCGCACCGCGCGCGCGCTGCGCCAGGCGGCCACAGCGGCCGGCAGGCTGGGCGGGCTGACGCGGCTGGCGCTGGCGCGCTGCGACGGCGTGGCCGGCGCGGGGCCCGCGCTGGCCGCGCTCACCGCGCTCGTGGACCTGGATCTCAGCGGCACGGCCGCCAGCGACGCCGACCTTGCGGCGCTTGTGCGCGCCGCCCGGGGCGCGCTCCAGCAGTGGCAGGGTCAGGCTTAGGGTTAGGGTTAGGCAGGCCTATGGCATAGGGCATGCATAGGGGGGAGTGGGCCGGCGGCCGCGGCCCGGGCGCAGCGCGCGCGGCGCGTGGCGCGGCGCGCGGGCGCTCCGGCTGGCCTGCACGCTCGGGCCGCGCCGCGCCGCATGGGCGCGCAGGCGCGCCGCAGCGGGACGCCGCCTGGGTCCGTGCTGCAGGCGCCGGCGCCGGCGGCCCTGCGCGCCAGCTGAGCGGGCGCGGCGCGCGCAGGCGGCTTTCTGCCCCGCGCTGGAGGCGCTGAGCCTGGCGGGCTGCCACGGCGTGACGGGCTGCGGGCTGGCCTTCCTGGCTGCCCCCTGCGGCGGGGCGGGTTGGTGCGCCCCAAAGGTGCCCCGCTCGCGCCCGGCGGGGCGCGGGGTGCTCGCCCTGGCTGGCCCGGCGCCCGCGCCTGCTACCCTGCGCACGCGTGCCGCGCGCCGCTGCGGCTTGTGCTTGGGAGGCGCCCCAGGGCCGCCGCCGCGAGTACGCCCCGTACGGGGCTCTGCCGCTGCGTCACATGCGCGCCGTTTGAGCGACACGCGCGCGGTGTCCGGGGCCTCCAACGTTTCGCTCACAGCGGTGGTCGTGGACAGGCGGCGACGGGGCGGGCGTCCGCCACGTGGCCACGGCAGGCCGGCCGGTGGGCGTCTGCCATAGGGCCACAGCAGGCAGGGCAGCGCTGCGCCGGACGTCCACGGGCCTGGCCCAGGCGCGTGCGCGTGGCGGCAGGGGGCTCACCCGGCTGTGCCTGGCGGACATGCCGCGCCTGGATGCCGCGCAGCTGCGGGAGCTGCTGGCGCGTCTGGCCGTCGCGCCGCGGTGCGGGCCCCTGCCGCCGCGGACCGCCCCCGCTGGCCGCACGGGCACCACGCCTGAAGGTGGGCCGAGCTGGGGGCGCGCGGCCAAAGGATGAGCACGGGCTGCTGCGGAGGCCCTGCTGCCGCCCCTGCCGCCTGGCACGGCGCGCGCGCGGGCGGCCTCGCGGGCAGCAGCGCCTGGGCGCTGCGCCAAGGGCTCCTCGATGTGTGCACGCGCGCGCCGGGAGCCTGCATGAGGGGGCGGTCGCGGCGCAGGGGCGACGGCGCGACGCGCCTGCTGGCGCTCGACCTGTCCAGCTGCGGCGCGGCCGGCGACGCCGCGCTGGCGGCGCTGGCGCCGCCGCAACGCGCCGCTGCGCCCGCGCCGCGCTCGGCCGGGCGGCCGGATGCCGTGCGGGGGCAGCGCCAGCTGGAGCGAAGCGACGCCGCCCATGAAGGCGCGGGAGGGAGCGACGTGGCCGGGGCGCCGAGCTCACCGGGGGCAGGCGAGGCCGCGCCGCCCGCGCCGGCATCCCCGGACGCCGCCCGCTCCAGTGCAGGCGAGCGCGGCGCCAACGGCCCGCCGCGCGGCCAGGGGGCGCCCGGCGCGGCGCGTGCCGGCGGGGCGGACGCCAGCCGGGCTGTGCCGGGCGGCGGTCGGGAGGGCGGAGGCGCGGCCGGCGCGGAAGGAGCTCGTCCTATATTGGCGCTCGCAGGGCTCTCGGAGCTGCGGCTGACCTGCTGCTGCAGGCCGAGCGTCGAGGGCCTGGTCGGCCTCGCGCCCGCCCTGACCCGCGTCCGCGTCCTGTGCCTCGACCACGTGGAGGCGCTGCGGCGGCCGCCGCCGGCCGCGCCCGGGCCGGGCCCGCCCGGCGCGGCGCCGCCCGCGCCCGGCGCGCATGCGCTGTTCGCGGCGCTGGCAGCGGCGGGCGGCGCACCTGATTTGGCCGAGCTGCGCCTGGACGGCGCGCGCCTGGACGACGCGGGCGCCGAAACCCTGGCGGGCGCCCTGGGGCCGGCCCTGCGCACGCTCTCCCTGGTGGACGCGCGCGGCCTGGGGGACGTGGGCATGCGCGCCCTGGCCGCGGCGTGCCCGGGGCTGCAGACCCTGTGCGTCGGCGGCAAGTGCGGCGCGTGGACGGAGCGCGGGGCGCTGCCTGCGTTCGCGGCGCTCACCGAGCTGCGCCTCGTGCGCCGCAGCGTCGAGGACGGCCGCGCTCTGGCGGCCGCGCTGGCGCCGCACGCGCGCACGCTCAGGCGCGCCCCGCGGGGCAGCTGCTTGTAGACGTGCATGCGGAGTAGCGCAATTAGCGCTGAAGTATCGTCATGTGCACCACTGTGCGCTTTGCTGAGCTGCTGCTCTGTACCGTGGGTGCCCATACGCCTGCAGCCGCGCTGCTACCCTGCGCGAGCACATGCGAGCGCGCCGTGTGTCCGGGCCTGCAGCGCATGCACCGTGTATGTACGGCTACGCAGGCGCGGCGCACATCTGCAGCACCCAATTTTATAGTTGTTGTCTTTTGCCTGGCAGCACTAGCAGTCACGCCAAGCAACAGCCGGAGGAGCGCGACAAGGCGCCACGCCCGCTCTTGAGTGCACCTCTGCTAGCGGCCGAGGCGGCGCCCCGCGGGCGCGGCGGCAGGGCGCTCAGGCTGGCGGCCTGCGGCGGCATCACGGACGGCGTGCTGGCCGCGGCGGTGCCGCCGGGCGTGCGCGAGCTGAGCGTGGTCTGCTGCGAGGCCGTGACTGGCTGGGGCCTGACGCGGCTGCGCGCGCTGCGCGCGCTGCGCCTGGACGGCTGCCCCGCCGTGGACGTCGCGGCTGTGCAGGCGCGCCCCCGGGCCGCGGCGCATGTTGGGGCCGGGTCCAACGGCGCCGAATGCGATGGGGTGGGCGACATCAGGGGACATGCTGTACCCAGCTGCCCGCCGCTGCTTCGGGAGCGGGCTGCGCGTGAGGACCTGCCTAAGCGGCCCTAGCTTGCTAAAACAGGCTCTCAAACCAACACGCCTGGGTGCGCCGAAGGGCGCGCGCACTCGAGAGCCTTTCGTTGTTTGCGCGGCCAGGCGCTCGCGGCGGTATGCCCGGCGCTGGCGGTGGTGGAGCTGCCGCGGCACGTGCCGGCGCGCTGCCTGCCGGTGCAGGCGCCGGGCGCGGGCGGCCACCTGCGCGGCGTGCGCGTCGAGGGCGGCTGCAGCACGCCGCGGCCGCCCGAGGCGGGCCGCCGCCGGCGCGCCGCCGCCGCCTGACCGGGCGTATCAGTCTGGTGGCTGTGCCCTGTGCACCCTCCCTTTAGATTGGCGTGGGGCTCGTGTCACTGTGGGGCAGGGTGTCTGCTGGTGCTGTGCGCGGCGCGGCGGTGTGGTGCAGGTGCGCTGCATGCAAGCGGTCTTGTCCTAGGTGTTTGTCCCAGGCGCCTGCTGTGCCTGGCATGCTGGTCAGGCGAGAGAGTGTGGACGCATGCTGCGCAGCGCACTGTTCGCCGCCACTTTGGCCTCTGCTCCACGGACTGCCTCGGCCGCGCGCATGGGTCAGCGCCTCATCCTGAGGCGTTGTTTCCTTTGTTGAAATTTTCAACTGTGGGGCACCCGGTCTCGCTGCTGACATGGCCGTGCTCAGAGTCCCCACCTCCCTCAATTGCTCATGGGCGCCTGCCCCGTAGTTTGTATTGCAACGCATGCTCAATGGCGGTGTGCCCCGCTCTGCGTCTGCTCTGCGTCTGTGTGCGATGCCAGCTGAGGTCGCGCACACAGGCCGTGTGCCACTGTGACCATTAATTGTTATGAATCAATTGCAGAGCACGCTTGATTCACGCACCGCCAGCAGCGCTTGCCAAGCGTACACAGACACACATACCAGATCCGACCCCGGGTGACCCTCGACTGACTGCCTCTGACCCAGACTTGTGGATCATGCCGTACCATCTCTTGCGTATGGAGAAAACTGGAGTGCAGGGGAGGTAGTGCACCATCCTGCTACAAGGCCCATAAGCGAACCCGCCCTCAACCCTTACAGTGCAGAGACAAGAACCCAAAAGATTTCCTTGTGCATCTTGGACAAAGCCTTGTCACGCAGGGCCATGCATGCATCGCCTGCTCCTGCTGCTGCTGCTGCTGCTGCTGCTGGCACCACGACAGCTGCCCATGACCATGCTGGGTACCCCGCACCGCACGCGCGTCTTGCAAACCCCACACCATTACTACCCACATGACATGGAGGTGTGAACCGCCTGTGGGTGCGCTCAAATGTTTATCCGTACGCATGGACAGGCCCCCGAGGCTCAGCTGCCACCACTTACTTGCGTGTACCTATCACAGCTTACCGCGCTGTTCAGGAGCCCCTGCACGCCCCTACGTATGTTACAGTGAGCACGCGGGGGGAGAGAGGGTAAGCAGGCCCATGCAGGCCGCTCGCCGCCTGGTCAGCAATCCTCCCAGGGTTGCAGGGGCCGCCGGCCAGCGCCGAGAAGGGACGGGAGGGCCGCGGAAGCGAGATAGAACAGCCGGCACGTATGCGGTCAGCGCTGTGCCTGTGCGGAGTAGGGCATGGATGCCCCAACCACACCCTACCCTCGCCCAACCCGGGGCTCCCCGCGGCCCCCGGCCTCACTGCTCCTTCTTCGCGCTGGACCCGCCGCCGAACAGGCCCTTGATGCGCTCGCGGATGTGCAGGCCGCTGCCGTGGTGCTCGTGGCCCATGGCCTTCGCGGCCTCGCGGTCCGTCTCGGCCTCGCCCTGCGGCGCCATCTTGACGGCCTGCGCACGGCCGCCCGCGCGCGTCAGCATCCAGGGAGGCAGGCAGGGAGGCTGGAGAACAGTGAGACTCAGGATCTGCCTCGCCCTGAAGCGCCACGTCACCCGCCCGAACACGAAGGATGCGAACAGAGGAAGCGAGGAAGCGACGGAGGACAAGCAAGGGGACACTGCCTGGATGCGCAGGCGCGCAGCTCGACATGCGCACGCATGATGTGCGTGTCTGAGGCGCGGCCAATGCTGCTGGCGCGTCTGGGGCGAGGCTCAGGGTGTGCAAGCCCTGAGAGGCCGCGGGCCGCGCCGGCTTGGTGCGCGAGCCATGGGGCATGCACGCGGGCAGGTCGCCGCCGTCGGTCGCGCGCCACTTGCGCAGCAGCGCCGCTTGCGCTTCCTCCAGCGGCACCGCCGCCAGGCCGCCCTGCGCAGCGCGCCAGCAGCCACATGACCCCCGCGCGCTCGCACACGCGCGTCGGGCTCCCGCCGCGCACAGCTCGCTCGGGGCGCGCGGCCGCGCGGCGGCGCCGCGCCGTGCCGGGTGCGACCCCTGCGTCATGCGCGCAGCCAGGCGCGCGCCTACGGCATGGCCCAGCCGAATTACTCTGACACCCTGGCGCGCACAGAAGCGCGCGGCGCGGCGCGGCGGCGCACCCCCTCGCGCTTGATCAGGCCGTCCTGCAGCAGCGTCGGCAGCGCATTCTCCAGCGCAAAGTCCAGCTTCTCGCCAAACTTGGCCGCCAGGTGCGCCTCGCACGCGGCGTCCAGGTCCGCGTCGGTCATCTTCTTGTCTGCGCGCGCGCCATCCCGCACCTGGGTAGGTGTCACCCAACCTGACCCCGTGCCTGTGCCCTACCCTATCCTACCTCATCCGGGGCAATTCCTGTCCTGCGCGCAGGCCCTCACGCGCGCGCGCCGCCGGCGCGCGCCGCCGGCGCGGCCAAGCGGCGCGCTGCCGGCGGCGCAGCGAGGGCGGCCGCGTCTGCGGGACGCGGGCAGGGCCGCGACCGGCACCCCGCTCGACACCCTGTGTCGTTGATTGGCTTCTTGAGCACTCGCTCAATGGCATGCATGTGGTCCGCCGCGCGCCCAGGGGGAAGGGGGGGTGGGGGGGCGGCGGCGGCGCACCGGAGAGCAGGAGCAGGTAGTAGGCGAGCAGGAGCTCCTTGACATGCTGCGCGGCCATCTGGTCGAGCAGCCAGTCGGTGACGCCCTCCTGCGCGTCCATCGTCTGCTCGTACAGCGCCTTGGTGACCTGGTCCACCACCTGCGGCCCCGCGCGCGCGCGCTCGGCGCCCTGCTCCAACCCTAAGGCCCTAACCCTAGCCATACGTGCGCGGCAGTCCGGACGCGCTCTGAGAGCCCAGGCGGGAAGGAGTCCGGTCAGTGACGCGCCGCCTGCGCGCCATAGTGAGTCTTCCAGACCAGGCACCGACTCAGGCCTCATCAGCAGTGCCTACCCGAGGCATGCCCGCTCCCTGCCGGGGCTAGCGGCTGCGGCAGGGAGAGGCTCTTGCCATGGCAGGCGGCCGGGGGCGGGCCGCGCCTGCTGGCGCGCGAGCTGCGCGGTGAAGTACATCTGCGACGCGCGGCCGCCCAGCAGGCTGATTACCGTCATCACCGTGCTAAAGCTCAGCTTGCCCTGCCGCCCGCGCGCGCGCCCGGGTCAGCCAACCGCGCGCGCGCCCCCAGGCCCGCTTCCACGCCCGGCGCTCGGGCCCCGACTCACAGCGCTGCTCTGCTTGAAAACGCGACAGGCCGGACTTGTCAGAGCTAATGGAAACTGAGAAATCGAGCAAGGCGACGGTAGCTACGCTCCCTGAGGCAGCGCGGCGCGTGGGGCGGGGGCTGGGGGCGCGCCGCCATGGCGGACACGGCGGCGACGAGGCCGCCCAGGATCGTGACAGAGAGCTGGATCAGCAGCAGCGGCTTGAAGTAGAAGCGCTTGTCCGGGAAGACCATCTCGATGTCGGCCATGGGGATCTCGTCGAAACGCTTGGCCACGATGTTGCGCCGCGCCAGCCGCTGCCGCCGCGCGCCGCGCAGAGCGCGTCACGCGCCGGTGCACGCAGCGGGCGCTCCGCCAGAGCGGCGCCGCGCTGTGAGGCGCGGCCTTCGCTGCTCCGGGGCTGCGGGCCTGGGCGTGGCAGTCTCGGCGCGGGCGCAGAGGCGGGCGGCCTGCGACATGCAGCCTCAAGCAGACCACTCACCGGGCTGCGCGCCTGGTGCAGCGCGCGCCGGGTGGCGTGTGCTCTGGGCGAGTCAGCCAGGGTTGGGGCGGCAGGTTTTCGTTTCGCACCGGGTCCAGCGTGCGCTGCGGCCCATGGTCGCCGGTGTCGGCCGGGCCGCCGCGGCGGCGGTAGATGACGACCACGTTGCGGAAAGCCGGCTCGCGCAGCTGCACGCTGGACGCCAGGTGCTTGAACACGGCCGCCGCGTTGGGCATGAGCTGCCGCAGCGTGGTGCGCTGCACGACCTGCGCGCGCGGGGCGACTGTGAGCGCGGCGTCGCAGACCCTGCGGTGCGCGCTCGCGCGGCGACGGAGCTGGCACGCCTCCTCGGAGAGCGCGACTACCGCTCGCGATAGCACACATGCTGCTGAAAAATCCACCAAGCTCCTGCCCTAACCCTATACAAACCCTATCCTTACAGCTACCATCACTGCCGCCCAGCCCCTAAGCATCGCCAGCCACTTGGCACGCCTGCCGGCTGGCGCGCCTGCCGGCTGGCGCGCAGGCGGGGCAGGCGCGCGCCTGGTCGGGCGTCTGGTGCGCGCCGCCGCCGGCGCCGCCCACCGACGGCAAATTTGCGCCGTTGCCGGCGCCGGCGGGCGCTGCCTTGCCGCCGCCGGGCGCGCGGCCGCCCGCCTGCCCCGCCCCCGCCCCGAAGCCTGACCCCGGCCGCGTGCCGGCCGCCTCGTCGCCCGGCTTCGCCGCGGACGCGGAGGAGAGCGCGGCGGCGTCGCTGGCGCCCGCGCGCGGCGCCTCCGTGTGCGGCTCGCCGACGGCGGCCGGCGGCACCTTGAAGTGCCAGTCGGTCAGCTCCTTGGGCAGGCCGGTCGGCGCGGCGCCGGCGGCGCCCGCGGGCGGCAGCGCGGCGCCGCCGAGGGGCGCGGGCGCGGCCGCGGGCGCGGCCGCGGGCGCGTGCGTGGGCGCGGGCGCGGGCGCGGTGACGCTGCGGTCGGTACTCGCGGTGTAGCCCTGGTTGCTGGGCGTGGGGCCCGTGGCGGTCGTGAAGCCCTCGCTGCTGGCGCCGCCCTCCATGGACACGCCCAGCTGCAGCCGCGCCTGGCGCACGTGCGCGCCGCGCAGCCTCAAGGTAGGGTATATACTGCACCCTCTTGTACACGCGCCGTGTAGCATGAGCCGCACGCAGGGTGTGCACTCGCGGACAGCAGGAGCGATCAGTCTTTGCCAGCTTCCAGCATCACATACGCGGGCAATGATCGGCAGGGTCCTGCGCTTCAACCCGCTGGCGTGTCAGCAATGGATAGGGTTAGGGTTAGGGCCGCGCGCCTCGCGCTTGAACACGCGGCTGAAGAGCGCCTGGAAGGGGTCGACCAGCAGGTACTGGATGAGCAGGTCCAGCTTCTCGCTGATGTACATGCCCTCCGCGCGCACCTGCGCGCCCCGCCCGGCGGCGTCTGGGCGATTTAAATTTTTAAGCTATCAGGGTTACCTATGCTCATCCTGAGCCCAAGATTGCGGCACGCGTCAGCATGCACGTTGTGCTCCGGGCTGCCCTTCGCGGGCTGCCTTTCGCGTTCTGGCAGAGCTGCGCGAGAGCGCGCCGGCATTCGCGCGTAAGCATGTGTCTGGCGGCGGGGGCGCCGGGGCGCGCGCGTCGGACATGCCGCGGTGGAAGACGAGCACGTGGTCGCTGATGTCGGCCGCGGCCGCGCGCTCGCCCGCGTGGCGCGCCCAGAAGCGGCGCAGCAGCTCCGGGTCCATCGCGTCCCAGCGCACCTCCACCGGCGTCGTGAACTGCGCGGCGCCGCCGCCGCCCGCCGCGCTCAGGCCATGGCCGGGCGCCGCGCGGCTGGGCGCAACGGCGCCATGTGCAGCCGCCGGCGCGGGGCGGTGCGTCACAGGGCGGCGAAAGCGTGGCAGCAGCCTGGCGTCTGCGTGAGTCCAGCGTACCTTCACTCTTTGACGCTTTATGGTGCGGGCATCACAGCCAGTGGCAGCACCCAGCACGCGCATCGCATCGTGAAAGCCCGCCCGCCTGATGGCCTAATCGACTCGCCTACGCGCTCCATCATCTATGGAGCGTGCAGGCTCCATGAATGAGCCTACACGCTTCGAACCCCCGCCGTCGGCTGGCTGCTTGTTTAATGCGCTCGGGCAGCACTGACCGAGCAAAGTGCCCCCCCCCCTCCCCCCCCCCTACAATCCTGGAGGCCGCTGGCGGGCGCGCGCGCCGTGAACGCGTCGGCCTGCGCGGTGGCCCAGTCCTCGGGGCTGAGCAGGCGGAAGTGCGCGGACGTGAGCAGCTGGTGGAAGGCATCCAGGCACGCATCCTCGCGCTTGTCGAGCTCGGTGTCGCTCAGGTCCGCTGCGCGCGCGGCCGCACACGTCGGCTGGGCGCGCGGGGCGCCGCCGCGGAGGGGGCCGCACGCCCGCGCGCCTGCCGCCTCGCACAAGCAGCAGCGCGCCAGCGCATTTGCGATAACCTGGTCATCAGAGCCAGCCCACGATCACATTCATTCCCACCACAGCCAAAGATCTCTGAACGGCCCACAAAGCGGCAGGCAAGGCTTCCTGGCGCCTGGGCACCCCACAGGCGGCGTTGGCACCCATGCTCCAGCCCGCTCCCTTCACAAGGCCCCGCCAAGCAGCCGGGCGCGTACGCTTGCCGACGCGCTTGGGCGCGGTACGGTTCTGGGCCGCCAGGCTGAACACCATGAAGTCGCGCTTGACCTGCCTGCCCGCGGACGAGCGGGAGGTCAGCACGCAAAGTCTGCTGGCCAATCCCGCGTCAAGCCGTGCACCACCATCCACATGGTCGGCAGGGAAGGGCGCTGGCAGAGCGCGCACCTGTGCAGCAAGCTTGACCTGCCTGTCCGCAGACAAGCAGGAGGTCAACACGCAGTGTCTGCTGGCCGGAGCCTGCGTCGAGCAGCGCACTGGCATCCACGTGGTCGGCAGGGGAGGACGCCGGCAGGGGAGGGCGCTGGTATGGCAGGGAGCTGGCGTTAGAGGGCGCTGGCATGGGAGGTCGTCAGCATGGGAGGGCGCCGGCAGGGGAGGGCGCCGGCAGAGCGCGCGCCTGCGCAGCGACATGAACTCGTACTGCGACGTGCAGTCCGCCAGGCGCGCGACCTGCTGCAGCGTCTTGGCCGCCTCCGGGCCCATCCGCGTCTTCACCGTGTCTGCGCGGCGCGCGGGCGGGCTCCGCCAGCTGAGCACTTGCACAAAGGCAGCTCCGCGTCAGGCTGGCGCGCGCCGTGCCAGAGCCAACGACTAGCCTAACCGCATTGGGGGGCGCAGGGGGGTTTGCGTGCAGAACTATGCACAGCGCTCGCATGCATTGTAACCATGGCGCGACTGCATTTGGCGCAGCGGGCGCGCTGAGAAGGGTTGGCAAGGCAACACTATGACTTCTAAAGCGGGTCCGTTGCCGGCGCACCTGTGGCTTCCTCCAGCAGGTCGTCCGAGGGCGTGCTGATGTAGCGCTCGGGCGGGACCGCAAACTTCTGCATCGCGTTGTCGTCCTCGGACGCCTTGAGCACCTTGGCAGGCGCGTTGGCCTTCTTCTCGGACTCAAAGCCGCCTATGAAGGGCGCCATGGGGCTTCCTGCAAGCTCGGCACTGATGCTAGCGGATCTGCTGCGCCGCACCACTTCCACTCGAGTCTATACCAGTAGCATAGCACTGAGCACACCTGCACCTCTTGTTCACAGACCTGCATACATCCCGACTCGGGTCACCCGAAGGATGGAAACCCGCGCTGCGCTTAGTTAACCTAACATTCGATTCTCTGCAACTGCAACTTGCTGAAAACGGGCTCCTTGCAAGGTCCTGTATCCCGTCGTGGCACGACCTGCTTGGATCGCAGAGCAGCACACGATGACGGAGCCGGGGCCATCGAGGTCCACCGCCGCTTCAGTGCACCCCGACGAGGACGTCCAACGCCTGTTTGAGGAGGGCTTGCAGTGTCTGCAGGCACGTGTGCAGCCTGTGCAGCTGTGCCTCATGCCTAGCTGCAATGTCACTCACGCAGCACTGCGCAGGCAAACGACCTGGAACGGGCTGTGGCTGTGCTCGGGCAAGTGCTGGAGACGCGTATCAGCGCGCACGGCGGTGCGCACACACTCTTCTTTTCTGTGCACACTGACATCCGTCGCTTGATGCACAATCACAATATAGCACAACATGGGGACAAACGACACTAGCATAGCCGTAAAGCACGGACGTGTGTGGATTCAAAAGGCAGGACTTCTGAGCCTGCAGGCGTGCGCGCAGAGATGGCGCTCGAGTGCGCCTCCGCGTATTACCGCTACGGCTCGGCGTTGTTCTACAAAGCGCAGCAGGACAACGACGTGCTCGGCGCGCCGCTGCGCCAGGCCGCGGACGAGCGCGAGGCTGCTGCCGCGCTCGACGCCGCGCCCGGCGCGCGTGCTGCGCAGGGTGCACGGCCCAGCTGCTGCGCTTTGTGAACCCCCCTTGCCTGGCACGATCTCTCTCTAGGCGAGCTCTGCGTGCTGCCGCGTCCGATGACAGGGCTGCTGCTGTACCTGTTGCTAGGTTGCACATAGCAGGAGCTGCAGGCAGGCGGAGGCCGGGCAAGCTGACAGCGTGTGCAGCCGCGTAGCGCAGGCTGCTGTGCAGCGTTTCGGGCGTCGCCTGCAGCGCGCGCCACTCCATGCGCCGCCTTGGCGCGCAGACGCTGAGAAGGAGAACCTGGATGGCAAGGGCAAGGGCCCCGCGCGCGCCGAGGGCGCAGCCGCGGGCGGCGGCGGCGGCAGCGACGAGGACGAGGACGGCGGCAGCGAGGACGGCGCGGGCGGCGAGGAGGAGGAGGAAGAGGAGGAGGGCGACGACCAGCTGGCGTGGCGGATGCTGGAGGTGGCGCGAACGATCTGGACCGCTGCGGGCGCGGGGCGGCACCTGGCCGAGCTGGCAGGTGGGGCGGCGCGGCGCGCGAGCAGCAAGGCAGCGTTGTCATCTCAGGACCTGTGCTGCACTTGTGGGCCTCATATGCGGCAGGGCCCTGCGGAGCCTTGTGCTTTTCACTGCTGGGACACCACGCCTGCATGCTGGAATGCTCGTGGTGGTTCTCGCGGGGCGGTGAGTGCTGCAAGCGCGCATCACACTGGGCTGAGCTGCAGCAAGAGAGGGGTTCCGCTGACCTGCTTGACATCGTCAAGCCGAGCACGCTCCGACAGCAGGTGAAGGAAGGGGGCACCCTGCGGCGGACATGCACTGGGTGACGTGACGTTGGGTTGCGTTCATCCCTCGAGCATTTCCCGGACTGGGACGTCCGCTTGCTCTGTCTCTTGCTCTTCTGTCCTCAGTCAACCCCTCACAGACGGCCTGGCACAGGCGCCTGGCGGAGGGCAGAGGGCCGCCTGTGAATCCCCATCTGCCGGCTGACGCGCGGCCGCAGGCGCCGCGCAGACACGCACCAGCTGCTGGGCGACCTGCCAAGAAACATGCTGCTGTGAGCGCCATGCAGACACGCACCAGCTGCTGGGGGTGACACACGACCTGCGGGCGCTGCGCAGACACGCACCAGCTGCTGGGCGACCTGGCCGCGGAGGCCGAGGGCTGGGACGGCGCGCTGGAGGACTATGAGCAGGCGCTGAAGCTGCTGGCGGCCTGCCCCGACGTCAAGGCGCGGGCTAGGTGTAGGGCAGCGCCCGCGCGCGCTGCTATGCCTTTGTGCTGTCTGTGGCGACGCAGGAGCCGCAGCGGCGCTGAGCCTGCCGCTGGCAACACCGCACATGGGTGGCGGGCAAGGACCGCGCGCAGCGGTCTGCCGCTGCGCGGCGCTTGCTGAAGGCCCTGTCCCCGCCGGTTGACGCTGGGCGGGCCTCCGTCGTGAGCACGCTTTAATGACGTCGTGCCGCGCGCTGACGCGCCGCGCGCGCGCGCCTGCGCAGGCGGACGACCGGCGGCTGGCGGAGGTGCACTACAAGGCCGCGCTGGCGCTGCAGTTCCGCGGCGCGCCCTCGGACGCGCTCGCGCACGCGCACGCCGCGGCGCGCGTGCT
>JAABUV010003736.1_pt1 | contig 19018 bp, 13 predicted proteins | sample 5559971 | NCBI WGS metagenome assembly JAABUV01 (sample SAMN10711881, study PRJNA513362) | rock metagenome | isolation source: Antarctica rocks | place: Antarctica: Victoria Land, Knobhead nord | collected 2015-12-19
CAACACCAGGCTCGCGTATGTCGCCGTCTCCCGCGCCTCGCAAGACGCGCGAATCTACACAAACGACGCCGATTCTCTCGGCAAGCGGCTATCGGTTGATGTTTCGAAGACCGCCGCCATCGAGATTCCCAAGCCTCAGCTCATCAGCGAAGTTCGCCAGGCTGTCGAGGGATTCCGGGCCGGGAAGACCAGCGCCGCGCTAGATAACCTTCGCGACCAGGGCCGAGTCCACGAGCACGCGAACGTCACCGAAAGGATCTCCGCCGTCGCAAAAGAATATGCAGGCAAGCGGGATCGCACCGTGGTTCTCTCCGCAAGCCAATTAGAGCGCGCCGAGCTGACCGACCAGATTCGAGAACAGTTGCGCCAGGCCGGACGGCTCTCCCCGAATGGGAAACCAACCACCATCCTGAGAGAGCAAACCTTCCAGGAGCAAGGACGGGCGGCAAGCTACAAACCCGGAGACGTGATCCAGTACACGAAAGGCAGCCCCAGGAACGGCTTGCTCCATAACAGCGAAGCAGTAATCGAAACAGTTGACTCTCGGCGGAACATCCTTACTGTCCGCAACGGCCAAGATCAGGTTTCGTACAACCCAGCTCTCTTGAAGACCGCGACCAACGAATCGCGAGTCTATCGGCCCGAGCAGAAAGAGATCGCCACCGGCGAAAGGATCAGGTTTACCAAAAACGACAGAGAGCAGGGTCTTCGAGCTGGAGATTTCGCAACCGTGACCCGAACCCAGGAAAACGGTAACCTGAAGGTGCGTCTGGACAATGGGAAAGAGATCGAGCTTACGTCTAGGCAGGCACGGCACGTTGACCACGGCTATACCGCTGACAGCGGTCGCCGCGTCTCTGCAGAACGCTTTATCGTGACCGGCGAGCAAGCACAGGCGACCACCCTGAAGACGGTGCCGCCTAGCGCGAAAGAGCTTTCCGTTCATACTGCCACTCCCTCAATCCAACGCGAGAAGGCGACCGAAAAAGACCTCGCTCAGAAGCCTCCCCAACAAGAGATTCAACGTGGCTACGGCATCGGCCTAAGCCTCTAAAAGGGGCCGTTATATGAATTCCCCTCACATCGTTGTTATCGTAGCGACCCTCGCCCTCCCTCTCGCAGCACAGACCCACAAGACTCCCCAGCAGCCGACCGACTGGCCCGCAAAGAGGGAGCTTTTAATGTTTGCCAATGGGCCGACTGAATTTGCCGTACCTGCCGCTACTCGGAAGACAATTATTTCTCTGGACGTTTACAACGATCCCCCGGATGCGCGGTCGGTGATGATTGTCTTCACGAACGGAACCGAACTGGTTGTCGATTCCAACATGACAGTGAGGGCAAGTGCGAAGCACTATCAATGGACAGACACCGGCCCGACGACACTCAGCCAATACAACGAGGGTGGCCGATGAAAGGCCCCAGCGCCACGTCCAACCTGTCGCTTCCTGAGTGGGTTGATCTTCACGAACGGCGTGACGCCGCGCTGTGGAAGCTCTGCTATCCCAGAAACTATCGCGTCATAACCACTACTCCTCGCCCCGGCAGCTTGGCGCGGAGCTGGTTGGCATCCGTGTGGCGATCGACTACAGGGATAGGGTCCCTTCGAACGAACGGGTGATGCTCGATCACTCAATTCTGGCCGCGGCGAGATTGGTCAAGCTGCGGGTGCCCATCTTCTTCGTCGCCCCCGATCTACTGAAAGCGGTACAGATGACTGTCCCGCCCGTAGACCTGGATTGGGTGAATCTCAATCTTCCTTTCGAGAGCGCCGCCTTTGCCCTTCCCAGAGGCAGCCTGTCACATGCCACGCATGGAGATGTGGGGTATGTCTGGTATAGCCGAATCATGAAGGACGAACCGCTCCTCGTTCCCGGCGCAGTCGGTCAGGAACAAGTGGCAGAGGACGATATGTTCTTCATCAGAGCGTCATGTCTGGAGAGCCCTGAGCGGCCTTCCTTCGAGCAGTTTATGAGGGGTACCCAGACTCCAACGTTGAACCTGAAGGATCTGACCGGCGTCGTCGGAAGTAGAAGCCAACCTGAATCCCTTGTGGCCGACGATGTGACGTTGACTGAGTCCATGACAACCCTGATCTTCGGCCTCGTGTTCGCAATGGATGTTCGTGAGAGTCTTTGGGAGCCGGGCGTTTACACGGGAAAAAAGGCCAAGAACGGAGCTGAGTTCTTGACGCCGAACATCATTGGGAAACAATATGTCTTCCCCGGCAAGGGGACTCACGGTCGCACTGGGGTTTCTCCACGAATGCATTACAGGCGAGGGCACATGCGTCAGCAAGCGTATGGTGAGGGGCGTAGCCTCCGGCGAGCCCAATGGATTGAACCGATGCTGATCGCCGCTGAAGACTGAAGAATGCCCCTGGGTGTCGCCGATGTTGCCATTTGTGGTTCATTCCTAGCCTTCAGAAGAATCCCACAGCATGCAGACCCTACTCTCGGAAGATCTACTTAGCCAGCCAATCTTATACAGAACTTGCTTCCACTCCACTCGGAGGTGGACGCATCCATTAGGCCAAGCCATGCTGCGATCGCTTCGCGTATTTTTGCTTCTTGTCTCCGCAGGATTCACATTAGTTCATTCCGCTTCATCCCAACAGCATCTGCAACCGTGGCAACCAACGTCTGGTCACACTCAGATAACCATATGGCCTGGTACAGCCCCGGATGCAGTGAAATACGATGGACCCGAGTATTCAGAACTGGTTGACCGGAAAGACGCTCTTGTTGCTGGAAAACCCTGGATTGCGGACGAACGTGTTTCCACGCCGACCATGACGGTGTACTACCCGAAAGGGAAGAAGACCGATGCGGCTGTAATCGTTTTTCCCGGTGGCGGATATCAAATTCTCGCGATGGATCTGGAGGGTACTGAAGTATGTGATTGGCTTACATCCAGAGGCGTCACGTGCGTTCTTCTGAAATATAGAGTTCCCGGCTCTCAGAAACTTCCGAAATCTGGGGCCTATCCACAAGCTCCGCAAGCCCTGGAAGATGCACAACGCACAATCAGCCTCGTGCGGTCCCATGCTGCTGACTGGCATATCAATCCGCAGAAAATTGGCGTGATTGGCTTTTCGGCAGGTGGGCATTTAGTAGCGGCCACCAGCATACACTTTGCGAAGCGGGTGTACTCACCGGTGGATGCCATCGACAATGTGAGCTGCCGTCCTGACTTCGCAATTGCTATTTACCCGGGACATCTTGCGGTGGACGAGAACGGCTTTGGGCTGGTGCCCGACGTTCAAACCCACATCTCGGCCCAGACACCGACCACCTTTCTCCTTCAGAATGAAGATGATGATGTTGACGGAGTGGAGCAAGCCCTGTCTTATTACGCCGGTCTAAAGAAAGCCGGAGTTCCAGTAGAGATGCACCTTTACGCGCAGGGTGGTCATGCATTCGGTCTCAGGCGCACCAAGGTTCCCGTAACCGCTTGGCCCGACCTGGTTGATGTGTGGCTCAAAACAATTGGCATGATTCCCTGAACCTCTTGGGCTTACGAGATTGCCCCTAGTAACAGCGATGTTGATGTTGGGTTTGCCTGGAACACCGGAGGAGTTTACTCAACAGCGGCTGCTCGCCTGCCGAGAACAAAACCTCCACGGAGGAGAGCATAAAGGCGAATCACGCTATGATTTCAGTCACCCAAAGTGGACGGTAAATGGGGTCAGGTCAACCGGAGCGAAACTGTGAAAAGACTTCTTGCTGTGGCAGCATCCATAATCTTCTTCGCCGTAGGATTGCCTGCGCAGAGTCCCATTAGCACCCAAACTTCCGACTCTTCCATACCAGTTGCATCCTGTGCCAAACCCGCGTTCCCCGGAAAGGAGTGGAAGCGAAATCACAGAAGCAAGAGTGATGGATGGTCGCAGTCAAAGCTGGCGGCTGCCCAACAATACGCCAATTCACTCCACGACCAGTCGGTGATGATCGTGCAGTGTGGGCGCCTTGTTGACGAATGGGGGGACCCAAGTAAAAAGCTCACCACGTTTTCCGTGCGAAAGAGCCTTATCAGCGCACTCTATGGAATCTACTCCGCCGAGGGAAAGATAGATGTCAACGAAACTTTGGAGCAGGCGGGAATAGACGACTTCCCTTCGCCCCTCTCCAAAGAGGAACGACAGGCACGAATTGTCGATCTGCTACGGGCACGCTCTGGGATCTATCATGCCGCGAGCTTCGAGACCGATTTTCAGCGGAAGATTCGCCCAGCGCGAGACAGCCACGCGCCCGGAAATTTCTGGTTCTACAACAACTGGGACTTCAACGCGCTCGGCACTATGTTTGAGAAGAAAACCGGGCTGACGATCGGGGAGGCGTTCTACCAGCGCATAGCGAAGCCGACACAAATGCAGGACTTTACGCCCAGCGATGTCTACTCCTTCGGAGATGCGGGGGTCTCACAGCATCAGGCTTACATGTTCGTGATGAGCGCTAGAGATATGGCACGCTTTGGTCTTCTATACCTTAATCATGGTCGTTGGAAGAAACACCAGGTCGTTCCCGCGGAGTGGGTTGAAAAGAGCACGCACGCAACCGAAATGGTCCACTTCGGAAAAATGCCGGTGGGGGGCTATGAGTACCTGTGGTGGGTGGAATACGGAGGTGTGCATCTGGGTGAAGCCACGATGCCAGGCATGTATTCAGCTCAGGGAGCAGGGGGGCATTACATCCTTGATGTTCCCAGCCTTGATCTCGTCATGGTAAATCAGTACGACAACGAGCCTTCAGCCCATGATGCCAAGAACGTTCTGCTCGCAGCTCAGGACAAGCACGCGATCTTCGATGACCAATTTAATCATCTGGCACGAATGATCCTAGATGCACGCGATAGTCGCTGAACGCGAGGGAATTGGTGGGATGGGCTCAGGATAGGCAACAGGATGGGAGAATTCAATCCATGCTCACGATGTCCTCCAAACCGCTTTCGGCAGGCCAAGCGCGGACGTATCACGCGCGGGAGTTCGCGTCGGAGCGGCAGAACTACTGGAGCCGCGACCAGCAGGGTTTCAGCGAATGGCAGGGCAGGCTTGCCGAGCAGTGGGGCTTGGAGGGCGCAGTCGGCAATGACCACTTTGCCCGGCTGAGCGAAGGCCAGCACCCGTTCACGGAAGAGCAGCTGGTGCGGCATCAGGTTTCCCGAACCTACGAGGGCAAGCAGGGGAGGGAAGTGACGAGCGTGGAACACCGCGCCGGGTGGGATGCGACGTTTTCCGCGCCGAAGTCGGTTTCGCTGACGGCGCTTGTGGGAGGCGATGAGCGGGTGCGGGAGGCGCACCGGGAGAGCGTCCGCGTGGCCTTGGGTGAGATCGAGCACTACACGCAGGCGCGGATCGGCAACGTGCATGCCCCGGAGACGACGGGTAAGTTCGCCGCCGCGACCTTCGAGCACGACACGGCGCGGCCCGTCGATGGCTATGCCGCGCCACAGCTCCACACCCATGCCGTCATCTTCAACGTGACCGAGCGTGAAAACGGGCAGACCCGCTCCGTGCAGTCGCATGAGCTGTACGCTTCGCAGCACTACGGCACGGCGATCTACCGCGCGGAGCTGGCCACACGCCTTGAAAAGCTCGGCTACGAGCTGGAGCGCGGCAAGGACGGCCAGCCGGAGATCAAGGGCTATACGCGGGAGTACCTGGAGGCGTCGAGCCCACGGCGGCAGCAGGTGCAGGATTACAAGCGGGAGCAGGGCATCGACGGCGCGGCCGCAGGGCAGATCGCCGCCCACCGCACACGTGACAAGAAGGAGCTGCTGTCGCCGGAGGAGGTGCAGCGCCAGCACCGGGAGCTTGCCGGGCAGTTCGGCTATCAGGCCGACCGGGTAGTGGCCGAAGCACTGGAGCGTACTCAGAAGGTCCAGCAGGAACAGACCCGCTCTCCGGCACAGACGGCACAACAGGCCGTAACGTATGCCCGCGATCACCTGTTCGAGAAAGATGCCGTACAGGACCGGCGTGCGCTCTACGAAACAGCCCTGAACCGTGGCATGGGGGAGATCACGCATGGACAGGTACGGCTGGAGTTCGAGCGCCGGATGGAGGCGGGCGAGTTCCGTGAGGCGCAGGCGTCCGTGCGCGGACCGCAGATCACGACTGCTCAAATGGTGCGGATGGAGCGGGAGATCGTCGGCCAGATGCAGCAGGGCAACCGGCGCGGCTATCAGGACCCGATGCTGCTCGAAGGCCGGGAGCGCTTCGACACGCTGGAGCGGCACCCGGAGCTGAACCGTTCGCAGCAGGAAGCCGCCCGTGAGGTCTTCGCTTCGCGCGAGAAGATCGTCGGCATCGACGGCATAGCAGGAGCCGGGAAGACCACGACGCTGGCCGTCATCCGCGAAGGAGCCGAGGCCGAAGGGTACAGGGTGGAGGGTTTCGCGCCCACGAGCCGCGCGGCCCAGAAGCTTGGCGAGGCCGGCATTGAGACTTCAACCTTGCAGATGCACCTGGCGCGGCGGCAGGAGCCGGACACCGGAGAGAGGCGGCTCTATGTGCTCGATGAGTCCTCACTCGCGTCCACCAGGCAGATGCACGAGTTTGTGACGCGCCTGCACCCGAACGACCGTTTGTTGCTGGTAGGCGACCGGCGGCAGCATGAGCCGGTCGAGGCCGGAAAGCCTTTCGCGCAGTTGCAGGAAGCCGGGATGAAGACCATCTCGCTTGACCAGGTTGTTCGCCAGAAGGAGCCGGAGCTGCGGCAGGTCGTCGAGCAGCTCGCGCGCGGCGAGGTCGGAGCTGCGGTCAAGAACTTGGACCAGCAGGGCCGGGTGCATGAGTTCCGTGGCCGCGAGGAGCGGATCGACGCCATCGCGAAAGAGTATGCGAAATCGCCGGAGAACACCTTGGTCGTGTCGCCCGACAACTGCTCCCGCGCGGAGATCAATCAACGCATCCATGCCGAGCTGCAACGGCATGGCGTTGTGGGCAGGGAAGAGCATCGCGTTGAAACGCTTGTGCCGCGCCAGGATCTCACCGGAGCGGCCCGCACCTGGGCCGAGCGGTACGAGGTGGGTGATGTGCTGCGCTATAGCCGGGGGTCGAAGGAGACCGGTATCGGCAAAGGCGAGTACGCCCGCGTGGTCGGCATCGACGCTCCGCACAACCGGATCACGGTGGCGTTGAAGGATGGCACCGAGCGGACCTACGACCCGCACCGCCAGCAGGGAGTTTCGGTCTACCGCGAAGAACCGCGCAGCTTCTCCCAAGGCGACCGCATCCAGTTCACCGCATCTGCAAACGACCTAAAGGTCGCAAACCGCGAGCTGGGCACCGTCGAGAGCATCACCGAAGGTCGCATGTCGCTGCGAATGGACGATGGCCGCTCCGTGCACCTCGATCCGGGCAGGCATCCGCATCTCGATCATGGCTATGCCGTGACCAGCCACTCCAGCCAGGGCCAGACCGCCGAGCGGGTGCTGGTGCATGTGGACACGGAGCTGGGCGCGAAGGACCTGCTCAACACCCGCATGGCTTATGTCTCCATCTCGCGCGGAGCGCACGATGCGCAGCTCTTCACCAACGACCGCGAGAAGCTGCCCGCCGCGCTGGGCCACGAGGTCTCGCGCGAGAGCGCCCACACGCCGCAGCACAAGCAGGAGCCGTCCATCCAGCCACCACAGCAGGAGATCGCGCCGAAGCAGGAGCATAGTTACGGGTTGGGACTCAGCCTCTGATTCGTATCTAGGGACAGCCAAGAAAGGGGAATTTACGTATGTTTAGGCGGCTTAGCTACGCAGGTTTCCTGCTGAGATGACGACAACGCTCTTGATCCTTTTGCTTCTTGCCAGCGTTGGCGCTATCGTGTGGGGCGCCGAAGCCTTTGCGGAACATCTTGGGCCGGTCGCAAAGCATCTGGGCACCAGCACAGTCGCCCTTGCAATTCTGCTCGCCGGGGCCGAACCGGAAGAGCTGGTCACCGCAGTGACGGCGAGCTTAAGGCATTCGCCAGCTATCGCCTTGGGCGACGTTATCGGTGCAAACGTCACGATGTGCCTGGTCGCTCTTGGGGTAGGAGCCGTGATCGCACCGTTGCCCTTCCGAGGGAGCGCACTCCGTTACGCTCTGCTCGGACAGCCGCTGGCAGCGATCGGCACCTACATCGCCTGGAATGGAAAAGTCAGCCGAGTGGCGGGTGCGGTCCTGATCTTGTTCTACGTCGCTTACGTTGCGACCATTTGGTTGATCGAGAAGCAGCCTCCTGCTTTGGGAGAGGTGGGGGAGTTGGACGAGGCTGGTGAGGGTGCGGGACGACCGCTCCGGGACATCTCTTTGGTTCTTGGGGGTCTGGTCGCAATGGTCTTCGGTGCAACAGCCCTTGTTGAAGTCGCTCGCCGCTTGACCCATGCGGAATCCTCACAGACGTTGCTTGGCTTGACCATCATCGGCTTCGCCACGGGTTTTGAGCTGGTTGTGCTGGCGTGGTCCGCCTCACGACGGGGGGCGCCGGAGATTGTGATCGCGGGCGTCGTTGGATCGTTCGCTTACAACATGACAATGACACTGGGTGCTGCGGCTCTGGCCAGGCCGCTTGCTCTCACGGACGCGACTTCCCTGCATAGACCATTGGCCGCGATGATGGCTTCATTCGCTGTGGTCGTCTTTCTGGCCCTCGTGCGAGGAACGGATAGGTCGGCTCGCAGGCGGGCTGCTACTGGCGGCCTATCCACTGACGGTCTGGTTCGCTTTTCTGAAGAGAACGTAGCGTCGGCTTTACGGCGAACCACTGCAGATGACTCATGTGAATCTCACGGTCTACCGCGAGTCGCATTCTCTAAGCTCTGTGAAGCGGGATGCATACAATCGAGGCATGACAACCAAGAACATGAGACGTCGTTCGATCTGTTTGGCGGTCTCGCTGCTGCTCTCCGCGTCAGCCGTCGCTCAGAATTACAAGCTCGCCGCGCCGATTCCGCTCGGCGGCAACGGGGCGTGGGACTACTTGACGGCTGACACAGAGGCGCGACGCCTGTATGTCTCGCATTCCGGCGAGGTGGTCATTCTCGACCTCGATTCGCAAAAGCGCATTGGAACGCTCAGCGGCTTTGGCTTCATTCATGGGATTGTTGTCGTTCACAAACTGAACACCGGCTTCTTGAGCGACGGACAAAAGGATGAAGTCGTCACCTTCGATCCGCAAACGTTCGCAGTTACTGGCCGGATCAAGACAGATGCTAACCCGAACAGCATGGTCTATGACGACATCACGGGAAGGCTCTTCGTCGGCCACAAACCCAGCAAGTCCACGACGGTCATTGATGCAGCCACGGGCAGGATCGTCGGTAAAATTCAGCTTGGCGGAGTACCGGAGTTTCCTGTGACCGACCGCGCGGGCAACATCTACGTCAACATCGAAGACAAGAGCGAAATCGTTCAAATCGACTCGACAACCTTCAAGATCAAAGCCCATTGGCCGCTCAGCCCTTGCGAGTCTCCATCGGGTCTCGCTGTCGATCGCAAATCGCACCGTCTTTTCGCCGCATGTGATAACAAGCTATTGGCGGTGGTGAACTATGACACGGGTAAGGTCGTGACCACGCTTCCGATCGGCGGCGGTCCGGATGCGGCGGCATACGATTCAGCGACCGGCATCGTATTCTCATCGAATGGAGACGGAACGCTCACACTCATCAGAAGCGATGAACCCGATCACTACAAAGTGATCCAGAGTCTGCCCACCGAATCCGGTGCTCGCACGATGGCGGTTGACTCAAGTACCGGGATTGTTTATCTATCGGCGGCGAAGCTCGGCCCACCCCCGCTTGCTACTCCGCAAATTCCAAACCCGCCCAAGCATCCCACTGCCATAGCCGGCTCGTTCAAACTTTTTGTAGCAGTGCCTGAGCTAAGGCAATGAAAGTAATCTCGACGTTTTCGGGCGTTCGATGGCGAGCGGCATCGAGTCCCAATGCAGACTATGCGCAAGGGAGGGAAACACGGACGATTGTGCCCGAACCACGTCGGTTTTTGATTTCAATCTGCCCATGATGCTTTTCCACGATGGCTTTTGCGATCGCCAGACCCAAACCAAATCCACCGGTTTCCCTGGAGCGAGATGCATCACCCCGATAAAACCGATCGAATACATGGGGCAAGTCTTTTGCATGTATTCCTGCGCCACAATCCTCGACAACCACGGTGGCGATTTGACCATCGAGGGAGCAAGTGATCTTGACCGATGAATCCGGGGGACTATACCGGAGGGCATTTTCCAGAAGTGTCACCCAGAGGGTCTGGAGAAGACCCTCTTCGCTCGCGATAAGGTAACGCCCGGTGAATTGCGTCGTGATCGCAACGCGGTAAGCCGCGGCGACCGGAGCGAGCTGATCGCAGGCCGCAAATATCGTTTCTTCCAAGGACACCAAATCGCTTTCTTTCGCGCGATCAGAGCCTTCGATTGATGCCAAAGAAAGCATTCGATAAACCAGCGCATTGAGGCGGTCGACGTCTTCAAGTGCCCGTTCCAGGCCAGCCCGGTATTCAGAGGCGGTTTTATCCCCTTGCAGTGCAACCTGCAGTGAAGATTTCTGGATAGCCACTACCGTTTTCAACTCGTGTGCCGCATCATTGACGAAAGTCCGTTGGCGTTGGAAGGCGGCGCTTAGCCGGGCGACAAGCGCTTCAAGTGCAAGAGCGAGTGATCGGGTTTCCGAGATATTTCGCACATCCGGGGGAAGAGACAGAGCCCAACTTCGTTCCGAAACCGCTGATGCCTGTCTCGCCAGTTCCACTAAAGGAACCATGCCGTTCGTTACGGAAAACCAGGCAATGATGCAGGACGATGCCACCCAAAACAGACTGCACCCTACGGCGATCAGGACGATTCTGCGGGAGCCGCGATCAAAGTCAACTAACGGTATGGCGTACCAGATGCTTACCTGGGGTGTGAGGACAGCGGAGTTCTCTTCATCGGGATCGATGACGGGAATGCCTCGTCTCACTCTGCCCCGGTATGGTTCCCCGCGAGCGGCGAAACTGAAACTACTAGCCGCTCCGACAGCCTGTTCGGGTAAAGCCTTGGAAGGGCCTGACGCTCCCAGAATCGCTCCCTTCTGATCGCGGATAATGTAGAGATCGCCCTCGGACGGAGTTTCTGGTGCCGTGAAAACCAGCTTTGAGGAGTCTTCATCGTCGATCTGAAGCGCGGCTACAAGAAGGCCGATTCGCCGTTCGAGTTCAGTATCGATGACGGCGAGACGTTGCTGATTGACGTAAACCACGAGAGCCGTCGCGCAGACTGCCGTAAGGAGACCCTGCGCTACTATGAGGATCACCAGAATATTTCTGCGGATCGATCGATTCACGGCGTCTCCGGATACCGGAGGCTGTATCCATGTCCCCGCAGCGTATGCAGCAGCTTCACCTCGCCTTCATAGTCGAGCTTTCGCCGGAGGCCAGAGATGTACACCTCGATCACATTGCTGAACTTCTCCCAGTTGAAGTCGTAAAGATGCTCCAACAGTTCGCTCTTCGAGACAACTTTCCCGACGCGCAGCATTAGATATTCGAGCACTCGGTATTCCATGGGAGTGAGCTGGACCAGCTTCTGGGACCGTCGAACGGATCTTTCGCTAAAATTGAGCTCCAACGTATCGAGAGCAAGTCGCGCCGCAGCATGACCCTGACTGCGGCGAATGATTGTTTTTATCCTCGCAACCAGTTCTCCCATATCGAACGGCTTCGCCAGATAATCATCAGCTCCTGCATTGAGGATCGCGATGAGGTGGTCCTTTCCTTCTTTGGCGGTCAGCACGAGCACGGGGCAAGTGGAGCCATTGCTGCGCAGTCTACGAAGAATCTCTTCGCCACTCATCAAGGGCAGCATCAGGTCCAGAACGATCACGTCATAGATCAGCTCTTCGGCTTTGTAGAGTCCATCCTCCCCATTAAAGGCGAGATCGACCGCAAACCCGCCGCCCTGCTGCAGGCCACGAGATATGTTTTCTGCCAAGCGACGTTCGTCTTCAATCACCAGCGCACGCATAGAACGGCCCCTTCATAGATTCTTGGCCCTCCGCACCTTAACGCAGGCTGAAGAGGAGCCCGCAGCGCATTAAGTTTCCTTTCAGGTCGCCATTGCGAGTCTGTATGTGCGAGCCCTCCAGGAGGGTTCAACAAGGAGCCACAATGACAATGCGCAATGTAACGATACTCGCCGCCATGATCTCAGTTTCATCTTTAGCCTTCGCCGCCGAAAGGTCCATTCGTCGATCCGACCTCCCACCAGCAGTAGAGAACGCTCTTCAGCGGCAGATCAAAGGTGCCACGGTCAAGGGATTCACGACCGAAGCGGAAAAGGGACGGCAGACCTATGAGGCCGAACTGATCGTCGATGGTCATACGAAAGACATTGAGTTCGATCGGAACGGGAACATCCAGGAAGTCGAAGAGGAAGTCGCGTTTGAGACACTCTCCCCTCAGATTAAGGCTGCGCTTTCGACGAAGGCCAGAGGTGGAACGGTGAAGAAAGTCGAATCGCTTCGAAAGCAGGACAAGCTCGTCGCCTACGAAGCACAGGTTGAAAAGAGCGGCAAGCATTTTGAAATCCAGGTCGGCCCTAGTGGTGAAACACTGCATCATGAAGAATGAAGAAACCACGTGACATCTCGTCGGCGCAGGACTAATCAGCACGTTAGAAACCTCGCCGACGGGATAGGGTTCTCGCCGGAGTGCCGTCCCGAAAAGCGGACGCGGCTACACTGCTTCTTAAGATCCACTTAACATCTGTTGACCATAATGAAGGTGAGGATGCTCTTTGCCAGTGTCGAGAACAATGTCACGGCTGTGCGCCGGAACATTGATATTAGTGTGCTCCGCGCTTTCGGGGGCTCAACAGAGCACCGCCGGGAACGCTACCCTGAGCGCGCCACAGAACGCGGTGCCAGCAGCTCCGCTTAGGCTAACGCTGGCGGATGCGCTCCAGCGCGCGAAGGTCCTGAGTCCGTCACTCGCCTTGGCAGTCGCGAACGTTAAGATCGCCAGCGAGAACCGCGTGCAGGCCAGGGCAGCGAACCTGCCCACAGGCGCCGCTGTAACCACATATATCTTTACCCAGGGCGACGGTCATGGTGTGCAACGGTTCATCTTGAACAACGCGGTTCACGAGTACGTCGGCCAACTGAATGCCCACGAGGCGCTCTCTCCGCCTGTGATCGCGCAGTACCGCCGCAGCATCGTTGCCGAGACCATAACGCGCGACCAGTTGGCGATCACACAGCGGGGTTTGCTGGTCACCGTGGTGCAGAGCTACGCCACGTTCGTCGCTTCCGATCTGAAGTACAAAGCTCAACAGCAGGTAACAGATGCTGCCCGGGATTTTCTTAAGACGACGCAGCAACTCGAAGCTGGGGGAGAGATCGCCCGCGCGGACGTGGTGAAGGCCCGCATTCAGTACACCGATAGCGGAGTGGCACTGCAGGATGCGCAGCTCGTGCGTGAGCGCGATCGTGTGACTCTGGCCCTGCTGCTGTTCCACGACGTTGATCAGGAGTTCGAAGTCGTAGACGATCCCGGCCAGACACTTCCGCTGCCTCCGCTCGCAGATGTTCAAGCGCAGGCTGTACAACACAATCCTCAGCTCGAACTGGCTTTTGATAACGAGCGGGCGGCCTCTTCCGACATTACGATCGCCAGAACCGGGTACTTGCCCACGTTTAGTTTCGATTACCTCTACGGCATCGACGCGACCCGCGTCGCGACGAGAAACGGGCCTCTGCCGAACCTGGGCTATTCCGCTTCTGGGCAGATGAACTGGCAGCTTTGGAATTGGGGAGCGACCCGCAGCCAGGTGAAAGTGGCGGAATCCCGCAAGCAATTGGCGGTCGCCGACCGCATGTACGCTCAACGCAAGCTCGCAGCCGATCTAGAACAGTTCTACAACGAGGCGAAAGTGACACAATCGGAGATGGCAATGCGCCAGACCGCGGCCCACGACGCGGAAGAAAGCCTAAGGCTGACCACGCTGCAGTATAAGGCGGGGGAAGCGACGGCGCTCGAAGTAGTGAATGCGCAGAATACGCTGAGCGTGGAACAGAACGCTCTACAAGACACGAAGATTCGCTACGCAACCGCGATAGCGAGCCTCGCAACGCTTACGGGGATACTGTAATTATGCGCCATTCGCGATATCCCCTCAAGCAGTCGTTTTCTGCCTTGCTGGCGGCTCTGGCGCTTGGAGCAGCGCTCGGATGTTCAGGAACACCTCCGCCAACTCCCGAACCGGTGGTGACTGTCCAGACGGCTTTGGCCAGATTGCAACCTATTACGCAAGTAGTCACTGCTTCGGGCGTCCTGTTTCCCATTCATCAGGCTTCTCTATCCCCCAAGATTACTGCGCCCGTGCGCACTTTTTATGTAAATCGCGGCGACCGAGTTCATAAGGGCCAACTCCTTGCCGAGCTCGACAATCGCGATCTCGCAGCAGCGGTGATCTCTGCAGAGGGCAGCTACGACCAGGCCAAGGCAACCTATGCTTCGACGACCATCTCGACCCTCCCTGAATCGATCCAAACGGCCAATCTGAGTGTGCGGGATACCAAGGCGAACCTGGACGCACAGCAAAAGCTTTTCGACAGCCAGAGCAAGCTCTACCAGGAGGGAGCGATCGCCCGTAAGCAGCTCGATGCGACCCAAGTCGCGCTGACGGCAGCGCGGAGCGCCTATGAAACGGCTGAAAAGCATTTTGCCAATTTGCAAGCTACAGGGGCCACGCAGCAGCGGCAAGCGGCCAAGGGCCAATTGGAAAGCTCGCATGGCCAGTACCTGGCCGCCACGGCCCAATTGCAATACACCCGGCTGCAGAGCCCGATCGATGGCGTGATCGCGGATAGGGCCGTTTACCCAGGAGACATTGCGCCGGCTGGCACACCCTTGCTCATTGTGATGGATACGAGCAAGGTAGTGGTGCGGCTGCACGTACCCCAACCTCAAGCCGTGCAACTGAAGCTTGGCGATGAAGCGGAGTTTCAGGTTCCCGATCTAAAAGGAAGCTTCCCAGCGAAGGTCACGGTACTGAGCCCGGCGCTGGACCCGAACAGCACTACTGTCGAGGTTTGGGTAGAGGCAGACAATCCGCAAGGCAAGCTGCAGCCCGGAACGACCGTTGAGGTCTCGATCACCGCTCGAACGATTCCCAACGCAGTTGTGATTCCAGTTTCCGCGGTTTTGACCGATTCGGCAAGCAAGACTTCAGTGATGCTGGTCAAGCCGGACAATCGAGCCTATTCCCAAGATATTGAAACAGGGATTCGCGAGGGTTCCTCCATTCAGGTGATAAGCGGACTCAAACCCGGCGAGACTGTAATCGCAACCGGCGCGTACGGGCTGCCGGACAAGACCAAGGTGAAGACCACGCCGGAAAACTCAAGCTCGGGCGCTCCGCCCTCGGGGTCCTAGAAATGGCTACAGCTATCCAGCCCACCGAACCGACGACCAAACAGCAGGAGCCCACGCTGTGGTTTAGCCGGTATGCCAAGGCGCTGATTTCCCTCATCATTGCGATAGCCGCAGTTGGCGCATACTTCGCGTTAAGCATCCCTATCGCCGTCTTCCCGACGACTAACTTTCCCCGCGTCCTGATTGCTATCGATAACGGCGTTATGCCTACAGACCAGATGCTGGTCACCATCACCAGACCGTTGGAAGAAGCGATCAACAGCGTGCCCGGCCTGCAGGTTGTTCGCTCGATCACCAGCCGGGGTTCGGCGGAGGTAGACCTTTTCTTTGACTGGAGCGTGGACATGTTCAAGACGCTTCAACTGAGCGACTCGGCCCTGGCGCGCGTGCAGTCCTCCCTTCCGCCGACCGTAAAGATCCAGTCGAATCGGCTGCGCTTTTCGAGTTTTCCCATCCTGGGTTTTGGGCTCACCTCCGACACAATGCCCGCAACGCAACTTTGGGAAATAGCCACCTACCAACTGAAGCCCCGGTTGAACCGAGTACTCGGTGTCTCGACGGTCTTGGTCCAGGGTGGAGAGATACCAGAGTTTCACATCACGCCCGATGCCGTAAAGCTGCTCCGGGGAGCGGTGACAGTGCCGGACATCCTGAACGCGGTGCGCCAGACAAACCTTATCGATTCTCCAGGCCTGATCGAGGCTCACCACGATCTCGTGCTGACCCTTGTCGACGGCCAAGTTCACGATCCCAGCGAGATCGGCAACATCGTTATAAAGAAAACACCGGCCGGGATTCCTGTTCACATCAGCGATGTGGCTACCGTATCAGCCGCCGTAAAGCCCGTATACACCGCAGTGACTGCGAATGGGAATCCCGGCGTCCTGCTCAGCGTCAACCGCCAGCCCGGAACTAATACCGTCACCGTGGCGGATGCCGTGCACAAGGAGATGGATCAGTTGCAGTCGGGTCTTCCTCCGGGCATTCAATTTTCTGTTTACTACGATCAATCCGAGCTAGTCAAAGAGGCGATAAAGAGTGTTCGAGATGCCATTCTCATCGGCATCGTACTCGCCTCGATTGTCATGGTGATCTTCCTAGGGGACTGGGGAAGCTCCCTCGTAGCCGGACTGGTGATTCCGGTTACGATTTCTATAACCTTCGTTGTGCTGAAGCTGCTGGGTGAAAGCTTCAACCTCATGACGCTTGGCGGGCTTGCTGCCGCCGTGGGGCTCGTCATCGATGATGCCATTGTGATGGTTGAAAACATTGTCATCCACAGGGACTCCGGCCAAAGCAAGTCGGATGCTGTCCAGAGCGCCTTGCGCGAGATGACGGTGCCGCTGCTTGGCTCGACTATCACCCCGGTCGTGATCTTCGTCCCGCTCGTCGCCATTACTGGCGTGATCGGAGCGTTCTTTCGCGCGCTCGCCGTAACGATGGGGTCGGCGCTGATCGCTTCGCTTATTCTCGCGCTGACATGGACGCCGACGCTGAGCCAGTTTTTCGTAAGACGGAAAGATAAAGTGCAGCCTGAGCACCAGCAAGAGGAGCCGCTTTCGGAACGCGACAAGATGGAGCGGATGATGAAGGCCGAGGAGTCCTCCGTCGGCGGCTTCATGGGAGGGATCATTCGGATATATGAGCGGCTTCTGCGTTCGGTCCTTGATCGTCCCTGGTGGCTCGCCGGCTTTGCCCTGCTCCTAATTGCTGCGTCATACTTCAGCTACTCCTCCCTCGGATCAGATCTCCTTCCATCCATGGACGAGGGCGGCTTCATCGTGGACTACCTGATGCCTGCCGGCAGTTCGCTTACGGAAGCCAACCGCGTGCTGAGCCACGTCGATCAGATTGTCCGATCGATTCCGGAGGTCGCCAGCACCTCTCGCCGCACTGGGCTGCAACTCGGCCTGGCCGCAGTGACCGAATCCAACAGGGGCGACATTTCCGTAAGACTCAAGAGCAAACGAAGCCGCAGTGTTGATGAGATTATGGCTGAGGTGGGGGATAAAGTGGCCGCGCAAGAGCCAGCCCTGCAAATCGATTTCGCCCAGGTGCTTCAGGACATGATCGGTGATTTGACGAACGCACCGCAGCCGGTCGTCATCAAGCTTTTCAACGAAGACCCCGCACTGCTGCGTCACTGGGCGCCGCTTGTGGGTGAACGGATAGCCAAGGTTCCTGGCGTCACTGGCGTGCTCAACGGCATTGAGAATACCATCAGCAATCCAGCTGTTGTGTACCAGGTTCATCCGGATGTTACCGCACGCACCGGCTTTACCGCCGAGGAAGTCGAGACCGACGCGAACGCCCTGCTCGAAGGAGAGCCCGCTCCGACGCCTTTGGTCGTAAATAGTCGCGCCTACGGCATTCGTGTCCGCTTTCCGGAGAAGAACCGTGCATCCGTCGACGACATTAACAACACGCTGCTGGTCAGCGCTGCCGGAACGACAGCCACACTTGGATCTTTGACGACCATCACGAACCTGCCCGGGCAAACGGAGATTCTGCAGGAGAACCTGCAACGCGCGGTCGAGATAACTGCACGACTGCAAGGAACGAGCCTCGGGCCCGCTATCGCAGGTGTTAAGCAGGCAATTGGAGCAATGAACCTGCCAGCGCAGATCCGAGTGGAATACGGCGGCACATATGCAACGCAGCAGAAGTCCTTCCGAGATCTCATCTTCGTCCTGCTAATCGGCCTGTGTCTCGTATTTCTGGTGCTGCTGTTTGAGTTCAGAACCTTCTCCGCTCCTGTGGCCATTCTCTCCTCTGCGGTTCTGTCCACTTCTGGCGTCTTCCTCGCGCTGCTTGTTACGGGCATGACTTTCAATGTGGCGTCCTTTATGGGACTAATCATGGTCGTCGGCATCGTCTCGAAAAACGGCATCCTGCTGTTGGATTCGGATGTGAAGTTCAGAGAGGCGGGGTTCTCTCCCAGAGACTCGATGATTCAAGCAGGCCGTAGAAGGTTACGACCGATCATGATGACAGCAGTGGCTGCAATTGCCGGCATGCTTCCGCTTGCTCTCGCGCTAGGCGCGGGCTCGCAAATGCTGCAGCCGCTCGCGATCGCGGTAATTGGCGGAATCCTGATTTCTATGGTGCTCTCGCTAGTAATCACGCCCGCAGTCCACTTCTACATGACGAAGAAAGCAAATGATCCAGCGCACTCGTGAAAGCCGTGACCGCCGAAGGACTTGCAAGCAAGCGGCCCATGATATTAGTGGGAGATGCGTATGCGGGATCAGAAGGGGTCACTGAGATACAAGATATGGATTGGGGCCAAGATCTCAGGAGCAATCGCATAGCGCGAGCCGCCCACTATCCGGTACGGACGATAAGTTTGAGGACCCGGATGGCACGATGCTGTATCTAAACTCAATCCGGTGAGATTGAAAGCACTTCCCGGAAACCCACCCATAACTTCTTTTATGCAGGTCTCACCGTGCCCTTTGGGCTAACCCAACGGTCAATCGGACGCCTTCTTGACCTGGTGGATACGCAGCCGCAGCAACTCTGTCGCCGCCGCGCATCCTGTGAAAGGCCAGGGTAGGCGGTCGGCACGAACTGCATCCATTGCTCGAAGAGTTCTTGCCAGGGCGGCCT
>JAABUV010003738.1_pt1 | contig 19007 bp, 20 predicted proteins | sample 5559971 | NCBI WGS metagenome assembly JAABUV01 (sample SAMN10711881, study PRJNA513362) | rock metagenome | isolation source: Antarctica rocks | place: Antarctica: Victoria Land, Knobhead nord | collected 2015-12-19
CATCTCGTGCACCGAGTCGAAACCGGCCCGGAGCACTGGGCGGAAGCACTACAATTCCGTGGCATGCGACTGGGAACCCTGCAGAAACACTCTCCTGTGCCTCAGCGGGCGGCGCCGTCTTTGGGCATGGCGGATCAAGCGAATGCGGCGTGAGACGTGGCCCGGTTCTTCCCGGTTTTGCAAGAACAAGCGCCAATACCGGAAGTTCGCGGTCTTGCTTGTGGATCTCCAATTTGAATCGATCCTCGAGGAGAGACTGCATCATTAAACGCAATTGATCCTCGCTCGGCTGGCCTTCTACACTCGCCGTGATACTGAATCCTTCTGTGATAACCCAATTCGGTACGTGAGCTGCCAAGTTTGCCATTTGGCTCTCCGTCAAGTTGTAGGCGAAGCCAATGTACTGAATTGGCAATATGTGCATTGCCCTAAAGACTCCTCCACGAGGCACGTAGACGCGACCGGGACCAATGGGAAAATCTGATACCGGCCGCCCCTGGGACTTGTCGGGCCTGACTGAGGAAACTTCGAACGCCAGACGAGGTTTTGCGGATTGGCTACCCAACGATTGGGCCGCCATGCCAGGCAGTACATTCGTGAGAACGAATACTATTACAGCGAACCCTGCCCACCGGGCTCCTAGGCAAGAACGGTCGAGATATGCGAAATACTGCATGGTCCACCAGTTCGCTCGCTGCACATCTTGCAGTTTACCGATGCAATCCGGCCAGGTATACCCAAATTTGGCACCCCGGAACCTCGATGTAGGCGCCACCTAGTATCGTTAGCGTGCAGAGTTGATGGCTGAAATCGAGGAGGATGTGGATGCGACTCGGACCCTTGTTGGCTCCACTGATGACCTTAATGACGGGACAGCTTGTCAGGCTAAACTTCCAGATGCACTTAAAGCCGCATACGACGCGAATCAGGTCTTCGAGCTAAGGGACGCCGTCTCGCGATCCCCTGCCCCTCTCTTCTACAGAGGAGCTGTGGCATCATCTGCGAACAACATCCACGCTGCTGAAAGCGACCTCCGATCAGTCATCCAGCATGATCCGCATTCCAATGAAGCCTACGAAGCTCATGATCTGCTTGGAAACATGTACTTCCGAAACGGGATGTACCGTGAGGGATACGGGGAGATCGTGGCGGCTTTGCACGAACGGCCTGACGCCTCAGATGCGAAGAGCATGCTCTCGATCTTCACGGCGCTGAATGCCTTGCCAAAGATGACGGTTGTCGAATCGAAGCCAACCAGCATGGACATCGAGCCCGACAGTATTTTTCTGCCCTTGCAGGCGAATGGCAAAGATCTAGCGTTCTTCTTCGATACGGGGGCTGGGATCTCCGTGATCGGCGAGTCGGAAGCGAAGGAACTCGGAATCCTGACTAAACCTGTTGAAGGAAAGATGGGTGACGCGAGTGGACAAGGGGTCTCCGGTCTTCAGCTCGCGCTCGTGTCGGATTTGCGGATAGGAGGCCTCCACCTTCGCGATCTTCCTTTCCTCGTGCTCGCTGACACTGGAGAACCCTGGAACCACCTTCCAAAGACCAGGCATGGCATCATCGGCCTTCCCCTACTACTGGCAATGCACACGATCCGATGGAGCCCGACGGGCAAGTTCGAGGCAGGCTTTCCCTCCCCGGCCCCCAACCTAGCCACCAGCAATATGCTCTTTCACAACTCAAACCCTGTCATCAATGTGCTGGTAGAGAACAGGCATCTGGAGTTCACGCTCGACACTGGTGCGGTGGACACCGATCTGAATCCAGCCTTCGCAAGAGCTCTTCCGGCACTCATGAAAAGCGGAACACTAGAGAAGCGGTCAATTGAAGGACTGGGAGGGAGTGTCGATGTTTCTTCGATACTCCTGCCATCAGTCACCCTCGATATTGGAGGGACGCACGTTGTTCTGAGACCAGCGCACGTCTTCACAGAACACGGAAACGGGGCCTGGGCGGCGGGCAATCTAGGGATGGATCTGCTCAAGCAGGCTCACGCATTCACACTTGATTTCGGCGCTATGACATTGCGGCTACAGTGACCGAAGTGTTGCGTCGGGTAATGGGATGGTCCGTCGTCTTCAACTCAGATGTGGCAGGATGAAGGCGAGCACAGGAGGATTCTCCCATGAAGGTCCACGTTTGCGGGGTTGATATCGGTAAGACGGTCTTTCACCTGGTTGGCCTGAGTAAGGAAGGCCACATCGTCACCAAGAAGCGTTTCAGCCGCAAGCAGCTGCTCACGCACACGGTGAACATGCCGACCTGCCTGATTGGCATCGAGGCTTGTCCGGGTGCCCACTTCCTCGCCCGTGCTCTTCTGCAGCAAGGCCACGACGTGAAGCTCATGCCGGCCGAGTATGTCAGGCCCTTCGTCAAGTCCAACAAGAACGACTACGTCGACGCGGAAGCAATCGCTGAGGCCGTGCAGCGGCCGACCATGCGCTTTGTTCCGGTCAAGAACGAGGCTCAGCTGGATCTACAAGCGTTGCATCGCGTACGAGACCGCTGGATCGGCCGGAAGACTGCCGTGATCAATCAGCTCCGCGGGTTTCTGCTGGAACACGGGATTACCGTCCGCGTAGGCCCGGCGCACCTCAAGCGGCAGATCCCTTCCATCCTCGAAGACGCCGAGAACCTGCTCTCGCCGCGGATGAGGATGCTGCTTCTGGAGCTTCGCGACGAGTGGGTCAAGCTGGAAGAACAGATTGATGCGAGTACTCGAGAGCTTGCCCTGTTTGCAAAAAAAGAAGACGGCTGCCGGCGACTTCTCACGATCCCAGGCATCGGACCGCTGACAGCTACGGCATTGACTGCAGCGATCGGCAACGGCGCAGCTTTTCGCAAGAGCTGTGATTTGGCGGCTTGGCTCGGTCTTGTTCCAAGACAGCACTCTACGGGCGGCAAAGCCAGGTTGCTCGGCATTAGCAGACGAGGTGATCCATACTTGCGTCGGTTGTTCGTTCACGGCGGCCGAGCCGTGCTGGCGCAGGTCAAACGGGAACGGCACCAGTTTGGTGGTTGGCTGGATCGGCTCGAGGCTCGATCGCCAAGAAGTGTCGCCATCGTCGCGATGGCGAACAAGATTGCACGGATGGCGTGGGCAGTTCTGACCAGCGGCCAATCGTACAACGCTGCGTTCAGCACGTAAGGAAAAGCTGGAAAATCAAGAGCGATTTCCCACTTTCCCTCACGCCGGCGACGAAGGGTTTATAAAGTTCTCACCAGGTTTGCAAGTAGATTGTTGATGGCTGAACAGGTCAAATCGGCCCGCTCTGATCCTGATTGGGTATATGGTCTGCGACTGAGACCGCTGGGGTAATGAGGAGAGAGAGGGTGCGGATTCCATCATGGCTCGGAGCAGATCCACCGCTCCACTCAGAAGCCGTATACATAGGAGCAGACCGCTTCCACCATCACACGATCTTGCTTGCATTCAGGCGACGGACCATACATATACCCCAGATGCGCAGGTCTCTAGGCTTTACCTAGAATTAATGTAATCACCGCACGAGCAGCAACGAGCCTACCCAGAAGGCAGCGCGCTGCCCTCCTGGATCGAGTACACTTACCTGGCACTCATATCGTCCAGGCAGCAGTCCACCCAAGCTGATCTTGAAGCGCAGCGGAACCACCTCTAACCGCGTCCCGGGTGTTGGCGTTGCGACCACAGCCGGTGCCTCCATTATTTTTCTACGCTCCTGGTAAAGACTTACGGATGCCACCAGCGGTCCGGGACTCGCCACACCGCTCGTTACTGTTCCAGCAGGAGTGCCCAGGTATCCTTGCAAATACACATACAGATCCCGATCGACCGAAAACACCCGCGTCACGCTCGGAATCAGCTTCATTCCCTCCTGCACCAGCGGGTTCGCCGCGTCGTTCTTCGCCGCGTCCTTGCCCTTCGTCGCGTTGTAAATCGCGTCCCTGACATTCACCTGCTGCCCGCTCAGCACCACCGAGCTCAACGGAACCCGCTTCACCACCTTGTTCAGGTTGGGGATCACAAACTGCGTCTGGTACGTCCCAATCCGCTCCGTCTCATCGTCCCGCGCCAGAAACTTGATCGAGTATCGTCCCGGCGTCAGCGTAAATCCCGAGTCGTACTCGATCGGCCGTCGCGCCAGCTCCGCCGCCGTCGCATCGCTCAGCTTCAGGTCCACGCTGTCCCGCACATTGCTGATCGTCTGCCCCGTTACGTCGTCCTTTACCTCGCAGACAAAGTCGATCAACGTATGCTCCGCGCCAAACTTCTTCGCCAGCGCCAGCTCTCGCCCCGGGATCTTCACCATCATCGGCACAAAATACTCCGCCCGGTTCAGTTGGAAATAATTTAGCTCCATCGCAATCGTCAGGTCCGTCACCGGATCGCCCAGCATCAGCGCATCCTCCAGTTGCCGCTCCTTGTCCACCGCCGTAAACTTCCCAAACTCCTTGTTCGCGTAGTACCCCTCGCGATATTCGAGCTTTGCCACCTCCGGCCGCCCCACCACAATCTTCACCTTGCGAAAGTGCCCATTCATCGCCACATTCGTCGTGTAGTACCCCACAATGTAGTAGTCCGCGATCGCCTGCTGCGCGTTCCGTATCCCCATCGTCAGGTCGTTGTTGTCGAACAGCGCCTTGCCTCCGGTGTCCGCCGCCAGCGAGTACATCGTGTCCTGCGACTGCTGGAACCGGTCCGTCACCGCCTGCGCCGCCGTCCCCGAGTACATCCCCGCGTTCCCCGCCGAAGCCTGCGTCGCATCCCCCAGCGGCGCGGCCGCCACCAGCCCACGCGCATCCACCGGCCAGAACGACACCCCCGCCCGCACCGCCGCATCCACCGTCGCATGCAGTTGCGCCTGGTTATCCACCCCGTTCAGCCGCAGCCCGCTCGCAAAGTACAGCAGCGCCTTCTTCTCATTCATCGACGCCAGCATCTTCGCCGCCGTCTGCAACGCCGAAAGCTGCCGGTCCGTATTGAAGATATTGAACTCGCCATCATCCTGCCCAAACGCCGCGCCCGTATCCGCGCTGCTCGCATCGTCCACCGACACCGCGTTCCCTTGCCCCTCGCCCACCACCAGGGTCTGTAACACACTCAGTAGCTTATGTCGGTCAGCCGAAAAATCCTGCAACACATCCACCGACCCGCCCGCGTACCGCATCAACGACACCAGGTCCACAGCCGTCATCTGCTCCCGGATAAACTTCTCCGCCGCATACAACGCCCGCATCTGGTCCTGCGGCGGCATCGCCGTCATATCGAAGTACATCACCAGCAGCCGGTGGTCTTTGTACCGAGCCTTGTTCTGCGTACTGCTTGTTGCATTAGCCGGCTCCTCCGGCGCAATCTGCGTCCGCGCCAGCCGCCGGTAGATCACCACGTTCTCCTCATCCGCCGAACTCGGGGGCAGCGGCTCCGCCGCCGTCGGCAGCTTCTCATGCTCTACAAACCGGATCGTCTGCGGCACCCCATCTTCCGTCACGGCAAAGTCCTTCGCCGTTAGCCCACTGACAAACTTCCCCTGCTTGTCCTTCACCACCACCGTCTCCACCACCAGTTGCGTCTTCACCGAGAGCGTGTACGTATCCGCCTGCCCCTGCGTCTTGTTCGTCCCAATCTGCTGCGCCCCCACACATGGAGAGGCAAGCGCCCCCAGCAGCAATCCCGCTCGCAACTTAGCTCGCAGCCCAGCCTGCCTCACGGTCAGAACCTCACCCTTCCCGTAATCTGCACGCTCCGCATCCCATTCGCCGCCGCCGGCAGCCCGAACGTCGTGCTGTTCACCGTCGTAATCCATCCGGTGTAGGTCACATGGTTCAACAGGTTCGTCGCATCCAGCTTCACATCCAGGTGGAACGGCTCCTTCAGCCGAAACGTCCGCGAAATCGACGAATCAAAGCTGAACACCCCAGGCCCTGTAATCGAGTTCCGCCGTGCATCCCCCCACTGCCCCGCCGCCGGCGCGCGAAACGCAGCCGCATTCAAAAAATAGCCCGCCGTCTGTGGATAAATAGCCTGCCCCGTCACATCGGGCCGGATCGTCCCCGTAAGCCCCGTCCCCGGCACCGTCGCAAAGTAGACCGGCGTCTCCGGCAGCCCCGTCCCCGCCTTCAGCACGCCGATCACCGTCCACTCCTTCAGCAGCGTCCCGCGCCATCCCTCCAGCAGCGTCCCGCCACGCATCCCCATCCCCGTCGTGTACTGCGCCGTCATCTTCACCAGGTGCCTCTGGTCGAACGTCGACAGCCCGCGCTCCGCCTTCAGATCGAGCCAGTTCTGCGCAATCGTAGGCGACGCACTCGCCGTAGCCGCCGCCAATCCCACGCCGCTGGTGATTGACGGCGTCGCCAGGTGCCCCTGCGCTCCCACCTCCGCATCGTTATCCAGCGACTTCGAATACGTATAGTCCACCGAAGCCGTAAACCCGCTCCGCAGCCGCCGTCTCACCTGCAGCTGCCCCGACTCCCGTGTCGAGTTTCCATTCGACGTCCGGTACACAAACCCCGCCGGACACGCCGCGCAAGGGTTCACCCCGCCGATCGGGTACGTGTTTGGCAGAAACTCCTGCGTCCCCCGCGTCCCCTTCACCCCCAGGTAGGTCGCCGTCGCCACCATCGCCCCCCGCAGGTCGCGCTGCGCCGACACCTGCCACGTCTGCGCATACCCCACCCGCAGGTTCGGGTCCACCCCAAACGTTTGCGCCGTCGTCCCGCCACAGTTCTGGAACCCATTCGCCAGCGTCAGCGCACACCCCGCCCCGTTCGCCACGCTCAGGCTCTTTGAAAGCGGTGCCTGCTGCGCCATCGCCTCCGCGCCCGCCAGGTACACCGACGTATCGTCATACACCCCATACCCCGCCCGTACCACCAGCGTCGACGCCGGCAGCGGCCGCCACGACAAACCCACCCGCGGCTCAAACCCATTCCTGTCCGGCCTTACCAGCGCGCCCGGATAACTGTTCCCCGTCAGCGTCCCCCTTGGCGCACTTCCCAGCACCGGAGCCACCGCTCCAAATCCCGGCGTCACATCCAGGTTCACCAGCCGCCCAAACAACTCCGACAGCGGCGCGCCATACTCCCACCGCATCCCCGCATTGATCGTCAACTCCGGCCGCACCCGCCAGTCATCCGTAAAGTACGCGTCATACACCGGCTGCCGAAAATACTTGTCGGCGTTCCCAAAGGCCAGTTGGCTCGTATCCGGAACTCCCAGCAGAAAATCCGCAAAATCCGATCCGCCCGATCCGTTCGCAGCAGCCCCGCCCGCCGTAGCCGCCCCCGTAAACGCAAACGACCCCCGCGGGTTCGCTTGCTGCAGCTCATTGAACTCCTGCCGCCGAAAATCCCCGCCAAATGTGAAGTTGTGCCGCCGCCGCGTCGTCTGCACACTCACCGACCCCGCATCCGTCCGGTTCCGGTTGAACTCGCTCTGCGCATCGTTCAGCCCCGAGATCCCGCTCGAAAAGCTCAGCGACGGCGGCCCCCAGTCGCGCGCCGCCCGCGACACGCCAGTGATCCCCGCGCTCCCTTCAATATCCGCCACCCCGGCAAACTGCGGCCGCACCTCCGTCCGCAGTCGCGTGAAGTGGTACCCCACATTGACAAACACCTGGTGCAGATACCGGTGCGACCAGTTCACGCTCCCATCCAGCCCCAGCGTGTTCGTCGTATCGCGGAACTGAAACAGGTTCGCCGCATCCGCCCGCGAGCTCTGAAACCCGAACCGCCCATACACCTGGTCCTTGTGCCCCAGCGTCTTGTCCAGCCGCGATTGCAGCGCGTCCTGGTGCTGGTTGCTCAACACCTGCGTCTGGTAGTTGTACCGCGAACTCCCCGCCCCCTTCTGTGACAGGTTCGGCAGCGGATACAGCGCCAGCAGCGCCATCGCCTGCGGACTTACCGGCAGCGGCCCGCCAAATGGCAGCCCCGTCGCCGGGTTATACACCGTCACCGGCTGCCCCAGCGCATTCAGCATCTCCGAAAGGTCCCCGCCCCGTGCCGCCGCATCCGGCACCAGCCCCGGCAGCGTCGAGGCGTTCCTGTCCCGCGTCCACTGGTACGCCAGAAAGAAGTTCGGCCCGTGATACCAGAGGTGCGGGATGTTCAGCGGCCCGCCCAGCGTCACCAGCCCCGTCACCCGGCTATACGTAGCCTTCGGCAGCGACTGCCCTGTAATCGAATAAGGCCGCGCATCCACCACCGAGCTGTCCACGATCACCCCCACCCCACCCGTATACAGGCTCTTCGCCCCCGCCTTCCTGTTCCCAAACGCCTGCGCCATCGAGAACTTCGACGTAGCCGCATTATTCTCGCTTCCATTAATAAGAAGCCCATCTGCCGCCCCAGCATCCTCCTGCGCCCTGGGAGCCTCCGGCATCGCACCCGCATCGTTCTTCTTCCCCGGCGTACTCGCAGCAGCCTCGCGCCGCTCTAGCGGCTTTGCCTCCCGTACCGCCTTCGTCTCCGCGATCATCGCCTCCAGCCCCAGCATCGTCAGCTCCCACGCACCCTGCGGGGCATCCGCCGCCACCTTCACCGTCCCCTCCACCGGCTTGAAGCCACTCATCTCCACCCGGACCGCCCACACCCCCTCCGGCAGCTCCGCAAACTCATACACCCCCTGCTGGTCGGTCACCGTCGCAAGCTGCTTCGCACCCTGCGTCACCGTCACCGTAGCCCCCGGCACCGGCAACCCGCCAAACATCACCTGCCCATGATGCTCAGCAGCCAGCGTCACCCTCGCAGCCACCAGCAGACACAGCAAACCGCCGTATCTTGCCACTTGTCGCCACCAGACCACACGCATCATCTCTGCTAATTCTCCGAAGGCGTCGCAATGCGGTCGATCACCAGGGTCTCCACAGGCCCCTTCGCAGGCTGCAACTTGAGCCCTAGCTGCTCCTGCACCGCTGCAAAAATCGACGGTGCGGAGTCATCGCGGACGTCCTTGCTCGGATCGTCTTCTCGTCGCCACTTCAAGTGAAGATCGTACTTACCCTTCAGGCCCGTCTTGTCGATCACCGTGCGCCCCACCACTCCGCTCAGCGTATAACTCAGGCTCTCTATTGTTATGCCCTGCGCCGTCATGTCGCTGTTCTGGATGCTCGTGCCTTCATGCGGCTTCGAGCCATCGCTTGGAACAGGCGACTCCTTAAACAAAATGCCACCACTCGCGGTGACCAGCTCGAAGACCGGCAGCGTCTTCGTCTCAACATGAGACTGGAGCTGAAACCGGTCTGCAAGCAGTTGTTGCAGCATCTCCCGCCGTTGCTCGCGCGTAAGGTTCCTCATCGTCCCGAGGTCCGCATCGACGACCTTCGCCACAATGTCGTAGTGCGCTGACTCTGCCCAACCCGGCAGCCCTGAGATCAGGTTCTGCTTGATCCCATACGCATTCTCCAAAAACAACTTCAGCGAGAGGTTCGTCGCGGAATACATATCCGCGTTACTGTGGATGCCCATCGATCCACTCATGCTGTTGTTCGGCTTGATCGTCGCGACATCGTAAACAGGCGTCTTGCTCTTGGTGTCTGCTGCCTGCGAAGGTGCAGGACTCTGGCTTGCGACCGCCACCGCACTTACAGCACCCAGGGTCCCAACCACCATCATCCCGGCAGTCCGGCGCACCTTGTACCAAGCCCTTCCCGTCATGCGGTATACCGTCCTTCGCGCCGACACACCTCGGCACAGGTTGAATACAAGCCAGAGTGTACCGTTGACCCTTAGGACGAAGTGCCAGCATCTTCGGTGAGCAAATCAAGCAGCAAAGGACGAGTACCCCACTCCCTCAATTATCCGAAGGCTTCTCCACCTTATCCAGCACCAGCACCGCTACCTGCGCCTTACCCGAGTCCAGTTTCAGCCCGTCTGCTCCGGCAGCGCCGTCAACAGTGGTGGCGGCGCATCCGCCGCCTCGCTCGACGGAGCAACCTTCACCCCCATCCCGCCAAACTGGGACTCGTCCGGCGTCCACTTCAACAGGAAATCGTACTTCCCCGTAAGCGCCGTCTGGTCCACCACCGGCCTGTCCAGCACCGCCGTCTGCATCAGCCCGGCAAAGTCCTCCATCGTCGCGTTCGTCACCGTCAACACGCCCAGGCCACGAAAGAAAAGTGCCGGCAGTCCCTTCGGATCGCCCGTATTCACCTTCATCTTCGAGCCCGTCTTCGACACCGTCAGCAAATACGCCGACAGCTCCTTCTTGTCCCTGTGGAACGTCAACTGGAACCGCTCCGCCAGCAGCTTCTGGAACATCCCTCGCAACTGGTCCCGGTTCGGGGCCCCCGGTATGTCCGGCTGCCCATCCACATCCCACTTGATCGTCGACATCCACTCCGGCCCACCCATCACCTGCTTCTGCTGCACGCCATAAGCAAACGTAATCAGGTCCAGCAGTGTCGTGTTGATCGTGCGCACCCGGCTCCCATTGAACCCAAAAAGCTTCCCCGGCTCATCCGGCGGAGCAGGCTTGATCGTCGCTACCTCGAAACCCGGCTTAGCATCCGCCGCCATCGGCGGCACCGGCTTCCGCGGCTCCGGAATCGTCCACGCCGTCGACGCCGTCGCCCGCTCAAACACCAGCGGTAGCGACTTATCGCCCTGCTTCGACGTCCCTGTAATCGACTTCCCGTCCGCCGACATCTTTCCTTCGTACTTCAGATCGATCCGCTCGATCCCATACGTCAACACCCCGCCGCTGAAGCTTACCCCCGACGCCCCGATCGGCTGCCCTCCTGGTCGATGCTGTAGAACGCCAGTTGCAGCGCGCCCTTGTCGTCCTTCGAGATTTTCAGCACCGTCCGCAGGTTCTGCTGCCCCGCGTGCAGCGTCCCCTGCCACGTATCCACGATGCTGTTCGCCTCGACCGTCTGCGCCGCCACGGGCAGCGGGCCAAAGCTTACCGGCAACCCCACCGCCAGCACCAAAGCACATCCCAGCAACAATCGTCGCCCCCACGCAAACCGCTTCGCCATTCCCGCTACACGACTCAATGAAGCCTCCTGTACTACCTTCACATCCCTTTGCCAAAACAGCACCGCAAATCTAGTTCACCGACGGCTTCTCCACACGATCAATCACAAGGGTCGCAATCGGACTTCTCTCGGCCACAAGCTTGAGGCCGAGTTGCTGCTGCACAGCGGTAAACAGTGGCGCCGCCGGTGCCGTCTCGGAAGCAGAAGGCACCTCGCCCCCGAACTGGGTTTCATCCGGTGCCCATTCAAGATCGAAATCGTACCGCCCACCGAGATGGGTGTGATCGACAACCGGCCGGTCAAGAATCGCGCGTTGCAGGATAGACGTAAACGCCCCCATATTCGCGTTGCGAGCCGGAAGAACAATCCGATCCGGATGGACGACGCCCGGCCCCATCGTCACCGGGTCCGTCGCGGCAGCGGTCGTGGGCTTCAGCTTGCCTCCCTTCCCAGCCACTTCAAGGGAGTACACCGCAAAGGTCTTCTGCTCCCGATGGAACGTAAGCTGAAAGCGCTCAGCCAGCAGGGTCCGCAGCATCGCCATCTGCTCGTCATGCGTAGGCAGTGTCTCCCCCGGCGTCAGCGCAAGAATGTCGTAATGGTCGCCGGTTACCCAATCAGGCCCGCCGGAGATCGTCTTGGGATTCAAGTCGTACGCCGCAGCAATCAGCAACTGCAGCGTGTAGTCCTTCTCGACAAAACGGTTGTTGCCCTGCATCTTGATGTAACGGCCGCCCTTGGGATCATGCTCCACTGGCTTGATGGTGGCCACCTCAAAAGCATCGAAGGTCGGGTGTGAATTCCCTTGCTGCGCATGTTGCTGGCCGACACCCAACGCGAAGATGAGCGCAGCAAGCGAGAGCGAGGAAAGCATGATGTCACCTCTATTGGGTCCAGAGCCACACTCCTGGTAATAAAGGCGTGATCCATCAACCGTCTGCGCGGACATGCCGCCGACCCGAAAGACGGAAACCAACAGCAATGTCGCGGCAGAGAGTTTCATCCATACATCGTATTCGATCTGACCTAAGAAGTTTCTATCGAAGCCGCTGATGCTGTACTAGCGTTCCAACTCGCTGTTAGTCTCCTCGCATGCAGCGCGTCCTCCTTCTATTGGCTTGTGGCGTACACGCCCTTTCGTGCATAGCACAAATGCCTGCCCAACCTGGAACACAGGTCATGGTGGGCAAAACACGCGAGTTCGACATCGCTTCTGTCCGGGAGAACAAGTCAGGCGGTAAGGCAACTGCGAACTTTCCGCTCGATCGGGGAACTGTATATTCTCCTACCGGCGGGGTACTGACAGCGACGAATCAATCCGTCGTTACACTGCTCATTTTCGCTTACAACATCAACATCAGCGAGTTTCACGGTGGATTGATGCGCCGCCTTCCAGCCTGGGCCACGAAAGCGAGGTTCGATATCAACGCAAAAGCGGAATCAACCACAGTCACTAAAGAAGACATGCGGCTGATGATGCAGTCTCTGCTAGAAGATCGTTTCAAGCTGAAGGTGCACAGGGAAAAGCAGCAGATGCCGGTTTTTGTGATTTCTCTCTTGAAGTCTGGGCAGCTCGGACCTCAGCTGAAACCCCACAATGCCAAGACATCGTGCTCCATTCCTCTGACCCAACCCCCAACGGGAGCGCCCGCCCCCAACATAGTCGGGCTCTGGCCCACAACCTGCGGCGACGGCTCGGAATCTAGACGGGCACAGTATGTTCTCAGAGAAGGCGGCCGGGATATGACCATGAGTGCTATTGCGGACTGGCTGACCGGCTCAGGAGACCTTGAGCGTCCATTCGTGGATCAAACAGACTTGCCCGGTACGTACGACTTCATCCTTGAGTTCGATCCAGAGTTGTTGGGCCGTGAAGGCATCAGCAGCATTCCACGAGATGATGCGGGACCCAACTTCATGGACGCCGTGAAAGAACAACTTGGCCTAGGAGCTAAGAAACAGGATGCAGCCGTCAGCATCTTTGTCGTAGATAACATCGATTATCCTACCCCGAACTAGCGATAGCCTTCCAGTAGACATCTGTCAGCGAAGCGCTTTAGGTCGTCGGAATGCCAAGGATGCAAAGTTGGTGTCTACTTTAATGAACAGGTGCATAGAAGCCAGACGTACCAACAATCTCCGCAACGCGGGTTGGACCAACAAGGACAATCTTGTGAAAAGCGCCGTCGTGACTGATTTTTCTAAGCCGATAAAGCAGGAAGTATTCGTTTCTCAGATCCGTTCCTACTGTGTCTATGTCAGCATGAATATCCCCGTCAGGAGCATCCACATAGAAGAGGCGACCACCGGTTTGCTCAGTGAGCTGCCGCAGCGTTGACGGACCTAGAGAATTCGACTCGGGAGCTGGTTTGGGGCTGAAGGCGTAAATGACCGTGTGGTTCTCGCGACACTTATCGATCGCTGTCTGCGCGGTCATATAGCTTGCTGTGTCCTCGCCGTCCGAAAATAGCAAGATCACGTTAGCCGCAGCCGTACTTGCGCCCTTGCCAAATTCATAGGCGCAGGTACTGAACAGAGTGTCGAAAACGCTTGTACCGTCAATTGGGTCATGCGGTCCCGCGCCGATTCGCCCAATGTTGTCGATGAGATCTTTCTTCTGATTAGTCCAGCTCTGGACAACACGCCTGGATCTCCCGAACGCCACGGCAGCCCCTTCATCGGACGGCTGCAGCAACAGCTTCTGAACTGCCTCTTGTGCCTCCGCACGACTACGGGATACCTGCGGGGCGACGGATCCACTCGTGTCTATGATGAAGCCCGCGTGGATAGGGCGATCACGCAGATGATTCATGCTGATGATCTGGCCGGGACCGCTGTCGTTGTCGAAAACGTCTATCTCTTCTGGCTTGAGGTCAAGAACGGGTAGATTATGAGAGTCGGAAGCATGAAAGGTGATCCCGACCTCATTGACCGAGACGCTTAGAGAGTATGGTGCTACGCTCTCGGGCGAAGAAGGTTTCTGCGCAGTTCCTTTTACGCTGCTGAGCAGCAAGAGGCCTAGCAGGGCCCGTTCTGTCCAGAGGCAGGAAGCTACCAGCTTCTCTCGAGAGCAAGTAGTCCAATTCATTTGGTCTCGGCACGCAAGAGCCAGACGCAAGTAGGCGGCAAGATCTTCTAAACAGGTTCCAACACCGTCTGGTAGGTGAATCCTCAATACTGAGCGCCGCTCGGGTTCATTACTGGTTGCCATCAGGCTTTCCGTAGGCTCGAATGAAATGGGGTGACATCAAATTGTCTCCTGCGGAGGGCCACGTGAGGGGTCCGCCACCCTTCAACATCGATCTTCTGCTGATCTCTTTCCGAAAGTCTTCGTCTACGTAGAGATCTGGCGATAGCGGAGCCTGTGTCAGGCTGGCCGCCGGACCGAGGTAGAGCAGAGCGTCACCCGCCACCCCTGAGCTTTGATCTTCCATCTCCGATAGTTCTTTCGCTTTCCTCTCGGTCGTGAAGTCGGGTGGGAAAGTGAAGTCGGACGCATTGAGGAAGTGACATCCGGCCGCCTGCATTTGAGTCTGCAACTCACTATTGCGGACCGGAGAAGCGAGGGCTGGGACCGGCCAGTTGTGGACCGTTCTTTCGAAGGCCTCAGAACAAGCCTGCTCGTTGAATCCGCTATAGGGCGTGATTAGGAAGAAGGCTCCTGGATGGTGCGCCTCGATGAGGTCCTTGAGTGACGCTTGACCGATGGAGCGCCAGCCAAGGGCAAGGGCGGCACGGCTGACGTCGTTGCCTATGCCCGGCAGACCGACACGCCAGTCTTGATACTCGATCCTATTCGACGCTCTGTCAGCGACTCTTTAGAAATCTGACGACATGGCCGCGCAGCGCGGGCTTTACGCGTGTGCGATTAGCAATTCATCAAGCCGCGTCGTATAGCGCGGCGACAGATGCTCCGCCTTCGCCTTCCACCTTCGATCGATGCCCGACACGGCCGGTCGCACCATGCCCCGGCCGAAGCGGACGTTCAGGCAATCCATCGTTGCCATCAGCCTGGCCGAGCGCACCGGATCGCGCGAGGGGATAGCTGCACCGGCGCGCCGTCTTCGCGTCCTGCAGGTCGTTCAGCATGACGCCGGCCTTCCAGTAGCGCTTGCCCGGCCGGAAGATCGAGCGCGCACCGCGCAGCGCGTCACGGATCAGCGCGAAGGTATCCTGCGTCGGCTCCAGCCCGAAGGTCGCGGCATTGCTGTAAAACTCGCCGGCGATAAAGCGGTTGGTCTGAATAAAGACCGTCATGGCGCAGGCGAGCAGCCGATGCTCGCGCAGCTTCTCCCCTGCCCTGGTCGCGAAGGTCGAGACGGCTTGCGCCAGCTCGTCCCACTCCGTGATGTACTCCCCGAATGTCCGGGTGACGGCGAGGCCCTTGCGTTGCGGCGAGATCAGCGAGAGCGGCAGGCAGGACGTGCCCTGCAATTCCATGATGACGCGCGCCGGTGACGGTGAGGACGCTGCGGCCGGCCGTCACGTCGTAGCCGGCGAGATCGGCGACCGTCGCCAGGCCGAGCGTCTGCAGCTTCGCCGCCGAAGCGCTGCCGATGCCCCAGACTTCATCGAGCGGGATGGTGGGATAGAGACGTTGGCAGGCTGCCGGGTCGCGCAGATCGCAGACGCCGGCGAATTCCGGCCGCTTCTTGGCGAGAAAATTGGCCAGCTTGGCTTTCGTCTTCGTCTCGCCGATGCCAACGCAGGTCGGGATTTTCGTCTCCTGCAGGATGGTCGTGCGGATAGCGCGGCCGTGGTCGACCAGGTCGACACCTAGCCCGTCGAGATCGAGGAACATTTCATCGATGCTGTACGGCTCGACACGCGGCGAGAAACGCTGCAGCACCTCGTACAGCCGCCGGCTCATATCGCCATAGAGCGGCACGCCGCGCAGGGCGGGATTGAAGACGCGCTCACACGAACAGTAGAAGTTGTTCGCATCGCACAGGGCATAGACCGGCATCAGACGGCCTCGCGTACCAGGCCGGCGACGATGGCCCAGACTTCGGCATCATCACTGACCGGCAGGGCTTCCTTGCTGCCGGAGGGCAGCAGGAACCACTGCCCTGCCCGGCGTTCGAGCGTTGCCAGGCGAAAGCTGCCCTGCAGGACGACCACGGCGACCTTGCCGTGCGCCGGCCGCGCCGCCGTGTTGGCGATGAGAATGTCCCCGTCGCGGATGCCGCGTTCGGCGAAGGCTTGGCCGGAGACGCGCACCGGGTACGTGCCCGGCTGCTGCAGGTCGAGGACGCGCGCCAGGTCGATGACGTGCTCGATATGATCTTGCGCCGGCGACTGAAACCCGGTAGTTTCCGCGCCGCTATATGCCGTCCGTTGCTCGTCATCCATGCCATACCCTACCCACATGGGAGAACAAAAGGCGAACATAATCTAACGGATGCCTGTGCAGCAACGTGGAAATAGTTGGCAATAGTTGTCAACTATGCCAGCATTGAGGAAAGGAGGCCGCCATGCCGACCCGCAACATCAACCTGACCGACCATTACGACAGCTTCATCGATACCAGCATTGCCGAAGGCCGGTTCGGCAACGCCAGCGAAGCCGTGCGTGCCGGCCTGCATCTCCTGGAGCGCCAGGCGGCGGAGGACAAGGCCAAGCTCGGCTGGCTGCGCGGCGCGCTGCAGGAAGGCATCGCGGCCAAGGCGCGCGGCGAGTTCGTCACGCTCCATTCCGGCGAAGACATTGACCGGTACGTCGATGACATCACTGCAGAGGTAAAGGCCAGGCGCGCCGCAAGCCTTGAGCGTCTCTAAAAGCCGTCCCGCATGGACGCTTGAGATCACGGCGCCGGCCCGGCGCGACATCGCGGATATTCTTCGCCACAGCCTGGACGAATTCGGGGCGGCGGCCGAGCTTCGTTATAACGCTCTGCTCAAGCAGGCGCTGCGCGACCTCAAGGCCGACCCCGCGCGCGCCGGCGTCAGCCAGCGGCCGGGCCTGCCGGACGACATTCGTCTCTATCACCTGAACACGAGCCGTGAGCGCACGGCGGCCGAGGTCGTGAAGACGCCCCGGCACTTCGTCGCCTTTCGCTTGACCGCCGCGCGGATCGAGGTGCTGCGCATCCTGCACGACAGCCGCGATCTGGCGCGGCATCTGCCGGCCGGACACCCGGACGCGGAGTAACGCCTGAGCCCGAACATGCGCCAAGAACCTCCCCATGCGGCCTGCCGCATGGGGAGGTTCTATCGTCTGCGGTTGCTGTATTCCAAAATACTGGCGACGACCAGCGCCGCGATAATCTGCGCCGTGGCCATTTCGAGAATATGAATGGAGACACCTAGCATTGTGGACACTCCTTTCGGCTGAATTCGCCGGAGCATCCCGCTAGGGCCGCATACACCGTACCACGACCTCCCTGTGTAAAAGACGTACCGTTGGTGCGGTTATGCAGCGATCATGCGCTGTTCAGCATCTCCGGCCCGTTGTTGCGCGGGTTGCCGACCGTGGGATTGCACGCCGTCGCCAGCATGGCGTCGGCCTCGTAGGGGCGCAGCAGATCGACCGGCGGCCGCTCCCGCTCGCCGCGATCGAGCCAGCGATCGTAATCCCGATCGTGCAGGATGACCGGCATGCGGTTATGCACTTCGGCCGTCAGCTCGTTCGGCACCAGCCCCCAGCGCATCATCACCAGCTCGCGCGCGCCGGTGTCGCGGCTTTGCCGGATGACCGGCTGCATCGTGGTCGGCGCGACGTTGAAATCCGGCGGCAGCACGAAATCAGCGGGCAGCTGGCCGAGGCGGAAGGCTTCGGCGATGCGCTGCTTGTCAGCCCGGCGATAGTAACGGCCACACATCCATAAAGCTTATTCCCTACTGCCCGAAGGACAAGGCGGGCGGCGTGTCCCTACACGCCCGGCTAGCTGTCTCGAAGAGGATAAGATCACGTCATGCAAAAACTGCTGCCAACTGAAGAATTGCGTTATGACATGAGCCAGTTCTATCCGTTAAAAGCAGCACTGGAGGGTTTGCTAGGACATGGCACGTATATGCGGCTGAAAGAAACGGGGACCTTACGCGACTGGAAACAAGAGGTTAACAAGCTCCTTCGCGCTATTCGCATCGCGGTAGAGTCAACAGTCGCAATCGCAGACGACGAATGGTTTGCAGAGATTGATAGCATTTTGGAACTTGGCAAAAGTCACATAGCTTCCAGCATCACCGTCACGGAATTATTCGCCCATCTCTCAGCCACTCTAACCAAGCTTGTTTTTCTGCAAATCGGTTTCTTGCCCTTGGGCGGACAAACGAAAGGCGCCGTTCCTCTTACAAAGCAATGGTGGACTTTAGACCCCGTAAGAACGGTTCAGTATGTGCAAAACGGCAATCAACGCAGAACCGCCCAAGGGAGGCGGGATAAACGAGCAAAGGCTCAAAGCTGAGTGCCCCGCCGTTCCACGGAGTTTACCCCTGACAAGATACCTTGTCGTGGGTAATCCTGCCCCGAACCAAACTGAATAAATGCGCGATCGCGCAGCTATTCCGCTGCCCCGCCTCCGTCAGGCCGAGCACGAGACGGGGAGGGTCCGGCTGCTGGGCCGCGTGGAGGGAGGCTTCGAGTTCGTTGCAGATGCGGCACGGCTGGAGCTTGGTTTCCATCCTGCCTAGGATAGAACCCCGTGGCAGCTTCTAGCCGACTGCGGGTCGATCTTCCCTGCCCTGATCTCCGCAAGAGCGGTACCGGCCTGGCCTCAGCCGCTCTCCAGCGGCGATAGCTCTTCTGAGTTGAGCCCCATCTGGTTACAGACCGCGAAGCCCTGAAGCAGGGCTCATCTTCAGCGGTCACTTATTGACTTGGGCCCTTGCAGTTCTCATTGCGCATCAGGAGATCTACGGACCTACTTAGGCAGCACCTCACCCGCCGACCAAGGCGGCACAATGCGGTTTTCGCGTGCGTACGCAATCAGTTGCCCCATGTGCTCGTTGTCGTGACAGATGATCCGCAGATACATTCCATCTACGGTCACGGTCTCGCCTTCAATCTTCACCTTGCGCTGCAGATCTTCGGGCTTCAGATGCG
>JAABUV010003739.1_pt1 | contig 19003 bp, 18 predicted proteins | sample 5559971 | NCBI WGS metagenome assembly JAABUV01 (sample SAMN10711881, study PRJNA513362) | rock metagenome | isolation source: Antarctica rocks | place: Antarctica: Victoria Land, Knobhead nord | collected 2015-12-19
AGCGTGTCGGAAAACATCGACGGAATGAGATCGCTGCGTCTCCCGCCAGACACCTTCGCCAAAGCCGCCTGATGTTCCTGATCTGTCCGCTTATGCGTACCAGACGGGCGTTTCGTTAGTTCTGGCCCAGTGGGCTGCGCAGCAGCCTCAAGGCATCCAGCAACGGAAACTGGCGCCCTGTGTTCAAATTGAACACACGTCACGGTCAAGCCTCAGCCTCGACGTGATAGGGCTGGATCAACACCTCGGCCGGTATGTGCCACGCCCGATGCAGCTTGAATGCCTGCTCCTTGGTGAGCGCGCGACGGCGGCCCAGCACCTCGGAGGCTCGTGGACGCGATCCAAGCACCCGGGCCAGGTCGGCTTGCGTGAGGCCGTCCTGCTCCATGCGGTAGCGGATCGCCTCCACGGGGTCGGGCAGGCCGATGGGCCAGGCCCGGCTCTCGTAATGCTCGATCAGGCTCGCCAGCACGTCGAACCGCTGGCTTTCCAGGGTGCCCGGCTCCGGCTCCGCATCGAAGTAGCGCTCGATCTCCGCCAGCGCCCAATCGTAGTCGGCCTCGGTCTTGATTGGTCGAATGTCCATCACACGGTCCTTGCATCTATCTTGTCGTAGTCGGCATGGGTGCCGACGAACTTGATCAGAACCCGCTTGTGCGAGTAGGCGACGCGCACCACCAGCCGGTACTTGTTGCCGCTGATGTCGAAGATCAGCCGGTTGTCGGCCACGAAGTCCACCGTCGCCCCGAACTCCGTCTTCACGTCCGCCGGGCTGTTCCAGGCCGACTTGCTGACCGTCGCGAACCAAGACTGCAGCGGCGTCCGGGCCTGGGGATGGTTTTCCCAGAACACCCGCAAGGTCCGCTTGGCGATGATCTGCATGGGCATTGTGTAGCATGTTCCCATTATGGGAACAACGTTTATTTCCCGTTATGGGAACACTTCTCGCGCTTGCCTCAGCGATCCGACAGTCATTTGCCTTCCATGCGAGACAGCGGATGAACACCCGTATTCAAGATTTCTAGCTACTAGATTTTTCGAATTATAGCTGCTAGCTTTCTCTGTGATCTCTCTCCTTCAATGCTTCGAACGCTTGCTCCAGAACCTCGACCAGCTTGAGCCGGTGCTGGGCGGCGTAGAGCCTTACCTCGTCATAGAACTCCACGCGGACACGGGTGGCGAGCTGATGGGTGCGGCCTGTCGCTCGTGCCGAGCGGCCGTCCGCTGGAGCCACTTCCGGCGCTCTGAGATTGGCTGGGGCCTCGGCTGTGGTCGGGGGTGCCGGCAGGTTGCGCCGCAGCTTCTTGAAGTCAGCCATCAACGCGCTCCACGATGGATTGGAGTAGCTCGTCCGCACGGCGATTAAGCTGCGGGAACCGCGTTTCGGTAATGGTGAAGCCCTGGTTCTGCGCCTGGCGATAGGCCGGCCGCTCCGGAATAAACCCCGCCAGGGCATGGAAGCCAGCCTGCGCGATGTAGGCCCTTGCCTCCGCTTCCTCGGCGTCGGTGCCAATCTTGCACAGCGCGAAGGCCAGCCGCGCAACGGGCACGCCCTCGCGCACCAGCTCGTGGAATGTAAGCACTGCTGGGTGCAGGTCATCTGCGCTGGCGCCCGTGGGCTGCACGACGATCGACGCCTGCCGGGCGATCTCTAACGTGGCAGCACTGGCCCGAGCCGGACCGTCAAGCACGAGACAGTCGTAGTCCGGGGATACCCGGAGTGCTTGCGCAGCTGTCTTGAACGCCTCGACGCTGAACGTCGGCTCGGCTCCGGCTTCAAGCCTCCGCCGGTGCCAGTTGCTTGATGTGCCCTGCTGCGTGTCCAGGTCCGCCAGCTTCACCTTGAGACCATTGGCGGCGGCTTCGCGTGCGACGGCGCGGGCGAGGGTGGATTTACCCACGCCACCTTTTTGGCTGATAAGGCCGATGATCGTTGCCATAGACTACGCATAGCATTCTAGCAGCTATAAGGCTAGCCATGTTTTCTAGCAGCTAGTTTTCGGTTCTGTAGTTTTCTAGCAGCTAGTTTTTTATCAACATAGGTTTCGTCACCCCCCGCTGGCGCGGAACTTGCGCGCGTGCAATGCGCGCAAGCTTCGTCTCATCGGTGGCAGTCGGAGCAAGCACCACCTCGTTGCCCGCGGCAAGGGCGGCAATGGCAGCACCGGCGTGGGCGACGTGTCCTGGGTGGTGCCCACGGTGCAGGCGCGCGGCGCGACCTGCGCCGTCGGCACGCCGTTCCACACCTGGCAGCTCACGGCGCAGGGCAAAAGCCCGGCGGCGCACAAGGGGCTGGTCCATGTCGCCAAGGTGATGGCCGGCACCGCGCTGGACGCGCTGCAAGACGCGGGGTTGATCACCCGCGCCAAGGCTGACCTGGCGGAGCGCACCCGCACGACGCCCTACACCTGCCCGCTGCCGGACGACGTGCAGCCGCCGATCCAGGCCATGAGCCGCGGGGTCTAAGGGCAGCGGCCTGCTCCCTGTCCCTCCGGGAGAGGGTCGGGATGAGGGAAACCGCAAGCACCAAGCCGGGCCGTTCCGACGCGGAACGGAGCCTATAATGGCAGGTGCAGTCCGTGCGGCCTCTTCCTCACCCACTCCCTCTCCCGGGGGGAGAGGGAGTGGGCATGGGACTTGCTTCAGCTCTGTGCTTGCCGTGCAATGCACTTCGCCTCACGCCGAACATCGAGGGTTGCCATGTCCCCTGCGCTCCGCCTTGCCCTCGCCGCCGCCCTGCTGCTCCCCGCAGCCGGCCAGGCCGCCACGCCGCGCGACGCGCTGGTCATGGCGTGGAACCTTGACGCGCTCATTACCCTCGACCCGGCGCAGATCGGCGAGGTCAACGGCAACGACATCATCCTCGGCAACGTCTGCACGCCGCTGGTGAACTACGACCCGAAGGACATCTCCCGCGTCATCCCCGCGGCGGCCGAAAGCTGGTCCACCTCGCCGGACGGGCTGACCTTGACCTTCAAACTGCGCGGCGACCTGAAATTCCCAGACGGGCGCGCCGCGACCGCCGCCGACGCCGCCTGGTCCATGCAGCGCGCGGTCCTGTTGGGCTACGGCAACAGCGCCAACCTGACGCAGTGGGGCTTCACCAAGGAGAACGTCCAGGAGCGGATACGCGCCGACGGCGACCGCACGGTCGTAGTGACGATGGACCAGCCCTACCCGGCCAAATTGATCCTGTCCGCTGCCTTCGCCGGCAACATCGCCGTGATCCTGGACCGGGCTGCCGCCGAAAAGGGCGCCAAGACCGTGGACGGCAAGTCCGACATGGGCAACGCCGCTTTCAAGACCGGTCCGGTGTGCGTCGGCCCCTACCGCGTGACCCGCTGGGACGCCAACGACGTGATCGCGCTGGAGCGCAATGACAGCTTCTACGGCCCGAAGCCGAACCTGCGCCGGGTCATCATCCGCCACATCCCGGAGTCCAGCGCCGAGCGGCTGCTGCTGGAGAAGGGCGACGTTGACGTGGCCCGCTTGCTGACGACCGACGACCTAAAGGCGCTGGAGGCCAACAAGGACATCCGCATCGAGCAGACGGTGGTGCAGGGCATCAGCTACATCGCCATCAACGCGATGGACCCCGTGCTGTCCAACCCCAAGGTGCGCGAGGCGTTCCGCTACCTGATCGACTACGACGGCCTGGCCCGCAGCATCCTGCCCTACCAGGGCATCCCGCGCGCCAGCCTGGTGCCCGAGGGCGCGTTCGGCGCGCTGGACCATGAGGCCGGGCAGCCGTTCAAGCTCGACATAGCAAAGGCCAAGCAGCTTTTGACCGAGGCCGGCTACCCCGACGGCTTCACCAAGAAGCTGATCCTGTCAGCCAACAGCATCAGCCCGAACATCGCCCAGCACGTCGCCTCCAACGCCGCCAAGGTCGGCATCAAGCTCGAACTGGAGCAGATGGCGGACTCCAACCTGTTTACCCACGGACGCAACCGGGAGTTCGAGCTGCAACTGGTGAGCTGGTATTCCGGCTACCCCGACGCCGACGCGATGGTGTCCCGCCACGCCGTGAACTCCGACAGGCGCGCCGAGGCCAAGCTGACGATGTATTCAGTCTGGCGCACCGGCTGGCAGGACCTCTCGATTAACGAGCAGGCCGCCGCGGCGCGCATGGAGCCGGACCCGGCCAAGCGCATCGCCATGTATCACGCCATCCAGGAGTTCATGATGCACAACGGGCCGGTGGTCTACATCTACCAGAACATCCGCCCCATCGCCGTCCGCGCCTCGGTCAAGGGCTTCGAAATCTCGCCGTTCTTCGTCAACTACGGCAGCGCATCGAAGTAGCGCCAGCATGTGCCCCCGATCCCCTCGTCATTGCGAGCCGCCTTTGCGGCGCGGCACTCCAGGGGCCGCCAGCACGGTCCTTTGAGCCTCTGGATTGCCGCGTCGCTGCGCTCCTCGCAATGACGAAAGGGACAGGACAAGTGATGGCTGGCTTGGTGCAGCCATGAGCCGTTCGGGAAGCATCGCGCGGCAGGCCGGGTCGGTGCTGACCACGCTGTTCGGGCTGCTAGCCCTGACGTTCTTCATGGGCCGGATGCTGCCGACTGACCCGGTGCTGGCCATTATCGGCCAGCAGGCGGACCAGGCGCCCTATGACATGGTGCACCACCAGCTCGGCCTCGACCGTCCGCTGCCGGTGCAGTTCGCGCTGTACTTGCGCGACATGCTGACCGGCGACTTCGGCAACGCGCTGTTCACCGGGCACCGGGTCGCGGACGATCTGGCGCGCGCCTTCCCGGCAACGCTGGAGCTGGCGAGCATCGCCATCCTGATCGGCGTCGGGCTAGGCGTGCCGTTTGGCGTGCTGGCGGCGGTCCACCGCGGCACCTGGTTCGACCATCTCACGCGGATCGTCGGGCTGGTGGGGTATTCCAGCCCGACCTTCTGGCTCGGGCTGATGGGGCTGATCGTGCTGTATGCGACGCTCGGCTGGGTCGGCGGCCCCGGGCGGCTGGACGTGGCGTTCCTGGACAGCATCGAGCCGCACACCGGGCTGCTGCTGGTGGACTCGCTGTGGGACGGCGACGCGGACGTGTTCTGGAACGCGGTCAGCCACATCGTGCTGCCCGCCTCCATCCTGGGCTACGCCTCCATGGCCTACATCAGCCGCATGACCCGCTCCTTCATGCTGGAGCAGTTGGCCCAGGAGTACATCATCGCCGCCCGGGCCAAGGGCATGTCGCGCTGGGCTGTCATCCGCCGCCACGCCTTCCGCAACATCCTGGTGCAGCTTGTGACCGTGGTCGCCCTGGACTACGCTTTCCTGCTGGAGGGCGCGGTGCTGACCGAGACGGTGTTCGCCTGGCCCGGCTTCGGCCGCTACCTGACCGCCGGGCTGCTGGCCGGGGACATGAACGCCGTGCTGGCCTGCGTGCTGATCGTCGGCGTGATCTTCATCGGGCTGAACCTGGCCACCGACCGGCTGTACCGCCTGCTGGACCCGCGCACGCGATGAGCGCCACGCACCCGCCTGCGGGCACGGCGCCGGGGCTGCGGGCCTGGCTGACCGCCGACGTCACCACCTCGCCCCGGCAGGCCCGGCTGCAGCGCATGTACCTCGGCTGGCGCCGGCTGCGGGGCAATCCGACCGCCATGGCCGCGCTGGCCGTGCTGGCCCTGCTCGCCCTCGTGGCGCTCCTGGCGCCGGTGATCGCGCCGGGCGGCTATGACGAGCAGGACCTGGCCGCCCGGCTGCTGCCGCCCAGCCGGGCGCATCCCTTCGGCACGGACGAGCTGGGGCGCGACATCCTGGCCCGGCTGGCCTACGGCGCGCGGATCACGCTGATGATCGCAACCCTGGTGGCCGTGATCGTGGCGCCGGTCGGGCTGCTGGTCGGCACCACTGCAGGCTACTTCGGCGGCTGGGTGGACGCGGTGCTGATGCGGGTCAACGACATCTTCCTGTCCTTCCCGAGCCTGATCCTGGCGCTGGGCTTCGTCGCGGGCCTCGGCCCCGGCATACGCAACGCCATCATCGCCATCGCCCTGACCGCCTGGCCGCCGGTGACCAGGCTGGCGCGGGCGGAAACGCTGACCATACGCAACGCCGACTATATCGCCGCGGTGCGCATCCAGGGCGGCTCCGCGGCGCGGATCATCCTGCGCCATGTCGTGCCGATGTGCCTGCCGTCGGTGATCGTCCGCATCACGCTGAACATGGCCGGGATCATCCTGACGGCGGCCGGGCTGGGCTTCCTGGGGCTGGGCGCGCAGCCGCCGATGCCGGAATGGGGGGCGATGCTGTCCGCCGGGCGCAGCCACCTGACCGGCGCGTGGTGGCTGTCCACCTTGCCGGGCCTGGCGATCCTGGCGACCAGCCTGGCGTTCAACCTGCTGGGCGACGGGCTGCGCGACGTGCTGGACCCCCGGTCGGCATGACCTCCCCGCTTCCCGCCTCCGGGCTTGTTGTCGAGGACCTGCGCGTCCAGTTCCGCACGCCGCAGCGCGTGGTGCAGGCGGTGCGCGGCGTGTCGTTCACCATCGGGCGGGAGAAGGTCGGCATCGTCGGCGAGTCCGGCTCCGGCAAGTCCATGACCGGGCGGGCCATCATGCGCCTGGCGCCGCCCGCGGCGGAAGTGTCGGCCAAGCAGCTCCGCTTCGGCGGCACCGACCTGCTGGCGTGCAGCGAGCGCGACATGCTGCAGGTGCGCGGGCGCCGCATCGGCATGATCATGCAGGACCCGCGCCATGCTCTCGACCCGGTGATGCGCGTGGGCCGGCAGATCGCCGAGGCCATCCCCGCCGGGCGCCGCGGCAGCCGGGCGGAGGACCGCGACCGGGTGCTGACGATGCTGGAAGCCGTCCACATCCGCGACCCCCGGCGCGTCTTCGACCTGTATCCTCACGAGGTATCGGGCGGCATGGGGCAGCGCATCATGATCGCCATGATGCTGATGCCGGAGCCGTCGCTGCTGATCGCGGACGAGCCCACCTCGGCGCTGGACGTGACGGTGCGCCTTGCGGTGCTGGCGATCCTGGACGAGCTGGTGAGCGAGCGGAACCTCGGCCTCATGTTCATCAGCCACGACCTGAACCTGGTCGCCACCTTCTGCGACCGCGTGCTGATCATGTATGCCGGGCGGATCGTGGAGGAGTGCGCGGCGGGCGCGCTCGGGCGGGCGCGGCACCCCTACACGCGCGGCCTGCTGGCGTCGCTGCCGCGCATGGGCGACGGCGGCGCCAGGCTGCCGGTGCTGTCGCGCGACCCGGCCTGGCTCGCGCCGTGATCGCCGTCCGCGGCCTGCGCGTCCAGTTCGGCGCGGGCGCCCCTGCGGTGGACGGCGTGTCGTTCCAGGTGGCGCCCGGGGAGACGTTCGGACTGGTCGGCGAGTCCGGGTGCGGCAAGTCCACCGTGCTGCGCGTGCTGTGCGGCCTGAACCGGGTCTGGAGCGGGCACGTGGAGATCGGCGGCGCAGCCATGGCGCCGGTCCGCAGCCGGGCGTTCTTCCGGGACGTGCAGATGGTGTTCCAGGACCCGTACGGGTCGCTGCACCCGCGCCACACCGTCAACACCGTACTGCAGGAGCCGCTGGCGATCCACGGCATCGGCGGCGGCGACGCGAAGGTGGCGGCGGTGCTGCACCAGGTCGGCCTCGGCCCGGCGTTCCGCTACCGCTACCCGCACCAGTTGTCGGGCGGGCAGCGCCAGCGGCTGGCCATCGCCCGGGCGCTGATCCTGCAGCCCAAGGTGCTTCTGCTGGACGAACCGACCTCGGCGCTGGACGTGTCGGTGCAGGCCGAAATCCTCAATCTGCTGGCCGACATACGGCAGCAGCAGGGGCTGACCTGCGTGCTGGTGAGCCACGACCTGGCGGTGGTGTCGCACATGTGCAGCCGGATTGCGGTGATGAACCGGGGGCGCATCGTGGAGGAGCTGTCGGCGGCGCAACTGGACGCCCACACGGCGCATGATCCCTATACGTCAGCGCTGCTGGCGGCGAGCCGTGGGTATGACCGCGTGCTGGCGGGAGGGATGGTGGAGGAATAGGCTGAATTATCTGAGCAGGCTCGCTACTCCATTGTCAGTTAATCCGAGCAGATTTCCGCTCCGTTTGCGAGCACAAGCCCCGATGATGGCGAGCGGCTACACATAGGTGGCACCGGCGTAAGCTTTCAGGCGCGGGGCATTGGGCGGCATGCGCGCGCAGCGCATGAGCCGCGATGTCCGCGGGCACGGCGAAGCCGTCCCCCACCCTCAAGCATGAACCTCTTGGTGCAATTGGGCCTGACGCATGGGCGGCACGCTGCGTTGGCCGCAGGTGCGCCGGCCCACGCTGGGAGAGCGCCTGCGCTGGCGGCCCTGGCCGCCAGCCGTAGTGCGCGACCGCGAGCTGGCCACCCAGCGTGGGGCAGAACCGCATGACAAGCCCAATTGTCCGTCTGATGGAATGTAAAATTCCGACTCAACTAGCAACGCACCCCTCGTCGTTCCATGGCGGCTCCGGATGGAAACTGCTTACCATTTCATCCACCACGACGCGCACTTTCGGGCTTATATGCCGTGTGTGGGGCCAAAGGGCATGGATAGGAAAGCCCTGCGTGTGGGCGTCTGGAAGGACGCGCACCAGTCGGTTCGCGCGCAGATGATCGGCGATCAGCCAGGTCGAGAGGAGCGCGAGACCATGTCCGGCTACCACTGCGTCCAGAATGGCTTCGCTGTGGTTGAAGGAGAAGCGCCCAGCCACCGTCTTGGTGATCGGCTCGCCTTTTGGCCCGAGGAACACCCAAGGCAAGGCTCGTCCGCCCCGTCCGAAGGCTATACAGTCGTGACGCTCCAGGTCCTCAAGAGAAACCGGACGACCGTGGGTGGCCAGGTAGTCAGGGTTGCCGCAGACGATGGACTGTTGGATACCTAGACGGCGAGCGATAAGCGCGGCGCTGTCGTCCAGTTCGCCGATGCGGATGACAAGATCGATCCCCTCCTCGACCGGATCGACCCTCCGGTCGGTCAACGAAATCTCCATCGACAAATCCGGATAGCGTGCGCCGATGTTGAGCAGCACGGGCATAACCCACCGCCGGCCGAACACCACGGGTAGGTCAACGCGCAGGCGCCCGCGCGGCTGACGGCGAGATATGGTCAGCGCCGCCGCGGCATTCTCCAGTTCGGCGAGGACTCGCACGCAGCTCTCGTAGAAGACCTCGCCTTCCGCTGTTAGACTGAATCGGCGCGTGGTCCGGTTGAACAGGCGAATACCAAGCCGGTCTTCCAGCCGGGAGACGCTCTTGGCGATGCCGGACTTCGATACGCCCAGGCGCTCGGCGGCAAGGGTGAACCCCCCGGCGTCAGCAGCCTGAACGAACGAAGCGATGCCTTTCAGGTGTTCGGTCGAAATCATCAGCCTGCCATTGACGACAATCCGTCAACTCTCTTTGCCACTTCCCTCGGTTTATTCCTACTGGATTCGCCAATACTGTTCCCGACATCGCGTCTCCGACGGCTGGTCGGCCCGCCTTCGAAGGAGCCGATCCTGTCAAGACCATTCCTTACGACGAGAAGATTGGAAACGGCGCCGAGGTACGAAGCGGCTGGACCGCCGATCTGGCCTCTCGCCATCGGTGCCGGCATCGGCGTAGCCAATGTCTACTATATCCAGCCCGTCCTTCCTCTGGTGCGGGCGTCGTTCGGAGCAGGCGCGGAACAGGCAAGTCTTGTCCCCGCACTGACGCAGGCAGGCTATGCGGCAGGAATGCTATTCCTTGCCCCGCTGGGCGACCTACTCGATCGCAAGCGGCTCATCGTCGCCAAGGCCATCATTCTCACCTTCGCGCTGGTTGCCTCCGCTGTCGCCCCCGGCCTGTGGTTCCTGACGCTGACCGGCATCGTAGTCGGCCTACTCGGCAGCATCGGACAGGATTTCGTGCCAGTTGCTGCCCACCTTGCGACCGACGAACACCGTGGACGCACCGTCGGTATCGTCACGACGGGCCTGCTGAGCGGAATCCTGCTTTCGCGCACGCTCGGCGGCGTTGTCGGCGGACTTTTCGGTTGGCGCGCGATCTACTGGCTCGCCGCTGGGCTGATTGCCCTCGTCGGCGGCACTGTTTGGCGGGTGCTGCCGTCCTTGCCGCCGACTGCGAGCGGCACCTATCGCGAGCTGCTGCGAAGCCTGGCCACGCTTGCGACGTGGCATCCGAGGTTACGAAAAGCTGTCACCACGCAGGCCTTGCTTGCCGTCTCCCTTGGTGCTTTCTGGTCGACGCTGGCGATGATGTTGGCCGAACCACCATTCCGCTTTGGGGCCGGCGCGGCAGGCGCCTTCGGTCTTGCCGGTGCGGCTGGCGCCTTCGGGGCGCCGTTCTTTGGTCATCTGGCAGATCGCAGAGGGCCGGACGTTGCGATCCGTTTCGGCTGCTCCCTGGTCGTCCTGTCGTTCGGAGCGATGCTGGTGCTGCCCGGCGTGCTCGCTGTGCTGATCGTTGGCGCGATCCTGTTCGACCTCGGCGTCATGGCCGGGCTTGTCTCCCATCAGGCTATCGTCAACGCGATCGATCCGGCGGCGCGCAGCCGCCTGAACGGCCTCCTGATGACTGCTGCCATGACCGGCATGGCCCTTGGTGCAGCCTTAGGTGGCTGGGCCTGGAGCCGCCATGGCTGGACGGGTGTCTGCCTCGTCGGCGCCGTGGCTGGCGGGGCGGCCCTGGTGCGATCCCTTTTGCCGCCACTGAACCGAGGAGTGCTCACTTGACCACCCATGCCACCACGATGTCGGAGTCCTATCGCCCCCTCGCCGAAGCGGGCGCGCCGCTTACTGTCTTGTTTTCGTTTCTCTCGCGAGCAGACACAACCTCGCTCGATCAGCGCAGCCGCGCCGAGGGGCACGTGCTCGATCATCAAGGCCGTGTCATCCCCGATCCGACTGCCGATCCTGGCGCGAACGCCTTTGAGCCGGACCCGAACCTCAACTTTGAGAAGTGGGGGGAGTACTGGCGGAAGGTTCATGGCGTCCGCTTTCTTCAAACAGAAGATGCCGGTGACCGCACTGTCGAACGGCTCCTGCGCTATGATCAAATCCATCGTGTCGCCGCCGGTCCGACGAGTCTTGCGCCGCTCCCTTATCGTCCTCCGGTCGATGCCGACGGGCGGCTGTTTCCGACGATCATCGGCCATATCGAGCCTTACCATCGTCCACGATGGGATGGCGTCGCGTACCTCGGTTTCGCTGGCCTCGACGATATCGCTACGGTGCTCGGGACCGAGCGTGTTCGAACCAAGATCCTGCCCGAGGACCGGACCATCTTCCGCGATCTCGCGCCCGTGCTTGCGCGGCAGTTCATCATTCTGCCGAGCGCGACAGGGAACGATGCAGTCGCGCTGGTCAAGACGCACGCGCGCCGGCTCGACCTTGATCAGTCCGCCTTCCAGCGGCGGTGGCTTCACGAGCACGCAGAGTTGGTCATGAAGCAAGCCGATACCAAGCGGCTCGTGAGGCGCTACGTGCAACTCCACAACATTGGCCCGACTGCTGAGGGCGAGCCGTTCTTTCATCCCGAAACGAGCCTGATTGACGGCGTGACGCTGATGGCCTTCGACACGATGAGAGATATAGAGGCATTCCTGGTGTCAGAGGGCCACGCGGTGATCGCTGCCGACGAACAGTTGATCCAGGCGGCGGGAGCCGGAGAGTACTGGTCCGGCGTGAACTTCAGTATCGTCGATCGGCTTGCCCCGGAGCAGGCTTCGAAGCTGTAACGCTGTCACTGCATTGTCATCATCATAAAGGGGTCTGGTAGTAACGGATACCCGGCAAGCCGCCTATGACCGTGCAGGCCTGCCCTGTCCGTCAAACCAACCCCAGGCGTTCCGTTTGGTCTATTCGCCGTTTGACGAAGTGAAACAGGCTGCCAACAAGGACCGTCGCGTCAGCCTCTGGTCTTTTGCACCGCGACTGGATGGAGGGCTGTCCAGGCACGACCGTCTATGGCGACTAGGCCAAGCCCGATCAGCGCCATGCCGACAAATTGGAAGGCGGACAGGCGCTCGCCGAGGATAAAGGTTCCCAAGAGGATCGCGCTGACCGGGATCAGCAACGTCACAAGGGAGATGTTCGTCGTCCCCGCGCTCGCGAGCAGCCGGAAGAAGATGGCATAGGCCAGGGCCGTCGAGAGCAGCACAAGGCCGATCATCGCCATCCATGCCACTGTAGAGGGCGGCGGCAGTAGCCAGGGCCGGTCAAAGACAACCGCCACGGGGGCCACCATAATGGCCGTTGCGGCAAGCTGGCCGAACGCGCCCACGGTCGGCGCGATCCCCAGGCGCTTGAACCTGCGGCCGAACACGTTGGCAAAGCCGTACGAGAGCGCTGCCCCAAGGCATCCAAGGATGCCCGGAACAGTTCGGAGCGAGCCATCCAAGGTGTCTATGCCGACTAGGGCAGCAACCCCGGCGACGCCCAGCGCCACGCCAACGGCCTTGCTGGCCGACATGCGATCATCGGTCGTGAAGCAGTGGGCGACCAGGATGGAGAACACCGGCGTCGTGGCGATCAGGACAGAGGCCAGCCCGCTCGCAATGGTCTGCTGGCTCCAGGCGATGAGCGCCGCCGGGATCAGGTTGTTGAGCGCACCCATGCCCGCGAAGGCAGCCCAGGTCGCCGCAGACCACGGCACGGGCGTCCTTTGTACTTTGAGATAGGCTCCAAGCACGCCGGCAGCGAGGGTGAACCTGACCAAGACCAGCGTGAACGGCGGCACCTCTTGCACGATGACCTTGGAGAAGAAGAACGAGCCGCCCCACAAGACCGAGAGCAGCACGAGCAACCCCCATTCGCCAGCGGTCATCCTCGATTGATCCTGCACTGGCTCCACCTCCCTGCCCCGGGGCCAGGTATGATCCGGAAGGGCGGCGGTCTGCTCGCCAAGATCGGACCTCATCCTCTTTCGGGCACGCGCGCCGTGTATGCTAGGCACCATGCACAACGCGGACAGCACAACCTGGGAGGAAGCGTGGCGGTGCCGCAACCCGGCCTTTGACGGCCGGTTCTTTATCGGCGTCCGGACGACGGGCGTTTACTGTCGCTGCGTTTGTCCGGTCAGGCTCCCCTTCCGGCGCAACATCGAGTTCCTGCCGAGTGCGGCGGCGGCAGAGATGGCGGGGTTCCGCCCATGCCTGCGCTGCCGCCCAGAGGCGGCACCGTTCAGCCCGGCGTGGAACGGGACCCGGACAACCGTGGAGCGTGCGGCCCGCCTCATCATCGAGGACGGCGCTTTGGATAGCGGCACGACTGTCGAGGACTTTGCGGCCCGGCTCGGCATGACGGCCCGGCACCTGAACAGACTGTTCGTCCGGCACTGGGGTGCGTCCCCGTCCGTTGTCGCAAGGACAGCTCGTGTTCAACGCGCCAAGCGCCTGCTGAACGAAACCGAACTGCCGATGGTCGAGGTTGCCCTACAGGCTGGGTTTGGGAGCTTGCGGCGCTTCAACGCCGTGTTCTCGGAAGTTTACAAGCGTCCTCCGGGCGCCATCAGGCGTCGGTGCCTACCAAGCCACCTGTGACCGAACACGCCCGCCCTGTCCGTCAAACGAACCATGCCGGACAAGCTCAGCTTGTCCGTCAACGCTGAAGCCGGTGACGGCAAGGCGGACAGCTTGATTGCCGGATGGCGAAACGGACAGTCCTGGTGAGGTGTGCGGCGACACCTTGGCAAGCACCGCACTACATCCGCAACCCCCGGCGCTGCCCTTGGCGCTCGCGCTCGGCCTCGCGCTGGGCCAGGCCGGCGCCGGCCCGCTCGCCCTGCTTCAACGTCGCGGTGAGCTGGGCCACCCGGTCCAGTGCCGGCCGCTGCTCCGGCGTGACGGACACTGACGTGACCACGCCGGCCCGGCCCTCGGCCCGAAGCATGGCGCGCATCCCTTCCGCCCCGAACCGCTGCGCCACCGCCGCCCCAAGCCGCTCCAGCTCGGCCGCAACCGGCTTGTTCGCCTGCACCGCCCGCCACGCTTCGCCGCGCACCTGCTCGGTCCCCGTTGCGGCCACGGCACTCAGCGCCGCCTCGGCCGCGGGTGACAGGCGCGGGATGCCGGCCGCATCCGCCGCGCGCTGCGCTTCCACGCTGCCGCGGTAGGCCCGCTCCGCCCACCCCTCGGCTGTGCCGATGCGGGTCAGGCTGCCCGGCAGCGCGCCTGCGGCCCGCTCCGCATTGGCCCGCTCCTGCTTGGCCGCACCCGACGCGAGCCACCCCACCTTGCCCCGCAGCGCGCCAAGCCGCTCCGGCTCGCGTGACAACCGGGCCGCGGCGCTGGTCCACCCCTCCCGCTTGACCAGTTCGTCCAGTGCCGCCCGCGCCCCGTGCGGGTCCTTGTAGGCCCCTTGCAGGTAGCTCCACCGCGCCTCCCGCTCGCGCTGCACCGCCTTGTCCGCCGCCACCGCCGCCGCGGCTTCGCCGGGGCTGGTGCCCCGCCCCAGGCTGTCCCGCCCCTGCCCGGACGGGTCCACGTAGGGCGGGATCAGCCAGCCCCCGGCAGGCTGCCCCTGCCCGGCCGCGGCCTTCGCCGCACCAAGCTGTGCCGCCGCATCCTGGGCCACGCTGGGCACCGCGCCAGCGGCAGCCTGGCCGGTTCGGACGCCCGCACCTGTGGGCTGCTCGGCCACTTCCGCCGTCCCCTGCGCCCGCTGCCCTTCCCCGGCCCGCTGCCGCAGCTCCGGCGCCAGTTCGTCCAGGGTGGCCCACGCCACCGACGCCGCCCGCACCTCGCCCCGCGCCATCTGCCGCGCAAGCTGCTGGGCGTCTCGCGCCGTCTCGGTCGCCACGAACACCTGCGCGCTCTCGCGTTGCCGGGTCAGCGCCACGTAGCTCGCTGCCGCCCGCCAGTGGTGCGTATGCAGCAGGTAGGTGTGGTCCAGCGTCTTGCCCTGTCCCTTGTAGATCGTCCCGGCATAGCCGTGCCGGAAGCCGTCAAACTCGTCGGCTGCCGACCAAGTAACAGTCCGTCCGTCCTTGCCCGCCGGCGCATCCAGCCGCACCCAAACCTGCCCCGTCGCCCTGTCCAGCCCGGTGATGGTGCCGGCGTTGCCGTTGTGGATGCCGAGCTTCTTCGCCGTGTCGGTGAACTGCACCCGGTCGCCTGCCGCGAACGCCGCCTCGCCGTGCTTGGTCGCCAGCACGGTGTCAGGTGACGCCAGCTCGCCCCGGTCCCGCCGGACCCCGCGCAGCTCCGCATTGAGCCGGTCCACCTCGGCGTTGGTGTAGGCGAACACGAACCGGCTGGCCTGCGGGTCCGCCGCGGTGTCCGCGGTCCAGCGCGCGACCAAGGCGGCGCGTGCCGCATCCTGGTCCGCCGTCCACGTCACCGCCCCATGCTTGTCGAACGCCTGCACCGCCGCGTCGAACCGGCCCTCGGCCAGGTCGCGCGCCGCCTGTCGCTGCCAACTGACCCGCTGCCGCGTCACCTCGGTGATCTCGGCCGCCCCATGCTGCTTGCGCAGCTCGGTGAATAGCCCGCCCCGCTCGATGCTGGCCAACTGCCGGTCGTCCCCGGCCAGGACCACCTTGGCCCCGCCCTGCCGCGCCTCGGATAGCAGCTCGCCGGTTACGCGGCTGTCCAGCATCGCCGCCTCGTCCACCACCAGCACGGTCCGAGAATCCCAGCCGGGGCTGCGCCCGTTCTTGATCCCGAACAGCGCCGAGTGGACCGTGCCCGCCTCCGCGAACCCGTCCGCCTTCAGGTCCTGCGCCACGGCGTTGGTCGGCGCCAGCCCGACCACCCGGTAGCCGGCCCGCTCGTGCGCGTCGCGCACCGCAGCCAGCGTGTAGCTCTTCCCCGTGCCGGCCCGGCCCTCGACCAGCTTCAGCCCGCCGGCCGCGACCGCGTGCTCGAATGCCGCGCGCTGGTCAGGGCGCAACGTGCGCCCTTCCAGCACCGCCTCCTGGTGTCGGGCTTTCACGCCCTGGTGGTGCCGCGCCCCGACCACCGCCGCCCCGTCCGCCAACGCCGTGCGCTCCTGCTCGCGCACGCCGACGGTGGTGAACCGCCCGGCCGCCTCGCCCGTCTCCCGGTCGTGCAGCGCCAGCACGTCCCCGTGCCCCAGCACCGCCCGCTTCGCGTCCGCGATGTCCCGTGTCGTGGCAGGATCGGGCGTCCCGTCCGGCCCGGCGCCAAGGTGCTTTTGGAGGTAGCAGTCCAGCTCCCGCTCGGTGAAGGTGGCGTTGTTCCGCGTCAGCGCCGCCAGTACCTGCGCCGGGTCTTTTGCTGCCGCCTCGTTCGCCGCCCGTAGCACCTCCGCGCGTACTGCCGCCGGGCTGTCCACCTTCCTCATCCGCACGGGACCGATGTGTTCGCCGGGGTGCGCCGCCGTCGCGTCCACCCGCACCCCGATGCCGTGCTCCTGAAAGTAGCGGTCCTGGTGCGCCCGCCACGTCTCGCCCCATGCTTCGGCGTCCGTCACCAGGGTCCGGGTGCCGGCGCGGCGCACCTCAGGGTCCAGGTCGCGCGCCTTGGTGGCCGCAAAGTGATCACCCTCGACCCGCCGCGTGGTGATCAGGAGGTGGGCGTGCCAGTTCGTGTGGTCGCCACCGGTTCCCTCGGCCCAGGCGCCCTCGCCTTCCCCGCGTTCCTTGTGCGGCGCGTGAACGTCGAGTTGCACGGCCAGGCCCTTGGACACGAAGTGCTGCTCGACAAATGAACGGGCTAGTTCGATCCGGTCCGCCGTGGTCAGTTCGCGGTCGGCCGGCAGCGCCAGCACGATCTCGCGCGCGACCTGGCTGTCTTTTCTCTTCTCCGCCGCCTCGGCTGCATTCCACAGCACCGCGCAGTCGGCAAACCGGGGATCGGCGCCGTCTGGCAGCAGCACCTCGTGGTGCTCCGGCGTGTCGCGGTGGCGGAAGTGGAACAGCTCGCCGGTGCGCTCGGCCTGGATCGCCTCGCGGGCGTTGTAGGCCGCGGACCGCACGGCGTTGCCACCCGTGGCGCGGGACAGGTAGCGAGCACGGGCGAAGGCGATGGCCACGGGAGCACTCTGCCCTTCCCCGGTGCTTCCTTCAAGCAGCGTTGCGCAGCAACGCATTCTGACCTGCCTTGCTCGCTTCCGCTCGCGCGGACGCCAGAACCCACTGACGCGGTGGACTCCTACTCCCAGCAACCTATCTCCGCCACATGAAGGTCTTCATCAGCTCGCTCATCACCGGCATGGAGCCGATCCGTGCTGCCGCCCGATCTGCCGTCACCACACTCAGCCACGACCCGATCATGGCAGAGGATTTCGGCGCCTTGCCCCACTCACCCCAAGTCGCCTGCCTTGACGGTGTGCGTCAGGCCGGCGCTGTCGTCTTGGTCCTCGGTGCCCGCTATGGAGCAACCCAGCCGTCTGGCTTGTCTGCGACGCATGAGGAATACCGGGAGGCGCGTGGTCGTTGCCCGGTCCTCGCCTTTGTCGAAGACGGCATCACCCCAGAGCCGCAGCAGGACAAGTTCATCAATGAAGTTCAGGCTTGGGACAGTGGCCTGATCCGCGTAGGCTTCTCGGATGCTGGGCAGCTAGAGCGCAAGATCGTTCGGGCGCTGCACAACCTTGACGTGGCAAGCGCTGCCACCCCGTTTGACGCCAAGGAAGTGTTAGCCCGCACCCTGGCCCTCTTGCCGAAGGAGCGTGGGAATAGTCACAGCGGCAGTGCTGTTCTTTCCGTCGCAGTCGGCGGCGGCCCCGCCCAGGCCGTCCTTCGCCCAAGCCAGATAGAAGAACCGGCACTTGCAGAAGCGCTGGAGAAGGAAGCGCTGTATGGCTCGGTCCGCCTATTCGCGCGCGGCACGGGAACAACTGCGGGCATCCGGGATGGAGCGCTCATCCTTGAGCAGGAGGGCCAGCGCGGTCGGGAAACCCGATCCTTCCAGTTGGACTCGCAAGGCGGTGTTCTGGTTCGCTTGCCAATCGAAGGCGAGAATCATGGCATGGGCATACTCGTCGAGACTGTGCAGGAGCAGCTTGCTGCTGCGTTCCGGTATGCTGCCTGGGTCCTCGACCATGTAGACCCAGCACAGCGCCTGTCCCACGTCGTGGTCGCAGCGCAGCTAACCGGCGGCTTCGCCATGCGGACGCGCCGCGAACACGAAGCCAGCCCCACATCGGTGCAGATAGGCAGCAGCTACGGCCGGGACGAACGTGTCCCAGTCCATCTCTCGCCAGCACACCTTCCGCGGGCGGGCCTAACCCAACAAGCAGGACAAGTCGTCGAGGACCTGGTCACATTGATCCGGCGCCAGTGGCGGTCGTGACCTTCAAACGATGTGGACGGGTGCGGGCCATACGACTTCGCCAAGTCGGCTTACCGGCTCGATCAGCACGGCTGCCTTCTTCGCAAGGAACCAGGCTGTCCCTGTCGGTGGCCTCCGAAGGTAGTCCTGCAAGCTCGCAACCGGGTCTGTACTGATGGCCTTGTTGATGCACCTTCCCATCAAGTCCACGCGCTCCGACCAGTCCGTGAGGCCGGACCCTTGATACTGGGCTACGCCTCGACGGCGTGGCGGGAAGCGATGGTCGCCTTCGCGTTCGTAGAAGGTCCAGACATCGAGGTCTTTCACGCCGTTCTGCCCATCCACGTAGTGCAGTGCGCCTCCTTGGCAGAGCGCGACACACAGGATGCGTTCCCGGAACAGCGCCAAATGAGGACGCCTCTCGAACAAGCCTTCACGGTCAGCCAGGGCTAGGCTGCCAAGGTGGCGAAGGTGAGCGAGGGTCAGCCTCTCGGCGGCTCGTCCAGACACTGAGTTCTCCCGTCGGTCCATGAAATCTGGAAGGAGAGTTAGCACGGCAGACTGCCATGAAGCCGCCTCTGCGGCAGCCAACACTGCCGAGCGAATGAAGGACGCTACGCTTACGGAAAATCCTCGCGTTCTAGTTGCGTTCTCCTGCCGTCCTGTTAGCCCGCATTATTCACGAGAAATGCGCGATCAAAGCCAAACCGTTGATATCGCTCACAACTATGCGAATGGGCTGTTTGATGAAGTTTTTTGCAATGAAATTTCTGGCCCAGGTGTTTGGTG
>JAABUV010003740.1_pt1 | contig 18995 bp, 27 predicted proteins | sample 5559971 | NCBI WGS metagenome assembly JAABUV01 (sample SAMN10711881, study PRJNA513362) | rock metagenome | isolation source: Antarctica rocks | place: Antarctica: Victoria Land, Knobhead nord | collected 2015-12-19
CGTCTCCGGGTTGAACGCCTGCGGCCCGGGCGCGGCGCGCGTCAGGCAAAGACAGGTACGCGAGTCGGGGGGCGCGCGCACGCGCAACGGATGGTGCGGCGCAGAGCAGGCGAGGCCCGCCGCAGGCAGAGCGCGCAAAACGAGTGGATGCGCCCTGCGTGCGCGCGCCGTCCGCTGCAGGGCGGCGAGCATGCGCGCTCCTGTGAAATGGCAGTTGGGCACACGGACAGGTGTTCTGGCGACGGCTTAAGTACGGCGCGGCGCCGCAGCAACGGAGTCATGCGGCAGCACAGCAGGGCGCCGTGCGCAGCGGGAGTCTGACCCTGCCCTAACCTTATCCAGCACACACAAAGGCGCCGCGCGCGCGCGCGCCTGCGCCATGTGCCACATGGAGTGCTGCTGCAGGATGTGGCGCAGTGTGGTGCCCAGGCGCGCGGCAACGAACGTGGCCGCGCTCTGCAGGCCCCAGTACGCCGAGGCGGCCACGGGCGGCACAGCCACCTCCACGGCGCACTCGCTCGCAATCAGCTGCGCACGCGCGCGCGGCCCCCGCGGCTCAGCGCCGCCAGTGTGCGCCGGGCTGCCGGGCTCGCCCGCCGCGTTGCCCCCCGCGCCGCACGCTTCTTGTTTTTGCTGTTAGACTGATGCACGCTGTATCCCTTTGACAGCTCCGGCTAGGTTGCACGACCCACGCGAGCTCGCCCTCTGTCACGGGACTCGGGAGGCATGTGCCGCCCCTGTCGGCTGCTGCAGCACAGGCAATCAGCAGAGCGCGGCCGCAGCAAGCCCGCATCCCCGACGAAGGGTCAGACGAGCTCGTTTCCGGGACACGCCGCACGCGCGGCGCACGACAAACACGTCCCGAACCGCCGCCGCAGCAAGGGGCACAAGGCGCAGGGCCGACCGGGCTCGCGCCTCGAACAGGCGGCAGACAAGCACATTGCGCGAGACGCCGAACGCGAGGCACATGGCCGACACGCCCGCGCTGGCCGCGAGCGCCCAGTTGACCAGGCGCACGCCGGTGCCCAGCAGGCAGCGCAGCACGTGCGTCGCGTCTGTGCGGCACTCCAGGCGCGGGAAGTGCACCCTGCGCGGGCGGCGTACCCTCCTGCTCAGGCACCTGGCTGGTGGACGGTAGCGGGCCAGGACGTCTTCCCGGAACATGCTGCCATGTCAGTGAATAAGTAAGACCGGGTAGCGAGCCATGGCGCTAAACTCTCCGTTACTCGGCAAAACCCCACCAGGCAAAACCCCACCAATAAGGCTAGATTGCCATGCAGAGGGAGCACTGCTCGGTGCGCATGACTTCAGCAGTCAAGAGGTCATCGGCCGTGGCTGGCTGGGCTCCAGGGGCGGGCGCGGAGCGGGCGCGCGCCGCACGATGCGCCCCAGGTGGCTCTGGCACATGTTGATGGGGTTGGGGATGGCGAGGTAGGTCGTCACGCGCTCGCGCCAGTAGCCCGCCCCGCCGCGGCACGCGGCCGCGCGGTGGTAGAAGGTGGTCAGGCCGGGCGCCTCAAATGCGACCGCGCTGTGCAGCCGGTCGCACAGCACCGCGCAGCTCACGGCCGTGAAGCCGCCCAGCGAGTGGCCTGCGCGGCCGGGCGCGGGCGCGCTCGGCGGGCCCCGGCCGCATGACCCTGCCTGCAGGACCCTGGCCGAGGCGCTGGCTGCGGTGCGCGCTTTCCCGCACAGCGTCCCCTTCGGTCGGCGTCGGCTCATACCTAACCCTAACCAGTGCAAGGGCGCCAACATGGACCACACGCTGCAGGCCCGGCGCGGGCGGGCGGCACGCAGTGGCGGGCAGGGCACGGCGCCCCGCGGCCGGCGCGCGCACCGGTCGTGAAGAACGCCCACTGCACGTCCGGCGCGGCGGCCTGCAGGCGGCGCACGTGGCGGCGCACAAGGCGCAGCGCGCGCGCGGAGTAGTACAGCTCCGCATCGCGGTCCTTGAGCAGCTCCAGGTCGGCCGCGACGGTGCCGGCCTTGGTCAGGCGCGTGCCGCGGAACGCAAACACGCACGGCGCGACCTGCGCGCTCAGGGGATAGGTTAGGGTTATGCTACGGCGGAGCACATGGCTGCTGCATTGATGCCTCTTTGCTTGGCGCACGCGCAAGCGCCTCAGCGTGCGCTGCCGCAGCCACGCGCAGGCCTGTGCGGCGACCCGCGTCGGCAGCCGCCGCGCTCGCCTCGTCGGGCCTGCGCGTGGCGCAGCCGCCTGCGCTAGCGCGGGGCGGGCGTTGCAGCGAGTGCATGCGCCTGCGCAAGCTCGTGTGATGCCGCACATCGCATGCCTAGTCACAGATGGCTTGAGCCTGCCTCGTGCTCGCCGTGCCCATTCGCCTGCCGCCCGGCTTTCTAGCAGCCCATGCGCATTTCGCCTCTGCGCGACGCCGCGCTTGGCGCCGCCGCGGGCGCCACCACTCTCGCATGCCAACACTTTTCTGGGCTTCCTGGCTCGGCATGACGGGTGTGGCGGAGCCGGGCGCTGGGAGTCGCCTGCACGCCGCCGCCCAGGTCGCGCACGGGCCCCGTGAACACGACCATACGCAGGCCCACGCGCACGTCTTCCAGCTGGTGCGCTACCGCCAACTCCGGGATGCCCAGCTTCGCCGCTGCGCGCGCCAGCCGCCGCTGCGTGTAGTACCTGCGGCACAGCGGCGCCTCGTGACGGTTTGAGCTTGATTTGATACCGGAGGGTGGGGCGTGGCGCTGAGGGCGAGCCCGCCTGCCCCAGTTTTTACAATGCTGCGCGTCTGGCCAGTCGCGCCGTGCCATGCACTATGCGCCCCCTCCGCAGAATATCCACATGCAGGTGGTATAAGGCAGTGCTGTATGAGGTCAGGGCGCGCGGGCGCATGCCGGTTGGAGAAGAGGCAGCAGAGCGCCAGCTGCGCGTCGGTCGGCCGCACCTCCTCCGCCAGCGCCGCCCAGTCCAGGTACTGGGGGCCCTGCCCCAGGCGCGCCGCGTGAGCAGCGCGCGTCTCGAGGCCGGGCAAACGCTGCGCCAAGCAAGCACGGGGCACCAGGACAGCGCTCGCTGGCGGCCAGCCAGAACCAGAGGCGCGCAAACGGAGCGACCGGCAAGGACACGAGGCTGCTGGCGGCGCAGTTCGGGGAAGGCGTTTCAGAGGCGCGTCCGGTAGGGCGGGCATCCAACCCTACGCCCTGCCGCGCACCTCCGGCAGCGCCTTCCGCCGGGTCTCGCGCGGCGCAGGGCTCAGGCCCGCGGGCGCGCCGGGCGTCAGGTCGTCGGCGGCCGCCGCGCCGTCCGGCGCGCCCCGCGCCGGCCCGCCGACGCAGGGCGCGCCGGCGAGCGCGGCCGCGGCGGCCTCCGGGGACCGCCCGCGCGTGCGCCGGCGCGCGGGCGCGGGGGCAGGCGCGTCGCCGTCTGTGCCGTCGCGGCTCCCGCAGCAGGGCGCCGCGGCGTCGGGCGCGAGCTCGGGCGAGGCGCCGCGCGCCCTCCGGCGGGGGAGGATGCGCATCAGAGCCGTCTATGCGCCACCCGCTTGGCGCTTGCTGGCGCGTGCGAGGTGCCGCGCGGCGCCCTCCCAGCAGCGCCCTCGCCGAGCGGCAGGCATCCACCAAACGAACTCGGGTCTATGCCGCGGGCGCCCGCCGCCAGCGCCGCTGCCTGCCGCAGCGCCGCACAGCCTGAGCCGGTTGCTGCGCCCGGCTGGCCTGTCGGGGGGTGCGAGTGGAGGGTATGACAAGGGATGGTAGCTTCTGGGTGCACAGAAAGCTGACCACTGACAGCGCGGTCACAGCGTTTGCTTGCAGACCCCTTATACACGCTGCGGCACCCGGTGCAGGAACATCTTTTGGCGTGTTGCGCTTCAACGCTCGATCTCTCAACCCTGCCTTGCTCAGCTCAGCGACAGGCACCCACCTGATACAAACCAGGAGAGAGTGGCGAGCTTGTGATGGTGCCAGCACGCGCACGGCTCCGACACGAGGCTGACCGTGCCCTGCTTCACAGGTTGCTCTGCGAGCAGCAGCCTTCCTATTTCACAGCTGGACAGGGCTCTACGAGTCTCCCTGGAGCTCTCCTTGGAGTGGCAATGGAGTGGCACGAGTTTCTAGGGTCCCAGGTTCTGGAATCGAGCTGGCGGTCGGATCCGTGGCGATGGAGGAAGACAAGAAGCAGACATTGCCTGCTATCTGAAGGAGTTGTTCAAGGTGCAGAAGAGCTGGTAGGAGCCTCACGGCGACCGATCAGCGCGGCGCACCACACCGATGCACCGCTAGGCCTGCAGCACTGGCAGGGGTGCTTGGGTAGCTGATGTGGCACCAGATCAGGCTCGGTCTCTGGGCTTGTGCGCTCGCGGCGCTCGCATCTTCAGCGCGCGGCGCAGATGAGGCACGGGTGCGAGCGCTTTGTCGCTGCAGGCTTGCTGTGCGCGAGCGACCCTTGACAGTGTAAATCCGGGTGCACTCTGTTCAGACGCGCGGTGCGTGCAGGTGACCTGCGGCAGTGTGGTAAAGCTGCAGCACCTGGGCACCGGCGCGGACCTGCACTCGCACGAGGTGGCCTATGGCAGCGGCAGCGGCCAGCAGTCCGTCACCGCGATGGCCGACCCCGAGGACGCCAACAGCTTCTGGGCCGTGCGCGCGCCGCTGGTGCGCCCGCGCTGGCCCGGTCCGCTGTGCCCGCCGGCCGGCTCGCGCGCTGCCTTGCTGCCTTTCCGGAGGCAACGGGCGGGGCTCGTGCGTCGGCCTCCCTGACCGGACCGGCGCGGCCTGCGCAGGGCGAGGAGTGCCCGCAGGGGACGGCGCTCACGTCTGGCGCGCGCGTGCGGCTGCAGCACGTGAACACACGCACCTGGCTGCACAGCCACCATTTCCCCTCGCCGCTCACGCAGAACCAGGAGGCGCGCCCCGCTGCTCGCCTGGTGGAGCGCGGGCTGCTTTCAGGCCGCTCTGCTGCTTGGCAGGGCGCCGCGGTTGCGGGACCCACTTGTCGCTTTTTCACCAGGCGAAAGTAGGGCTCCGAAACCTTGGCAGGTTCACAGGCCGAAATCTCGTGGGCGTGCGCGCGGCAGCGCTGCCAGTGGCGTTGCATGCCTGGAGGCAGCGCGGCGGGGGCGGCAGACGCGCGGCCGGCGCGCGGCCGCCAAGGGCCTGGGGCGCGCGCGCGCAGGTGAGCGCGTTTGGCGGGGAGGGCGAGAGCGACCACCTGGACGTGTGGGAGGTCAGCTGGGACAAGGGAAGCGGCGCGCAGTGGCTGCGCGACAAGAAGGTCCGTGGCCCCCGCACGGCACGTCCGATGCTGGCTGGCTGGTGCCGGCGGCGAGGCGGGGCGCGGGGCAGGCCGCCGCGCGCGGCGCCATTTGCAAGGCAGGAGACTGCCGCCCTCCCAGCCCTAGGCGGCGCATGCAGCAGCGCAGCCTGCTGCAGCATGTCGCCGGGTACCGGTGGTGCCTTGTGGCCTCCTGCTCCGGCGTCATGCGTGATACACGCTGTGCTTAGAAACGGGCGCTTGCTTGGGAAGCATGCTCACCGTGACGCCTGCACTGCCCGTCACCGTGTGCATCCCACGCCGTATGCGTCGACACGCACGCAGCGCGCACACGGTCCAGCGAGCGAGCAGACGGGCGCGGTCACCTATACTGCGTACCCTATAATGTACCCTATACTGCGCCCAGGTCAAGCTCAAGCATGTGGAGACGGGCGTGTACCTGGCCTCCAGCGAGCGCAAGTATGGTCGGCCCATCTCTGGCCAGCAGGAGGTCTGCGGGCGCAAGAAGGCCGACTGGTGGGCCGCCACGGAGGGCGTCTACTTCACCGAGCGGCCCGCGGATGCCTGATCAGGCCGCAGGGTGGTGCTGAGCGGCGGTCTGTTGCAGCACATGCATCGCCTTGTTTGTATGCAGGTGGCAGTACTTGGCGCTCTGTCCACTGTATCAGTCAGACCGGCCTCACTCTGCCTTACAGTCAAGTTGTCTGTGGCTGAGACTAGCGGCTGGTGAAGCTGACTATGGCACTAGAAGCATCCGCTGCCTCCCACATGCAGCCGAGATGAGATGAGCATTTAGTCATTGGGCGTCATGCACATGCAGTGTGCATGTGCAGGCAACTCGAAGAAATCTTCGCCCCTTGCACACTTTGTGACCAGAGCAGTATGCGCTGCTGCTGCACTGAGGTGCAGCACCACCAAAGTCAGCACAGGCATTGAAACAGCACGCACTTGGCTTATCCAAGTCAGCACCATCTCAGCGCCATGGTGCGTGCATGGTCTGCCTAGCAGCCAGCTATGACACACGCTGACTCGCAGACACGCTGACTCGCAGAGCCGAAGGGCTCATCTGTGAATAGATTCACATACGTGAATACCACCCGTCTCCGCACAGCAATGAGCAACGCATCGAGCACAGTGTTCACCTTGGCACAGGTGTACCTGCTCAACGAGCCGGAGGACGCCGTGACAGAGATGCTGGACGGCCTCGTAGCCTCGGTGCCGCACCTGCAGCGGCTGGATGGCTTTCCAGAGGCGCGCCCTGCTTGGTCTGAGCATGCCTTATGTGTCCTGCTCTCCTTGCCTGTGACTATGGGAAAGGCTTACAGGCGAGATGGGAAGCTTGGCACAGGTCAAGGTGGTTGTGGACAGCTCTGCCTACCGTGCGAGCGCCGAGGCCGCTGGCGGCGCCGGGAACAACACCGTAGCCATTATCTCTGGTACTCCTGCAGCCTGCACGCCCCGCTTGGTGTGCACACGATGGCAAACAGACTGCTTTCAAGCACCCGCTCCCAGAGCCATCTGGCTCTCAGGGGGCGGCAGCGGCCACGAGCCGGCGCACGCGGGCTACGTCGGCCGCGGGATGCTGTCCGCAGCCGTCGCGGGCGACATTTTTGCCTCTCCGCCTGCAGAGGCAGTCCTGGCAGCCATCCTGGCCGTCACAGGGCCGTCCGGCGCGCTGCTGGTTGTGAAGAACTACACAGGTGCGGCACGTGGCTTGGGTGCCAAGCTGGGAGCCACTCTGCGTCCAAGGATGCATTGCCAGTCAGGGCCACCATGGAGCCTCGGCATTTGCGGTCCCCTGCGCACTCTTGTGTCCAAGGATGCATTGCCAGTCAGGGCCACCTTGAGCCTGGGCAGTTGCAGTCTCCTGCGCACTCTGACTTCCAAGGATGCATTGCCTGTCAGGGCCATACTAAGACTGGCCACTTGCGCAGGGGACCGCTTGAATTTTGGCATGGCGGCGGAGGAGGCCAAGGCAAGGGGCATGAAGGTGACTCAGCCCATCCCCCCCTGCTCAGCTTGCTGCTGACGAGGCAGAGGCGCTGACAGCACCCAGTCACGCTGGCCTGGCAAGCTGGCTGGGAGGCGGCGCGGGGGGGTCTGGCAGGCGCCGGGCGCAACGCCGGTGGCGCTGCAGTGCGGGCATGCGCTGCTGCCCGGCGCGCTGCTCGCCATCGTCAACAGGTTCAACCCTGCCAACGCGGCCCTGCTGCCATTGCCTAGCGGTGCGTGGTCTTGCAACGCTGTTCCTGGCCTGGGACGTCGTGGAATGCAAGATGCAGCGCAGACAGCCTCGCTCCTCCGGTTAGTTCACGCTGCACGTGAACCGTGATATGCTATGCTCCTTGCCCGTATGCTGCTGCGGGTGCTGCGGTCGCGTCTTTGCATAAGCTGACGTCACAGCATGTGTCAGACACCGTCACTATCCTGAATATGGTGCCTGGCACATGCTGTGACGCCAGCTCATGCAAAGACGCGAGTGCAGCAAGCGCAAGAGCATGTGGATCTAGCATATGACGATTGATGGCACAGCGTGCACTGCGCCGAGGAGCGAGGCTGCCCACGCTGTATCTTTGCATTCCACGTAGGCCAGGACCAGCATTTCAAGACCACGGGCACGCACCGCTGGGCGACGGCAGCAGGGCCGCATTGGCACGGTTGAAGCGGTTGACGACGGCGAGCAGCGCGCCGGGCAGCAGCGCATGCCGAGCTGCAGTGCCACCAGCCCTGCGCCCGGCGCCTGCAGAGACCACTGCCCGAGTTCCTCAACCCAGATGCCCAGATGCAACGCCTGAGCGCGCAGCGTAGGTCGAGATGGTAATCGTGTCAGACGATTGCGCGCTGCCAGACAAGCGCAACGTGGGGCGGCGCGGTATCGCCGGGACCGTCTTTGTGCACAAGGTGCGCGCCCCTGTGCCCCGAAAATGCCGATGAAACACTCCCATGCCTTGCATGCTCCTTATTGCTCTCTTGCATGCTCCTTACTGCTCTGTGGGCTCAGCAATGCGCATGTCAAGATACCTCCTGACCAAAATAGTCACTCCTGCACTGCAGTCTGCACCGCACTGGTCACACACATCCTGTCGCAATGGTGTGTCGCTTTCAATATCGTATCCCGATCTGCATGCTCAGCATGTTCGAACAGTGGTGCGCATCGCTCGCCAGGTGGCCGGCGCGGCCGCAGCAGCCGGCCTGAGCCTCGAGGCGGTCGCCGCCGAGGCCGCGGCCGCCGCGCGCGCCGTCGGCTCCATGGGCGTGGCCACCGCGGTGTGCACCCTGCCGGGCGCCGCACCGTCCGAACGGTCCGCGGCCCGCGCTCAGCCGGCCCGCTGTCCAGCACTCCTGCGCGTTTGCATGTGCAGCACACGCACTCGGCATGTCGGCGTTGGCAGCTTGTGGCTTGGCTCCCTCCCGGCTCACGTCTCTGCTGTGCTGCACATGTGCGTGCACATGCATGCATGCAGGAAGGCGCGCTGGTGAGCCATGCCGCGGCGACGCTGCTTCACAAGCCATTTACTACCTGCAAGTACCCTGCTCCATTGGCTCGCAAATACATGTCTAATGGCCAATAGCCTTCCTCCTGCAGTCCTGGACCCTGTAGGTCAGGCTCAGGCGGATCTCATGCCACACCCCGGGCGGACGGCGCAGCCGACCTGAGCCCCGCGGCGCGCCGCGCGCGCAGGCTGGGCCCGGGCGAGATGGAGCTGGGCCTGGGCATCCACGGCGAGCCGGGCGCGATGCGGGGCCCCGCGCAGCCCGCCGACGCCGTCGTGGACCAGGTCGGCGGCCCCTGCCTTCCTGCTCCTGGCCGTCAGGCCTGCTCAAGCCCCGGAAGCCGCGCCGCTGCCGTCTCTTTCAAGGCACTGAGCAGCACGCGCATGCGTGCGGGAGGCCCGGCGCCGACGCGCACACCGTTGCGGCTGCTCCAGCCGGCACCGGCTGCACCCACAGCGTCAGCACTGGGAGCGTTCCTCACGTCGGTCTGGGAGGGTCAGACACCCAGGACTGGCTGCCGACTGGGAGGCGGCCCTGCCGTGACCGAGCGTGTGGAAGCCCGCAGATGCTGGACCACATCGCGGCGGGCATCGGCGGCGGCGGCGGCGGCGGCGGCGGCGGGCTCGCGGCCGGCGCGCGCGTCGCGCTAATGGTCAACTCGCTGGGCGCGACGGCGGGTATGGAGCTGGCCGTGGCCGCGCGCGCCGCCCTGGCGCGCCTGGCCGCCATGCAGGCGCGCGCCCTCCCGCGGCACTCACAAGTCCACACAACAGGGGCGCGCCTGGCCGCCTTGCGGGCGCGCCTCTTGCCGCGATGCACGCACGCCCGCACATCGCCGGAGCGCCTGGCCGCCGCACAGACGCGCTCCGGGTTGCCCCCCTCCCCCCCTCGCCTGCCCTACCCCCACCTCTAACCATTCGCGGCGCGCGGCGCGCAGGTGACGGTGGAGCGCGTGCTGGTCGGCGCGTTCATGACCGCGCTGGACATGGCCGGCCTGTCCCTGTCGGTGCTGGTGCTGGACGCGCAGCGCCTGGCGCGCCTGGACGCGCCCACGCTGGTGCGCGCGCGCGCGCGGCGCGCGCTCTGAGCGCTTGCGTGCAGTGGGTGCCGCGAGCGATGATCGAAGGGCAGACAGAGGAGCCGCGCGGTGCACAGCAAGGGGTCGCCGCGCCATACTCCCTGTGGCGACCTAAGACCGCTGGTGTGCTTGACATGTTGAAACATGCAGCAAGCTACCTCTTACGTTGGGGCGCCTTGCTTCATGGGCGCGATTCCAGTCGCATGAGGTGCGCTCCTGCATGAGGGCCGCTGCGGCGCGCCGGCAGGCGCCCGCCTGGCCGAGCGAGCTCCAGCCGCACCAGCCCGGCAAGGCGCCGCTGCGGCTGCCGGCGGGCCTGCGCGAGCCCGCCGCACGCGCGGCCGCCGCGCCGGCGGGCGCGGGCGCGGGGCCGCCGGCGGGCTTGGGTCCCGCGGTGCGGCGCGCGCTGGCGGCCGCTGTGGCCGCGCTGGCGGCCGCCGCGCCGCAGCTGGATGAGCTGGATGGCAGGCAGGTGTGCCGCGAGCACAGGAGGATCCCGTGCAAGTCCGGGGTGTCCAGGCGGCTGTTACAGGAGGCCTAGTCCGTGAGCGGAGCCAGTCTCTGTGCATTGACTGCAGCGCGTCCAAAACGCGGCTGGTGCAGGGCGCGCCGGCTGGCCTCTGCTGCGGCGTCAAGCGCAAGCAGCGACTGACATGGGGAGGCCCAGCACTTGCGAGGACCTGCTGCACCACTATTGTGCTGTCCTGCAGCCCTCATCTTTATAGGACTCTCGGCGGGTCCCGGCATGTGCCGCCGGCGTAGGCGGCACCCACTGATGCACGCGCGCAGGGCGGGCGACGGCGACTGCGGCTCGACCCTCAAGCGCGGCGGCGCCGCCATTGCGGCCGCCCTGGCCGAGAACCCCGCGGACTTTGACACCGCGGGGGGCGCGGCCGCGAGGCTCGCTGCGGCGGTGCGCAGCATGGGCGGCACGTCGGGCGCGCTGTACAGCCTGGGCCTGTCGGCGGCCGCGGGTGCGCGCTTGCTCGCTGCCGCAGGGCGCCGCGCAGGGTGCGCTGTGCAGTAGCGGCAGGGCCGCAGCACAGAACAACAGCGAGTGTGCCTGTTGCATGCTCCTAGAGCTCGCAGGATACCACGGCATAAACAGCGCGGAAAAGCACAGCGGCCGGGCCCGTGCCGACGCCAGCGCAGGGCACATGCACGGCCGCTCGCCCCGCCTTGGTGCTCAGGCGCAGCCAGCAGAGGAAGTTTGCTGTCCGGTGACGCGCCCCGGTCTGGCCGCCGCAGCCAGCCTGCGCGGCGGCAGCGCCGGCGGCGCGCGCGCACTGGCGCGCGCGCTGGAGGCCGCGGCGGCTGCCATCTCGCGGTACGGCGGCGCGGCGGAGGGCGACCGCACGATGATCGACGCGCTTGCGCCCGCGGCCCGCGCGCTGCAGGAGGCCGCAGCAGCGGGTGCGCGCCCAAAGCCTCTCTGCATGGGGCGTAGCCCGGCGGGCGGCTGCGCAGCTCGCCGCGCGCCCCTCGCCTCGCGCTAGGCCGCGCCCGCGGCCGTGCATGCACGGCTGCGCGGCAGGACGCGCGCCGCAGTGCAGCAGTGCCCCGGCCGCTCCGCTGACGAGCGCACCCGCGCGGCAGCCTGCCGCCAGCCCTGCTCGCGCAAAGCCGACGCCGGTGCCTGCACCCTGCTCCTGCGTGTGCGCAACTGGTGTCGGGCGTGCCCAGGCTGCGGCGTGCCGGAGGCGCTCTGGCGGGCGGCGGAGGCGGCAGCGGCCGGCGCGCAGCGCACCGCCGCGCTGGCCGCGGGCGCCGGGCGGGCGAGCTACGTGCCGGGCGCGCAGTACCAGGGCCACCCCGACCCGGGCGCGCTCGGCGTGGCCGTCTGGCTGCAGGCCGCGGCGGATGCTGTCGCGCGCGCGCCGGGCGAAGGGCGCCTGCAGGACCAAGGGCGCTCATTGTGATCATTGCCTGCCGGACGCCCTGCCCAAACTGCAAGCCGGGGCAGAGGCTCAGGCCGTGCAGGGCCGCGCCCTGGACGCCCCGGGCCTGTGCCTGGCCGGCTTGGTCCATGCTGAGATGCGTGTCGTGCATTGTCCGCTTCTAGCAGGCAATTGCTCGGCCCTTGCCAGCGGCCGGTAGCGGTACCGCATGCATGTGGGCTGCGCTCCGGGCATGCACGCCCGGGGTCCCAGGCAGACCAGGTTCTGCCACCTGGCACCAGGCTATGGCGGGCGAGGCCCTGCGCTGCACGCGGTTCTGGCTGACCCATGGCCTGTGCCCGGTCGGGGCAAAGGACACTGTCTCATGTGCGCTGCTGCAGTGCAGGGCAAGGCATGCGGCGCGCAGCGTAAGGGCCGAACGCCCTGCGAGGTGGGTCTGCCGGAAATCTGCACATGCTGCAGACAGCACAGTGTCGTGATGGTGTATGCAGCTGATCTTTTACCCATCCTACGCGCTCGCAACAGTGGCAAGCAGGGCACGGGGCCATCGGCATGCATCATTCGCGCAGGTTATTACAGGTCAGAGCGCGCAAAAGCTAGTGCGCTGGCTCAAACGCCCACGACACCCAGCCAGGCAGCACTGATATCTGGGAGCCTGTCATGGAGGCCACAAACATGTATGTCTAAAACACGTTGGCAGACATCTGAGCGCGCAGCTGCGCGACTGCAACGTGCTGGCACAGGGAACGACATGTATTCCTGACAAAAGCATCTCCACACTACGGCCTGACATCTTAGGCATTCACAACACATGCACCGCGCAGTGCTCCACAAGAGCGCAGCCTGCGCGTCTGGGATGAGGCGCACATAAAACTTGCAACACTGCCAACCTGCCCCGGTCTGCCCCCGGCATCCAGACAACGTACCCTGAAAACAGAGCCCAGTGTTCAACAAGCTGAATCTGCACAGTTTGCGTGCAACGTATTGCAGTTCTCAGACCTGGGGCAACAGGCGCCTCTGCAACCTTGACCATGCGCGCGCGCGGCATGCAGCGCGGCCAGCGCCCGACACACACATACGGGGTACGTTATTGTACAGGAACGCGAGCCCCAAAAGAGAGCGGGGACTGTGGGTTCCTCCCAGGCGCGCGGCCTTGTCATGCCCAGCCTGAACGCCGGAGCGCATGCGCGCCCGCGCCCAGGGGCAGCAGGCAGACCTCACAGGCGCGCATGCAGCCTGTCATGCTGGACCGCACACAACTCCCCGCCATCCTGCACCGAAGCTCTACAAGTAGGAACCCATACAAACCCGGCCCGCGCGACGTTTCAGCCAGTGCTCTGCACATACGCTGCAGCACCTGGTCTGAAAACGAAACGCAACAAGGAGTAGTCCTGATTGTCATCGACAGCTGGCATGCCCCATCAGCTGCTAGCACAGCTGTGCATACTTCCGCAGGGTACCTTAAGCGCAAAATCAGACGTCACCGCAAGCCTGCCCCAGGGGCGCCTGCTCTGCACGACAACCCGATAGGCTCCCAAACAACGACCAACCCAGTTGACTTTGCCGCGTCTGCACTAAAGCCAGTATAGTGTGGGTCGTCAGCTCTCCCAGCACGTGCGGTGCTGGCAACACAGCAAGGGCGCCGGTTTGTCGCCAGCCCGCTTCCGGCCCGCCTGAGATCCTCGTAGCGCCCCTCCGACCTCCGGCTGCAGCGCACCAGCCGGCCGCCGCGTCGCGCAAGGTAACCCTGTCTCGCGCCGCGCCCCCGCCCGCCCCCCATCGCGCCCCGCGCGGACGCGGGGTCAGCAGAAGCAGCGGCAGCAGCAGCAGCAGAGGAAGGAGATGAGGAGCAGCGCGAGGACGGCGCCGACGGCGATGACGACGATGCCCACCGCGCTGATTGACTTGCTGGCCACCTGGACGCACAGCTTGCCCTGGTAGTCGGTCGTGTCCAGCTGCGCGCGCGGCCCCGTGCGGCGTGTCAGCGGTGTAGGGTATAGGGTTTGCAGCTGTCTCCACCCTGTCAGCTTCGTCGGCCAGGCGCCGTGGTCGCGTCACCGAGCCTCAGCCCAGGGCGCGACCCACGTCTCACGGGCCAAGAGCGGCAGAGAGCGCGAGCCGCTGCTGGGCGGCGCGCTGAGGGTCTGGGCCTGCCGGCGAGCGGCCGCAGCGTGGCGCGACACACAACGCCCGGCCGCCCAGCTCGCGCTGCGCCTCCGCGCGTGTCCCCAGCAGCTTCTTGGCCCACAAGCGCCGGCGCGCAGCGCACTCGCGGGCGCGGCGGCGGCGGCGCACCTCCAGGCCCACGGTGATCGGCGTGGCGCAGCCGTTGGTCACGTACACATAGCCGCGGTCGCCGTTGGATGCGCACACGTTGCCGGAGTCAAAGGACTGCGCATCGGTGGCGTTGCCGGCAGTGAGCAGGGACTCGGGCTTGGCTGCGCGCCCCGCAAGGGTAGGATTAGGGTGGCGGGCGGTGTCAAGGACTCTGTCAGGCCCCGCCAGCGGCGGCCCGAGCAGGCGCGCAGGCTGAGGGGCCGGACGACGGCGGGCAGCGGCACGCGCAAGCGGCGAGCCGTGGGCGGCGGCGTGCGGCTGCGACAAGGCGCCGCGAGCCCCGGACGGCTCCGGGCCGGCCAGCCTGGCCAGGGACTGGGGCGGCCTCGGCGCGCGTTCCCGAAAGCGCGGAGCTGGAAGGCGGACGCGCACGTCGTGGACGCTGGTTCGGTGAACTCAAAAAGCGCACCGAGCTGGAAGGCGGACGCGCAGGTCGAGGCAGCCGCGTCCGACGCGGCCGGGCAGGTCAGCGTGTTGTATGAGTCCAGGCCGAGCTCGTTGTCGCGCTGCTTCAGGCACGCCTCCTTGATGTAGAACTTGGACAGCCTGCGGCGCGCCGGCCGGCCGTCAGCTGGGTGCGCGCGGGTTTGGCCGCCGGGTCGCCGCATTGGACAGAAGATGCAGCCTTGCAGCGTCGGGCGCCGCGTGGGCACCGCATGCTGCGGGCCGGCGCGCGCGGAGCCACCTACCTGACGAGGCCGCGGTCGCAGCCCGCGGCCCCCACGCTCAGCAGTTTGAGCGTGTACGAGAACTTGTGCGCCGGCTGGGGCGTGAACTCGAACGCTGAGCACGCGCCGGCCTGAACGAGGAGCGAGCTGCCTGTGTTAGGTTCGAACGCTGCGGCGCCGCCTGCTGCCAACAGCACGGCGAGCACCAGGATGTGCATCATGGCGGTGGCCTGTGTAGGACAGGAGCTAGCATCCGACGCACGCCAGGCTCGCAGGGGGCTGGGGTGTTTGGGGCAGGCCACCTCGAAGCCCTGGTAAGGGTTCATACAGGCGTTTTGATCACACAGAAACGTCCTCTGCTGCTTTTTGGCACACACATTCCCAGCCATTGAGCCATGTAACAGCAACAAATTTGCATACTTTGCGAAACTTTCGTGTGACAGTGAGTGGTATTAGACATTGCGACACAGTCATCAAGGTAGGGCACTGCGTAGAATATATTACCACTCCATTTTACACACGCATTACCAAGCAAACATGCATTACCAGGCCAAGACGCGCTCAGAGCGCGCACTAAGAAGAGACACTGCCCTCTTTCATACTGTTCAAGGGTACTGCACATTGGAGTTTGATCTGTTCATAGGTGCTGCACAGAAGAATGCTGCACATGCACATACACAATAGCAAGCCCTGGATCAGCTTGAGAGAAACATGCTTCAGCAAAACATGCGCCTGATGAAGGCGCACGCAGTTTGCCTACTATGGCGGCTAAGGTGACAAGACAGGCTTGTCAGTAGCCCTACCCAATACTACGGTACCAGTGCTCCGATCGGATCAATGAAATTAGCTGTGCCATAACTCTTCATGACAAGCTGACTTCCTGGCACCACACATCAGACCCATACATAGGCCACTTCATGCATATCGGGTAAGACTACTTCACAGACGCGCCCTTGCTGGCTTGACCAGTTCTGTGCATCCATCATGCGCCCTTCGTGGAGGAGCAGCTCTTGGTGCAAGAACGACCCACAGTGCGCCTTGTGCACCGCGAACACGCGGCGCGCCACATGCAAGTTGCACGCGCCGCCTACTTCTTGCCGATGTAGATGCCGAAGCCACCGCGGTCGCCAGGGCCGTACCAGCGGTCGCCGTAGTAGTACCTGCTCCCCGACTGCAACTTTTCAACACTGCAGCCAGCGCAATAGTGCGCGACTCGCGCAAACGCAGAACAGCAACACAGAGCAGCAGCCATACCAACGAGGTACAGCTCAGACAACACACTCTTTGAGCAAAGGCTTGCAGGCAAGCGCTTGGGTTGCTTGTGTGTTTTTCGACAGCGCCAGCTCACGCACCGGCCGTCGCGGTCCCAGCGACGACCATCGCAGTAGTAGTCACCGCGGTAGCCACGGTCCCTCCACCCATAGCTGCTCCCCACGCAGAACTTCACGGTCAGCTTGTCTACAAGAGTGCTTGTCTACAAGAATATGCAGCGTGCGCACGCATCGCCGCTCAACGTTTGCGGTGACAGACCACAAACACGCCACCTGCCACCGTCAGCGCTGGCACACGCTGCGTGTGGCAGGCTCTGACAACAGCGTCCCATATTTGGCATGCGCAGCCCACAAGCGCCCTGACAAGCAGTACAAACTGCACACGCAGTACCACCGCACACGAGCAAGCCTGCCAGCGCAGGGCGCACTAGCCGCCGCGGCAGTCGTCGTAGCGGTCCAGGAGCTGGCGAGCAGCCTCCACAGTAGACATGGCGACGATCAGCGCCAGCACCGCGCACAGCAGCGCGAGCTTCAGGTGAGCCAACATGGTGAAAGTTTCTTCCGCAGTAGCGCAACGAGCGAAGAGTGTGTCTGAGGCCTGGTATTTACATATACATATGCGTGAAGGTAGGGCTGCCAGAACCCCTTGCACAGCTGGCAAATGGGCCGCATGGGCTGAAGCGCTGTTCTCGCTGAGGCCGCAGCACGTCGCAAGTCCTTCGTGTCACCAGCTCGTCATGCCAGGAGCGTACTTGGTCCACAACGCGTTGCTCGAGCGCCGGCACCGGATGTTTCAGTGAGTCACGTGGAAGCTGGCAGCATCTTCTGCCTTCTTGGCTACACGTTCATGCCGCAGACGCCCACCTGCTCATGACGCATACCTGCATGCCATCTGCATGCCATATGATGCATCACTGCCATTTGCATGCCGTTGCACAAAGCACCATATGCAGCGCGTAAAGCATGATCGCATGTCTGATCATTCTGCCGGCCCTATTTGCAGGATTCACTTGTGCACTTGCAATCCAGAACTTGTCCGGAAGACTGGGGCTATTGACATCAATTTTGGATCAGGTGGCAGAGAGTTAAACTGCGGTGTCATGCACGGCGGTGTGGTGTCCAGTTGCCTGTTGCGCGTTGGTGACACTGATCATGCTCATTTCTGTATCTGGCACAGGCTGTTCTTCCTAGTAGACACGCTGGACGCCCATGCATCGCTGACATTGATTGTGATATAACAACGAGTACATGATTGCAGGCGCATACGCGTGCTGATTGATGGCCTCTGGTAGGAAAGCAAAGAATGCATTAGATAGTTGGAGTAGTTTTTTCTAATAGCTACACCCTCCATGATTACACATGAGCATCAGAGTATCACCACAGCCATGCAGTACACCCAATAGCCACACTTTCTGCGCCACATATCTACATCGCACTCACGACTACTTGCACGCTGAGCTTACTTGCCAACATTGATGTTGATGAAACCGCCTGCAAGCGCACATGTGATTAGCCGCATGCATTGACTGGCCTACAAATCAATATCAGGTGCAGGCAATGGTGTACACAGCGGACAAATACACATCCGGTATGAGAGCGGGGGCGCACCGCGGTCACCCGGGCCGTAGTACCTGGAACAATCACCGCGCAAGTCAGTGCATTGCTTTTCGCAGCTTCACCTTTGCTAGCACCTCAGCAGCAGGCCCAGCAACAGCAGAGCCGCAAATGTAATCCCAGGCGTCACAGGACTGCCAAAGCAGCAAAGGGCTCTCACCGGTTGCCATAGGAGTACCTGGGAACCACAGTACAAAGGTTCAGCAGCATGCATTTTTGAGAAAGTGCAGGCAGCAGAAGGCAACAAAGCACCACACACGACCAAGTTCCAGGGCCCGCACCCGCCCCCGCGGTCCCAGTGGCGCCCGTCGCAGTAAAAGTCTCCGCGGTACCCGCCGCGGCGCCAGCCGTCCCTGCAGCACAGGGACCAGACAGCGTATCAGCACGGTGAGGTGCACGCCTGCACCTCACCCCTGCCACGGACCTCAACTGCTCGCCCGAGTACTCCCTCTCGTCCGCACTAGTCAGGTAGAAACTCACGTAGTGTGTGCACCCCCTGCAAATAAAGACACTGCAGAGACTCTTTTGTACGTGAAAGTGAAGGCAGATGAAACAGCTGGCTGTGTAGCCACTTACTCACAGCCATGCTTGGCTCCCTGCCTTTACGTCTACAACGTGAAGCATAAACAAGAACTACCAGAGAAGAGCGCACTACCACGCCGCCGGAACCGCTACTCACCACCGATGTTTAGAACGTCAAGATGAGACGCTGATGAGCAACATAACAGCCGGCAGAACCGCCCTCACACACGTTCTGGCCTGCCACAGCAAGCAAACGGCCGAGCCAACGACCAGCTGCCTCTGGCGACCTGACTACGCATCAGCTCCTAAAAGGCTGCGACGCTCGCCCCGCCCACGCCGTTGTTGTTTGAGTCGCGCACCAGCCCTGCTGACAGTTTTCCCAGTCGTCCAGCAGCTGGCGGGCGGCATCAGCGGCCGACAGGCACAGGAAGACCACGACCAGAGCCAGCAGCAGGGCAATCTTGAGCTGAGACATGGTGGCTGCGTCCCTGAGATTAAAGTAACTCCAAGCGAGCGAGCTGGAAAGTGCACAGCTCCTACGGCCTCCTTGAAGTACAGGCTGGAAGTCCCATATTCCTCATTCCGTTGTAACTGCATGCCTGTGGCAGCAGTGCTGAGCAGCCCTAGGGTTCAAAATGCCAGGTGCCCATGATGGTGCGCTTGATGGTGCTAGGTAGCACCAAGGCCGCGCCACTGCAATCAGAGCAGCCTCCTTCCTCCCCAGGACCACCGTGGTCAAGACCTGCACGCCTCACCCGCAGCTCTTTGCCGCACACGCGGCCCCAGGACTGAAATGGCCAGCACGCCGTGCAAGCGTGGCGTGGGCGGCAGTGCGCACCGGCGCTCCCCATGCGCAGGCAAGCTGGCGCACC
>JAABUV010003741.1_pt1 | contig 18987 bp, 18 predicted proteins | sample 5559971 | NCBI WGS metagenome assembly JAABUV01 (sample SAMN10711881, study PRJNA513362) | rock metagenome | isolation source: Antarctica rocks | place: Antarctica: Victoria Land, Knobhead nord | collected 2015-12-19
CGGAAACCAATTTAAGGCTTTCTTGTGAGCATTGATATGCTGAAATTCCGCTGCTATTGTCTCCTCAGGGCAGAGAAAAGGCAAGGAGAGCATAGAGTACTTGCAAGACCATTCTCATGCAAGACCAACCTCGTGCATGAAGCTTTGATTCATGTTTGTCTCCTATGAGCAGTAGGTTGACAGAGGGAAAAGCTCGTAGCCAGCGATGCAGTTGTATCACATGGACCGATAACCTCACCAATCAACTGCATATGGATACGCTCTGAAAGTTAGAATCGACCAGCGGCTTGCCTTAAGGCCAACAGAAAATTGTTAGGCTTATCGTTAGAAACAAACACAAACTTTCCCCAGACGATATTATAGATTACCGCTAAGATGTCGCTAGAACTAATACGTGAGTGTTAAGGTAAGCAATCCCTGTCAGTCAGCACTTTATTGCCTCAGTTCTCAGACGTGCCAACGTCGCTAAGCCCCTTCGGGTTAGCGCTCTGCTGACTTCGCAGCATACGAGCGGCACGTCTGAGTGCAAACCTCTGTAAGATAGGTTGATCTGCGTTAATTTGAAATAATATCAAACTTTGTCATCATCTTATTTAATTCAAATGTAATTTACAGTATTAATGAGATATTCATGTATTTTAAGTCTGCATCATTAATCTTAGCAAAAGCGCATTTAACAGTGAGTTGAGTGTCATTTTTCAATTGAAGTGTGATCAATCTACAAAGTGAGCAGAACTTAAACATTTCATTAAGCTCATAATACAATAAGAAAAGAAAGATCTTTCATGTTCAGCAACAGATACTATTCTACAAAGTCACGAAGTGAAAGAATGAAGTGATCAAAGAAAGCTTCACATTGCTATCAAAACTGCTATTTAAAGAAAATTTATTGACAAAACTGCGTGATGTGCATTTATCATTCAAACACATCTTCAATTTCAAGTTGAATCAAAGATGTTATCTTGCTTAAAATCAGCTTGATATTAAATTATGATCTTGAAGTCAATCTTGAATTCAAACTCATCACACTTGAACTTCTTGAAGCTCAATTGAATCTGATACAGATTTGCATCTAAACTTTTTTTACTCATCATGCAATATAGTTTTCTTCATCACATATAATAGTAAATGATTTCAGTTATTACTTTTTCATCAATGTTGATATCATTGACTAGCATTTTCTTCTTATGTACATGTTTCAAAGAGATGTGAATTGTGTGAATCATTTTTATGCTATCAAAATTGATGAAATATCTTTGATGCAACTTCTTGATCATAAGAATCAACAAAGCTATGATTGTAATATAATCATTCAAGTGAATCTTGAATTGAAAAACTTCATCATTGAGAACAGTTCAAGACAGTTTAAAGTTCATGTACAAAGTGAAATCATCATACTGATTGAATGATTTGAATCTGCTTGTGATAAAATGCTTGATATTTTGTTTAACTAAGTCAAATAAAACATAATGATTTGTATGAAAGTTGCACAGAATTGTGAATGAGTTGCACAAAGAATTATTAATTTGATGCTTCTTGAAACGAGTTTTTTTCTTGAAATTCTTCTTTTCATTATTCAAGACAATCTTGTGATGACATTTTAATTTAAACTTTAATCTTAATTCTGTGTTGATTATTTTAAGATTAAATGATTTCTTAATCATTCTCATTTTATGTTTTTTCATGATTTCTTCTTCTTGTTGATCAATGTGATCTTACTCTTCTCAATGTTGAACACATCATCATCAGACTCATTTGAAATTTCATTATTGATTTCATTATTGAATTTTTCGTCTAAATCATTCTTGAATTTCTCAAACTTTTTATTGATCTTCTTGTGCTGCTTGTGATTTTTGAACATCTTCTTCTCTTTATTCTTTTTATTTTTCATTTCATTAACTGTCAAATCATTGTTATCTTTCATTACTATGTTTGTCTCAATTTTTCAATAATCAGTCTCATAAGTTACAGTTTTCTTCTTAATCTTTGTTTTTTTTTTCTTGCATTCTTGAGAGTTTTATTCACAGTTTTCTTAGTCACATTTGTTAAGATCTTTTCATTCTTCTCAGTGAGCTTGAAGAATTGAGATGTATTGACAGTGTGCAAAGCGTTAACAAGACTATTCAAAGAGAACATAGTCTTAAACACTTAAGAAAGTTCTGCATCATTTTTAAGTTTATTTGACTGAGCAGAATCAGAAGTTACATGAAAAGATACTTTCTGAATGAAATAATCAGTGAATGATGATGATTAATTGACAAAGCAAAGATACTTATCTTCTCAGCATCAAGTATCATGTCACTCTCAATGTTCATGATGATGAAGTAACTGTAAAACAAGATAATTGTATTTAAGCAGTTAAGAATTATTAGTGAGTTGAGAAAGAATTTGAATGAATTCATGTGTCAGAAACTACAAGAACTTAAAGATTTTTTGAAGATTAAATTTAAATGTGCGCTGAAATTCAAAGAAAGAGATTTAAATGTACATTGAAATTCAAAGAAAGAGATTTAAATATAAAGCTGTTTTAATAAAAATATTTTCTAACAAAATGATAGAAATATTTTATCTTTTACTTCTAATCTTTTAATTAATTAACTCGCTTAATTACTTAATGCTTTTCTTCTATTTTTTAAACATCTTTCAAAAATTTATTGTTCTGAAAACTATTGATATAAATCATCATATAATGAAATCTATTCTGTTGTTGTTGTTGTTGTGATTATTATTATAGTTTCTTTTAATATTATTCTTCTTACTAATTAATACATTCATTCATCATGTTGTTGTTGTTAATCTTGTTGATCTTCATTTTACTCTGTTAATCTCATTTCTCTTTTTTCATCTTATTAACATGTTTACTCAATTGATCTCTTCTAGTTATGTCATTCAACAAATTGCTTTTCATAATTCACTTTGACTATCTTTTTAATTCACTCGCTTTATTTGTTGAATATCATTTCTCACTCTTAAACTTATCATTTAATTTAAATAGTTATGTCAGATGCAATTGCATCAATGTTGTTCAAGATTTTTCAAGATGCTTTGAAAGAAAACATCATGATCATAGTTAATATTTTAGTGAAGTATCTTATCAGCAGCATGATGATTAAATCAGAAGCAGATATCAGAATTATAATAAACAAATGAATTATTGCACAAGATAAAATCACTGAGCAATTCAATGAGCTGCAAATTTTTTTTCAGACTGTCAAAGAGAATTTAAAATTCATGAATGAGATTTTATTAAAGATTTAAACTGTCTTGTTGAACAGAAAGATTTAAAGAGCAAAATTTTTCATACAGACTAAAACATTGAAAGTCATTAACATTTCGCTATTGAAGAAACTTTATCAGCAAGCGTTGAGCAATCAAAATCATAAAAAGAAGTATATGCATCTGATTAAAATGAAATAAAAAGATAATATTGATGACTGATCATTTAATTAACTGAAAGAAAACTATCTTGATGCAATAATAATAATAATAATAAATTCATACATTCTTGTGACATCGATTAGATCAATTCATGAGAGACTTTATGCTATCTGTATCGAGTGAACAAAACTCTCTGAGATAGAAAATCACTCGCAGTCTACACGACTGCTTCACGCAGTTGAAACAGTGAGTTTTGAGACTATGTATCAAATTTGTTCGCGTTGATTGCACGTTAGAGAACGAGTGTTCTAGTCACTCTAAATTGCTTTAAGAGCTTCGTTTTCATCATCATCTTCGCTACTGCTCTGAGATTCTTCGTGATGACGACGATTATTTGATAGTTCGAGAAGTCAGCATCTTGTAGCATTCTTGATCGCAGATGCGATCAGTTCGAGCAGTGCATGAGTACATGCTTCGTCGTCTGATGACTTCATTCGCAGTCGTATCGCAAGCTATTCATGTCTGAAACGTTTCTAGAGTGCAGATTAACGTTCAGATCTATGCGTTCGATTCTGATGTGCATTGCGAGAATGCTTTCTGCTTTCTGAAGATTATCACGCATCTTTATCATCTTATTGCTTAGATGCGACCTTTGTGCTGAGATTGCGTTGACGTCTGCAACGCGTTCTCTGTACTTTTCTCATCGTTGATTTCATTGATCTTTGTGATACTGCGTTATTGCGATGCTATCGCTTGTTGAAATCGTTGTGAAGAAGAAAGTGTGTCGTCTGCGTCTCGACTGTATCTTCGCATCTTCTCGAATGAAGACATTCAGAAGTACTATTTTCTTGATGACGAGTGAGCGAGAAATGACGCGATTAACTTTCGTCAAACGAACGCATATTAGTTCGCATGCTTGACTGATCTCTTGCGTTCGATCGTTGACTCAACTGTGTAGCGTGATCTTGTTCTGTAGCATGTTCAGATGAACATGTAGCGAACTCATGTATGTTTCTGCCTCTAGAGTTTTGATGTTTACTCTTTTGAATGCTTCTGCTACGTGACGCAGAGTCTGATTCTGAAGTGTTTCTAGTCTGCGTTCTTTGCTCAACAGTTCATCTTTCTTGTCGCGCTGATGTCAGACTGACGCTTCGAATGCAATTTCTGACCTCACTACTGCTGAGTATACTTGTCTCGCTTTTGTGAAGATAGCTTCTCATGTGAAGACTTCAAGACGACTAAGTGTCAGCATTCTTGTGACGTGATTCGTCTTTATTTGTCGAAGATGCGCGCTTCATTGCAGTTTCATGTTCAGTTGCATCTCTAGAACTCGTACGTCTGATTTTAATTTGATAACTGAGCTTTCTATTTGTATGCTAGTCATCATGTCGAACCTCTTCGATTTTCTAGTGAAATGCGTGAGCTCGTACTTTTCTGATGCGAACGTTGCGTCATGAGTGCGAGCTCATTTCGCGCAGACGTCGTGTGTCTATCGAAAATATGTTGTATACGTTGCATGCAACATACATAGAGCACGATCCCTATGCTGATTTTCCCCTTAGGCTCGAGAAGTTACTCAGAGAGTTTTCTCGCGACAGATTCACAGTTCAAGGCGAACGAGATCTCTCACTGCTCAGATTTTGGCAGTTTACTTCTTAAGCATGAATCGCAGACGTATCGCAGTCGATTTCTTCTCTAATCACATCGACACGCGCTACTGTTCTCTCGAGCTATACAGACGATGTCTTCGACTAGAGATTGATTCTACCATCAAGGCATTCGAGAGTCAGAGCTCAGTGAAGGAATGAGATTCTCGAGATCGACAGTCGTCGTCATTGTATATCACGCCTCGCAGACGCTCGCTTCGCTTGTAAGGCGTGCGACTCATCTGTTTCGCGTTATTTGTAGAGATCTTTCTCGTGCAGATCGATCGTGTCTTGCAGAGATGTTCGTATGCTACACTTCTAATCAGGCAGCGTAGTTCGATCATTCTCTACTAACTCGCTTGTGTTTCTCTTCTCTTAACGAAGTCTTCTCGTCAGCGTATCACTCACGTATAGAATGTCTGTGTCTGAACGTCTGTTAAACGATATCAACGAGACTTTCGAGTTTGCTCGTGTTGAACTTAACGAGTCTCGTGAGTTGCTCATATCGTAGTAACAGGCACGCAGTCTTAACAAGATCTATACGTAGTTAGCACGTAAATCTAAAGAATGTTCATGATTCGAGTTCTTTCTGCTAATCATTCTCAACAGATCAAACGCGAGAGTGTTCTGTCTCAGTTCTTGTCATCACGACGACAAGATACTGAATCGAATGATTTTCATAAGCGATTTCTCTCGTAGTTCTGCGTTCTATTTGACTTTCTCATCTGCGTGCAGATTGCTTGTAACATGCGCATTGAGATTATCAAAGTCTGCGCGATCGCGAAAACTCTGCACGCGATCAACGCACAGCGCTTCATCATCACGCAGCGTCTCGATGTCATTCAAACTTTTGATAATCTTTAGACTCTACTGTAGCTAGACAGTAGATTTGTAGTCAGCATCACGTATAGATGAGTTTTATCGCTGATCATCTTGATGCAATGATGATGATATTTAAATGATACAATTTTAAGAAAGCAACAACAATGATCATTTAAATCATTATGACTAAACTTTGAAAAGTAAAGAATGATTAAAAGTCAATGTGTCAAATCATTACTAGCGACTGACAGAATTTAAAAAGAATAAATCATGATATTGTAATTAAGTTATTAATAAAGACAACATCATCAAGTGAGAAATTGATTGCTTTTGAATTAAACTTGCTAAGATTAATCTTTTTAAAACATGAAATATTCAATGAAGTGTCTTTGTTTTGAAAATAAATACAATATATCAATCAAAAGAGTAAAGATGAGATTAAATGAAATAAGAAAGATAGTGATATGATGATCAATGTTAATAAAGTTGTGAAATCAATGAGTGACAATGACAGTGATAAAAAGATATTAAACGAAGAAGTACTTAATAAAATGTATGAAAATGATGAGTCAATTGAAAAGACTTCAGACTGTAAATGCAGCGAAATTTTCAAGATGATATTGAAAAGAGTTGTTAAAACACAACTTGAGTTGAAATAAAAACTACATTGAAATAAAACATAAAACACAGCATGATGAATTCTGAGCTAGTAAAATCATGATCACATGCTAATAATTCAATATATAAAATCATTGAAATCATGAAGTGATTCTCATGATTCAGAATCTGAGTTGACAAGATCATTCAATGATTCAGATGATCACATAAATCTTTTATGTTTATATAATGAAAGATCAATTCTTAGATAGAAGCTTCATGCTTAACTTATGTAAACAGTCAATATATATTATTGTCTCAGCTATATTCAGACTTCAAATCTAGTAATAATGATTACTGTTTAATCTCTGTATATATCTTGTGTTATTAAAGAGACAATCATTACACTTTAAGCATCACTCTTTCACAAGATATCAGAGATGTTCATTCTCTTTAATCATGTTTAGTCAGTCAGAATAAATCATACTCAGTCAAAGAGCAAGCATCTTCAGCATAAATAAAATCAAGATTTCAACATTGAACTTGTATCATGATGATCAAAATAAACTCAAAGCATATTTAGTACAGATAAAGCTGTACATCAAGCAATATTCATTTCAGTTCAAGTTCATTAAGAACAAAGTATTCTTTGCATTCATTTATTTAAGAAATAATGCATTTACATGATTTCATTACTATTTAACGAATTATTTGCAGAAGAAATCAGAGAAATGAGAAGAGAAAATCAACATAATATTTCATGATTCTCAAACATTCAAGAAACATTTAAGAAGAGTATTTAAAAACATTGACAAAGAATGTACAGCAAAACAACAGTTGTACAATTTGCAACAAAAAATCTTTGCAATGATTTATTTCATCAACTTTCAACATATTGCAATGAATATGAAATGAAATGATGCAGTTCTTATCAGTCAATTCTATCAGAAACTGCGAAAGAAAGTTAAGAATGAAATCACTAAAATTGATAAACTCATTGACTTGCAAAAGATGATATTCAGAATAATGATCATTGATAACAGACAGTATAAGAAATGTCTGAAAAAAGATAAAGAATTAACTATGTCAGTAGTATTAAGTTGAAAGTTCAAGAAGAGATGATGACAATCATACTATGATTCTTAATTTATGAAGTTAGATGTAACTTGAAAGATATTGATGAATACTCATGATAAAACAGTTCAACAAAGCAAAACATGTTACATATGCAAAAAGCTGAATTATTACTTCAAGAATTGTACTCAGAACAAGTATAAGAACAAATTAAAGTTTTATGATAAATAAGACAAATCTTTCATAACAACGAAAGAAGTCAAGAAGAACATTTATGATAAAATGTTCTGAACAAAATGTTATGATGATCAGTGTTGCATGCATCTGAGTGATAAGAAAGATTTTGAATGATACTCAAAACTTTTATGAAAGAATTGTTTTTATACAGCAATTCATCATTAATTGAAAGTGCATGATGAGAATAGTGATGAAAGTTTATTCACTATAATCGTGAAATCAGAGATTCTCGACAGCGAAGCATATGACTTGAATAAATTGAATGACATTGAAGAAGCTATTCATCAAGCAGTTAAGAAAGAAAGTTGACTTAGCAAAATTTTATGAGCATTCACTATTGCAGCAGAAGATGCTTTTAAGCAAAGAGAAGATCATCTTGAAGTAAAGAAAGATTTCAGAAAGCTTACAAGTCAAGTAAACTTTATAAGCATGTATAACAAATTGTATACTCTTTTTAAACAGAAAAAGAAAGATTTTTCACAGTGAATGCAACAAATCAAGAATGATATACATCAAGCTATTTATGACACTATGCAAGATGAGTTGATTACATCATGCAAAGACATTCATTATCATGACATAGTCATGAAGAAGTCATTCACAAAAGTCAAGTTTATTAAGCAAGAAAAATATGTACTTTTTAATGAAAATCATATATTCAGAAAACTTAGACAAATGACAAAAGTCATTAAAGAGAGATTTAATCTGTGTGATTCAAAGAAATATTCACTTAAGAAAGTCAACTTAAATTGATTTCAGTACATAAAACAAGTACTGAAAGAGCAAAATTCTAATTCAAAAAACTAAAAAACTCTTCAATTAATAAATTATTAAAGAAGTTTAGTCAAGAGTTGAAAATTAAAAGCATATTTATCTTCATCAATGACTTAATACAATTACAAGTCTGAGTCAAAGTTAATGATCATGCAGCATGATTATTTATAAACAGTGACTGCACAGAGAATTATATATTTTCAGAATTTGTTAAAAAAGTGTGAATATTTATGCAGAAGAAGAAAGAATCTTACAATTTGCAAAACTTTGATGAAACACTCATGAAGTATAATAATGAATTAATAGATCAAGAGACTTGATTCATTCATTTGAGATTTGAACATCATTGAAAGAAGTTATGTTTAAATGTTACAAAGCAGTCAGACAGCGATATAGTTCTAGACATATTATGACTTCGTATGATCAATTCAATGATAGATTGAGTTAATGAAATAATTGTTTTTCTTCATATAGAAATGATGCAATTGCACTTGATATTAAAGTCATCAGAAAGTGTGAGAATATTCATCATGATGAGCGAAGAAATGCACGAAAAGTTCAAAGAAATCAATGATGCACAGATGTTATGAAGCAAAGAGATTCAGAGTGATCATTCTAGAAATTTTGCTATTGCTATTATCTTTAAAAAAAATCAGAAATATAAAATTCTGTTTGAGAAAGAAAGTGATTAAGAAACACTATTTAAACATCAATCATGAAATCACAAGATTAAGCTCATTGCTGACAAGAAACTCATGAAACAGTGTATTTATTCATTGTCAGCAGAAAAGCTTGATGCTTTGCAACAATATCTGAAAAAGAACATGTAAAAAGAATTCATCAAAGAATTGCAGTTATCAGCAGAATACTTAATTTTGTTTATTTTGAAATTAAATGAAAGTTTAAAACTATATGTCAACTATAAAGCATTGAATAACATCATAATTAAAAACAGCTATTCATTATTGCTCATAGCAGAACTGCAGAACAGACTGCAAAGTGCATAATGATTTATGAAATTCAATATACTTGAAACATTCAATTGAATATAAATTAAAGAAGAAAATAAGTGAAAGATAGTTTTTCACACTCAACTAAAACATTATGAGTATTTGATCATGTTTTTTTATTTAATCAATGCTTCAGTCACATTTCAAATCTTTGTAAATAATGTGTTATGATGTTATCTGAATTAATTCATCATAGTATATCTGAACAATATATTAGTATACTCAAAGATGAAGAAAGAATATATGCAACATGTTAAGAAAGTTCTACAAACTTTAAAGAAAGTCAATTTACACATCAAGTCAGAAAAAAGTGAATTTTATGTACAGAATGTACAGTTTTTGAAATTCATAATCATGTCTCAAAGTCTAAGAATGAATTTAAAGAAAATAGAAGTTGTTACAACTTAATCAATGTCAAAGTTGAAGATTGAAGTTCAATTCTTTCTAGAATTCACGAACTTTTATAAATGTTTTATAAAGAACTACTTCAGAATTATCTCGTCACTTACAAATTTTACAAGAAAGAACATATTATTTGTGTGAACTGAGAAAGTAGAAGAAACTTTCAAGAAGCTGAAGAAATTATTCATCTTTCAGTCAATACTGATCATGTTTGAATCAGAAAAACTCATTACGCTCAAGATAAACGTGTTAAACGAAGTTATTGAGACATGTATCAATCAATCAAATGATAAGAAACATCTGCATCTCATTGCATTTTATAATAGAAAGTTTACAGACGCTGAATTAAACTACAAGATACATGATAAGAAGCTGTTAACTATTGTTAATTCTTTCAAATAATAAAGAATGAATTTGAAAGAATCTAAACATTAGATTCAAGTATATACAAATTATAAGAATCTGTTATACTTTATGATCATGAAAGTTTTAAATTGAAGACAAATTAAATAATTAAAAAAGTTGTCATTATACAACTTTCAAATTCAATATTAAAAGAGATCTGAAAACTTGAAAATTAATGTCTTGAGCAGAAGAGCAAATCACATAATAGATAAATTACAGATAAATCAGACTATCTTGCAAAAGAATTTAAATGATTCAATTGTTTATAATAAACAGAACGCAGCTACTTTATGAATCAACAACAGAGATTTTAAGAAATGAGTAAAGCTTAAGCTAGCGAAGAACTCAGTCACGCAAAATATTATAGAAAATATTAAGAACAACGTGAACTTTGAGATTATCAATGAAATATTGATATTTCAAGATCTCATCTATGTTTCAACAAGATGTAAACGAGAGATAACAAATGATTATCACAAGTCAATGATACATGAACATCAGAATTTGAATAAAATCATTGAAAGAATATCTAAAATCTACTATTTCTTAAAAATGAGAAAACAGATAAAAGATATTATCAGAAAGTGCAATGTATATATTTGTACAAAATACAATTGATACAAACTTTATGAACTTTTGAAAAGCTTCAGCACATCAGATCATGCGTGAAAAAGCATAGCTTTGAACTTCATAGTCAAGTTATTTAAATCAAAGAAAAAAGTCATTAAAATCATTTATGATTTTATCTTGATTATAATGAATAAATTAATCAAGTACAGATACTTCTTGTCATACAAAAAAGCAACATTCACAAAAGATTTAATTTACATATTTCTAAGAATGATTGTAGCAAATCATGAATTATCAGATGAGATAATTTCAAATAAAGATAAACTCTTCACATTAAAATTCTGAAAATTCTTGATGAATCAACTAAAGATTCATCATAAGCTGTCAACAACTTATCATTCACAAACAGATAAACAAATGAAAAGAATGAATCAAACATTGAAACAGTATTTCAGATGTTATATTAATTATAGACAGAATAATTGAATACAGTTAGTGTCAGTAGCACAGTTGACTTTTAATAGTGTAACAACAGAAGTAATCAGCATGTCATCATTCTTTGCAAACTATGAGTTCAAGTTAGAAACTTTTAAGAAATTATGTGATTTTGCACAATTAACTCAAAAAGCTATGTTACAGATAGAATAATTGCAGTTGCTACAGAAAGAATTATAGAAGAACATACAGTTTCTCAGCAAGTGCATGACTTTGTATGCAAATAAAAGAAGAGATAAAGAATTTACTTTTAAGAAGAGAAACAAAGTATATTTACTAAAATGAAACATCAAAACAAAAAGATCAAGTAATAAACTGAATCATATAAAGCTAGAATTTTATAAAATTCTAGAGATCAAAAAATTGATTAACTACAAGTTAAATTTATTAACATTTATGAAAATACATTCAATATTTTATATTTGTCTTTTGAAGTTTGCAAACTTGAATACATCAACTTAGACAAAGTCTTCAGAAATTGATTCAGAAAGTCAAGATGTCAAATACGAAGTAAAAAACATACTAAATCAGCAAAATATTAAAAGTCAGTCTCATTGATTAATCAAGTGAAAAGATTATGAACATATCAAGAACACTTGAGAATCAAAGAGAAATCTTAAGAATTGTCAGAAGTTTCTGTGATAGTTTCAGCAAAGAAACTTAATAATCAGTTGAAATCAGAAGAAATTTTGAGCTGTTTGAAATCAATGTTAAGAAAAAGATCACTAATAAACAACTCAATCATTTGATGACATTCATTCTTCTTAAGTTCTTCAATATTCTTGAACTTTTGTCACATCATATTCTTTCAGCAAGATTCAATTAATTCTTGTTGCTTTTGCAGATGAGTTACTTTAATCAAAGTCTTACTCAATTTAATGTAAAGATGAGTTCATTTCTTACAAATTTACTTTCATTCAGTCTTTGAGATAATCAGATTGCATTTGCAATCTAGATGCATACATTTAACACAATGATCAAAGTCAGTGTTAACATGACACTTCATGAAATGATTGAAACAATGATTGCAAGAATGCATGACTGAACTATCATTGTCACGAAGTTTCTTCAAGAGACAACAACACTTTGCAACGAAACTCAATGATTTGAATATTCAATTCAAATACATAAAAATGATAATTTCTGAAAACAGAAATCTTGAAGAGAATCTAGTGTTAAAACACGACTTAAATTGAGATAAAAACTATGCTGAAATAAGATGTAAAACACAGCATGATGAATTCTGAGTTAGTAAAATCATGATCACATGTTAATGATTCAGTATATGAAATCATTGAAATCATGAAGCAATTCTCATGATTCAGAATCTGAATCAACGAAATCACTCAATGATTCAGATGATTGCATAAATCTTCTATGTTTATATAATGAAAGATCAATTCTTAGATAGAAGCTTCATGCTTAATTCATGTAAACAGTTAATACATATTATTGTTTCAGCTATATTCAGATCTTAAGTTTAGTAATAATGATTATTGTTTGATCTCTGTATATATCTTGTGTTGTTAAAGAAACAATTATTACAAAAGTTTGCAGAAAGTTATTCATAATTGTTAACATGATGAATGAGATGAAGTGTATCAACACATTAAAAATCTTTGTAAAGATAAATCTTGAAGAAACTAGTTTAATGCATGTTTATCATAAACATCTTCTTCATCTTACTGATCACTTTGATCTACAAGTCAAAATGCTCAATTCAGCTGAGTTAAGAAATTGACTGTGTTAATATTAAGAACATTGCAGCGATCTGATTGCATTCAAGATGAGTTCTCAGTTTACACTATGATGATGTCTAAAGTCAAGATCATGAGTTGAAAGTGATAATCATGATATATATGCAAAACATTTTATCAAATCAAGTCTTTTAAAATCATTTAAATTTAATAAAGCAAAAGCAATCATTAATGAGATTGCAGAGTCTTCAATATGAAACAATTGAATTGAGACAGAAAATCTGATCATGAAAGATGTTTTTAATTGATTGTAAAATAAGATGATGATTGAAAAGTTTTATGAGTTCAAAATTGAAAACTTAATTAAAGAAGAATTCAATTTATATCTTCATCATTAATGTGAATGAAATAAACAGTCAAATAAAGACTGACTTTGAACTATGTACTTTTCTTTGACTCAGCAGATTATTCATCAGAATCTACAGTACTGAGCTTTATACATCTGTCTGCAATCAGATCAAAAGATACGTTTAGTTTTCTATCTTTACTATGCAAAGTATGCTCAGATCAATGATGCAACATACTTTAAACATATTGATATGAATATATCAAAGTACATCGAAAGTGATCACGAAGCAAATATCATTCAAGATTCAATTTCACTTGATGATAAAAGTATTCATGAATGCACGAAGCTTGTATCTGATTTTCATAATCATATTATTGATTGATGAGTAAATGTGTGTTCTTGTAAGTAAGTCATGAATGATCATATACATGATCTTGAGAAATTATGAATCTCAGACAACATTTTAATCTATGATGATTTTGTTTCTATTTCATGTTAATGTAATGATGTTTAAATGATCAGAACTGAAATACTTCATGAATCAACTTTTGATTATGATGAAACTGTGTGAAAAATTGTGCTGTCTTGATTCATGAAAGTGTGTAAAGATGAAGAGATACTTAATAATGAAAAGTCAGACAAATGAAATGATCTGATGATGATTCACGCAAGTCAAACAATGATGTTTCTTATTTTCTTTGAACTTGTCAATTGCTTCAAATCTATATTATACAAATTTTCTTCATCAACACAATTAATATTAATATCATCAGTTAGTCAAGTCTTGATTTATCAAATGAGTTAAAATGATTTCGTTATATAAAGTCAGATAAATATCATACTAAAAAATGATCAAGTGAATGCATGAAGAAAGATTGAAGAGCATTGACTGAATGCATTACATGCTTTCAAGATGATCTTTGAAAGAATTAAGCTGATGAAACAATTATATTATGATTTTGATAATTATTATAGCTTTTAACATTGTTAAAATAGTGTTGATTAAAACTTTGAATCTTCTCATTATTGTATTTAGTCGAAATAATAAACTTGATTGATGCAAGACAAAATCACGTCACGCAGTTTTATCATCAATTAACAACATTAGCAATAACTAACATTCATCATCATAAAGATTGAGCAGTTTAGATAGTAACATCATCAGAAAAATCTTCTTTATTCTCAATGACATTGTCAACAAGCTTATTAATCATTTTATCAACAAGCTCAAATTGATCAGATTTTGCAATCTCTTCAAAACAGCATAATCAGATGAAATAAGTTAAACACTTGCATCAATTGTTTTCAGAAATTGATGATATTTTCTTCATTGCATTTGATTCATTCTTTATCATTGCATTTTTTAACAAACGAAGTTGAAAATGTTAATGTCAATGCACGCAGTATGAAAAACTTCAAATAATAATAAAGAAACTTCAAGAAATGAGATGATCTGTATAAGACTTTTTATTCACTTTATGCGAAAATCATCATTAACATACTATGTGCAAAGTGCATGATCAGTTTTTGAACTTTGCTTATGTTGATCTGTCAGATCATGAAGATTTCTTGCAAGTTATTGAAATTGATAAAAGAGATACTTTGTTTTTGAAATAAGATTAAGATTGAATCATAAAAACACTTCAACAAGAAATTAAAACTTTGACAAAACATGATGTCTTTGAATCATTTCAGTCGCTCATTAAGATGACAGAGCTTAAATCACTAAATTTAATTAAACAGACTGTGCTCGCTATTAAGCTGCTGATTTCTTAATGACTTAAACTTATTAAAGTCATCTGTCAGAAAACATAACTATGAAAGTCATCAACAATAGCGATGAAGTATTTTTTCATATGACATGTTGTAATTATATTCATCATTCTTATTCATATAATGCAACTTAATCGATTCATTAACTTTCAGACTGTAATGAAACTTTATCTGTATCAAGAAAGCACAAGATGACAAGTTCTAAATACATTATGTCAGCTTGAACTCATAGCATTCTACATCATACTTCAATGATGAATGAAAACATTAATTGCTGAAGCTGAAAGAAAAGTTTAAGTGATAAATCAAGTCTTTAATGATATTTTCATGTATGATAATCTTGAATTTACAGAGAGTAAATGTGATGAACGAGTGAGTGATTAATAAGTCTTCAGATTAATCACATTCTGTCTTGTCATTTCTGATCGCAAGTTCAACAATAAATTCATAAGATAATACATGTGATACTTCAGTAACAGTTTACTGTCATCAACAAAGATTATCAAACATTTACTGCTTGAAAACATGAATCACGAAGTACATTCTTTTGCAAGTTGACTTTCAAACAGCAAAGTTAATCATTTTACTATTTCAGATTCATCTTCATCATATAAAGTTTATCATTCAAGCACTTTACATATTGAATGTTTTATTTAGCGATGACATTGAATATTTTTGAATCATAGCAATGCTCACATTATAAAAACTTAAATCTGAAAAAACGAAAGTTGTTTCTTTAAAATCAATCATGAAGAATGAAAGTACAACATTCAACAATATTAAAATCATTGAGAATATTTACATATGTTAATTTAATTTGAAAGTGAATGATTTCATCTTTCATCATGTACTGCAACTCATATATAAGAATCTCAAGACTTAATCTTGCATTTATTTTGTCAAAAAATTACGTTGCAACATATTGAAATAGTTGTTCAATCACTTTAACTGACTATTATCTGAGCTTGACTTATGACATCTTCATCTAAATATGCTGCAACTAATTCACAAGATTTATTGAAATGATATCAAGTCATCAGATGTCTCAACATTGCAGTATGTAACAGATAAATGATATCAAGCTTGTATTGTTCAGTTGAATGATTTTCAGACTCTTGAAGAATTAATTATTCATAGTTATTAAGCTCAAATGATGAGTATTTAAGTCAAACATTTGCAATGTAAAAAGCTTAATCATCAAAAAATTGAAGAAACTTTGCTTTGACTTTTAATGCAAACAATGAATAAGTCTGATTCTTGACTTCAAGTGTTAAATTCAATATCTGATAAAATTCATTAATCTTCACTCATGATTAAAGTCATCATTAAATTATTAGCATGTGATGAACATTTTAACAATCATCAGAACTATTGTGCTCATGTTGAAACATACTTAATTTTTCAATACACAATTAAGTATGCAAATATTGATTTTCTTCGTTATGCATTACGTCATACAACTGTCATGTTTCAAACAGAAACTGCTGAAACACTCAAATATGAGTAAACTTTATTGTATATTTTTCACTTAATTGATTCAGCAATTGTAATGACATGATTTCAAGAATACATGCTGATCAATAGTTTAATGAATTTATAAAGTGTCAAAGATTTTAATTTTAAACTGAATTAACTTTTTAAGTTATTGAATAACAATTTGAAGATATTTCAGCGCAAGCGATCTAGTTTCACAAAAAACAGTAATCAAATGCTTGAGAATTGAACTTTAAATGAATTTTATTTACTGAAACTTAAGAGCGTGATGAAATCTTGCTTTAAAAGATTGCAAGCAGAAAAACATGCATCAAAATTCGCAGTTGAAGACATATAAAGCATAATGCTCAATTTAACTTTCACGTCGCTACGCAGATTGAGTCAAGATAGATTCTCACTTCACTTAACTGTTAATCTTTATATCACAAAGCTTAAAAGACTTGATGAAAACATCTTGAAGTATAATTAGCAGCATAATGTGAAAGTCATATCTTTTGATATCATTGATGATGACACAGAAGCAACTATTAATTTCATTGACTCAATTATTAATCTGTCAAATAGTTTCACTATTTTGACAGATTTTCTTGAAACATGCAATTACTTGTTTATCAATTGAAATCTTCATGCTCAAAATTAACAAATTGACATCATGCAATTTTAATTCTCATATTTAGTTGAAAGCTTTCTTTTTCACTCTGTCATTTTTAATGATGAAAGTTTTCTTAAATTATTCATTGCACTATTGATTTCTATCTTTTGAAGCATTTTACAAGACTATCATGTATCTGTTGAATTACTTGCATCAGTTTCAAACTTTCACTCATTCTTCATTAATGTTTGCTCAAAGTTGATTGATTGCAATGCTTTATCATGTGACTCATTCAGCATTGAAGATTGAATCTTTTCTTTAAGCTTTACACTCTTCATTAATGACTTTCTCATCTTGACTCACTTTCATGAATCATTCACTGTGTCTGCTGCATCTTCAATCAACTTATCATATTTACAAGAGATGAATCAATTGTTTTTTTAATTATTGAAATTCATCAAAGTGTCATTTGCATTCAAATCTGAAATTCTATTTCTTTTTATATTATTGATTCATCTTCATTCATTGAAAATCTCGCTTGCATCAAAGCTTATGTTGTGACTTTGTTTTAATATGATTATAATCTCAAAATAATATATTCAAAGATCACTTTACTCATCTTCAACTCAGCATCATAAACTCAATTCATTATGAACATATTCAGCTCAATTTGTCAAAGACTTTAATATACTATTGAGCATTATCAATGATGAACAATAATTCATATAATCAGTGAGAAACATTCTGAGAATCTTCTTTGCTCATCACTCTTGAAGCTGACAACATAGTCATGAATAATAAAGTGAGTCTTTCTTTGAATCTTTGATCAACTCATCGTGACTTGCAATGAAGATTTGAAAATTCAAATCACAACTAGAACAACAAGATCTAAGCTTTATATAAATTGAAGTTTGATAAACTTCATCTTGAAAGAAGTCTAGTTTTATATTGTGAATGCAATCATTGCTTGTTGAAATATTCAATAATTCTTAAAACTCAACTTTCATATTATAACATTAATCTAAATCAATGTAAGTTACACTTTTTTTTTGTTTTAAACTTCATTTTTGTTTCTTTCTGATCTGTATTGTTTTGATCATTTGTTTTTTTTTCACTTCTGAACTTTATACATTAAAAAGAATGTAGAAGTATAAAATTTGTTTGATCATTATCACAATGCATGTTTTAACTCAGATGTTGATACAGCTTTAACATACTGCTTGATAGCAATCACTGCAAAACTCTCACTACATCAAAATTGTTAACATCAAATTCATAAATATTTATTGCAATTAAAATTTAAGATGTTACACTTTCAATTGATGATTTTTTAAAAAAGATTGCAATTCTAGTTTTATCAGTTAAGATCATGTTAAAAAAAAATGTCATTCAGTTCTTGAAATCATGAAAATATTGTAAGATAATGAGATCTTTTTACATGAAACTGCGTAGTAAAAGATAATAAGATAATATTCTATTGATGATAGAACTAATTGTTAAGAAACGAAAGTAAAAGCTTGCAGAGTTTTCATCTTGTCAGAATCGTGTCTAGATGAGTCAATCAGCGAAAGTCAGAGTTGAATAGTGCTTGATCTTTAGAGATAGCTATAACTGAATATTAAGAATACAGAAGAAGATGAGTACAAAAGCTTCTATTTAAGTAATATTCAGA
>JAABUV010003742.1_pt1 | contig 18987 bp, 23 predicted proteins | sample 5559971 | NCBI WGS metagenome assembly JAABUV01 (sample SAMN10711881, study PRJNA513362) | rock metagenome | isolation source: Antarctica rocks | place: Antarctica: Victoria Land, Knobhead nord | collected 2015-12-19
GAGCGACACGCCCAGAGTCGTGTGCCTACAGAGAAACGCGTTCCGGGGACCCCATCAAGCCTCTCACCTGCAACGATGCAGACGGTCAAGCCGTCATGTGCCCATGATCTTCGGAAGTCCGGCAAGAGCCCTTGCAGTTTTCCCATGATCTCCACCACCGCCTGCGACTTCGCCAGCTCGCGGGTCAGCCGCTGGTTCTCCGCCCGCAGACGGTCGCCTTCATTCTTGCGCCCGGATGAGCCTGAGGGCCGTCGAGGTGCCGGCACTCCGTGGGCTACCGCGTCGCGGGCCGCCGTCCACTCCCGGATCTGGGACTGATGCAGGCCTTCGCGCCGCAACACCCCACCCTTCTCTCCGCGCGGGGCCGCCTCATACTCCGCGACCAGGCGAGCCCGGTATTCCGCGGTGAACGACCGACGGACCGGGCGCGGCGCCGGATCCACCACCTCCTCAGGTGAGCCGGTCACCGGCTCCCCGTCGGATCCGGTCGGGGCCGGAATGTTGCTACTCATCTGGCTGTCTCCTGTCGTACTCCGCGAGTTCGCGGTGTCTCACTACAGCCTGACAGTCAGGGGGCGGGGCGACCCGCAAGCAGACCACCACCAGGTTCAGTCCCCAGGTGTAGACGATGAGTTTCACCGTCGAGCGGATCGCGTCGCGGAACACTCCCGCCCCGGTGACTTGGCGGCCGCTCTTGTGCGCGAGTGTGTCATCGACCAGCAGCTCCACCACACCCTCCGGGCAACTCAGCGCGACCGCGTACGTGGCCAGGACCCGCCACAGCGGCCCAGTCGTCCACCGCCCGGCCCGCACGCCCGGTGATAGGCGTCGTGCCCGCACCGGCCGGTCGGGTCGGCCAGGGTCAGGACCCTGGTCAGGGTGCGCCGGCCGGGTTGAGCACCCAACCGGTCATCAAATCGCTGAACAGCCGGTGACTCGGGGCGGTGAACACCACTCGGGTCGGGCCAGCAACCCCGGCCAGCCACCGGCGGCAGGGCACTCGGTAAGGATCGTGTTGACGTTATCCACCAGTGGATCGGCCTTACCTTGGCCCGCTCCGACATCATTGATCTGTTGCGACAACATGAGGGCGTCATTGCCGACTTGTTGCTGGGCGGCGCTGCCCTTTCCGTTCAAAGCCCCGACGTTGGCAGGATGTCGGTGTTGGTCTGCTCCAGTTTGGGGACGCTGGATGCCTCGCCGCTGATCTTGCCGACATCGGCGCAGACCTTCTTGGCGGCTGCCGCCGGGTTGATGCCCCGCCGCACCCCGCCAGGGCCGTTGCCCCGGCGCCTGACCGCCAGAGCCAGCCACACTTTCCGCATCCTGCCTCCTCCTTCGGGTCGTCCTCAAACCTAGGACACGGCGAGCGAGTATCGGCCGATGAGACGCGCCCGCTAGCCTGGTGATATGGAAGCGTTCGAGCAGTTCGTCGCGGTGGCCCTTGAGGCCGAGGGCGGTCTGGGTTCTGACGCCGGACTGGTGGTGTCGTCCGCCGTCAAGTTCCCGGTCAGGCGCCAGACGAAGAAGACGGGCCACCAAGAGTTTCAGGAGCACGGCTACGAGGTGGACCTGGTGGGCGCCCGGTCCGACAAGTTGGTCCTGGCCACGGTGAAGTCGTTCTTTGGGTCGAGGGGCGTTGTTGCTGACGACGTGAAAGGGGACATGCCCCACTCCGGCGGCTATCGACTGCTGAACGAGGAAGACATCCGGTTGGGGGTTCTCGATGCGGCTGCGAAACGTTACGGCTACACCAAGAGCCAGGTCTTCTTCCGGCTCTACTTGGGAAAGTTCGCTACCACCAAGGCGGCCAATGAGCGAGCGCGCATCGAAGAGTGGTGCCGGGAGGTCGGGGTGGTTGGCGGGGGTATCATCGAGGTGTTCGGTGTTGAGGATGTGGTCAAGACGGTACGGGAGGTGGCAGCCCGGAAAACCTACATCGACAACCCGTCAATCGTCTCGATCAAGGTGTTGGAAGCAGCCCACCAACTCCTGCCGCCGGGCTAACCGTTGCCCTCTCGGCTTGCCCCCCCTGAGCGGCTCGCGGAAGTGACACGGTTGTTCGCGCCCCAGGCTCGCGGTACCGGAATCGGACGCCGGCTCCTGCAGCGGGCTGTGGGTGCCCGCACCGACGCGACGGCCGGTGCTCGATGTGCGCCACGACGGGCGGGCGGGCGGCTCGCGCCTCTCCGAGCAGGCGGCGGGCGTCTTTTCGGCAACGCCCCGCTCCGTCTGGCCCCTGAGGTCGTCTTCTCGTTCGACTGCTGGATCGGTCCTCCACCTCCTGCCTGATCCCACAAGACGATCCGTGAGCGGCACACCGGGAGTCAGCTGCGGTAGGCGTCGGCGCGGTGCCGGATCGCGGTGACCTCGACGACGCGGTTCGTGTCGTCGAGAAGATAGAGGATGCGGTAGCTGCCTCGACGTGCGGTCCAGGCAGGGGCCATAGGCGGATCGAGGGGCTTGCCGATCCGGTGGGGGTCATCGAGAAGTGGTCCGGTTATGAACTCGTATACGGCATGAGCGACCTTTTGCGGCAGCTGGTCGGTGAGGGCCCTGGCCGCTGGGCGGGCGATCCGCAGGCGGTAGGGATCGCTCACCTGGGCAGGCGATGAGCCGCCCGCATGGCAGCGGTGAGCTGTTCCGCGTCGAGGTGGTCACCTGCGGCGATCGCGGCCTGGCCTTCGTGGTGGGCGGCGAGCAGCTCGGCGTCGGAGAGCACGGCGATCGTGTCTTGCAAGGTGTCGTAGTCGTCCGCCGATAGCAGCACTGCGGCGCGGTGCCCGTTGCGGGTGATTTCGAAGCGCTCGTGGGTGGTGGCGGCTTCGTCGATCAGCTTTGACAGCTGCGCCCGAGCGTCAGCCACCGGCAGTGTCGTCATGTACATAATTATAGCGTCTTTTGTCGTAGACGCTACTGAATGTCGCGGGTCCTCCACCCACCTGGATGCCCGCGAGAGGATCGATGACCGGTCAGCGGATCGGCATCAGGGACGCGTCGCAGGCCATGCTCCGAAGCGCGCCAGTGCCTGACGTCATGTGGCGCGACGGCAGGCGGCTCAGCTGGGACGCCGTGCAGGGTGGAGGACGGCGAGCGCGAGCGTGAGCAGCTCGTGGAGGCCGGTGTCGCCGTCGATCGTGCGGGGCTCGTGCAGGTGCCCGGTGATCTGCAGCTGCGCGAGGCCGTGCAGGAGCACCCACAGGACGGTCGCGAGTTCGCGAGGCGGGCCCGCGCCGAGCTCGCCTTCGGCCTGGGCGTGCTCAACCAGCTCGCGGATGGCGAGCATTCCGTCGTCAGCGGCGGACTCGAGCTCCTGGTCGGGTTGCTCGACCGCGGTGTTGCCGAAGATGAGCTGGTAGTGGTGGGGCTGCTCGAGCGCGTAGGCGAGGTAGGCGGCGCAGCCGCGGTGCAGGCGGGAGTGGCGCCCGCCGGGCTCGGCGGCGCGGCGGATGCTCGTGGCGAGTTCGGTGAGCGTCTTAGCTGCGAGCGCGCGCAGCAGGTCGGCCTTGTCCTCGTAGTGCCGGTAGGCCGCCGATCTCGAGACGCCGGCCGCCGCGCCGACCGAGCGGAGCGTGACTGCGTCCGGACCGCCGGACTCGAGCAGCGTGCCCGCCGCGGCGACGATCGCGGCGACGGTTGGTGCGGCGTTGCGAGGGCTCACCGGACCAGGGTAGACCGAACGTTGACAGTGTCCACAATCAAAGTAAGCTGACGGTGTCAACAATCCCGACGAGGAGAGGCGAACCCATGGCCGCGGACACGCTGAGCGATTTCGAACGGCACTACCTCGAGACCTGGACCGAACCGGACCCCGAACGGCGCCGCGCGAACATCGAGCGGATGTGGTCAGCCAGCGGCCGCATGGTGGTCTCACCCATCGGCATGAGCGTGCAGGGCGTCGATGAGATCGCCGCGCACGTCACGCGAGTGCACGAGCAGAACATCGCCGAGCGAGGGCTGCGCTTCGTCTACGACCAGCATGCCGAGGCAGAGGACGCGCTGCTGTTGCGCTGGTCGATGCTCGCGCCCGATGGCAGCGCCGTTGGCCGCGGCGTCGACGTGGTATTCCGCGATGCCGATGGCCTGATCCAGACCGTCTACATGTTCATGGGCATCAACTGAGGCGCGCGCGGCGGCCGCCCACGGTCTCGGGCAGGAGGAGTTCCTGTCGGCGCTCCCGGAGCGGTTTGAGATGGCCTCGCCACGGATCCCCGAGCCCGAGGAAGTCGCCGCACTCGTTACCTTCCTTCGTCTCCGGGGCCGCGACGAACATCGTCGGATCCGACATCGACGGTTCCCATCCCCCGCTGCCGCTCCTCGATGGTGCGGCGGCGTCCATCCGGTCCAGCTGCGCACTGGCGTGCCCACCGCCGAAAATCAGGCGTACGGCCCAGCAACTCAGCCGGCGGCTGGCTCTCGCGGCGGGCTGGTGCCGTGCGCGGGGGGCGGCCCATCAGCCCTGGCCCGCTGTGCTCGGCGCGGGCGACCGCGGTGCGACCCACCGGACACGTGCGGCCCGAGTACCGCGCCGACAACGGCGGCCAGCCAAGGCGAGCATCAGAACCGCACGGGGTCGGACACACCCGGGAGAGGGGACGCTGTTCAATGACCGCATGGACAGGCGCAGCAACGAATTCGGCAAAGCCTCGACCCGGGTGGGTTACGCCGCGCTCGGGGGGGTGTTGGCTGCGGTCATCACCGGCCTGAGCGGCGGAGTGGACTACGCCGCGTCTGTCGGCTGGGACGTCGCCGCGGTGGTGTTCCTGGTGTGGACCTGGTCGGTCATCGCGCCGATGGACGCTGAGAACACCAGAACGCACGCCACCCGCGAGGACCCCACCAAGCGGGTCACGAGCCTCATCGTCCTGGGTGCGGCCGTCGCGAGCTTGGTCGGCGTCGGCTACCTGCTGGTGCAGGCCAGCTCCAGCGCCGGAGTGGTCAGGGGACTCGTCGCCGCGCTGGGGGTGGGCAGCGTCGTCGTTTCCTGGTTCGTCGTCCACACTCTCTTCGCACTGCGCTACGCCCTGCTGTACTACAGCGCTGGCAGCACGGACGGAAGCTCCACCTCGGGCGCGGGGGTGGAATTCAACCAGCATGACCGGCCGCGTTACACCGACTTCGCCTACCTGTCGTTCACCATCGGCATGACCTTTCAGGTCTCCGACACGCCCCTGACCACGCACCAGGTGCGGGCGTCGGCGCTGCGGCACGCCCTGCTGTCCTACCTGTTCGGCTCGCTCATCCTCGCCGCCACCGTCAACCTCATCGCCAGCCTCGCCAGCTCCAGCCACTGACCTCGTGCGGGGCGCGCTCGGGTGCCTGCGCGGCGGTATCCCGCACCCGTCGGCCAACGTCATGGGACCGCCGGGACATCCACGACGGCCAACACCAACGCCACCAGTTCCTCGGGCAGCCCGGGGCGCCCGACCACGCTCCGGGTGCGGGCGAGGTCGTTGGCCACGGTCAGCCCGGCGTGCACCAGGACGCTGGCATCCGGGGTACCGAGCTTCGGGTGCACCGCGCGCACCGCCCCCACCCAATGGGCGACGTACTCGCGCTGCAGCCGGCGCAGCTGCGCCCGGTCGTCCCCGGTGACGGCGGCGCGGTCGGTGGAGATGCCCACCCGCAGGTCGGGAGCCACGAGCAGGGCGCTGACGTAGGAGTCCACCAGGTGTCGAACCACCTCCTGCGGCCCCGCCGAGCCACCTGCCCGCAGGGCATCGGCCGCCCCGATGGCCAGCCGCTCGGCCGCGCGCTGGCACACGGCCACGAGCACGCTCTGCTTGCTGGGGAAATGCCGGTACACGCTCGGCCCGGCGATTCCGACCGCCGCGCCGATGTCGTCGACGCCCACGGCGTGGTAGCCACGCTCTTCGAACAACCGCGCCGCGGCCGCCAGGATCTGCTCCCGTCGGCTGCCCACGCCAGGCAGGGGCTCGGGCACGGTCACGCCGGCGCCGGTGAGCTGGGGGGTCACCGCCAGCACCCGCTGCCCGGCGGCGTGCAGCAGCTGACGCGCCCGGCCCGCGGCGATCCTGATCCGGTGCACCGACACGCTGCCCAGCACACTCAGCACCGCCCAGCACAGCAACTCCGCCTCCGCCTCCCCCAGCGTGGGCCGGTCGACGCGCACGGCCCCGGCCCAGGAACTGAGCACGGTGTGCGCCCGGCGCGCCACCTCGCGCTGGACGGATGCATCGAGGTGCACACCCGTCCATCTCCACACCACCGCGGCCGGGGGCCGTTGTACCGCCATGTCCGTGAGCTCGTCGAGCAGCCGGGCGGTGCGGTGCTGGATCGGCGCGGCCAGGGCCGAGCGCGAGCGCGCCTCGAGGTCGGCCAGCCCGGTGAGCACCACCTCCGCCAGCAGCGCCTGCTTGTCGCCGAAATGCCGGTACACACTCGGCCCGGTGACCCCGACAGCAGCCGCCACCTCCTCCACCCCGACCGCGTCGTAACCTCGGGCGGCGAAGAGCTCCGCCGCTGCCGCGGTCAGCTGTCGACGGCGGTCGGCCGAGCGAATGCGCCGAAGCGGTCCCGTCACGAGTGGGGTGCTCACCACGGCAGCTGGACCTCCTCGCAGGTGACGATCAGCTAGCAGTTCAGTTAACCCTAGACTGGCCATCTTCCAGCGCCGATGACAGTTGCCGTGAGTCGCTGTTAGCCTGGAGGCCGACGGGCGATCATTGGCCCGTGACCCGATCCCAGGAGGCTCCCAGCTGTGAGTGGTGACGCGTTCATCTACGAGGCGATCCGCACGCCCCGAGGTAAGAACAAGGGCGGTGCGCTGCACGGCACCAAGCCGCTGGACCTCGTCGTCGGCCTCATCGGCGAACTGACGGTGCGCTTTCCCCAGCTGGACCCGGCCCAGATCGACGACATCGTGCTCGGCGTCGTCTCCCCCGTCGGCGACCAGGGAGCCGACATCGCCCGCACCGCGGCATTGGTTGCCGGGCTGCCCGACACCGTGGGCGGCGTGCAACTCAACCGCTTCTGCGCCTCCGGGCTCGAGGCCGTGAACCTCGCCGCGCAGAAGGTGATCTCCGGCTGGGACCAGCTGGTGATCGCCGGCGGCGTGGAATCGATGTCGCGGGTGGCCATCGGCTCCGACGGCGGCGCCTGGGCGCTGGACCCGGCCACCAACTACGACACCTACTTCGTCCCCCAGGGCATCGGGGCCGACCTCATCGCCACCATCGAGGGCTTCAGCCGCGAGGACGTCGACGCCTTCGCCGTGCGCTCCCAGAATCGCGCCGAGGCAGCATGGAGCGGCGGGTATTTCACCAAGTCGGTCGTGCCGGTCAAGGACATGAACGGCGTGACGATCCTCGACCACGACGAGCACCGCCGTCCCGGTTCCACGCCTGAGTCCCTCGGCAAGCTCACCCCGGCGTTCGCCGGTATGGGCGAGTTTGGCGGTTTCGACGCGGTGGCGCTGCAGAAGTACCACGCCGTGGAGAAGATCCATCACGTGCACACCGGGGGCAACTCCTCCGGCATCGTCGACGGTGCCGCGCTGGTGCTGGTGGGCACCGCGGAAGCCGGTTCGCGCGCGGGGCTGGTCCCCCGCGCCCGGGTGGTCGCCACCGCCGTCAGCGGGGCCGACCCGACGATCATGCTCACCGGGCCCACCCCGGCCACCCGCAAGGTGCTCGCCACCGCCGGGCTGACGGTCGAGGACATCGACCTGTTCGAACTCAACGAGGCCTTCGCCTCGGTGGTCCTCAAGTGGCAGCGGGACCTCAAGGTTCCCGAGGAGAAGCTGAACGTCAACGGCGGCGCGATCGCCATGGGTCATCCGCTGGGGGCGACCGGCGCGATGCTCGTGGGCACCGTCGTCGACGAGCTGGAGCGCCGCGGTGAGCGGCGGGCGCTGGTGACGCTGTGCATCGGTGGCGGTATGGGCGTGGCCACCATCATCGAGCGCGTCTGATGAGCACTACGAACACCATCCGCTGGGACGCCGACGCCGAGGGCATCGTCGTGCTCACCCTCGACGATCCCAACCAGTCCGCGAACACCATGAACGCCGACTACATCTCCTCCATGGGCGCAGCCGTCGACCGGCTGGAGGCGGAGCGGGAGTCCGTCACCGGCGTCGTCATCACGTCCGCGAAGAAGACCTTCTTCGCCGGCGGCGACCTCAACGACCTCCGCAAGGCCGCTCCCGAGCAGGCCGCGGAGATCACCGCGCACGCCAACCTGGTGAAAGCACAGCTGCGTCGGCTGGAGACCCTGGGCCGTCCCGTTGTTGCCGCCATCAACGGCGCCGCTCTGGGTGGCGGCCTGGAGATTGCGCTTGCCTGCCACCACCGCATCGCCGCCGACGCCACGGGCAGCCAGATCGGCCTGCCCGAGGTCACCCTCGGCCTGCTGCCCGGCGGCGGCGGCGTCACCCGCACCGTGCGCATGCTCGGCATCGCCAACGCCGTGCTCAACGTCCTCGCCCAGGGGCAACGTCACCGCCCGCGCCAGGCCATGGAGCTCGGGCTGCTCGACGAGGTGCTCGACACCGTCGACGAGCTGTTACCTGCCGCCAAGGCATGGGTGAAGGCGCACCCCGACGCCGTGCAGCCGTGGGACGTCAAGGGTCACAAGGTGCCCGGTGGCACGCCGTCGAGCCCCGCGCTGGCCGCCAACCTGCCGGCGTTCCCGGCGAACCTGCGCAAGCAGATCAAGGGAGCGCCGATGCCCGCGCCACGCGCCATCCTCGCAGCGGCGGTCGAGGGGGCGCAGGTCGACTTCGACACCGCGTCGCTCATCGAGACCCGCTACCTGGTGAGCCTGGTGACCGGACAGGTCTCCAAGAACATGATCAAGGCGTTCTTCTTCGACCTGCAGCACATCAACAACGGCGGCAGCCGGCCCGCGGGCCATCCGAAGCACACCGTGGCGAAGGTGGGGATCATCGGCGCGGGGATGATGGGCGCGGCCATCGCCTATGTCTCGGCCAAGGCAGGCATCGACGTGGTCATCAAGGACACCACGCTCGCCGCCGCCACCAAGGGCAAGGACTACTCGGTCGCCCTGGAGCAGAAGGCGCTGTCCCGGGGCAGGACCACCCAGGAGCGTTCCGACGCCCTGCTCGCCCGGATCACGCCCACCGACTCGGCTGCCGACTTCGCCGGGGTCGACTTCGTCATCGAGGCAGTGTTCGAGAGCGTCGAGGTCAAGCACTCGGTGTTCGGCGAGATCCAGGACATCGTCAACCCGGACGCGGTACTGGGGTCCAATACCTCGACGCTGCCCATCACCACGCTCGCCGAGGGGGTGAATCGACCGGCGGACTTCATCGGAGTGCACTTCTTCTCCCCGGTGGACAAGATGCCCCTGGTCGAGATCATCCGCGGTGAGCAGACCTCAGACGAGGTGCTGGCCAAGGTCATCGACTACACACTGCAGATCAAGAAGACGCCCATCGTCGTGAACGACAGCCGCGGCTTCTTCACCAGCCGGGTGATCGGGACCTTCCTCAACGAGGCCGTGGCCGCACTCGGTGAGGGCGTGGAGCCCGCGTCGATCGAGCAGGCCGGATCCCAGGCCGGCTACCCGGCTGCCCCGCTGCAGCTCATGGACGAGCTCACGCTCACCCTGCCCCGCAAGATTCGCGCAGAGTCACGCAAGGCCATTGAGGCCGCCGGCGGGACGTGGGCGGAGCACGGTTCGGCTGCGGTGATCGACACCATGATCGATACCTACGACCGCAAGGGCCGCTCGACCGGCGCCGGCTTCTACGACTACGACGCGGCCGGCCAGCGAACCGGCCTGTGGTCAGGGCTGCGGGCGGCGTTCGACAGCGGCTCAGCCGACGTGCCGTTCCGCGACCTGCAGGAGCGGATGCTGTTCGCGGAGGCGATCGAGACCGTGCGCTGCTTCGCGGAGGGCGTGCTCACCTCAGTGCCCGACGCGAACATCGGCTCGATCTTCGGCATCGGGTTCCCGGCGTGGACAGGCGGGGTGATCCAGTACATCAACTCCTACGAGGGCGGGCTGAAGGGCTTCGCCGACCGCGCTCGGGAACTGGAGCAGCGCTACGGCCCGCAGTTCAACCCGCCGCAGCTGCTCGTCGACAAGGCCGACCGGGGCGAGCTGTTCGAGTAGCCGGGGAGGAACTCGGGGGCGCCCGAACCCGCCCGCGCCGCTCGGCCCGGACCACTCACCCCGCCTTGGGGACCACCCCACGGGCCATGCACTGGGCGTCGGTCGCGTCGAGGGCGGACCTCAGGCGCGCGGGGTCGACGGTCACCGGGGTTTTCGTGGCGTCGGCGCCCGCAGGCAAACCCCGCTCGAGCTGGTTGGACAGGTCGTCGACCGCTCCGACGAGTTCGGTGAACGTCGCGCCGAGGGCCGGGTCGGCGGGAAGCGAGACACCCGAGGCCACGCCACGGAAGGACACGAGCACCAGGGCGACGGCCGGACCGAGCACCGGTTTGGTCGATGCCGTGCTCACCACCTGCCGGGGGATCTGGATGGCACCGACGTAGCTGGTGCACGCGGCCACCGAGGGGTTGGCTGGGGCCGAGCTGGACGGGGCCGGGCTGGACGGGCCGGAGGGGCCGGAGGGGCCGGCACCGCCGGACGGAGCGGTGGTGACCGTGGGCGCGGCCTGGGTCGGTGGTGCGCTGGCGCTGCACCCGGCCAGTGCGATGGATATCGCGGTGACCACGCCGGTGAGTGCTGCTGCGCTGACTCGACGACGCACGGACCGCTCCTCCTCCTGCATGCTGCCGCGCGCCGGTGCGCGCTGCGGGACACCTCCAGCGTGCCACGGGCCGCCACCAAGGATGGGACGCGGCACGGGCAATGGGAACCACCGATCACACACAACGATTCGCCGCCCACCGCGCACTTCACACAACCGATCCATGTCCACTGCAGCGTTGCGTGGCTGATCCTGCAGTGCACGCCGACTAATCTGGTGCACATGACGCTCACGACCAGCCTGTCGGCCGACCTCATTGCCCGCGACGAGCGCTGGAGCACCCACAACTATCACCCCCTGCCAGTGGTGATCGCCGAGGCAGCGGGCGCGTGGGTCACGGACGTGGAGGGCCGGCACTACCTCGACTTCCTGGCCGGGTACTCGGCGCTGAACTTCGGCCACCGCCACCCCGCGCTGGTGCAGGCCGCCGTCACCCAGCTTGGTCGGGTCACCCTGACCAGCCGGGCCTTCCACCACGACCAGCTGGGGGCGTTCTGCCAGGAGCTGGCCGAGCTGACCGGCACCGAGATGGTGCTGCCGATGAACTCCGGCGCCGAGGCCGTCGAGTCCGCGGTCAAGGTCGCCCGCAAGTGGGCACACCAGGTCAAGGGCGTACCCGACGGCACTGCCGAGATCATCGTGATGGGCAACAACTTCCACGGCCGTACCACCACGGTGGTCAGCTTCTCCACCGACGAGTCCGCGCGGGCCGACTTCGGGCCGTTCACCCCGGGCTTCGTCACGGTGCCCTACGGCCCCGACGACCCGCAGGCGCTGGCCCTTCAGGCGGCGATCACCCCGCGCACCGCGGCCGTGCTGCTGGAGCCGGTGCAGGGTGAGGCCGGGGTGGTCGTCCCGCCGACGGCGTGGCTGCGTCGCGTGCGCGAGCTGTGCACCGCGCATGATGTGCTGCTCATCGCCGACGAGATCCAGTCCGGTCTGGCCCGCACCGGGGACCTGCTGGCGCTGGAGCACTCCGGGGTGCGCGCGGACCTGTACACACTGGGCAAGGCCCTCGGCGGCGGCATCGTCCCGGTGTCCGCTGTGGTGGGGCGAGCCGACGTGCTCGGGGTGCTCCGCCCCGGTGAGCACGGCTCCACCTTCGGCGGCAACCCGCTGGCGTGCGCCGTGGGCCGGGCCGTGGTGGTGCTGCTGCGCACGGGCGAGTTCCAGCAGCGCTCCACGGAGCTGGGTGCGCACCTGCACGCTCGGCTGGGCGAGCTTCTCGGGCGCGGAGTGACCCAGGTGCGCGGTCGGGGATTGTGGGCCGGGGTGGACCTGGCCGACGGCGTGAGCGGGCGGGCTGCCTCGGAGGGTCTGCTGGCCAGGGGCGTGCTGTGCAAGCAGACGCACGGGTCGACGCTGCGGATGGCACCGCCGCTGGTGGTCACCACCACCGAGCTGGACACCGCGGTCGACGCGCTGGCGGACATGCTGGGGGCCTGGTAGCTGCGACCGACCGCCCGCTGGGCGCGTTCAGTCGACCCTCCGAGCAGGTCGAGGTGATGGCCACGCTGGGCCACGACCGCTACGGTGCCCGCACCATCAGCGCTGTTCTCTTGGGCTCCCTCGGCAGGAAAGCTCCTGTTCCTCGACTACAGATCGAGGACCAACGCGAGAGCCTCGTCGACCCGCTGCATCTCCTCGATGGTCAGGAAGCCGACCGGCTCGCTGAGGCGGTTGAGATCCACGGTGGCGAGCTGGTCGCACATGACCAACGTCTGTCGATCAGCGATGGCCACCGGCGGACGGAAGCTGGTCTCGCGTGCGCTGGTACTGGTGAAGGCAACGATCCAGGTGCTGAGCGTGAGCCAGTCCGGCTGCAACACGACGGCGTACCGGCGGCCCTTCTGCTCGTGGCCCTTCCCTCGCGCTGGCAGCCGGTGGACCTCACCCTCATGCAGCGCGGCCATGTCCTGCTGGATCGCCCGGACCTCATCAAGGTCGGCTGGGTCGTCCTTGATGGCGCGTGCTTCTGCGGCCGCGACCTGGCGGCGTTCGTCACGGCGCATGGCTGTCAGGGCGGCCAGGATGACCTGGTCGGCACTCTGACGCCGGGAAGCCCCGACCTCGAGGAGCAGGTCGCGGGTGCTGGTCTGGACCTTGACCGTGGTGGTGTCTGCCACGACGAGCAGTCTACTCTTAGTAGACCTGTCGGGGGAACCAGGGAATGCGACCGTCCCCGCAAACCGATCGTCCAGCGAGACATCACGGGGTCGAGTCCGGGTCAACCGTTTGGGGATTGTCAGGACGCCCGCGTGCCGGAGAAGACCGTGTGTTCGAGGCGCTCGGGCCGCGCGGCGAGGTCCTCGATGCCGGCCGCACCGCCGGCGTCTCGGCGCTGCTCGATCCACTGCCGGATCAACCCGCTGGGACGTACGCTCGCCGCCGACGTTCACGACGCGCGATGAGTGGTTGGCGCAGTTCGCCGACGAGGACGACGACGGGATGGGTGCGGTGTGGCTGCACGACCCGACCGGCGTCGCGCCCCCGGCTGTGCCTGCTGCAGGTACCCGAACCCAAGGCTGCGAAGAACCGTTTGCACCTTGGTCTGCGCGTGTCTGGAGATGGCACGCCGGACCAGAAGTGGTCTCGCGTCACGGACGAGGTCGCTCAGCGCTCCCGACGCGGTCGCGCTCCACACATTCGCGGGGCACCACGTGGTTATGACCGACCCTGAAGGCAACGAGTTCTGCGTTGCTTGACGGCCGAGATCATCTGCAGGAAGTCTGCCCAGCGCCCTGCAGGGTGCTCCTGCAGGGTGCTACCCGCCGCGGCATCGCTGGGGCACAGCGGGATTTGACTTCGACCTCATAGGTTGGTCAGGTCGGGTCGACGGTGCGGGTGACGACCCAGCGGTGCGGGGAGATCGGCCGCGTGCGGGTGAAGCCGTGGTTCTCGAAGGCGGCCATCGGCCCGGTGTGCAGGAACGAGCCCGACAGCGTGCGGTCGTCGGTCTCCTCGGGGTAGCCCTCGACCGTGCCGCCGCCGCGGCGGGCGATCTCGGCCAGCGCCCCGCCGAGCGCGGCATCGGCGACGCCGCGGCGGCGCAGGCCCTTGCCGGTAAACACGCAGGTGATGCGCCAGTCCGGCAGGATGGTGAGGTCCTTCTCGTACCGGCGCCGACTCTTGATCTCCGGCAGCTCCGCGGGGGAGCCGAACTGGCACCAGCCCAGGCACTGGTCGCCGTCGAGCACCAGCGCGGCGTGGGTGCGGCCCTCGTCGACGCGCTGCTCCTTCTCGGCCCGGTTCTGCGCCGGGGTGCGCCCCTTGCCCAGCTTGACGTGGAAGCCCATGCACCAGCAGCCGCCCCACACGCCGTTGTTCGCCTCGACCAGCCGTGCGAACGCGGGCCACGTGTCCACATCGAGGGGCCGGACGCATAGGGCGGCGGTCGTCTTGCCTGTCGCTTTCGGGTCGCTCACCGACACTTCCTCAGCATTCCCAACGGGCGCGGACGCCGCCCGCCAGGGTCGGGGCCGTCACCGGTTGCGGCCGGTCGCACCGGGGAGGCCAACGCGGCAGCGGGCGGGTAGGGATCGGCGGCCACCATTTCCCCCAGCTGTGTGATCACGTCCGCTGACGGTACCTCGACAACCGCGTCGGCGTCGGGCTCGGACACCTCGTGCGGCAGGCCGTGCCGTCTCGTCACCATCGCGCACCTGCGTGCCCGATTCACGCCGGCGGCGCGGAGCGAACCGCGTCGAGCAGCAGCAGTGCGAGCACGTAGGCGATTCTCCCGCAAACCGATCCCTGCACAGGACGGCGCCGTTCAGTGCGTCAGCCAGCTCCACCAAGGTGCGAAGATGACTGGTGAACCGTTCACCCCCTCGCTAGGCCATCGCTAGGCCGATTCTCCGACAGAATCAAGCAGTGGAACGACGAGCAGGGTACGAGCCGGTGAACGGGTACCGCATGGTCGTGTGCACGCCGGGGTTGTGGCCCCCGGTCTCCGCCCCCTACTCGGTCCTGCGAGAGCCGCTGGTCGCCGCCGAGCGCTGGCTGAACTCACCCGACACGGCGTCGGCGTCGCTGTGGCGCCGACTCGCACACAACGTCGGCGGCGAGCACCAGGTCATCCAGCCGCTCGAGACGCTGCTCGCAGCCAGCGTTTGGGGCTGGCGCCTCACAGAACGCGACGGTTGCACGAAGATCATGCTGACCTCTCCCGCGTCACCGGTCGCGGCAACCAGCTCGACCCAGTCCTGGCCGAGACCGCGCTCGACTGGTACTCGCGCTACGTCCCGGCGGACGCCCGCAGCGAGCGCGGGCCGTTCGCGCCAGTCGTGACGGTTGCCGACGACGCCGACGCGTACATCCGGCTCGTCGCCTGCGTCGGCCGGCCGGTGTAGGCGTGGCCACCCGCGCTGGTTCACCGAATGCGGCGACGACCAGGCCCTACGCCCATGACAACCACGGATGGGAGCCGAGTCGTCACTGGTGCGCAGAACGATCGTCGAGTGGGACAGAGCGGTGTGCATAGCGCCTCGTTTTGCATCAGATCGACTAGCGTGGAGGCATGACGAAGGCAATCACACTGCGCCTCGATGAGACCGACTACGCTGCTTTAGTTCGGCAAGCCGACCAGCTACGGGTCTCCCCGGGCACGCTGGCGCGCATGCTCGTCCACGCGGGCCTCGGCGAGGACGTACCCGCGCGGCGGGACGCCCGGGCGGCCATCGCCCGGCTGGTGCGGCGCTCTCAGCAGCGACCCGCGGCCGACGCTGTCACGCTGATCAACGACGCACGTACCGCCCTCGGCTCACACGGGTGAGTGTCGTTGTCGATGCCAGCCTGATCGTTGCGCTGGTGGTCGCAGACGAGCGCCAAGCCGCAGCCCAGGCCCATCTGCAAGGCTGGGTGGAATCTGGCGAGGATCTGCACGCGCCGGCGGTGCTGCCGTACGAGGTCGCCAACGTTCTCGCACGGCTGGTCTTCGACGGCGACCTCGAGGCCGACGGTATCGCCGATACATGGTCCGACCTGGCCGCCCTCGACGTGGTGCTCCACCCGTTCGACCTCACCCAGGACGGTCCCGCCGTCGCGGCGATCACCACGCAGCTGCGGCGTCGCCACGCCACCGACTCGACCTACATTCGCCTGGCCCAACAGCTCGACACAGCCGTATGGACCCTCGACGGCCCCCTCGCCCGCAACGCGGCCGACGTCGGCCTACCCGTCAAGCTCATCACCTGACGCTGTCCCCCAACGCGATCCGCATTCGGGCGGGCTTCCTGGCGTCACGCTTGTCCGGACGTCTGTTCGATTGGAGCCAGATGGCGGGCACGCCACACCACCCCGAGTGCAGGGTCTTCCGTAGGACTTGATTCGATCCGCTCCACGGCGAAGCCCTCACGCTCATAGAACGCGCCCGCGCGCTCGTTGGCCACGAAATGTTCGACATACAGCCAATCAGCGTTAGCGGGCAGCTGCCTGGTGACGCCATCAAGTAACTGAAGGCCAGACCACGGCCGCGATGCTGGGCGTGGACGTAGAGCTTGTAGACCACATGGTCGGCTCCTCTGCGGCCGCACTGCCCGACGCCGACAAGCTGCCCGTCGGCCTCGGCGACGACCACCAAACCCTCGGCCAGGGCTGCACCGACGTGCGTCTCGTTCCACCACCTGCGGACCTGCTCATCCGCGGCCTCAGCGCCGATCAGCGGCGCGTAGTGGGGTCGAATATGCGCCTCGCCGAACCGACAGATGGCCGCGACATCATCATGCTCACATCCCGCACGACGACCGGTTCGATTCTCGACGACGCAGCCCGCTCTACATCCGACCCGGTCGGGATGCAAGATCACGTCGCCTTTCCTGCGCGCTCGGATCATCGACGGCCACGATCACGCGACCCGTTGTTCCTCTGAGACGTCGTCACCGTTCGCCGATCGGCTACTGGGCACAAATGGTCCTGGTCGCCGCGCATATCTCCTGGTTGACCCCATGATGCCTGTCTGCCGCCTTGAGCTCACTGGCAAACTGCGGCCATGAAAGTTGACCAATCACTGTTCGACGCGGCCGCGGACCAGCTTTCGTTGCGCTGGCCGTCTCCAGCGAACGGCGTTGCAGCCGCTGTATACCTCGACGACGGCGCGGTCCTCACCGGCGTCGAGGTATAACCTCGATCAGCGTCGTCTCTGGCGCCGACTCAGCGACATCGCCGCCGCCCTCGACGACGGAGAGCTGTCTGGCGTCCCGACGACGCAACCGCGTCGCACCGGAGGATCGGGCAGCGAGCGCTTGACGGATTGATTCTGTACGGCAAAATGTATACGCATGACGACGAATACGGGGGTCTCCGAGACCTGGCAAGCGCGAATTGGGCATGAACTCGCCGCCCAGCTGCGCCACGACGCTGAGGTGTTGGGTCTGGATGGCCGCACCGAGATCGTCAAGGCAGCACTGGAGCTGCTGCACCGCCGTGCAGCGGAGGAACGCATGGCCGGCAGCGTCGACGACTTCTACGGCGATGACGAACCACCGCTGCCGGTCGGCGTCCGAGCAGTGCGCGGCACCGGCCCCTCCGATGTCACTGCCTGAACCATTTCGAGGCGAGGTATGGGACGTCGACTTCGATGACTTCGGGCTGCATCCGGCCGTCGTACTCAGCATCAATCCGTTGAACATCCGGCTCGGCCACGTTGCCGTGATCCCGGTGACGGGCACTCAGGGTCCGGAGGAAACCCACGTGCCGCTCACCGCTGATGCGGGGCTTGCCCGCTACGACGAGTCCTACGCTGACATCACCGCTTTGCAACCCGTCGCCCGAAGCCGTTTGCTGAGCCGACGAGGACTGCTCACGCGAAGCGGGATCGACCGCCTCGGCCGTCAGATCAGCACCTACCTCGGCCTTTGATTGCGTGTCGGCTGTGCCCGGTCATCGATGGCTGACCGGGCGCTGATGGTGTGGCTGAGCGGTCAGCTCTTGCCGTCGTAGGTAAGTGAGCCGTTCGCTAGGCGCTGACGTAGGCGCTCCGCGACTGCCTCGGCTGCGTCTGGCGGGTCAGCGATCACGTGTCGGGGGTCAATTTGAGCCTGCGCGAACTGCTCGTGCATGTGTTGAGTCGCGGCAAGGTCGGTGAACCCGTGCCCCACCCGCGTCCGGACTCCGGCGATGCACCGCTCGATCGACGGCAGCAGAATCACGTAGTTCAGGCGCTGCAGGCCGGTGGCCGCCAGGAACGTCGGCAAGAACCACGGGCCGATGACCCCGTCGTAGACGACCGTGCAGGCGCTCGACAACCATCCAGCAGCTGCGGCGGCTGCCTGGGTGACGACGGTGTTCTGGTCGTGTGCCTCCGGCTGCCAGGGCGGGATGAATCCCTGATCCAGGAACCGGAAGAACTCGTCGCCCGCGACGAGCGCACTGCGCTCGAACCCGCCGGCCAGCACGCGGGCCACTGTCGACTTGCCCGCGCCGGGCGGACCCGTCACGACGATCAACTCAGACACAGTAGCCATTCTCGCTTGCGGGTCGCGCCGCAGCGGGATGGCTCAGCGAGACGCCGTACCGCCATCGGACCGAGCGGAGACCGGGCGGCTCTACGGAGCGATTCGTCGGGCCGCCAGACGGTAGATGGCGTGCTCCTCGCGTAGGCCGATAGCCAGGACGTCGCGCGTCCGTTCGTCGACCTGGCGATAGACGAGGCGGAACCGCTGCGGCCGTTGGCCGCCACGTCGAACTTCACCCTGGCAAGCCCGGTGAGTCACCGCTGACGTGCCTGTCACCGAGCAGCTTGCCGATCACCCGCCCGTGGGCGAGATCACCGAGGATCGCCTGCGCCGCGTCGAGTGTGGCCGGGTCGACCGCATCGAGCGCCGCAAGGTCGGTGGCGATGTCCAATCCGAAGCGAAGCGTGTAAGGGGGAACTGACTCCTTGCCAGCGTTCACGCGCTTCGGCCGGCACGAAGCCGGTCGAACACATCGTTCACCTCCGCGCTGGTAAGCCGGCGCCCGATATCGCCGGCGAGGCGATCACGGGCGAGCCCGATATCGAGTTCATCCTCGGCTTGCTCGAGCAACTTCTCCCACACGTCGACCGGCACGATGACACCCTGCGCGCGGCGATGCGAGCCGAAGTACACCGGCTCACCATCGCCGCCGTCGAATCGCTTGGCGATCTGATGAAGAGCATCCCGGGCTTCCCCGGTGGTAATTAGAGCCTGTGATTAATTAACGTTGTTTGGTCGGCGTGTCGGGTGCAGGCTGTAGTTCCACTCACCGTGGAAGTCGTGGCGGGTCAGGATGCGGTCGGTTTCGAGTGTCTTCATCTGCTGGTCGGG